>Ga0302322_100001732_pt1 | contig 18109 bp, 12 predicted proteins | sample Fen_T0_2_FD_203757 | JGI IMG/M metagenome (GOLD analysis project Ga0302322, IMG submission 203757) | Peat permafrost microbial communities from Stordalen Mire near Abisko, Sweden - Fen_T0_2 | ecosystem: Environmental > Terrestrial > Soil > Wetlands > Permafrost | place: Sweden: Abisko... | reverse complement strand
GCAGCGGCGCTTGTCCTTGCGGCAGCGCGGTCATCGGCCGCCGAGTCCGCCGCCGAGTCCGCCGCCAACGTTTCGACCAACAGCTACGGCAGTGGCAAGCAATTCCAAACCACCGTTGAGCGGCGCAGCCAGGGTGATCTGTCCGCGGATGACTTGCACCAGGCATCACTGTTAACCTCCCAGTTTCTGACCCACGTCAAGCGAGCGATGCAGGAACTGGCCGACATGCAAACAAGCGCCGCTCGCACCGACATTGAAAAGGCGCAGTCGCTCGCCAAAGTGGTGCATGGCCTGCTGCCCACGACGGTGGTGACGACAACCGTAACAGATGCGCTGGGCAAGGAAATTTACCGCGATGAGCAGCAGGTCCAAGATGACCAAATCCCGATTTTCACGGGAGAGGTCGCAACGGAAGTGGTCGAACCGATCATCGAGGCCAAGCGAGATGAAGCCGCGCTCAAAGGCGTAAAGCTCGCCGAAGCGCAAATTATCCATACCGCGGTGCTGGTGGATTTGAACTACGCGGAACGCAAACTTAAACGCGCGCTGGAACTCATCACCAAACCGCAGGAAGCCTCGGCGGAACTGGCGCTGATCCAGAGCGGTGGCGTCCATTTTTACGTCCACCAGGAAGATAATCCGCTCGTTCAGGTGCAACAGGCGCTGCGGCTGGCCGAGCGGATGGTGCGCGAAAAGAAATTTGAAGGCGCCAAGGCCAACCTGGCAACGGCCAAACTCCAATTGGAAGCCTATCGCGCGTTGGTGGGGGTGGATGCCGACCTGGCCGTGACCAATCTGGAAGCGAGCCTCCAGAAACTTTCGGGTGAACTTCAGGCTCCCGCAGCTGCGGATCAGATCCGCGGCATGTGGGACAAGGTGGCGGGTTGGTTTAAGCGCGAGTCCGGTCAGGCGCATCAGACGACGACCAACCCGGTGCCGGGCATCAGCAGCAGGTAATCCCCGATGGTCTGATTCCTGTTAACCGGGGCGTAAAGAATCCCGTCCGGCGATGAGTTTCGCCGGGCGGGCAATCGAGAAGTCCAGACAACAATACCCAAGGAAAGGAATATCATTATGAACACTGACAGAATCAAAAAGACTTTCGGCAAACCGGCGGTCATTGGCCTGGTGATGCTATTGGTTGGTCTATGGATTGGTGTGGCCGCAGAAAAGCATACGGTTCAGGGCGCGGCTCCGACTGCTCCAGCCCGGGCAGCGGGCGCGGGTTCGCCCGGAGGCGGGTCGCTGCAAATTCCCGCGCCGGACCCGCTCTTTTCCGGCGTCGACGAAGCTTGGGATCCGTTTCGGGAGATGCGTGATCTCCAGGCCGAGATGGACAAAATGTTTCAGCGTTCGATTTCGCGGTTCCAATTGAGTCCTTTGATGGATCCGTTCAAGAACGACACCGGTTATTCGCTGTCCCTGGACGTGCGCGAATTGAAAGACCGTTACGAAGTGCGCGCATATTTGCCGGATGCGAAAGCGACGGATACGGGGGTCAAATTGGATGGCAACCGGCTGCAGGTCGAAGTGACCAACCGCCCGATGGCCGGCCAGCAAAACACCAATGCGCTGGTCCAGACCGAGGAGTGGGGGCATTACACCCAGGTGGTGGAACTGGCTGGAAAATTGAACAGCAGCGGGATGAAAGTTGAACACAAAAATCATGAACTGTTTATTACCATTCCCAAAGCCTGATGTGGAAACCGCGCTGGGCGGGAACTTTGGCCGGCACCGAATTTCAAGGCGAATGACTTTGAACATTTTTCGAGCGGGCCGGTCAATTTACACAGGAACCGGCCCGGGGCCGGGTTTCCGATTTTAAACCTTTGTGCGCACGGCGCGGAAAGTTCAAAATTCTTCCAGTCGTTTCGTGCAGAACAAACAACCAAATAAACCAACAATACTTGGAAAGCTATGACAACCAATGCCGATACCAAAGGCGTTCCAAGCCTCTGGCAAAAGTGGTGGAACGCGCGAACCAAATGCTTCAAACGGAACGGGGCCTGTAGCTGCACCGGGCAGGCTCAACCCACGCCCTTCGTGGAGCAACATAATCCATCCGAACGAAAAGCGGGCGCATGAAGTCCGCGCGGCGATAAATCCTCCTCCGCTGCGGCAATCGCTTTTAGCCCCCAAGAAAAAATTCAACCAGCAAACTATCGAAAGGAAAGTCACATGAATGCAATCTTGGATCAAATGATCGAATCGAACCACCATTCTTTCACGACCGACCAAAAAAATTCGCGCGATTTTGGATCGCCCGCGTCTGCCAGTTCGCAAGGGCGCGGCCAACGTCCAACCGCGAAAAGCTTTTCCTGGTCGAACCTGGATTTTGACCGGCCCTGCGCCGAAATCAGCCCGCTCAACGATTAACAAGCGCATCAGCCACGCCGGGAAAACTCCGTTGTTCTGAACGAACCATGTCGCAATATTATCATGCGGTTCTGGGCGTCGCTGCCGACGCGAACGGCGACGACATCAAGTCGGCGTTCCGCCGGCGGGCGATGAAATTGCATCCCGACACGCCCGGCATGGCGGGCGGACCGCTCCTCGAACTTCAGGAAGCCTGAGGCATCTTGGGCGATCCGCCGCGCCGCCGGCATTATGATCGCGAGGCCCGGTCTTTCGCCATCCGCCGGCGACCGCTGGGGCCGGTGGCTGAACCGCTCGAGCGCGAAAGTGAATGCATAATGAACGATTCATTTATCCAGGTTCAAGCCTTGGAACGCTTCCGCCCCGATCCAGATCGGCTCTATGATGTGGACATGACCGCGCGCCTGGCGGGCGTGCCGCGGCGGTCGGTGCTGATTTACTGTCGCTGGGGACTGGTGCGTCCAACCACCAACCCGGACGTGCACGGTTGGTATTTCAGCAGTGACGCCATCGGAGCGATCCGCCGCGCGGAATATCTGCGAGCAAACCGAGGTGTGAATTTGTCCGGCCTGCGTGTCATCTTCAAGTTGCTCGAGGACTTGGAATGCGAGCTTCCGGCTGCTTGGTGAAGGGCGGCTGCGTTTTTTGCAGAATTTCCCGCCATCCCATCATAATCTCCCGATCTGTCGCTGCAAACCAGACCTGAACCGTCAGCCGGATGCGGCGGAACTCGCACCCGCCGCGCCCCATTACTGGGGCACGGAATTGGTCGGGATATTTGCGGCCGCAGACGGGACGGCGTTGGTGGCGGCCGCGATCGGAACTTCGGCCGGCAGGCCCAGTTGTGTGCGCAGCACGGCGCGCGCGGCGTAGGGGAAGCCGCGCTCCTGATCAAGCAATTCGTTCAGCACGGTCTGGTTCAAGGCGTTGTAGGGCGGTAGCGGAATGCGTTTATTGCCGTTGGCCATGGCGGTGCTGGCCATGTATTTGGCGTAGATTTTTTGCGCCAGATTCTTGTAGCCCTGATAGCGGTCATCCATGCCGATGGCCATTTCGTGATAGGCCCGGATCAGCAAGCCTTTGATGGCGGCCGTCACGCGTTCCTGCGAGGTTTCATCAATGTCAATCTGCACCACCGCCACGGCGTATTCATCCAGGGTCAGCGTTTTGGGCAGCGAATCCGGCCGGGTGTCGATGATGGGTTTGTCGGGAAATTTATCGCCCAGATATTTAAACCATTTGGCCGCCTCCGCCGTGCGGTTGGCTTCATACAGGAAATAGACGGCATCCCGCAGAAAATTGCGGTGCGCCTTCAGGATGCCGTCCCGCATGGCCGATTCCGTTTCTTCGGTAAACATTTGTTCGTAGACCCAGTTCACCCGGCCGGCGAGATCCAGATTGGGCCCGAGCGAATAGGTGTGGGCGATCGGATCAGGAATGACCTTGCCGTGGTGGAAGGCTTGCAGCATGTCCTGGTAAATGCTTCGGCGCAATTTGATCAGGTCGTCCGCCTTCACCTTGTCCGGATGCTCCCGGGCTTCGGCCAGGCCGCGCGCCGCCCAGTAGATCGCGTGCGCTTCCGGCAGCCGCCAGTCGAACGGGCCGTATTGGTCGTCCACCGTCCGGGCAAACTGCGGAGAAAGCTTGTATTTGTTGGTGAACAACTGCAATTGTGTCAGCTCCGCCGCCGTCTGCGGCTGGAGCAGGGCGGTGAAATTGGTGCCGTTCGGCCCGAAGAAATCCTTCATTTCCGCCGCCCACTGGCTCTTGTAATACAGGTTCGCGTCATCCAGGTTCTGCCCCATCTTGTGCTGGAACATCCAGGACAGGTCGCGGTAGATGTCCACGTTGTTGGGATTGTAGCGCAGGGCCTCGTCGCGCAGCAGTTCGATGCCGCGCTCCACCCAGCGCCAACGGTCGGGGAAATCCTTGAACTTCACCGAAATGTTATACGCCATGTTCCAGGCCTGAAAAATCCACACCTGCGCGAAGGTCGGCTCCAGTTTCGTGATCCAGTCCGCCAGTTGCGCCGCCTCGAAAAACTTGTCGTCCTGCTGCAGGTCGTTCGCGCGCACCCAGAGGAAATTCGAGATCAAACCGCGAAAGCCGCCGAGGGCGACCGTGGTGAAGGCCAGCATCGGCGGGGCGTTGTCCAGCGCCGTCGTGCGCGTCAGGCCCAGCGCCTCCCGGTCGTGGTTCAGCGATTTTTGCAGCCGGCCGGAACCGGCCAGCAGCGCGGCGGCCAGCGCCAGAAACAGAATTTTTTTAAGGCGCGAATTCATTGGGTGCCTTGGGCGGTGGCCAGCTCGCGCCGGGAGAAGAAAAATATCCCCAGCAGGCCCAGCAGGCCGCCGAGGAGCACCACGATCTGCCCAATCGCCCGGGCCAGCTCGCCCCAGGTGATGCTGCGGCCGCTGCTCAGGGAGTCCACCGGCGAGAAATCCTTGACCAGGGTGATCACGGCCAGCATGCCTTTGAAGGCGGGGATTAACACCATGTCCGCGACGGAATGACCCTGCTCGCCGGTCTCTTCATTGCCGGCCGCCACCGAGCCGGCTTCCACGGATTCCGCCAGCGTGCCGCTGGAGAGGGCCACGACCAGCATGGCCATCGAGAAAAACGCCGCCACCGGGAACGTCAGAAAACTCGCCGCCATCAAGCCCAGGGCCGCCAGCAGCGCCATCCAGCAAAAAATGATGCCCAGCCCGCGCGCAAAATTCAGCGCGAAGCCGCCTTCGGGATACAGCACCTCCATGCCGTCCTCCAGCGGGAAGAGCAGGGTGGTGCCGTTGCCATTCACGAACGCGATGGTCAGCAGGCCGCTGTCATCAAACAAATCCGGCGGAATTTCAAATTCATGAAACGTGTCCGGGGCCAGGCTCATGGGCTCGCTCTGCCACAGCTTGGTTTTATCCGGCACGCCCACCTGCCAGATCGCGCCGTAGGTGCCCGAGGCGCTCTTTTGCGCGGAGTTGAATTTGATGCGCAATTGCAGCGGTTTGCCCGCCAGATAATTTTTGGCAAAACCCAGGTTGATCCGCCACATCCGCTTGTAACTGGGCGGCACCACCTGCAGCTCGGCCTTCACCTGTTCGCGGATCTGCCGCCGGACTTCGGCCTTGTTCACATTTTCCACCGGGCTGTTTTTCAGCCGGTCGCGGAACACTTCCTCCGTTTGCGCGTCAATTTCCGCCTGGTTGTTGGGTTCCTTGGCGGAGCCGCGCGCCACCAGCACCTGCTCCCGCAAAATTTTCTGCTCCCCGGCCGGCAGCTTGTTCGCCCGCCATTGCAGCAGGCCGTAGACGCAGCCGCCGGAGATGGCCAGCAGCGCGGCGTTCAGCGTCATGATGCCAATCCATTTGCCCAGCCAGATCTGCCAGCGGGCAATCGGCTTGGTGGCGACGACCTGGATGTGGCATTCCTCAATGTCCCGGGCCAGCGTGCCGCAGGCCAGCCAGAGCGTCGAAAGCCCCAGCAGCCCCGTGATGGCGCTCAAAGTATACGTCAGGATGATCTGCGTGAAGCCGCGCGCCGTCCCGTCGTCCTTGATCAACAGGGGCAGGCCCACCACGGCTAAAACCAGCAGCACCGCGATGACGAGGAACAGCTTGAACCGCAGCGCGGATTTCCACGTCAACCAGGAGATGGCAAGAATTCGTTGCATTCAATAATCACTGTCGGCGTTGTTCCCGGGCTGGCTTATTTCTTGCCGCCCAGCAGCGAGGACAGTTTTTCATTGGCTTTGGACAGGTCGGCCGGCTTGGTTTCCGGCGGGGTGGCGGGCGCGGCTGACGGCGTTGGCGTCGGCGTCGGGCTCGTGGCGGCCAGGGCGGCCAGTTTTTTATTGTCCGCTACGGGTGTGGCCGGGGTGGCCGGTTGGCCGGCAGGGGCGGTGGGGGCAGCCACCTGCGGCAATGATAGTTTCTCCAGCACCTTGTCGGCGGCGGGGTTGCCGGCTTCCAGGCCGCCGCGTAAATACTCGGCCACGCGGGCTCCGGATTGCGCACCGCTGGTCTCGTTGGCCGCCCGCGCCTTCGCCACCACGGCGAGGAAATAGCTCTCCAGATTCTGGGTCGGATTATCCACGTGCACCTCACCGGTGGTGATGTCGTGCCGGATGGTGGCCAGCACTTTTTCCAGCGTCTCGCGCGGCAGCACGGGGGTGGTGATGCGCAACGTGTCCGGCGTGGCCAGCAATTCCTTCAGCGTGCCGGCGGCCTGGATTTTGCCGCCGTAGTAAATCACCACGCGATCGCAGACGTCCTCCACATCCGAAAGCAGATGGCTGCTCAGGATCACCGTCTTGCCGCGCCGGGCGAGCGCCACGATCAAATCTTTCACCTCGCGGCAGCCGATCGGGTCGAGGCCGGCGGTGGGCTCGTCGAGAATGATCAGGTCGGGATCGTTGATCAGCGCCTGGGCCAGCCCGATGCGGCGCTGCATACCCTTGGAAAATTCCCCGACCGCCCGGGTCTGCGTCTTGCCCAGCCCGACCATCTCCAGCAATTGTTCGGTGCGGGTCTCGCGTTCGGCTTTCGAGAGATGAAACAGGTTGCCGAAGAAATCGAGCGTTTCGCGCGAGTTGAGGTAGCGGTAGAGGTACGACTCTTCCGGCAGATAGCCGATGCGCGTCTTGGTCTGCACATGGCGCGGCGAATGGCCGAAGACCTCGATATGGCCTTTCGTGGGATTCAGCAAGCCGAGGAGCAGCTTGACCGTCGTGGATTTGCCGGAACCGTTCGGTCCCAGCAGGCCGAACACTTCGCCCTGGCGGACTTCGAAGTCCACGTTGTCCACCGCGCGCGCCTTGGGCCGGTTCCAGAAATCCTTGAAAATCTTCGTCAAGCCGCGCACGGAGACGACGACCTCGCCGGATTTCTGAGTTCCGGTTTCCGGTTTTCGATTTGGTTCAACGGCTGTCATGGATTGTTCTCGTTTGTTCGCGACGCGCACCAGGGCCGTGACTCACGCCAGCTTGGGCGTCAACTGGCCGGGGTTTTGCGGCGTGGCATCCGGCTTCGGGGTTTCCAGTTCGGGGTGGAAATGTTCCAGTTCCTCGCCCTTGCGCACCAGGCGGGCGCTGTTGAAGATCACAATGAGCGAGCCGACGTTGTGGAGCAGGGCGCCCACAATCGGACCGAAAAGGCCGAAGGACGCCGCGCCCAGGCCGACGATGATGAACAGCACGCCAAACATGAAATTCTGGTTGATGACGGCGCGGGTGCTGCGCGACAGTTTGATCAGGAACGGCAGGCGCCGCAGGTCGTTGTTCATCAGTGCAATCGTGGCGCTGTGGATGGCGACTTCGCTGCCCGCCGCGCCCATCGCGATGCCGATGTCGCCCGCCGCCAGGGCCGGGGCGTCGTTCACGCCGTCGCCGATGACCGCGACTTTGTAACCTTTCGCCTTCATGGCGCGGACAAATTCCACCTTGTTCTGCGGCAGGCAATCGCCCTTGGCTTCTTCGCAGCCAATCTCGGCCGCCACGCGGGTGGCCACCACCTGGCGGTCGCCGCTGACCATCGCAATGCGGCGGACGCCCGCCTCCTTCAATTCCGCCAACGCTTCCTTCGCATCCACGCGGGTCTGATCCTGCATGCCCACCCAGCCGACGCACCGGCCGTTTTGGGCCACGAAAATCAGGCTCCAGCCTTCCGTCTCGTTCAAATCCACCGTCTTCTCAAAGCCGGCGTCAATGCCGTTGTCTTTGAGCCATTGCGCGCGGCCCACCAGCACGGCCGCCCCGTTGATCTGGGCCTTCACGCCGCGCCCGGCGGTTTCGGCAAAGTCTTTCGGCTCGGCCAGCGGCACGCCCGCTTCCCCGGCGAGGCTGGCCAGCGCCTTGGCGGTCGGATGGTTGCTGTATTTTTCCGCCGAGGCGGCGAGCAGCAGCAGTTCCGCCGGCTTGGTTTCACCCATCGGCGCGAGCCGGCTGACGGCCAGTTGGCCGGTCGTGAGGGTGCCCGTTTTGTCAAAGACGAAGGCGTTGATCTTCGCCGCGAGTTCGATGTCCGCGACGTTCTTGATCAAAATTCCCAGGCGCGCGGCGGCGGAGAGCGCGGCGACCATCGCGGTCGGCGTGGCCAGAATGAAGGCGCACGGGCAGGACACCACAAACACCGTGATGACCCGGCTCAGGTCGTGCGTAAACGCCCAGACCAGCGCGCCGATGACCAGCACGAGCGGCGTGTAAAAGCCCATGTATTGATCCACGATTTTTTGGATCGGCAGCTTCGTCTGCTCGGCCGCAATGATCAGTTCCCGCACGCGTCCCAGCGTGGTGTCGGTGCCGGCCCGGGTCACCTTGATCTCCAGCACGCTGGTGAGATTCTGCGTGCCGGCAAACACTTCATCGCCGGTTTTTTTGTCGGCGGGCAGGGATTCGCCGGTGATGGTGGCCTGGTTGAGCGAGCCCTGGCCGCTCACGATCACCCCGTCGGCCGCCACGTTGTCGCCGGGGCGGATGCGGATGACATCGCCCACGGCGAGCTGGCTGGCGGCGACTTCTTCCTCGCTGCCATCTTTCATGAGGCGGCGGGCCTTGGTGGGGGTCAGTTTGATGAGCGATTCGATGGAGTCGCGCGCGCCCTGGGCGGTGCGGGACTCGATGATTTCGCCGGTGAGCATGAAGAAAGCCACGATGCCCGCGGTCTTGTAATCCGCCGAGGCAAACGCCGCGAGCACGGCGATGGCCACCAGCTCGTTGATGCTCAAATTGCCGCGCCGCAAATCTTTGACGGCGGTGACGATGATGGGATAGCCGAGAATGAGCGACCCGATCATGGCGCTGGCGCTGGAGAGCGTGCTGCCGACGGCGAACAGCCAGTCAATAATGAAGGCGTTCAGCACGAAGACGACGCCCAGCACCGCCTGCCACAGGTGCACGACGGAATGCTCGTGATCGTGGCCGCAGCCGCACTCAGGCCCGTGTTCGTGTTGGCTCAAAAGGGAGGTGACCTGCATAAAAATTACGGGTTGGCCGCCGACCTGGGCTGGGGCGGTTCGCGGTTTAACAGGAGCCGCAGTTCGGTGGATTTGCCGTCGGCGTGCGCAGGCATGAAATTTTTCTCCACGTTGGCCAGGATCTGGGGCATGGCCTTGGCCAGCTCCAACTGCATATAGAGTTTGGGATTGCTCTGGTATTGGGGCAGCAACTGGGCAAAGGTCTCGGCATCGGCCTGGATGGACGTCACAAAGCGGTGGCTGGCCGAAGCGGCGGCGTTGGTGATGGAGGCGGCCTGCGCGCCCGCCTCGCTGAGAATTTGGTTTTCCTTGGACTGCGCTTCCGTGATGAGCTTCTCCCGGTTTTGACGGGCGATGGAAACCTGCGCGAAAATGTCTTTCAACTGGCGTGGCGCCACACTTTGCACCTGCACCTGGTCAATCGTCACGCCGAGCTTCTCATTTTCGACCAGCCGGGACACATGCTGGCGCACGGCGTCCTGAAAACCCGCGATGTCGCGGGTCAGGATGTCATCCACATTGAACCGGGCGGAGGTCAGGATGAGGGCATTGTTGGCCGCGTTCTGCACGGCGTTGGAAACGCCTGCCAGATTGAAGCTGTGGTTGGTGCCGCTGGTGAAATTGAAGATGGCTGTGCGCGGGTCGTCAATGTGATACGAAACCGTGGCGCGGGTGTGGATGATGTTCCGGTCTGCGGTCAGGACGTAGCCGTCAATTTGCGGATTCAGCGATGGCCCGGCGGGCGGTTCGGTGCCGGCCAGCTCCATCTCCGGCGTGGTTAAGAACCAGCCGATGGTGGAAGTCACTTTTTGGATTTCCGAAATCGGAATGCGCACCACCTCGTCAATGGGGTAGGGCAGGGCCCAATGCAGGCCGGCGCCGAGGAGCATTTTCTGGCCTTCGCCCTGCGGCTTGCCAAAGCGGAGAATAACGGCCTTTTCCTGGAGCCCGACGGTGAAAAAACCGGCGGCAAAGATGATAACGACGAGCGCCACCATCGCGAATTTGACGATGACAAAGCTGCTGGCCAGCGCCTCGGCCAGCGCCTGGGAACCGGCGTCCCGGGTTTCCGGCGGCTGCGGCTGCGCGTGATGATCGTGGTCGCTCATGGCTCAATCACTTGGTTGACGGCGTTGCGGACCAGTTCTGGAACAAATTGAACGGGGTCATGCGCTCGTCAAAAACCAGCGTGGTTTTCTGGTTCATCGAGGTCTTCAGGGCTTCGAGCTGCAATTGAAACACGGCCAGTTCGGGGTTCTGTTGGAACACGCCCAGGGTCTTGGCGGCTTCGGCCACGCCGGCGCCTTCAATGCGCGTGGCGGCGGCCTGCGCGTTCGCAATCAAGTCGGCGGCCTGCCGTTCGGCGGCGGACCGGATCTTCGTGGCGGCGGCCTCCCCGTTGAACTGGGCTTCGCTGATGTATTTGGTCCGTTCCGACTTCATGCGGTCGAACACGGTTTGCGTGACGCTTTCCGGCAGGCCCAGCTTTTTCACCCCGAGGAAATCGATGCTGATGCCATAGTTATGACTGGCCAGCTCCGTCTGCACGGCGGTTTTAATTTCTTCCTCGATGGCCGTAAACTTGAGCTGGGCCGGATCGGAATTGACGAAATCCGCCAGTTTATGCTTGGCGATTACCGCCGCCTTGGCGCTGCGCAGCATGGCTTCGAGCTGCCGCTGGGCCGCGGCCACCGAGCCTCCGGCGAACTTAGGAAAAAACTCCTTCGCGTCGGAAATCCGCCAGCCCACATACACGCTGGTCAGCAGGACGGTGTTGTCGGCGGTATAGTTCTCGCTGAACTTGTCTTCAAAGTTCTGCACGCGCTGGTCGAAGCGGTAGACCTGCTGGATCGGCCAGGGCCATTTGAAGTAGAGGCTCGGCTGGTCCAGGTTGCTGGCCGCCGGTTTGCCAAACGTGGTCAGCACGGCCACCTCGGACTGCCGCACCTGGAAGGTGAACAGCAGCAGCGCGAAAATCACCACCAGCACGGCGGCGATGAGGATGGTAATCAGGTTCTTCTTCTTGTTCATGGCGTATTCGTAATGGAAAGATTGTTCAGCAGGTCGTCGCGGATTTTGTCCTGCAAATCCAGGACGATGACATTTTCAGTGTTGGTGGTGAGCAAAACATACTTGCGCGCATTCTTCGTGGCCGCCGCGAAGCTCTGCAAAAACAGCCGCTGCCGGTAAACTGACGGGGCGGCCTGGAAGGCGGGAATCTGGTTGGTGAAGAGCCCCGCCTGGGCCAGCTTCGAGGTCACCAACTGGACGCGCCGGGCCTCGGCCACGTTCGTGGTGGTGAAGGCCTGCGCCTCGGCCAGCGCGTTCGTGCGGATGGCGGCGGACTCGGCATCGAGAATCTTCGCAAGCATGCTCTGCTCCGCGCCCACGACTTTTTCATAGGTGGCGGCCACCTCGCCGGCCGTCGGCGGATGAATGTCCTGCAAGCCCACAAACAGGATGCGGGCACCCAGCGAACGCTCGATGGCGGATTGCTGGATCCGGTCGCGCAAGGTTTCCGCCGCCTGTAACCGGCCGCGCGACAACACCTCGTTCAAATCGGCGCCGGCCAGATATTTCACGACCTCGCGCGTGGCCAGATCTTTCAGCAGGTTTTCGGGTTCGCTGTTTTTATAAATCCACTGCGTGAGGTTGGTCACTTGAAACTGGATGGGAATGCTGACGGTGATGAGGCCGACCGCCTGGGCTTTGGCCAGCTCGTTGGTTTCGTCCTTCGCGGTGGCGGCGGAAATGGTGGCGCGGTTGCCGACCAGAAAGTTTTCCTCCTTGGCGTGCGCCACGGTCCAGAGAATCGTGGTGGCGGCCTCGCTTTGTTCATCGGGCGTGTAGCCGACGGCGAAGGATTGAATCTGCTCGGTGCGGAATCGGTACGTTTGATCCGCCGGCCACGGGAGCTTCCAGTGCGCGCCCGGCTCCAGCGTGGCCACCGGCCGACCAAAGCGTTCCAGCACCGCCTGTTCCCCGGCGTCGATGAACACCACCGTGGTGGATAGGATCAGCGCGGCGAACTGGACGAGCAGCAGGGGCAGGAGATTTTTGCGGGCCGCCTGGAAAAACCAGGTGTCGGAAACCTTGAAGCCAAATTGATAATCCAGCGTCTGCGCCGCCGTGGTGAAGAGGCTCTCGGGCTGCGCAAAAATGCCGACGACGCGGCTCTCGTAGAGCGGCCGGGCGATTTTGCCTTTGATGCGCGGGCGGTAAATTTCCAGCAGCAGGGTGAGCAGGTTTTCCACCGCCATCAGGCCGAGCAGCCCGGCCAGCCCGCGGGCGATCCAGAAATCCGCCCGGGGAAACTTGGCTTCCACGCCCGCAATGCCGAGCGCGGCGAAGGCGCAGACATAGGCGCCGGCCAGCAGGAAACTGGCGCCGGCCCGGAGCAGCCGGTGGTTCTCCAGCCGGGCAATGGTCACCGAAAAACGGCCGAGGAGGAACAGCAGCAGGGCAAAAATGGCGAAGAGCGAGAGCGCCGCGGTGGCATTGGCGGGCTTGAGGTCGGTCTCGGCCTTGCCGCTCCAGAGCCAGAGCAGCCAGACGCCGCCGGCTTCCAGCAGCAGCAGCAGGATGGTGAAACCGGGGACGAAATATTTTTCGAATTGCACCCGCGCGTTCTGGGCGGGGAAGCTGCCGCTGTCCTTGCTCTCAAACAAGGACGCGCCCCGGTTGCGGGCCAGTTCGTCCAGCTCTAGTTTTTCCAGCCGCTCGTTTTCATCGAGCCGCATCTGAAACCAGCTCACCAGCGCCACGATGGTGCCGAGGCCCAGGAAAACCGCCGCCGCCAGCGCCGCCAGCGAACCGGCAAACACGGTGATGGCAAAGCTGGCGAGGAAAATTGCCCCGGCCACGGCCAGGTTCACCAGTCCATTTTTTTGAATGTTGCGTTCCATTTTATTTCAACCGCCAATTAACACCAATAAACACGAATTGCCAAACCGGCGCGAGCGGGCCCCGCCCTGCGGAATTGGGTGTGCCTGGGTGTGCATTCGCGGTCAGCTTAATTCTCGTTCTTCAAACAGCGCCACGCCTACCGCCAGCGCCGCGCCCGCATAACAGACCACATACGTCAGCGCCTTGCCGACATAGGCCCAGTTAAACGTGCTTTTGCCCGATTCCAGTGCATCGGCCAGCCAGAAAAGCTGCCAGTTCGGGAGGACGCTGTAAAGGGTCGATGCCCACCATTTGCCTTCCGCCGCCGGCCGGCCGAAGAAATAATCCGACATCAGCCCGACCAGAAAAAAGGCCGAGCACACCGCCAGCGTCGCAATCATGTCCAGGCGCGTGGAACACGCCAGCGCCAGCGCCGCCAGCATCCAGAGGGCGAACAGAATCAGGATGCCCGCCGGAATCAGCCGCCAGTCCACCGTGGCCTGGTCCCCGAGGCTTTGCATCTGGTGCATGAACTTGAAGACGACGCCCGCCGCCAGCGTGCTCATGCCCACCACCGCGAACACGGCATCGCTCACAAACGGGCGGCGCAGGAAGAAATTGCTGAACCCGGCCAGCGCATAGGCCAGGGCGATCGCCCCGCCAAAAATAACCAGCGCCTGCACATTGGTTTTGCCATAGGCATCAAACGCCATCCAGCTTGCCAGCATCACGCCGATCAGGTTCACAAAGGAAAGCAGCGTCAGCGCCCCCGCCAGGCCGGCGAACTTGGCCAGCAGAAATTGCACCCGGCCCACCGGCTTGGACAGCACCACCAGCGCCGTGCCCGTGCGGATCTCCCGCGCGAGCGACGCCGAGGCGCTCAGCACCGCGCCGAACAGCCCCGTGAGCAGCATTACCGCCAGCGCGCTGGTTTTGACCAGCTTCATTTCATCGCCAAACGCAAAGTAGTAGGGAACCGCCAGAAAAATTTCAAACAGCACGGAGCCGGTCATCAGCAGCAAAAAGATGGGCTGCCGGACCAGTTCCATGAACGCATTGGCGGCGATGTTCCAAAATTGTCGCATGAACAGGACGTGCAGTTTATGCACCGGAAGGAAAATTGCCAGCGGTTATTCCTTCCAATGCGGAAAACTAGTCTGAATTTCAGGACAATTGATGGCGAAACGGGCGGTTTCGTTCAAAACAAACCCCATTTAATTCGTCTTTAACGCTCCCGGAGCATCAAATTGCCCGCACGAAAGTCCCGGCGGCTTGCCTTTCCCCAGTCAATATTGCCATCGATGCCCAGCATCCCTCCAGCGGCGCGCCGCAAGCCATTGGAGCGCGACCTTCAGGTCGCTTCGATGACCATGCTTGAAGGCTGGCGGGATAAATGACTTGGCCGACGCACGGCCCTCCTCGGCCGCGGCCACATCCGCCGGTCTGAAACCACCGGCTTGGCCGGGCGTGCTCTCGCTTTCCGCCTCGCTGGGCCCGCGGTGTAGTCCATGCCGCGCAACTTGCCAGGTATATGATTGGGCGCTTGGAAAATCCTAGGGATGGAAAAGTGGCTGGGAGCTTTCTGCCCGGTGTGTGTTTCCCCGCTTCTGCGCCCCCGGCCGCCGCCCACCCGAACCCATAGCATTTTTACTCTCTGTGACATCGCCATCAAAATCGTCTTTAAAATTATTTGACAACCACACGATGTCAGTTTAAAACAGTTAAGCAGAAATCTGCTTTTCAGCCCATGCTGGAGAGCCTGTTCACTTTTGCCTGCATGTGCTACGTATGGCACATGCTAAATTTCTTTGATCGTGAAAAATTTTACGTTAAAGTTTTTCAGAATTCAGGTTCCAAGCCTCGCCCGCAGCCGCGTCGGCGGAACGAGAACAACCTCCCCGTTCCTTCAACCTTGGACATCTCCGCCGAAAGATTAAAAATTACGAAACGAACCCAATTGATTTTTTATGCAAGATACTATATTTAAACACCATACTGCTTGTATTAGGAATATGAATAGTTTAAAACGAACCCATTTAGACCCCAGTTCAAACCCAATTTTGAACCCGCTGGGCTGGCCAATTGGCATTGGCGGGTGCAACCGGGTACAGCGGGTTAATTGTGGGAATCAGATTGGCGCGGCTGTCCAAACCACTGGCGCAGAACCCGCACCAAGCCGGCATCCGCCCGCTGGCTGCCAAGACTCACAAACGAATAGCCTTGTCTGGCCGCTACCCAGAGCGCTAAGCCCAGCACCCCGACGCCAAACAAAGTGTTTTGCCAGCCGTCCAGACGCCACTGCCCTTTCCAAAACCAGATCGGATGACGGAAAAGCGGCTCGGAGTAACAGATCGGCCAAAGGTCGCTCATTTCCGGCCCGCGCGAGCCGATCAAATCGCACAGCAGGTGCAGATGAAACGTGATCAGACACCAGAACAGCACGCGCCGTTTCTGCCGGGCAAAAGCTGCCAACAGCAGCCCCACCGCCAGCGCGCCCGGCCAGCCATGCAGCAGCAGGTGGTGATATTGCTGATAGTAATGGAAGGTGACAGCCTGCCCGGAGACCAGCGATCCAGCCACGTCCGCCACCATACCCAAGCCGTCGGCATCCGGCAACACGCCCGCCAGCGTCACCAACATCCGGTCGCGCGGATTGGTCGTGGCCACGGTCGCCACCAGCCAGCTCCCCAGAAAATGGGTGACGGGCGACATTTAGCCTTCCAGCAAATACCGCAGGTCGTCGAGCGACAGGCTCTGGGAGAATTTTTCCTCGCCCAGCACATCATTGGCGAGCGAACTTTTTTGTTTTTGCAGCGCGCGGATTTTTTCCTCGATGCTGTCCTTGATGAGCAGCCGGTAGGCCATGACTTTGCGGGTCTGGCCAATTCGGTGGGTGCGGTCGATGGCCTGGTTTTCCACCGCCGGGTTCCACCACGGATCGAAGAGCACCACATAGCTCGCGGCGGTCAGGTTCAGGCCGAAGCCGCCGGCCTTGAGCGAAATCAGAAACACTCCCGGACCTTCCGCCGCTTGAAATTGCTGCACGAGTTCGCCGCGATTCTCCGTCTCACCGGCCAGATACCAGTTCTGCCAGCCGCGCGTTTTCATCTCGTGGCGCAGGATGTCGAGCAGTTCCACGAACTGCGAGAAAACGAGGACTTTTTCGCCTTCTTCCATCAGCGGTTCCAACGTGTCAATCAGCGCCTCCACTTTTGCGCTGGCGGCCTTGGATTCCGGGCGGACGAGCCGGGGGTGGCAGCAGATCTGGCGCAGCCGCAGCAGCGAAGTGAGAAAGTTGAAGCGCTGCTTGTTCAAGGCCGCCGCCGTTTGCACGCCCAGCAGCATGGCTTGGGCTCGCTTGAGTTCGGCCCGGTAGAGCGTTTTCTGTTCGCCTTCCAGTTCGCAGAACAAATCTTCCTCCATGCGGTCCGGCAGGTCGCGGGCCACTTGGATTTTGGTACGGCGGATGAGGAACGGCCGCACGCGTGCGGCGAGGCGCTGCCGGGCAAACGGATCATCCTTGGTATCATACAAGCGCCCGAACTCGGCCCGCTGGCCGAGCGCGCCAGGCATGGCAAAGCTCATGAGGCTCCACAAATCCAGCAGGCGGTTTTCAATGGGCGTGCCGCTTAATACCAGCCGGTGGGTGGAGCGCAACTGCCGGGCAATCTGCGCCGTGATGCTGGACGGGTTCTTGATATATTGCCCTTCGTCGAGAATGACCGCCTGAAAGCGTTCGCGCGCCAGGTCTTCGCCTACGACGCGGAGCTGGCTGTAATTAAGCACATGCAGGTCGGCGGAGGTGAGCATACCGGCCACGGATTTGAGCTCGCTGGCGGCCCAGACCCGGACCTTGAGCGTGGGATAAAACTTCACCGCCTCCGCCAACCAGTTGTCGGCAACGGACTTGGGACAGACGACGAGGGTGGGGAGATGGGGCTTGGCGTCCGGCGCCAGCGGGGTGTTCCGCAACCAGGCCAGCCAGGCCAGGGTTTGCAGGGTTTTGCCCAGACCCATGTCATCGGCCAGGATGCCGCCGAAATGGTTGGCCGAGAGGTAGCACAGAAAGTGAAAGCCGTCGCGCTGATAGGGCCGCATCTCGGCCTGGATTTGCGCCGGCACTTCTGGTGTGACCCGCGCCTGTAATTCCGTGGCGCGACGTTCAATGCGGTCGCAGGTTTCTTCGGACAGGAATTTTCGCGCCGCCTTGTCCGCCAGTTGGAAGGCGTGCAGCCGCTGCGGTTCGCTGGTCAGCGCGTGCGGGGTCAGCCCAAGCCGGGCCAGTTCCTGGTTTTCCTCGTCGCTCAAGGCAAACTCCAGGCGGCGCCAGCCTTTTTTGCCGACGCGCACCCATTTGCCCTTGGCATCCAGCAAGAGCTTGATTTCCTCTTTCGTGAGCGTGGCGTCGCTGACATCCACGATCACGCGGAGATCGAACCAGTCCATTTCCGACTCGCTGGCTTCCAGCCGGATTTTGCCGGAGACCTCGGCGTTCTGGAACGACGCCAGTTCGCCGCGCAGTTCAATGCGTGTCCCGGCCGGCAGCGACTTGAGGAACGGCACGAACATTTCCGGAAATTTTTTGGTCAGCCGCACCATCCAGCGTCCCGAATGAAAATCCCATTTGAACCCGGATTGTTCGAGCGGCGGAATCAGCGCGCCCAAGGCGGCGCGATCCAGCCGTTCCAACTGGTTGCCGGCCGGCGGGCTTTTCGCCGAAACCATCCAGCCGGCGCTGGTCCATTGCTCGACGCGCTGTGCGTCTTCGGATACGCCCAGTACATCCATGTAACAGTACTCGGTGTCCATGCCGGGCCAGGGGGCTTTGACTTCGGCACGGATGCAGGGGTGGAGGCGAACGGTACGGAGGCGGGCGGAGAGGCGC
>Ga0302322_100001728_pt1 | contig 18131 bp, 8 predicted proteins | sample Fen_T0_2_FD_203757 | JGI IMG/M metagenome (GOLD analysis project Ga0302322, IMG submission 203757) | Peat permafrost microbial communities from Stordalen Mire near Abisko, Sweden - Fen_T0_2 | ecosystem: Environmental > Terrestrial > Soil > Wetlands > Permafrost | place: Sweden: Abisko... | reverse complement strand
ACCGGCACCACGCGGGTCAATGCGGGCACGCTGGCGCTGGGCACCTCGGTTGCCTTGCAGAAGAGCACGGTGAATTTGGACGCCGCCGACTATGGCGCGCTCAGCTTTGGCACGCTCGCCAGCGCCGTGCTGGGCGGTTTGACGGGCGTGCGCGATCTGGCGCTGACGAACAATCTGAACGCGGCGGTGACCTTGAATGTGGGCGGCGGCGGTCAAAACCAGGTTTATGCCGGCGTGTTGAGCGGTCCCGGGAGCCTCGTGAAAAGCGGGGCCGGGGTTCTGACGTTGAGCAGTTCCAACCGCTACACCGGCAGTACGACCATCAGTGGCGGCACCCTGAAATTATCGCGCGATCCCGTGGCGAAATTCACGTTCGACAACGTGGGCGGTACCGCCCTTGGCAGCGTGGTGACGAATGCCGGTTCGGGGGGCACGGACCTCAATGCCGTGGTCACCGGCGGCAGCGTGAGCTATGCAGGCGGGAAAGTTGGCAATGCCCTTTCCCTGAGTGCCAGCGGCGCCTATTTGAAAATCACCAACCGGGTGATCAACACCGATGCCGCCGGAACCTGGACCGTGGGCTTCTGGGTCAAAACCACCACGGCGGGCGCCATGGTGCTGTATCAGGGCGACGGCGCGTGGTCGAGCAGCGGCCAGACCACCTTCTTGCTGAACGCGAATTCCGGCACCACCGCCGGGACGAAGGCGGGCGCGGTGCGCTGGGCGGGCGGCTTCCTGACCGGCACGCGGGCGCTGAACGACGGGGCGTGGCATTTCATCACCATCGTGGACAACGCCGGCACGGAATCCATTTACGTGGATGGCGTGGTGGATGGGGTGACTTCCGCCATGAGCCTGGCGCTGGCGAGCGGCGCGAACCAGACGTGGATTGGCAATGCGCCGGACACGGACACGGGGGCGGTGAAAATGACCGGCCTGATTGACGAGGTTTATCTGTTTAACCGCGCCCTGAGCCAGACGGAAATTCAAAAGCTGACCAACAATGTTACGGCCGTGACGGCGGGCAATTTTGGCGGCCAACTGCCGGCGGGAACGACGCTCGCGGTTGGTTCCGGGGCCACGTTGGACCTGGGGGGCAATTCGCAAGTGGCCGGTCTGTTGTCGGATATTGGCGGGGCCGGCGGCACGATCACCAACAGCGGCGCGGCGGCGGCGGTGTTCACCTTTGGCGCGGGTGCCAGCGGCAGCTTCAGCGGCGTGATTGCCGACCAGGATGCCACCAACGCCATTGCCCTGGTGAAAGCTGGCGCGGGCACGGAAACGCTGGCGGGTGCCAGCACGTATCGCGGTCCCACGGTGGTCAACGCCGGCACGCTGCTGGTGAACGGCCAGCTTGGGGCCGGCGTGGTGACGGTGGCGGCCAATGCCACGCTCGGCGGCAACGGCATTATTCCGGGCGCCGTCACGTTGCTGTCCGGGGCGACGCTGGCGCCGGGCAATGCGAACATGGGCGCGCTGGCGATCAGCAATTCCCTGACGCTGGCGAACAACAGCGTGACGCTGATAGAAATCGGCAAGACCGGCGGGGTGACGACGAACGACGCCGTGGTGGGGCTGACCAGTCTCGTCTGCGGTGGTACGCTGACGGTGAACAATATTGGCAGTGACGCGCTGGCTGCGGGTGACACGTTTCCGATTTTTGCCGCAGCGGTTTACCAGGGCGCCTTTGCCGTGACGAACCTGCCGCCGCTGGACAGTCCGTTGTACTGGACCAACCGGCTGGCCGTGGATGGCACGCTGGCGGTGGTCAGCCCGGTTTCTACAACGGCAACCGCCCTCGTCTGGGATGCCAGCGGCACGAATCTGATGCTGTCCTGGCCGGCCGATCACACCGGCTGGCGGCTGGTCATGCAGACCAATCATCTGGGTCTGGGGCTGAGCTCGGACACGAACGACTGGATGACGGTGCCCGGTTCGCCGGCAACCAACCTGATCCAGCTCCTGATTGATCCGACGTTGCCGGGTGGTTATTACCGGCTGGTCTGGCCGTGATGGTTTTTAACTTTTATGAAATCCCAAATTATTGGTGGTCTCGCCCTGGCCGCCGCCTGCCTGGCGGCACCGCTGGCGCAGGGACAAACCGCCACCGCGACGCTGAACATCCAGGTGGGGCAGCCCGGCGCGGTGGTCAGCTCCAATTTGTTCGGGATTTTCTTCGAGGAGATTAATTACGGCGGCGATGGCGGGATTTACGCCGAACTGGTACGCAACCGCTCCTTCGCCGGCTCGGCCACCCCGGATTTTTGGACGCTGGTGACCAACGGCACCGCCACGGGAACGATGAGCGTGGATGTGGCGCAGTCGCTGAATACGAACAATCCGAATTCGCTGCAACTGACCTTTCTGTCGGGGGCCGGCCAGATCATGGCGGCCAATTCGGGATACTGGGGCATGACGTTATTGGCCGGGGCCACCTACGATGTGAATTTTGAGGCGCGGAGCACGAATGGCTTCACGGGGCCGGTCACGGTGCGGCTGGAAAGCGCCGATGGCGGCAGCAGCTATGCGCAGGCTTCTTTCAGCGGGTTGACCACGAGCTGGCAACATTTCGCCGCGCCGCTGGTGGCGGCCGGCAGCGTGACCAACGCGCGGCTGGTGGTCAGTCTGGCGGGCGCCGGCACGGTCTGGCTGGATGAGGTTTCGCTGTTTCCGCGCGCCACGTTTCTGGGCCGCACGAACGGCTTGCGGGCGGATCTGGCGGGCAAGCTGCAGGCCTTGAGCCCGTCGTTCCTGCGTTATCCCGGCGGCAATTTCATTGAAAGCAACAACACGACCAATGCGGTGCGCTGGAAGAAGACCATCGGGAGTCCGGCAGAGCGCCCCGGCCACCGGAATGATTCGTGGGGCTACTGGTCCACGGACGGCTACGGGCTGGACGAGTTTTTTCAGCAGTGCGAAGACCTGGGCATGGAACCGCTGTACGGCATCAACGCCGGGCTGATGCTGGGCTACAACGGCAGCACCAACAACACGGTGCCCCTGGCCGAAATGGGGCCGTGGGTGCAGGACGCCGTGGATTTAATTGAGTACGCCAATGGCGCCACCAACACGACCTGGGGCGCGCGGCGGGCGGCGAACGGCCATCCCGCTCCCTATCGTTTGAAATACATGGAGATTGGCAATGAGAACGGGGGCTCCTATCTGAATGACCGCTACACCTTGTTTTACGATGCCATCAAGGCCCAATATCCGGACATGCATTTGATCACGCCGGGCAACTGGTCCGGCGGGAAGCCGTGGAGCCGGCCGGTGGAAATCATGGATGAACATTACTATGCCAGCCCGGCCACGTTCATCGGCTATGCGACCAAATATGACAGTTACAGCCGCGCCGGGTCGAAGGTGTTTGTGGGTGAATACGCCGTGACTTCCGGTTATGGCACCTATGGCAATCTGGCCGCCGCCCTGGGGGAGGCCGCGTTCATGACCGGCATGGAGCGGAACTCCGACCTGGTGGTGCTGGCCTGCTACGCGCCGCTGTTTGCGAATGTGAGCGGCATTCAATGGCATCCCGACCTGATCTATTACGACAGCTACCGCAGCTTTGGCACGCCGGCGTACTATGTGCAGCAGATGTTTTCCAAGCATCGCGGCGACACCGTGCTGCCCAACACGGTGACGCTCGCGAACATCACGGTGACGAATCAAAATGTGGGCGCGATCGGGCTGGGTTCCTGGAGCACGGCGGCCGCCTACACGAATCTGGTCGTGACCAACGCGGCCGGGGTGCTTTACCAAAGTGATTTTGCGGGTGCGGGCGCCAATGGCTGGACGGTTTACAACGGCACCTGGAGCGTCAACGCGGGCGTCTATCAGCAAACTTCCACCAGCACCACCGACTGCCGGGCGTGGGCGGGCAACACCGGCTGGAGCAATTACACGTACAATGTGCGGGCGCGCAAGGACAGCGGCAGCGAAGGTTTTCTCATCATCTTCAACTGGCGCGACGCCAATAATTACATGTGGTGGAACATCGGCGGCTGGGGTAACACGCAGCACGCCATCGAGTTTGCCCAAAACGGCGCCCGCAGCACCCTCACGAAGGCGAGCGGCAGCGTGACAAATGGCGGTTGGTATGACATCAGCATTCAAATGAGCAACTCGAACATACTTTGCTATCTCAATGGCACGCTCATTCACAGCCTGACCAATCCGACGAGTTCCACCTCGCTTCAAGTGTCCACGACCCTGGCGTCGGCTTCCGGCCAGGTGATTGTGAAGGCGGTGAATCCCTCGGGCAACCCGATCGCGACGACGATCAATTTGGCCGGCGTCAAAGCCATTGCCCCGAACGCCACGCTCATCCGGTTGACCTCGGGCAGTGCGGCGGACGAAAATTCCCTGGCCGCGCCGACGTATGTCAGTCCGGTGACGACCACGATCGCCAACGCCGGCACGAACTTCAGCCTCACGCTCCCGGCCAATTCCCTGTCCATCCTGCGGCTGGAGGCCGGCGGCATTACCACCTACACCAATCTCGCGCTGCAATTTTCTTCGCCGATCGTGGCGGGTCAGTTGGTGGCCTCGACAGTTTGGGGGCAACAAGCCGGAACGTGGTTCAATCTCACCACGAATGACAACCACGCGATTGCGTGGTCGTCGGCGAACACCAATGTCGCGGTCGTGGACATCGCCGGCCATGTCACGGGTGTCGGGGCGGGCACGGCGGGCATCATCGCCACCTACGCCAGCCTGGGTTTGGCGGCGACGCAGATGGTGCAGGTCAGCTATGTTCCGAGCACGTTGGTGCACCGGTACAGTTTTAGTGAAACGTCCGGCACGAATTGCGCCGATTCTGTTGGCGGCGCGGCCTGGGACGGCACGGCTCCGCGGGGCGGCACGTTTGGCGGCGGGCAACTGGCTTTGGCCGCCGCCAGCCAGCAGTATGTGCAGTTGCCGGCGGGGATCATCACGAATCTGGCGGCGGTGACCCTTGATGCGTGGGCGAGCTTTGGCACGCTGCCCGGCGCCTGCTTCTTTTATGGCTTGGGGAACACGAGCGGCACGCAGGGGATTGATTACATTTTCTGCCAGCCCCAGAACGGGCGGATTGCCATCACTGACACCGACTACTCGGGCGAACAAAACAGCCTGCCCCGGATCGCCGGCGACTGGAGCGGCTTGACGAACCTGCATATCACGTCGGTTTACAATCCGCCGGCGGGCTACCTGGCACTTTATACCAACGGCGTGCTGCTGGCGGTCAACACTGGCATCACGGTGCCCTTGAGTTCGGTGAATGCGGTGGTGAACTACATCGGGCGGTCACTTTACAGCGGCGATGCGTATTTTAATTTCAGCCTGGATGAGTTCCGCATCTACCGGGGCGCGCTGAGTGCCAGTGAAATCGCGGCCTCGCAAGCGCTGGGGCCGGATCAGGTATTGACCACGAACAGCCCCGCGGTGCACGCGGTCAGTGCGGGCGGCTACCTGACGCTCGCGTGGCCGCTGGCGGCGGCGGGGTACACGGTGCAAGTGCGAACGAATCTGATGCTGGGCGACTGGAGCAACGTGGCGGCGCCGGTGCCGCAAATCAGCGGCAGCGAGTGGCAGATCACGTTGCCCGCCACGGATTACACGGGTTTTTACCGGCTGCAAAGATAGCGGTGCCTGTCCGGGGGAGATTGATTATGGTTTTTCCCCGTAGTTGATCGCCATGGCTCCGCCGAGCAGGTTGATCACGCGGACATTGGTGAGTTGGAGTTCGCGCATTTTTTCGGCGACGGCCAGTTGCGCCGGGTAGTGCCGCAGGGATTCCAAGATGTAGGCGTAAGCCGAGGCGTCGCCGCAAAACAGCAGGCCGATGAGCGGCACGGACAGGCGGAGATGGGTGAAGTAAAGCGACCGCCACAACGCATTCGCCGGTTTGCCAAAATCCAGCACGATGATCCGGCCGCCGGGGCGCGCCACGCGCTTCATCTCGGCGAGCCCGAGCGGCCAGTTGGTGAGATTGCGCAGGCCGTAGCCCACGGTGACGGCATCGAATGAATGGTCGGGAAAGGGGAGTTGCTGGGCGTCGCCTTGAATGAATTTCAAGTCGGGGACGGGCGTTTTCAACTGGCGCTGGCGCGTGGCGGCGACGGCGAGCATTTGTGGGCTGAAATCGAGGCCGGTGACCGAAGCGCCGCTTTTGGCGAGGGCGAACGAGATGTCGCCGGTGCCGCAGCACAGGTCGAGGGCGCGGGAGCCGGGAGTGCTCCGGGCGAGGGCGACGACCCGCCGCTTCCAGCGCCGGTGCAGCCCGAAGCTCTGGAGGTCATTGATCAGGTCATAACGGCGGGCGATGCGGGCGAAAAGGGCGTTCACTTTCGCGGCGCGCTGTTCGCCGGGCGCATAGTAGACATTGCTCACGGTGCCATTCTAACGGCGGGCGCGGCAGGAGGCAAACCCGAGAAATTACTTTGCACCTGTGCAGAGGCTTTGCTAGTGTGCTCAGGAAGAACAAATAACAGCGGTCAGAAACGATTTTCCAGCAGCGTATTATGAGCCTCGACCCGACTGCGGCACCAAAGAAAAAAATCCTGGTGGTGGATGACAATGCGGTGGTCGTCAAGACCATCACGTTGAAGTTGCAGGGTGCTGGTTTTCAGGTAATTACGGCCATGGATGGTTCCGAAGGCGTGGCGGCGGCGCGGCGGGAAAACCCGGATCTCATTTTGTTGGACATCAGTTTTCCGCCGGATGTGGGCGGGGTGCCGTGGGACGGCTTTCGCATCATGGAATGGTTTCACCGGTTGGACACGGCGCGGAAGATTCCGATTATTGTGATCACCGGGAGCGAAGACCTGAAGACGAAAGAGCGGGCGACGAGCGCGGGGGCGGTGGCCTATTTCCAGAAGCCGATTGAACATGATGACTTGCTGAAGGTCATCCGGGCGACGCTGGGCACTTAGACTTTGGTCGGGGCGGCGCAAAAAACAAAATTCAGGCTTGCCAGCCGCGCCGGGCGGCTTATGATATTCAAACTTTCGGACGCGAGCGTAGCTCAGTTGGTAGAGCATCACCTTGCCAAGGTGAACGTCGAGGGTTCAAATCCCTTCGCTCGCTCCATTTCTTTTTGTTGGAGATTCGCAAAGCCGAAGTTTTTGCAGCCGGACGGTGCTTTTTGGTGACTGAAATTCCATTCCATCCATTCCCCGACCGGTAGTTCGTTTCATTCATTCCCCATTTCATGCGGCAAGGGTGCCCGTCGGATTTTTCAGCGACAGAAGACAGAGGGGTTGGCCAAAGGGGCCCGCCACGTTTCGTGATGTAGACTCCGCGATGCAAAAATAATTGCCTAATCAGTTGGATTCTCTAACGTGATGCAAAATGAATTTCGTCAAGGGAGCTTCGTTTCACCATTTCAGCCGGGCGCGGATGTATTTCAGTTGCTTGCTGATACTCGTGACGGGCGGTTTATTGGGGTTCGCGGCAGCCCGGGCAGCGGAGACCAATCCGCCGCCGGCCACGGTTGAGCTGAAGCTGCAGGATTATCTCCAGCAGGTGCTGCAGCACAACGAATCCATTCAGGCGCAGATGCTGGAAGCGGAGGTGAACCGCCGGAAGTCGCGCGGGGAGTACGGCGTGTTTGAACCCAATCTGGTGGTCTCGGCCATGCGGGAGGCCAACCAGCGCACCAATAATATTCAGCAACAGGCGCAGCAAAGCGGGGAGAGCTTCTTTTCGGAACAGAATAACATTTATAACGGTGGCTTGGAGTCGCTGATGCCCACCGGCGGCAAAATCCGGCTGGGCTACACGCTGAGCGATTTGGGGAACAACGTGAATCCCTACGGCATTTTCGGGACCTCGACGAACCAGATTTGGACGAAGGAATACCAGACGTTTGTGGGCCTGAGTTTTTCCCAACCGCTGTTGAAGAATGCCGGTTTCACGCCCACGCTCGCGGCCATCCGGCTGGCGGCGTTTGAGTCGGAAATCGCGTTCCAGCAGTACCGGCGGCAGTTGATGCTGACGCTGTATCAGGCCGAGGCGGCGTATTGGAACCTGTATTATGCCCAGGAGCAAATTCGTTTTTTTGACGAGTCGGTCGGGGTGGCGCAAAGCGTGCTGAACGACAGCCGGGAGAAGTTCAAGGCGGGCCAGGGCGCGGAACTGGATGTGCTGGAGGCGCAATCCGCGCTGGCGTTGCGGAACACGAAGCGAAACGACGCGCTGCAAAACTATTTCGATGCGCTGGGGCGGTTGCAGTCGCTGGCCGGGGGGCTGCCGGATCTGGCCCAGCGGGGGTTCAACTCCCTGCCGATCCGCGTGGTGGATGCGCCGGAGGCCACGAACGCGCCGCCGGTGTACGCGGACTGCATCCAGGAAATCTTCACGCTGAATCCCGACTACCTCATTCAACTGGGGAAGGTGAATCAAGAGGGGGTGCGGCTGGGTTTTGCGAAGAACCAATTGTTGCCGGAACTCAATTTCAAGGGGGCCTACGGTTTTAACGGGCTCGGCAACTCGCCGGAGGATTCCTGGGACGTGGCGACCACGAAACAATTTCCTTCCTGGTCGATTGGGCTGGAACTCACCATCCCGCTGGCGGGAAACATCAAAGGGCGTCATAACTACAAAGCCGCGAGCCTGAGCTTGCAGGAGGCATATTTGAGTCTCAAGGGCACGCAGACGGAAATTTCTTTTGGCGTCAACACGGCGGTGCAAAAGGCCGGCGCGTGGGAGCAAAGCATTCAAAGCTATAAAATGGTGGTGCAGTACAACGAGGAATTGTTGAAGACCCAGCTCGAACGCTTGAAAGCGGGCCGGGTGGACGGGCACAAGGTGCTCGAAGTCGAAGCGGATTTGCTGGATGCGCGCCAGGAATGTGCGAATGCCCTGACGCAATATCAGCGCGCGTTGCTCCAGGTGGAACTCACCGATGGGGCGCTTTTGAAGCATCGCCGCCTGGAGGTCACCCAGGAAGAATTAAAGCGGCAGACCACGGCGCTGCTGGCCGGCCGGAGAGCGGTCGATGCGCGCATTCTGGGCGAGTCGGCCAAATAATTTAACCATCTATGTGCAAGTTCATTCAGATTCTGACCCTGGCCGTCTGCCTGGCTCCCGCGGTTCGCAGCGCGGAACCGGTCGAAGTTGGCGGCATCACCGAGCCCTTCATGGATGTCACGCTGGGACTGGCCGATGCGGGGATCATCCGCGAGCAAATGTTCAAGGAAGGCGACGCGGTGAAGCAGGGCGAGGTGATTTTGGAACTGGACAAGCGCTTGGCGGCCCTCGAAGTCACCCGTCGCAAAGCGGTGATGGAACAGAACAAGATGGTCTATGATTCGACGCTGACCCTGATGCAGTCCACGAAGTCCGTCAGCAAGGAAGAAATGGCGAAGGCCGAGGCGGAATATCATGTGGCGGTGGCCGAATATAACATCGCGAGCCAGCAGGTAACCGACCGGCAGTTGATGGCCCCCTTTTCCGGGGTCATCTCCGAAATCCTGCTCAAACCCGGCGCGGCCAGTGCGCCGTACCAGCCGCTGGTCCGGTTGGTGGACACCTCGCGCTGCTATTTTGTAGGCCATGTCGAAGGCAAGGCCGCCGCCCGTCTGCAACTGGATCAGCCGGTGAAGATAACTTTGGATGGCGGGCAGGTGGTTGCGGGCAAGATCAGTTTTATTTCCCCCACGGTGGATGCCGCGAGCGGCCTCGCGCGGGTGAAGGCTGTTTTTGAAAATACCGGAGGCAAAATCCGGCCCGGTCTGGCCGCCCGGATGGCTGCGGAATAATTTTATGCAAACCCCTGGCGGCATGAATGCTGAGTTTTCCCGCACCCTGGAAGAGCTGGGTGCGCTGCGGCAATTTTCCGGCGAACCAAAAAATTTCTGGCCAGTGTTCTTGAACGCCACGGCCAAACTCATAGCGGCCGATATCGCGGTGCTGCTGCTCGGCAGTCCGGGCAAGGTGCCGCGTTGGGCGAAAATTGGTGAATGGGATGCCAGCACCAGTTTGTCACGAAATCGCAGTAAATTTCTGGCGGGGGTGGAGGCTACGGCGGAGGGAACGGTGGCGGAGGGGGGCGTAGTGGTGCAGACGGATGCGGAGAGCGGATGTTTTACGGTCGCGGTGCGGCTGAAACTGGCCCGGGCGGAGGAGGAAGTGGTGTTGGCGGCGCAGGTGAAGGATTTCACGGGAGCCGCTGCGCTGGAAGCACTTGTGCGGCTGCGGTTGGTGGCGGATGTGCCGGCGGCTTACCAGCAAAATCTGGCGGCGCAGCAGGCGCGCCAGGATGTGGAGAAATTTGCGGCGGTTTTGGACTTAAATGTGCCGGTAAATGAGGCCACGCAGTTTTTGGCGGCGGCGCTGGCGTTTTGTAACGGGGTGGCGACGCGGTTTCGGTGCAACCGCGCCAGCCTGGGTTGGCTGGAGGGGGGCTATATCCGGCTGCGCACGATCAGTCATACGGAGCATTTCAACCGACAAATGGCTGCCGCCCAGGCACTTGAAGTGGCGATGGAGGAGTGTGTGGATCAGGATGAGGAAATCCTCTGGCCACCGGCCGAAGGGGTGACGACGGTGACGCGGGATCACGAAAAGTTTGCCACGGAACAGGCTTCCGGCCACGTCGTTTCGCTGCCGCTGCGGCTCGATGGCGCGGTGATCGCCGTGCTGACCTGCGAGCGGCTGGATGCCGCCTTTAATGCCGTTGAACTCCAGCAGCTTAGACTTGGGTGTGACCAGGTGACGCGGCGGTTGGACGAGCTGAAGCGTCATGACCGCTGGGTGGGGGCACGCTGGGCGGCCCAAGGGCGGGAATATTTTTCCCGGTGGCTGGGGCCGGAGCACACGTGGGGCAAGGTCTCGGCCATTTTCACGGCGCTGGTCGTGCTCGCGCTGTTCCTGGTGCGGGTGAATTACCGGGTGGAAGGGAATTTCATTTTGCGCAGCGACGAGGCCGAATACCTGACGGCGCCATTTGATGGCTATATTGACCAGGTTTATGTCCGCGCGGGTGATCCGGTGACGAAAAGCCAGCCACTGGTAAGCCTGAACCGCAGTGAGTTGCTGCTGGATCAGTCGGCCGCACTGGCGGACGTGGTGCGCTACCAGCGCGAGGCGGACAAGGCGCGGGCGGCGAACAACATAGCGGAGATGCGGATTGATACGGCGCTCGCGCAGCAGGCGCAGGCGCGGCTCGACCTGGTGCGTTTCCGGCTGGATAACGCGGTGGTCAAGGCCGCCTTTGCGGGGGTGGTGATCGAGGGCGATCTGCGCGAACGGATCGCCTCGCCGGTCAAGCAGGGGGATGCCCTCTTCAAGGTCGCACGTATTGATACGCTGTATGCGGAGGCGGAAATCGGCGAGCGGGATGTGAAGGAAATCCTGGGCAAAACGGCGGGGCAGATCGCGTTTGTCACCCAGCCCAAGCAAAAATATGCGGTGACGGTCCAGATCGTTGAGCCGGCGGCGGTTACGAAAAAGGATGGCAATGTGTTTCTCGTCCGCTTGAAGCCGGACCAGGCCGCGGCGGCCTGGTGGCGCCCGGGCATGACGGGCCTGTGCAAAATCACCACCGAGAAGCGGACGTTGTTTTGGATCTTGACCCATCGCACGGTGGATTTCCTGCGGATGAAACTCTGGTGGTAACATGGAACGAACTTTCAGCGAATCCTGGTATCGCGTGGCAAATCAAAGGATTTGCCTACGGCCGGTCGTCAAGGTGCGCCGCCAGAATTATCGCGGCGAGCGGTGGCTCGTGCTGGAAAATCCCTTCAGCAACCAATACTTCCGCCTGCGTCCGGCGGCCTATGAATTTGTGGCGCGGCTGAGGCCTGACCGGACGGTCGAGGAAGTCTGGCAGGAGTGTCTGACGCGGTTTCCCGACACGGCCCCGAGCCAGGAGGCCGTGATTCAGCTTCTCTCGCAGCTCTATTTTTCCAACCTGCTGCAATACGATCTGGCGGCCGACAGCGCGCAGTTGTTTGAGCGCTATAAAAAGCGCAAGCAGCGGGAAATGGGCTTTAACTTCCTGAACCTCATGTTCATGCGGTTCCCGCTGCTGGACCCGGACCGCTTTTTGCAGCGCACCCTGCCGGTTCTGGGCAAGTTGATCAGCCCGTTCGGGGCGCTGCTCTGGCTGGTGGTTGTCGGCTTTGGCTTGAAGGTGGTGGTGGAGAATTTTAGTGATCTGCGCCTGCAAGGCGAAGGCATCCTGGCGGCGGATAATCTCTTCCTCCTCTACCTCGGCACCATCGTCATCAAGGCGTTGCACGAGTTCGGGCATGCGTATTTCTGCCGTAAATTTGGCGGCGAAGTCCATGTCATGGGCGTCATGCTCATGGTCTTCACCCCCATGCCGTATGTGGATGCCACCTCCAGTTGGAGCTTTCGCGAACGCTGGAAGCGCATGCTCGTTGGCGGGGCGGGCATGATCGTAGAACTGTTTTTTGCGGCCATCGCCGCGTTCATCTGGTCGAAAACCGCCCCGGGCATCGTCCACAGCCTCGCGTACAACATCATGTTTGTGGCGTCGGTTTCCACGGTCATTTTCAACATCAACCCCTTGCTCCGCTTCGACGGCTACTACATTTTGTCCGACTGGCTCGGCATTCCGAATCTCAACCAGCGTGCCACCACGCAGTTGCGCCACCTCGCGGAACGCCACTTGTTTGGCGTGAAAACTTCCGAAACCCCCGCCGGCTCGCGCCGCGAAGCCGCCTGGCTCACCACCTTTGGCCTCACCAGCGGCGTTTACCGGGTCATCGTGTTTAGCGGCGTGCTGCTGTTCGTGGCCGACCGTTTTTTGATTGTCGGCATCGTCATGGCGGCCGTGTGCCTGGTGTCGTGGGCGGTTGTGCCGGTCGTCCGCTTTGTTAAATATCTGGCCACCAATCCCCGGCTCGCCCGCGTCCGGCCCCGCGCCATTGGCGTGACGGTCGGCCTTGCCTTGGGCCTGATCATTTTGCTGGGGGTTGTCCCGTTTCCCTGCTCGTTTCGCGCACCCGGAGTCGTCGTGGCTGCGCAACGGACCCAGATTGCCAACGAAACCGCCGGTGAAGTCGTCGAAGTGCTCGCCACGCCGGGCCAACCCGTCCAGCAAGGCCAGGCCCTCCTGCGCCTGCAAAACCCCGAACTCGCCCTGCATCTGGCTGATACCCGCGCTCATCTCGACGAAATCAACGCCCGCCTCCTGCAGGCGATGAAAAAGGAATCCGCAGATATCGCTCCGCTGACCAGTCTCAGCGATTCCGTGGCCGACACCCTCAAGAAACTCACCGCCGATGCCGACAAGCTCACTGTTCGCGCCAATCACGACGGCGTCTGGGTGGCGCCGGGCATCGAAGAGTACGTTGGGCGCTGGCTGCCGCGGGGCGTCGGTTTGGGCCTGCTGGCGAATCCGGCCGCCTTTGAATTCGCCGCCACCGTGCGGGAAGACGACGTCAACGCCCTGTTCGCCCAGAAAATTCACGGTGCCAAAGTGCGGTTGTACGGCGATGCCTGGGAGAAGCTGCCCGTTTCGGAGTGGCGGGTGATTCCCGGGGGCCAGCACCTGCTGCCCTCGGCGGCCCTCGGCTGGAGCGCCGGAGGCGAAGTGCCGGTTTCGCTCGACGAGAATTCCCAGGGCAACCGGTCCGCCGAGCCGTTTTTTGAAGTGCTGGGGAAACTGAACCCCGGCAGCGACGTGGTGCTGCTGGACGGTCGTTCCGGGAAAATCAGTTTCCAACTCCCGGCCGAACCCCTGCTGGTGCGCTGGTCGCGCAGCCTGTGGCAGTTGCTCCAGAAGCGGTACCAAATTTAGGCAACCGGCCATGGTAACGATTCCCACGCAAGACTATCGGCGCAGTGATTACCGCGTGCCACCGCGTCCCCTCGCCGGTCTGGACGGGTTGGTGAACCAGTTTATCGGGCGCTATCGCCGCCGGAAAAACGTGTTGGCGACGCTCTGGGCGGATGCCACGGCGGTGATTCGCCAGGAGGCCGAATGGGTCGAACTGACCGACGCGCAACTGCAAAAACGCCTCTTGGAACTGCGGGAAAACTTCCGGCGCGGCGGCCGGGCGGCGGAAACATCACTCTTTCCCGCGTTGGCGGCCATTCGCGAAGCGGCGGATCGCAAGCTTGGATTACGGCCCTTCCCCGTCCAAATCATGGGCGCCCTGGCGCTCCACCGGGGTTTTTTGGCCGAAATGGCCACCGGCGAGGGGAAAACCCTGACCGCCGGCCTTGCCGCCGTGCTCGCCGGCTGGACCAAGCATCCCTGCCACATCGTGACCGTGAACGACTATCTCGTGCAGCGCGATGCCGAGTGGCTGGAGCCTTTTTACCATTTTTGCGGCGTGCGCGTGGGGTTGGTGGCCTTTTGGATGGGGCCGCCCGAACGCATCAAAAACTACGGCTGCGACGTCACTTACGTCACCAGCAAGGAACTGCTCGCCGATTTTCTGCGCGACCGGCTGCACCTGGGAAAACTGCAAAATCCAACCCGCCGGTTGATCCGCCGGATGCTGGCCCCCCAAATGGAAGCGCAAAACGGCCTGGTGCTGCGCGGCCTGCATACCGCCATTGTGGATGAGGCAGACAGCGTGCTCATTGACGAAGCCGTGACCCCCCTGATCATTTCCGCCAGTCACCAGAATGACTCGCTCTGTGAAGCGGCAAAACTGGCGCAAGAGCTGATTGAGGACCTAAAGCCGGAAGTCGATTACCACACCAACCCGCGCTACAAAGAGATTGAGTTGACCAAGGCCGGCCTGCAAAAAATGGTGGACCACGCCGCTCATTTGCCCGGTTTGTGGCAGGGACATGACCGCCGGCTGGAACTGGTCGTTCAGGCGTTGATCGCCCGCGAGTTCTTCCATCGGGACCAGCAGTACATTGTTGAGGGGGACAAACTGGTGATTGTGGATGAATTCACCGGCCGTCCCATGCCCCAACGATCCTGGCGGGCGGGCATGCACCAGGCGGTTGAGGCCAAGGAAGGGCTGACGATTTCCGACCCCACCGAGACGATTGCCCGGCTCAGTTTTCAGCGCTTTTTCAAGTGCTTCCACCGGCTCTCCGGCATGACCGGAACCGCCCGGGAAGCGGCCCCTGAATTATGGCAGGTTTATGGCCTCCCCACCGTGGCCATTCCGGCCAACAAACCATGCCAGCGCCAGTCGTGGCCGGACCGGTTTTTTCCCGATGAAACGAGCAAGTGGGCGGCCATCATTTCCGAGATCGAAACCCTCCACGCCACGGGCCGTCCGCTGCTCGTCGGCACCCGCAGCGTGCTGGCCAGTGAACGGCTCTGGCAGCAGCTGGCGGAGCGTGGTTTGGAGGCCAAAATTTTGAACGCCACCCGGCTGAAAGAGGAGGCGGAAATCGTCGCCCTGGCCGGGGGCAAAGGCCGGATTATTATCGCCACAAACATGGCCGGACGGGGCACCGATATCAAGCTGGAGCGGGGCGTGGTCGGGCTTGGCGGCCTGCATGTGATAGCGTCAGAATGGCACGAATCCGGCCGGGTGGATCGCCAGTTACAGGGGCGCAGCGGACGTCAGGGCGACCCGGGCAGCGCCCAGTCTTTTGTCAGTTTTGAGGATGAATTGGTGCGGAAATATCTGCCGAAATGGGTGCGGTCCGGGGTGCTGAAAAGCTGGCAGCGGCACCTGCCTGGCCGGGTGAAAATGGCCGCCTGGGCAGTTCGTCTGGCCCAGCACCGGGCGGAGGCGGCGGCCTTCAAACAACGCCAGGCCGTGGTGCGTGCCGATCTCCAGTTGGATGAGGCTCTGGCCTTTGCCAATGGTGAGACCATCTAAAACCGGTATATTAGCAGCTTGGTTGAACTTTTTTATTATTCTAATTGACAGAGTGGGCTGAAATGTAGGATAAAAGCGTCAATCAGAAGCGTTATCTAAGGCATTACTTGATCCCATCAACAAAACAACGGAAGGATTGTTTTGAACTCGAAGCCCTCGAATCGAGGGTTTTGCTGTCGGGTGATGCCCTTTTGGTATCGGCCACGCTGGCCCATGCGGCGCACAAAACCGGGGATTCCGCCCACCAAGTTACCCTGGCCGAACACACCACTTTGCAGGAAAGTTTCGCCGGATATTCCGCCGAATCCGTCAGCATGTTTGAGGGGATGCAGGCGCAGGCCATTCAAGCTCCCGAACCCGCCAGCGAGGCTTCGGCGATCCAGCCTACGGCCATTCCTGATCATCCCAATTTGCCCGCCACGGAGACTGGTTCCACTCAGGAACAGGGGGCGGTTGGCCAGGTGCAAGCGGCGGTTACCGTCGTTGCTGCCTCTCCAGCCGCTAAGATTTCAGCCGTTTCAGCGACGCCGGCGGCGACTTCCACGACGGCTCCGGCCAACGTGGCAGCGCAGCAGGCCACCACGTCACTGAACGTTGCGAACGCCCCGCCCACGGCCACGGCAAACGCTCAAACTGCTGTAAATCAATCTGTTACTTCCGCATCGAACACCTCCACGGGTTCGACGGGTTCTGCTTCGTCTTCTGCTCCGGTCACTGCGAACGCCAATTCCACCGTCAATTTGCTGACCACGGTCGTCGATACCCTCAATGGCATCTCCGCTGGAAACACCACGATCAATTTGCCGAGCGCTTCGGTGGGCGGCGTTCTGACCATCAGCGGGGCGCAGGTCAAGTTCACCGGCATCACGCTCTCCGGTTCAACGGTGACGGGCGGCACGGTGACGGTCACGGCCACCTCGGCCAGCCTCACCCTCGGCGGGGCGGTCACCTCCACCATCGGCACCATCACCGGCAACTACAACATCGGAACCAAAACATTTTCCCTGACGCTGAACAATATCAGCATCGCCATCTCCTCGTTCGTGAACTTCACGGCGACCAGCGCGAACCTCACCTACAACGGGACCAGCAACACCCCGGTGACGGTCACGGATGGCAGCAGCCCGACGACGCAGTCCGTTTCGCTGGTGACGATCGGCATCAGCAACGCGAGCCTCTTCGCCGGACTGAACGGACCCGCCAGCCACGCCGGCGCCGTGGGCGTGAAGATCGAGGGCGCCAATTTGGCACTGGCCTTGATGTCGGCCGCGGATGGCACGACCTACTACGGCTTGAAGACCACGGCCACGACTTTGGCGGCGGTCGGGCTGCCGGCGGGGTTCACGATGAGCTCCTCGGATTTGTCGATGGAAGTGAACGGCAGCAGTGACGGCGTCCACGTCGTTGATTTTGACGCTTCGTTCGTTCCCGGCACCGGGTTGGCCGTGCCGACCGGCAGCGGCTCGGTCAACCTGGATTACACCCAAAAATTCCTCGCCGCCTCGGGCACCATCGAACTCGATTTCAAGGGCTTTGTTTACATCCACGGCAGCATGGCCATCCAGTCCACCGCCAACACCTCGGTCATCCTGAGCAACGGTGCCCCCAAGAGCGTCTCGGAACTGACCATTGGCGGGGACAGCCTGACGATCTTTGCGGGCGTCAACGGACCTTCGACCAACTCCTCGGCCAAGGGCATTGAACTCAGCGGGGTGACGTTCGCGCTGGCGATCTTCAAGCCGACCCTCGCTTCCGACACCAGCGTGTACTACGGATTGAAGGCCACCGCGACTTCGGTCTCGGCGGTTGGGCTGCCCAGCAACATCACCGTGAGCGCGGGCGACCTGGATGTACAGATCAACGGCAGCACCGATGGCAGCAACGTGGTGAACTTCGACACCTCCTTTGTGGCGGGCACCGGTTTGACGGTGGCCACCGGGACGGGTTCGTCGGTGGACATCGATTTTACGGGGTCGTTCGTCCGGGTCGCCGGCACCTTGACCCTGGGGGTGACGGATTACATCCATATCAGCGGCGGGTTCAGCTTCACCAAAACCGCCGATGAGCTGGACATTGCCGTCGGCCACACCGCCTTTGATGGGGCGCCGGACTTGAATTTCGTGGTCGGGCCGGTCGCCAACCCGTTCTTCTCCGCCACCGGCTTTGTCTCCATGACCATCACGGCGAGCACGTTTACGATTGGCGTGGCATCATTGACCGTCAACAGCCCGTTGAAGATCGCCTCGGTGTTGGAAGTGGATACGCTGTCGGTGACCGTGTCGAATCTGGCCATTGATCTCGCGACGGGGAGTTTATCCGGCGTGACCGATTCGGGCGGCACGCATCCCCCGGTGCTGACGATCACGGCGGCCTCCG
>Ga0302322_100001727_pt1 | contig 18132 bp, 16 predicted proteins | sample Fen_T0_2_FD_203757 | JGI IMG/M metagenome (GOLD analysis project Ga0302322, IMG submission 203757) | Peat permafrost microbial communities from Stordalen Mire near Abisko, Sweden - Fen_T0_2 | ecosystem: Environmental > Terrestrial > Soil > Wetlands > Permafrost | place: Sweden: Abisko... | reverse complement strand
CCAAGAATCGGGCTCCGGGGGAGATCAAGTGGAGTCAAGATCGTCGGGAATCGACTTATGCGACAGGCTCGATCACGACGAGGGTCAGGCCGGGGGCTGCCAGGAGGGGGTGCGGCCGCTGAAGGCGAGCAGGCGATCCAGGGCCGGCGCGTCCGGCGGCACGGTCACCTCGGCGCCGAACGGCTTGTCCGGCCCGCGGTACTCCGGCTTGAGCATCCCGCTCATCGATGCGTGGGCGCGCGCGCAGAGCGCGTCGGAGGGCTGCCAGGGCCGGCCGGTCGCCCGGGCGAGGTCCCAGCCGTGGGCGACGACCTCGGCGACGAGCATGTCGACGACCGTCCGGCCCGGCAGCTCCCCGCCGAGCAGCCGCACCGGGCCGTCCTCGACGCCGCCCGCCAGCGCCTTCTCCACCTGTGCCGCGGCATCGCGCACCTCGGCCGCCGCGGCGGCGGGATCACCCGGTGCCTGGTGCGCCGCCGGGTCGGGCCGCTCGCTCCCGGCGGGATCCGTCAGCGCCGTGGCGAACACGGGCAGCCAGCCGAGGACGTGCGTCCGCAACCCGGCGACGTCGTAGTCGGGGCACGGGGTGGGCCGGGCGAACGCGTCCGGCGTGACGTTGCCGACGAGGTCGGCGAGCTCGTCCAGGACGAGCGTCAGATCGTGGGTCATGCCCCGACCCTAGGCGCTCATCGTGACACCGCCTGTCAGGTATTCCTCACTCCACGGTGACGGACTTGGCGAGGTTGCGCGGCCGGTCCAGGTCGCGGCCGAGGTGGACGGCCGCGTGGTAGGCGAGCAGCTGCAGCGGGATGCCCAGCAGGATCGGGTCCAGCTCCGGCTCGCTGCGCGGCACCACGATGGTGTCGTCGGCGACGTCCGCGCCCAGCTCCCGGTGCGCGACGGCGAGGACGGCGCCGTGCCGGGTGCGGATCTCGGCCAGCGTCGAGAGGTTCTTGGCGAGCACGTCGTCGTCCGGCACGACGGCCACGGTCGGGACGTCGGGCCCGATGAGGGCGAGCGGCCCGTGCTTGAGCTCGGCCGCCGGGTACGCCTCGGCGTGCAGGTAGGAGACCTCCTTGAGCTTCTGCGCGCCCTCCCGCGCGACCGGCCAGCCGCGCACCCGCCCGACGAACATCACGTTCTGGTGGGTGGCGAGCCGGGCGGCCAGCTCGGCGATGCGCGCCTCGCCGGCGAGCACCTCCTCGATCTGGTCCGGGAGGGCCTGCAACGCCTCGACGAGCCGGCGTCCGTCGGCGTGCGACAGGTCCCGGACGCGCCCGAGGTGCAGCGCCAGCAGCGCGGACGCCACGTACATCGCCGTGTACGCCTTGGTCGAGGCGACGCTCACCTCGGGGCCGGCGTGCAGGTAGATGCCGCCGCCGCACTCGCGGGCGATGGTGCTGCCGACGACGTTGACGATGCCGATCGCGCGGCCGCCCTTGCGCTGCAGCTCCTGGACGGCGGCGATGGTGTCGGCCGTCTCGCCCGACTGGGAGACCGCGACGTACAGGGTGTCCGGCTCGATGACGGGGTTGCGGTACCGGAACTCGGACGCCGCCTCCGCGCGCGCCGGGATCCGCGCCAGCGACTCCACCAGCTGGGCGCCGGCCTCGCCCGCGTAGTAGGCGGACCCGCACCCCAGGAAGTGCACCCGCGCGATCTCGCGGGTCTCCCGCGCGTCCAGGCCCAGCCCGCCCAGGTGGGCGGTCGCGAAGCGCTCGTCGAGCCGGCCGAGCAGGGCGCGGGCGACCGTCCGGGGCTGCTCGAAGATCTCCTTGTGCATGAAGTGCGGGTGGCCGTCGATGTCGTGCTCGGCGACCTCGGGGTCGACGGTCTGCGGCTGCGGCGTCCGACCGTCGCGCCGTCCGCCGGGCCGGGTGGTGGTGATCCGGTAGCCGCCGGGGGAGAGGACCGCGATGTCGCCGTCCTCCAGGTGCACCACCTGCCGGGTGTGCCGGACGAACGCCGTGACGTCGCTCGCGGCGAACAGCTCCCGCTCGCCGATACCGAGCACCAGCGGGCTGCCGTGCCGGGCCACGACGATCTCGTCGGGCGTCTGCGCGTCGACGACGGCGATCCCGTACGTGCCCACGACCTGGCCCAGCGCGGCCCGGACGGCCCCTGCCAGGTCGTGGCCCGCGCGCAGCTGCGCCGCCACCAGGTGCGGGATCACCTCGCTGTCCGTGGCCGACACCAGCGTGACGCCCTCGGCCTCCAGCTTGGCGCGCAGCTCGGCCGCGTTCTCGACGATCCCGTTGTGGACGACGGCCACCCGGCCCTCGGCGTCCGTGTGCGGGTGGGCGTTGACGTCGCTCGGTTCCCCGTGGGTGGCCCACCGGGTGTGCGCGATGCCGGGCGTGCCCTTGAGGCGCTTGGGCAGCGTGCTCGCCAGCTCCTCGACGACACCCGTCGTCTTGTGGACGGCGAGGCCCCGGCTCGTGACGACGGCGATCCCGGCGCTGTCGTAGCCGCGGTACTCCAGCCGGCGCAGCCCTTCGACGAGCACGGGGACGGCGTCCTGCCGGCCGACGTAGGCGACGATTCCGCACATGGTGACTCCCTGGTCGAGGTGCTCGGGTCAGCCGTAGACGAGGCGGCGCAACTGCCGAAGCGAGAGTTCGCCGGCGACGAAGCGGCGCGTCGGCAGCTCGGCGGCGATCTGGGTGAAGATCCGGTCGTTGGTGTGCCCCCGGCGCTGCAGCTGGGCGTGCCGGCGGCGGACGAACTCCTCGACGGTCTCGTCGAAGTACGCCAGGACGTCGTCCACCACCCGGGCGGCGACGCCCGCCGGCAGGCCGGTCGTGCGACCGAGCTGCCGGACGAGGTCCTCGTGGTCGAGGGCCGGGCCGGGGGATCGGGGAGGTGCGTCGGCGGGCACGGGTCCTACTCTGGCGCACCCCGGCGCTCGAAGCCAAGAATCCTGCCCGATTCCGGGCAGCCTGGGCGCTGGGCAGGCCTGATAGGTTCCCGTCGGTCACCGAGGGGCGCGACCGACCGGGGAAGGTCTGGGACATGGAGCCGCTGGAGCCGGGCGATCCCGAGCGGATCGGCGGGTTCACCCTGACCGGCCGCCTCGGCGTCGGCGGCATGGGTCAGGTCTACCTGGCGCAGACGCCGACCGGGCGGCAGGTCGCGGTCAAGGTCGTGCACCGGCACCTGGCTGCGCACCCGCAGTTCACGGCCCGGTTCGCCCTCGAGGTCCGGGCGGCGGCGCTGGTCAGTGGCCCGTGCACGGCCGAGGTCGTGGCTGCCGACCCCACCGCTGACGCGCCCTGGATGGCCACCGAGTTCGTTCCCGGACCGACCCTGGCCGACGTCCTGCAGGAGCGGGGCGCCCTGCCCGCCGCCGAGGTGTGGGAGCTGGCGGCCGGGATGGCCCGGGCCCTGGTCGAGATCCACCGCGCGGGGGTGGTCCACCGCGACCTCAAGCCGTCCAACGTCGTGATGTCCGCCGGCGGGCCGCGGGTGATCGACTTCGGGATCGCCCGGGCCGCCGACGTCACCGGCCTGACGGCGACCGGTGCCCTCGTAGGCACGGCGGGCTTCATGGCGCCGGAGCACGTCTCCGGCGAACGGGTCGAGGGGAGCGCCGACGTGTTCTCCCTCGGCGCCGTCCTGTGCTGCGCCGCCACCGGCCGCTCGCCGTACGCCGGGGAGACGCCGATGGCCCTGATGTACCGCGTTCTGCACGCCGAGCCCGATCTCGGCGGGCTGGTCGACCCCGGCCTGCGGGCCCTCGTCGCGGACTGCCTGGCCCGGGACCCGCGCGCCCGGCCGACGCCCCAGCAGGTGATTGAGCGGGCGCTCGCGGTCGGCGTCGACCCCGCCGACCCCGTCGACCCCGCCGACCCGGTCGACCCGACCGACCCGGTCGCTCCGACCGGGTCCCTGCTGCTCGACGCGTACCGGGTGCGCGGCGGTCCCGCGGACGGCGCCGGGCCCGCGCGACCCACCGGCCCGGGGCGGCGCGCCGTCCTCGCCGTCGGCGCTGCGGCCGGGCTGGGGATCATCGGGACGGCGGCGAGCCGGTTCTGGCCGCGCTCCTCGGGGACGTCGGGCGCGCAGGTGACGTCGGCGTCGGCCGGGGCCGGTGCGTCGGGTGCCGTGACGCTCGACCGAGTCGCCGACGTGGGCACCGCGCGGAGCGCGGCACTGGCCTGGGCCCCGACGGGTGGCACCCTCGCCGTCGGGGGATCCGCCGGGTCGGTGGTGCTCTGGGACGTGGACGGCGCGACGCCGTCGGCGCGCGGCACGGCGCTGAACGGCCTGGCGGACGACGTCGTCGGGCTGGTCTTCGGTCCCGGCGGACTGCTCGCCGGGGTGGGAGCCGCCGGCACGCTCGTCGTGTGGGACAGCAGCACCGGCCAGGTCCGCGCCACACGGCGGGTCCCGGCCGGTGCCGAGACCTCGACGCTGCGGTTCGCGGCCTCGGGCGACCGGCTCATCGCCGGTGGGACCCGCTGGTCCGCCCCCGGCTGGACCGAGCAGCCCGGCCTGACCCTGCCCCCGGCCACGGTCCTCGCCGACGGGGGCCGGGCGACCCTGTCGGCGCAGGGCCCGGCGGTGACGGTCGCCGACATCGGGACCGGGGCGGTGCGCCGGACGCTCCGGGCGACGTCCAGCCCCGTCCTATACCTCGATGTCGCCGGTGACGGAGTCACCTTCGTCTGCGCGACCGAGTCCGGGCAGGTCTGGTTCGGCGACATCGGCACGGGCGCCACCCACGTCGCCGACCGCCGCCACTCGGCGGCGGCCCTCTCCGCCGCCGCGGCCCCTAGAGGAGGGCTGGCCGCCACCTCGGGACAGGAGGAGACGGTCCTCGTCTGGGACGTCGCCACCCGGACCGTCGCGTACAGCCTCGCCGGATGGGTCTCCGCCCTGGCGTTCTCGGCCGACGGGCGGCAGCTCGCCGGCATCGACCTGAACGACCAGGCCAGGGTCTGGTTCCTGACGTCCTGACCTGCCGGGCCGTCCGTCGCCGCCGGGGCCGGGGCAGGTCAGCCGTTCAGCTTCTCCACCAGGTCCGGCAGGTCGGAGAACGAGTCGATGACGAAGTCCGGCGGGAGCGCGGCCTTGTCCTGGTCGCGGGGCAGGTACTTGCCGGTGCGCACGAGGACGCCGCGGATGCCGGCCTCCTGCGCGCCGACGACGTCCGAGTCGACGTCGTCGCCGACCATCAGGGTGGTCGTCGCGTCGGCGTCCACGTGGGCGAGCGCGGAGGTGAAGAAGGTCGGCGCGGGCTTGCCGGTCATCGTCGCGGCGACGCCGCTGGCCTGCTCGATGCCCACCAGGAACGTGCCGGTGTCGAGGGTGAGGCCCGTGTCCGTGGCCCAGTAGTAGTTGCGGTTCATCGCGACGAGCGCGGCACCGCGCTGCACGTGGTGGAAGATCCGGTTCATCATCGGGTAGTCGAGCTCCGGGCCCGCACCGCCGAGGACGACGACGTCGACGTCGTCCTTCTCGCCGTTGACGAGCGACAGCCCGGGGAGGTCGTTGCTCAGGTCACCGCTGTTGATGACCAGGCACCGGGCGCCGGGGTAGGTCTCGTGCAGGTAGTGCGCGGTCAGACCCGGCGCGGTGAGGATGTCCTCCGGGTGGACCGGGAAGCCCAGCGCCGACAGCCGGGTGGCCATCCAGGCCCGGGTGCGCGAGGTGGTGTTCGTGACCAGCCGGATGCCGACCTCCGTCTGGCGCAGCCGGGCCATCGCCGCGACCGCCCCCGGCAGGGCGCGCCACGACACGGTGAGCACGCCGTCGATGTCGATCAGGACCGCTTTGACCCTCGCCATGGTGGCCCACTGTAGGGGTCGGGAGCCGGTGGATCACTACTCCGATTGTTAACACTGCTGGTCACGCTGTGCCACCGTCGTACCGGGTCCGGTGACCTCGACGCCGTCGCCCCAGGTCGGGGATCATGGGAGCCATGACATGGCAGCTCGCGCAGGTGAACATCGCCGTCCCGATCGAGCCCCTGACGACGCCGCGGCTCGCCGACTTCGTGGCCGCGCTCGATCCGGTGAACGCGCTGGCGGACGCCGCACCTGGCTTCGTCTGGCGGCTCGTCACCGCGGACGGCGACGCGACCGCCGTCCGGGGCTTCGGCGACGAGCGGATCATCATCAACATGTCGGTCTGGGAGTCGCTCGACACGCTCGCGGCCTTCGTCCTCCGCGGCGAGCACGCGGCGGTCATGCGCCGCCGGCGTGACTGGTTCGTGCCGCTGCGGGAGGCGTACACCGTGCTCTGGTGGGTGCCGGGCGGCCACCGGCCCGACGTCGCGGAGGCCGAGGAGCGGCTGGCGGCGCTGCGGGCGGACGGCCCCGGCCCGCGCGCCTTCACCGTCGCGCGGCCGTTCCCGGCGCCGGCGCTGCTGACGCCGGACGGCAGCCGGGAGCTCGGCGTCAGGCCGTGAAGGTGACGGTGACGTCGGTGAAGCCGAGCGGCCGCAGCAGGCCCACCAGGACGCCGCGCGCGTTGGTCTCGGCCCGGCGGACCAGCTCGTCGTTGGCTGCGGCCGCCTGGGCCAGGCGCTGCGAGGCGAGCGTGTAGAGCGGCTTCTGGTCGTCGGACGAGCCGGAGAAGGCGTCCCCGACCCGGTCTGCGAGGCCGCGCTCCTCGTTGTAGACGTAGCTGCGGTCGACGTCGAGGTGCGGCGCCGAGAGCCGGGGCCGGGGGAGTCGCAGCGTGGCCGTCGTCCGGGCGTCGTCCACGGTGACGGCGCCGGCGGCCAGCGTCCGCAGGTCGAGGCCGGCGTCCACCGTGCCGGCCGCGACGAACAGGACCCGCCGGCCGGCGAGGAACGCCGGGACGTGGTCGACGCTCTTCTCGACGTCGATGACGATCTCGTAGTAGCCGCTCGCCGTCTGCAGCGTCCCGAGGTCGTTGACCGCCTTGAGGACGGCGGGACCGCTGCGGTCCACCGTGCGCTGCGTGACGAGCCCGTCCTTGAAGGGGTTGAGCCCGGCGAGGCCTGCCATGACCACGCGGGTGCCGACCGCCCCGGCGACGACCACCAGGGCCAGCGCGACGCCGAACCAGAAGACCTTCGGCAGCCCGCCGCGACGCTCGGCGGCACGGGTGTCACGGACCCGGGGCTCGCTGCTGCTCGGCTCGGGGGCGGGCTCCCCGGCCTGCCCGGCCTGGGTCACCTCGGCCAGGTCGAGCTCGTCGGTCACGTCCGCGCGGTTGCGGAACCTCTGCAGCGACGACATGGCGGCCTTCCCCGAGATCGGTGCACGGTTGGTTCCGACCTGGTCATGGTCGCACCGCTGCCGGGACCCGGCGAGCCGCCCCGTCCGCTCGGCGCCGCGCGTCGTCAGGCGAAGTGCTGGCTCGCGAGCGTCAGGGGGTCCCGACGGTGGGCGCCGGCATGGTGGGCCAGCGTGGCGGCGGCCAGCGTCGTGGCGGCCAGGGCCACGCCCGGGCTCTCCTCCTCGTGCCAGCGCGCGTAGTCACGGCAGTCGGTGCACCGGGCGACGTGCGGGTAGTTCGCGAAGATCGCCTGCGCCACGGCGCCCACGGCGCCGACGGATGACCTCATCTCGGCCACCTCCCCCTCTGCGGGATGTGATCGTGTCAGTGTGCGCCCCGGCGGTGCGGCGTCGGATGTCGGCGGCGTAACAGTTGTGGGCGCGACCGTGGGCGCGACCGTGCGCACGGCCGTGGGGGCTGTGCGAGTCATGGCCAGGCGGGGGTGCGGGTCAGCCGGACGTGCGTGACGGTCGAGCTCGGGACGACCTCGGCGACGTCCAGGCCCGCGGGGCCGCCGTCCAGATGGTCGAACAGGCGCTCGCCGCCGCCCAGGAGCACCGGGGCGATCGCCAGGTGCAGCTCGTCGACCAGGCCCGCGCGCAGGTACTGCTGCACGGTGTCGGCACCGCCGCCGATCCGGACGTCGAGACCGGCGGCCGCCTCGACGGCCTGCGCGAGCGCCGCCTCGGGGCCGTCGGTGACGAAGTGGAAGGTGGTGCCGCCCTTCATCGTGATCGGCTCGCGCGGGTGATGGGTGAGCACGAAGACCGGGTGGTGGTAGGGCGGCTCGTCGCCCCACCAGCCGGTCCACGCGCGACCCTCCGGCGTCGCCTCCCAGGGGCCGCGGACGGGTCCGAACATGTTGCGGCCCATGACCGTCGCGCCGATGCCCTCGTCGCCCCGGACGATGAACCGCTCGTCGACCTCGTCGTGCCCGTCCGCGGTGACGGGCAGGCCGTGCATCCGCTGGAACGACGGGGTCGCGAAGGCCCAGCCGTGCAGCCGTTCGCCACCGACGCCGAGCGGAGTGTCCAGGGACTGCCGGGGGCCGGCCAGGTAGCCGTCGAGGGAGACGGCGAGGTTGTGCGCGCGCAGGGCCGGCATGGGTGGGTCCCTTCGGGACGGGTCGCACCGGGAGGTGCGCCGAGGGTGGACGGTCGCCCGGAGCTGACCTGTGGACGCTGCGAGAATCATCGCGCGGACGGCGGGTCGCGGTCGCGGGTGCCGGGGGCGAGGGGGGTGACGTACCGTGGTCGGCATGGTCGGCGGGCCGACGTTCGAGCTGCTCTGGAGTCCCGAGGGCCCGGACGATCCGGAGGGGCCGGAGCGCGAGGGCGGTTCCGGCGGCCCCGGAACGCCGGCGGCGGCCGGGTGGACGTGGCGCCGACGTCCGGTCCTGGTGGCCGGTGCCGTCGTCGGGTCGCTCGTGGTGATCGCCGCGGGCGTCGTCGCGGGCCGGCTCCTGCCGAAGGACCCGCTGCCGACGCTGACGTTCTCCGACGTCGGGCCCCTCTCCCGGCTCGATCCGATCCGCGAGCAAGAGATCCCGAGGGAGGGGACCGCCTGGAGGCGGGGCGACGACGGCCGCCCGAGCGGCCCGGTCACCCTGAACCTCGTCCTGCACGTGCGGCGCCCGCCCGCGTCCGGGCCCGACGGCTCGCGGACGGACCTCGCGGACGTCCGGGTGCTCGGCCTCACCGGGCCTGGCGTCGTCCGCAGCGACGGGACGCCGGTCGGCGTCCCGGTGGGGCCGGCCTCCGTCGAGGTGCCGGTGCGCCTGCTCGTCGACTGCGAGCAGCTGCCCGAGCCGCTGCCGGACGACGCGTACCGGGTCCGCTTCGAGGCGGGCCGGGGTTCCGGCCGCCGCGTCGTGGTGACGGCGGCGGCCAAGGCCGGGGCCCGGTGGGCGGGTGACGTCCGCGCGGCCTGCTCGACCTGGACGGCGGCGCACGGGCTCGCCGTGACGCAGCTCGCGGCCCGTGTGGAACCCGCCGCCCCGCAGGCGTCGCTGACCCTGACCCTGAGCAACACCGGCGCGCACGCGATCACCGTGGACCGGGGCGAGGTCTGGGAGCGCGGCGTCACCGTCTCGGGGGACCTGCCGCTCCGGGTGCCGCCGCACGGGTCCGTGACCGCGGCGCTCACCGTCAGCCTGCACGACTGCAACGGCGAGCAGGCCGGTCCCGCGGTGCCGTGGCTCGTGGCCCACGCCGACGTCGGGACCGGGCCCGGGTCCGGGTCCGGCACGAAGGATGCCGGCACGAAGGACGCCGACGGCTGGGGGTGGTTGTTGGACCGGGTGCCGGGCAGCGACGTCGTCCTCGCACCCGCCGCGCGCGCGGCGCTGGCGACCGTGACCGGCCGGCTGTGCGGCGGCCTGGTCGGTGCGGTCCCGGAATCGGTGGAGAGCCGGGCGGTCCGGTGGACGCCGTCCCGGCGCGTGCTCTCCCTGGTCCTGGGGCTCGACCTGCCGGCCGGCCGGGTCGGGCGGGTGCGCGTCCTGCCGACGGACGAGGCGGGCTACGGGCCCTCCGGCCTGCAACCCCGTTGGGTGGCCCAGGAGGTCGTGCCGGACGCCGCCGGGCACCTGCGCGCCACGCTGACGTACGAGGTGCCGTCCGACGCGGGCTGCTCCGGAACGGCGCTCGACCTGCCCGTCGTCGAGGTCGACGCGCGGGTCCGGGAGGCCGGGGTGCTGCGCACGGTCCCGTTCACGACCCGGGTCCTGGTCCCGGCGGGCGCCCCCGCCCGGGCGGCCCTCTGCCTGCCCGATGCCTGAGGAGGAGCCGCCGGCGGTCGACCTCGACGTGGCGGTCGACCTCGACCCGGCCGTCGACCTCGACGCCGAGGCCGAGGCCGAGGGCACCCCGGTGGTCGGGGGTGTGGGCGTTGGCGGCGGCGGCCGGGGCCTGGGGCGAGCGGCCGGGTGGGCGCGCCGGCACCGGGCGGTGGTCGTCGTCCTGGCGCTCCTCGCCCTCGCCGTGGCCGGTCTCGCCGCCGTCCGGTCGCTGCCGCCGACCGGGGTGCCGCGGCTCGTGGTCACCGCCGACCCCGAGGAGACCCTGCGCGTCTTCTGGACGCCGGGTCCCGACGGGCGGCCACAGGCGTCGGTGCGGTTCGCGGCCTCGGCGACGGTCCGGCTGGCGACGCCCGAGCGCGGCGGCGACGTGTCGGTCAGGCGCTTGTCCGGTCCGGGGATCACCGGCAGCGAGCTGCCGCCGTCCACCGTCCCCGGGAACGGCCGCACCGTGACGGTGCCGGTGCGCGCAGTCGTGGACTGCGACTCCGTGCCGGAGGTCGTGCCGCCGGACGCGTACGGGTTCTGGGTGGAACCTGCGCCGGAGTCCGGACGGCGGGCGGGCGTGGCGTCGGCCCGGGAGCCGGGCGTGCGGTGGGCGCCCGCCGTCCAGCTCGCCTGCGCCACCTGGCGGGCGCGGCGCGACCTGACCGTCACGGCCGTGACCGCGACGGTCGACCCGCGGCTGCCCCGGCTCGCCGTCACCCTGACGGTGGCCAACGGCGGTACCCGGGCCGGCACGGTCGACCGCTCCGCCGTCGTCTTCGCGGACGTCGGCATGACGGGCGCGCTGCCGGTCGCCGTTCCGCCGCGCGGGTCCACGAGCGTGCGGCTGTCCATCGCCTGGCACGACTGCGCCCGGGGGGCCGCGGTACCCGGACAGCCCGACGAGCTGCCCGACCTGACGAGCGTCATCGGGCTCGCCGCGCTGTCCGGCCCGGCTCCCGCCGGGACGGCGCCCTTCGGCTCCGGCACCGTCAACCCCGGCGACGAGGAGGGCACCCTCGCCACCGGCCTCGTCATGGCGAGGCCGGCCGCCGTCCAGCTGCTGGCCGCGATCCGGGCGGCCTGCGGCGATCTCGGGCTGGTGGTGCTGCTGGTGCGGCCCGGCGGCGTCAGTGTGGACCGCGCCCGCGGCGAGGTGACGGTGCGCGGCCTCCTGGACCTGCCCCGCGGGCGCGTGACGGCCGTGACGCTCCGGCCGGGCACGGGCCTCGCCGTCCCGGGCCCCGCGCTGCCGGACGAGACCTTCCGGCCGACCTGGACGTCGGTCGGCCCGCTGGTGCCCGACCGCACCGGCCAGGTGCAGTTCGCCGTCTCCTTCCGGAGCGCGGTCACGCCCCTGCAGTGCCTCCCCGCGTTCGGCCTGCCCGGGCTGACGGCGACGCTGCAGGTGTCGTCGGTGCCATCGGCGGCGGCGGCGTCGGCGTCGCCGTCGGGGGTGGCGTCGACGGTCGTCCGGGAGGTGGAGTACCCGCTGTTCCTCGACGTCAGTGGGGACACGTCGGCCGCTGCGCAGGTCTGCGCCTGACGCCTTCTGCCGGGCTCGGCGCGGTTGTCCACAGATTCGGATCTCGGGTGGACCGTGTCGGTGGGTTGGAGGTATGACGGATTCCGGTGGTCGGCAGGGTGGTGACGCTTCGGGCGTTGCCGCGCCGGCCCCGGTGGTCCATTCTCAAGAATTGCTGCGCGAGGTCGTGGATCGGGTGGGCCATGCCTTCTCCGACGGTGAGGTGTTGGCGAATCTGCGGGCGTTGACGGCGTTGGCCGCGACGGTGGAGGCGGCCCGGCTGGGCTTCGTGCAGGAGCTGAGCAGCCGTCCCACCACGGTGGGCGGGCCGACGGGTCGGGCGTCCCGGTTCCTGATGGAGGGCTTGCGGTTGTCACCCGCGCAGGCCAGGCGTGATCTGGCGGCAGCTGCCGCCATCCGGTCAGGCTCGGCGGAGTTGCCGGTCATGGGTGCCGCGCTGGCTGCCGGAGAGGTGTCGCGCGAGCATCTCGACGTCGCGGTGAAGACGGTGACGGTCCGTGCGGGGATTGGGGCAGCAGATCGTGCACCGGTTGGATCCGCAGCGGTCGGAGCGGTTCGACGCGGATGCCTTCGAACGCGCGACGTGTTTCTCTGAGCGCGGATTTCTCCGGAATGACGATGCTGCGCCTGGTGACGGATCCGGTCAACGGGATGTTGGAGCGGGCGGCGATCGCTGCCCGCTCGGGGCCGCGTCCCGCCGGCTCGGCGCTCACGGCCGACGGTTCGAGGGTGTCCCTGCGGGACGAGCGGTCGTCGGGTCAGCGGCGGGCCGAGGCGTGCGTGGAGCTGCTGCTGGCCGGCGCCGGCCTGCGGCCCGTGCCCGCCCCGCGGGACACCGACACCGACACCGACGCGGCCGCCGACGGGTCCGCCGACGGTCCGGAGCCCGGCGCACCGGAGGCTGCCGCTCCTGAGGGCGACGCTCCCGAGGCGGCCTCCGGGACGGGTGTGCCGATGCCGGAGGCGCTCCCGTCGCTGGGGCTGCCGTCGCAGGGGCCCATGGCGGAGGTGCTGATCGTGGCCACCTCGACCAGGTGGCCTCCTACGGGCTGGTGGGGCGGCGGCCGCAGCCGCAGGCCTGGCGCGGATGTCCTTGGCGGGGCTGGCTTCTGGCGGTCGGGGGGCCGGTGGCGAGCCTGATGGAGTTCCTCGCGACGTTCAGCCTCGCCGGCACGCTCCCCGCCGGACACCCGCAGGCGACCCACACCCTGGCGCCGCTCGTGGCGTGGCTGCTGCTCGGCGTCGGGATGCTGGCGATCAGCGAGGTGGTGCGCCAAGGCCAGGTCCTGCGCACCGAACTCGACGGCGTGGTCTGATGCCGCCGGAGGAGGCGCACCGGGTCGACGTCCACGTCGATCGGCTCGCGGCGGCGAGCGGACTGACCCTCACCGAGCTGGCCGCCTCGGTGAGGCGCAGCAGGTGCTCGACCCGGTGGCCGAGGCGCTCGTACGCCGGACTCGGGTGCAAGCGTGCGAGCCACCAGCGCCGTCGGGTGGGCGCCGGGCCTGTCGGTGCGGGGGACAGCGCCTGCTGCAGCTCGGCACGGGCGGACTGGGTCGTGTTGTATGCGGCAGCCCGGTGAGACTCGAGCTGCGCGTGTTCGAGCGCCCGTTGCGCGTCGAGGAGAGCCTGTTCGAGAGCGGTGATCCGTTCCAACAGGGCTGCTGCTCCCGCGTCGCCATCCGTCACCGGTCGTGCGACGGCCCACAACGGCCCGTGGTTCCTGGCGTCGACCTCAGCAGTCCCCATCGCTCCTCCTCGCCTTCGACCGGCTCCGTCGCTGCCTTGGGAGCTGACCGACGCGGGCCCACGGCAGCGCTACGAGCCCGGTCAGCAGGTTCAACCTCGCCGCTCAGGCGCCTTCGGCCACCGGTCTGGACGGAGGCATCGCGGCGGCGGCGCCGGGCGTCGTCGCTCGCGTCCGCGTCCGGGGCGAGCGGTACGGCGCGGAGTACGTCTCGCTCGTCGGCAGATGACGTCGGCGAGGTCAGCGGACGGCTGGTCGAGCGGGTTCGGGTCGGCGCGGTGACGGCAGTCCGGTGCCGGTGGGTCCCTCCTCGTCGCCCAGGAGCAGGGCGTCGATGGCGTCGGCGGGACCGGGCCACCGGTCGTCGGGACCGCGGTGCACGGCCTGTCCGAACCGGACGGCCGCCTCCATCAGGTTCACGGGCTCGGCGCTGCCGGCGTTCTCACCGATGATGCGGTGGCCGATCAGGACGAGATCGACCGGCAGGCCCGGGCCATGGACCACGCGGCCCAGGTGCGGGTCCATCGCGTCGACGGCGGTGAGCGCACCGTCGCTGCGCAGGCCCTGCACGGCGTCGATCGTGGCCTGGTCGGTGCCGGGTACCAGCGGGCCGACATCGATGATCACGTCGGTGGGCCGGATGCCGGCGCCCGCCAGGTCGTGCAGCGCGGCCAGCGAGGCGCAGCTGTCGGGCCCGGCCGTGACGTACAGCTTCAGGTCCCGGTGCGTGGGTGAGCCTGTCCGCCAGCGGTTCAGCTGGGTCGCTGCCGCCTGCCACCGGTCGAGCCCGGCCCCTGCGTCGTCCGCGCCGGAAGGCAGCGGTCCGGGATCCACGTGGACGGCCACGACCCGCCCGGCCCCGTCGTGGACCGGCGCGTACCGCACGGCCTGCGACGTGGTGGTCGGCCCGGTGTGCGCCTCCTTCGCTGTCCCGGCGGTCCACAACCACCAGCCGGTGGTTCGGGCCCGCTTGGCGACGTACATGGCCTCGTCGGCCCGGCGCAGCACGGTCGCGCCGTCGACAGCGGGACCGCCGGGATCGGTGACGGCGACACCGATGCTGGCGCGCAGGGTCAGGGTGAGGCCGCCGACCTGCACGGGGGTGGCCGCGAGGGCGTCGAGAAGGCCTCGGGCGCACTCGCCGGCCTCGTCGCCGCCGCGCACGTCGCGCACGATCACGGCGAACTCGTCGCCACCGAGGCGGGCACAGCAGTCGTCGCGGCGCAGTGTCCGCCGCAGGATCCCGGCGAAGGCGACCAGGACCTCGTCGCCGGCCTCGTGCCCGTACCGGTCGTTGATCGGCTTGAACTCGTCGAGGTCGATCAGCATGACGGCGGCGGCGACGCCGGTGCGGTACGACGTGTCCAGGGTACGGGCGAGCTCGTCGATGAACCGGCCTCGGTTCGGCAAACGGGTGAGAACGTCGGTGAAGGCGAGCTGGCGGTTCTCCCGCACGGCCAGGGACTGCCGGACGGCGACCCCGAGGGTCATGATGATGGCTCCGGCGATCAACCCGGGCCACGGGTACAGTCCGCTCGAGGTGGCGACGGCGGCGAGCAGGGTGAAGCCGCCCACCAGCCCTCCCTGGGGCAACCAGGTGACCGGGGGCAGCGCAGCGGCACTGACCTGGATGCCACGCCCGGTCAGGGTGCGGCAGTGCTCGGCCGCGGCGGCCGCGAACAGGAAGGAGGGCAGGTCCAGGCAGAAGATCTCCAGCCGGGGCGGGATGCCGAAGTGCGACCCGTAGAGAGTCTCGGCCACGAGCAGGCTGTCCAGCAGCAGGTAGCAGGTCACCCCGCCGAGCAACAGCAGCATCGCCCGCCGCGTGGTCAGGTTGGAACCACTGAGCAGGACCACCACCGTCCCCAGCACGAGCGTCAGGTCACTGATCGGCAGGAAGACGGTGACGACCCGGGCCATCCCGACCGACTGATGGTCGGACAGTGCCGGACCGAGCAGGAAGAACCACATCACCATCAGTCCGGCGCCGGTGAGGGTGGCCGCGTCCGTCAGCAGGCGCCACCGTGCTCGGCCGTGCAGGTGGCGGCCGAACGACACCAGCCCGGCGAAGAGAACCAGGCCGAAGAGCACCCTGACGATCATCGAGACGACGAACAGGGCCGACGTCGGATCCGACGGGCGGCCCCCCGCGAACCCGGACAGCGTGAAGCCCAACGTCGTGACCGCGAGCAGCAGCCAGCTCAGCGACAGCAGCCACCACGGCCGCGCCGCCCGGTCCTGGGTCCACCGCGCCGCCACGACCGTGAGGATCAACCCGACCAGCTGCATCAGGCCCAGGAAGGGTCCCACCACCTCGAGCGTCCCGGTGACGGTGACCGGGACCAGCGTGCCGACCAGCAGCAGGTACGGCAGCGCGAGCAGCACGCTGCGACCTGCCCGGGGCAGCCCCCGACGCGGCGAGGCCATGCCCGGTGCTCCACCGTCGCCCGTGGACGGGATGTCTACCAGTCGCACGTCTGACCTCTCAGCGGCAGTGGTTCCCTCCTGAGGTGCTCGGCTCCCGGGCGCCCGTACTTGATCCGCGGCGCACGCCACCGTCAGCGGCGTCGAGCACCTCGTCCCCCGGCCACGCAGAGCGTGAGGGGAACGCGCCACGGCGCACCGTCGCCGGACGGGTGCGGCGTGATCCCCTGGCCGACTGTGAGCAGATCGAGCACGTCACGGCATCGACGCGCGCCAGTATCGCAAAAAGCCCTCAGCAGAGTCGTTCGGGCATCGCGCCGAGCTCGATCGACTCAAGTCGAGGACCCCTCGGACCGATTGAGGCTGGTGACGATCAGAGAGAAGGGCGTGACCGGTGTCGCCCCGGCCGGACCGGCGCATGACCTGCCGCCGGTGCAGTCGGTGTACCAGCCGATCATCGACCTGGTGACCGGTGAGGCCGTCGCTTTCGAGGCGCTGGCCCGGGGCCCGGTGGGCAACGAACTGGAGTCCCCGGCCGCTCTGTTCGCCTATGCCCGTGAACTCGGCATCGAGGAGCGGCTGGACGTCGAATGCCAGGCCGCGGCCATGCGCGGAGCCCTGCGGCGGTCCCTGCCCAGGGGGATCCCGCTGTTCGTCAACGCAGAACCGAGATGGTTGCAGTCGCGATGGCCCGAGCACCTCGTCCCGGTCCTGGAGCAGGCACGCGATCGCCTGCAGATCGTCGTCGAGATCACCGAGCGGGCCATGGTCCATGATCCCGCGGCCCTGCTGGCCGCGGTGGAACGGATCCGCGAGGCGGGGTGGGGGATAGCGCTCGACGACGTCGGCGCCGACCCGGCGTCGTTGGCCCTGATGCCGTTCATCGAACCCGACGTCATCAAGCTCGATCTACGGCTCGTGCAGGAGCGCACCGACGGGGAGATCGCCGGCATCGTGAACGCCGTGATCGCCCAGGCCGAACGGACCGGTGCCCTGGTCCTGGCCGAGGGCGTCGAGACCGAGGAACACCGTTCCCGTGCTCTGGCCATGGGCGCCACGCTGGGGCAGGGCTGGCTCCTGGGTTTCCCCGCCGCTCTGCCCGATCGCCTACCCGCCCCCTCGCGGCGGGCGCCCGGTCGTGAACTCACCTTCACGCGTCCCCACCCGGTCGCCCCCAGAAGTCCCTTCGACTTGGCCCGCGAGAGCCTGACGACCCGCACCGCCACGAAGCGACTGCTGCTGCCGATGAGCCTGCACCTGGAACGGCATGCCCTGCGCACCAGCGAGACCCCCGTCCTGCTGACCGCCTTCCAGGAGGCGAGGCACTTCACCCGGGCCACGACGGCGAGGTACGAGACGCTGAGCGATCGCTGTTCGTTGGTCGGCGTCCTGGGCGCCGGCATCAGCGCGACGCCGGCGCACGGCGTCCGGGGAGCCGGCCTCGACCCGGACGACGCCCTGTGCGGTGAATGGACTCTCTGCGTGGTCGGTCCGCACTTCGCCGGCGCCCTCATCGCCACCGATCTCGGCGACACGGGCCCGGACGCCGACCGGCGTTTCGACTTCGCGATCACGTACGACCGAGCCCTGGTCCTGAACGCCGCCCGCAGCCTCCTGCGCAGAATCCCGGCCCGTCCCGACGACCTTGAGTGACAACAAGCCTTAGCTCGACGAGGCCTCGGCCCTCATGAGCTGCGGACCCCGTTGACGGGCATCGTCACGAACCTCAACCTGCTGGCGGACGGCGCCGGAGTGGCCGATCCGCACGCGCCGTGCCCTGGTGCAGGATGTGCGTTTCCCGGGTCTCGGGTCCACCGGTGGAGGCATCGGCAGGTATGGCGTCGCCCGGGCGCAGGCAGCAGCGGACCGAAGCCTGCTCCCGCCCACGCCGGACGATTGGACCGAGCCCGGCACGCAACTGGCACAGCACGTGCCCGTCACCCGGTGGCGGTCGTGACCTGTGACGACGCCCGCGGCCTCGAGCGGGCCGACCCGTCGGCCGGAAGCCTGCGGAAGCGCGGACCAGGATGATCGACCGGTGGCAGTGGCCCGCGACGGACACCGCGACGCCCAGCGCTGCCGTTGCAGGCGACGAGGTGGGCGCCGTCTCGCTGAGACGCCGCGATGGTCGTACGTTGATCGGGTGTCCGAGGAGCGGCGATACACCGTGGTCGCTGTCCACCCTGGGCTCGAGGTGCGCCGGTACGACGCCCACGTGGTGGCCGAGGTGAGTGTCGAGGGCACCGCCGAGGACGCCGGCAACCGGGCGTTCCGGCCGTTGGCCGGCTACATCGGCGGACGGAACCGGACCGGCCGTTCCGTCGCCATGACGGCTCCCGTGCTGCAGCAGGCCGGTGGTGGCAGACGGTTGGCGATGACGGC
>Ga0302322_100001726_pt1 | contig 18132 bp, 19 predicted proteins | sample Fen_T0_2_FD_203757 | JGI IMG/M metagenome (GOLD analysis project Ga0302322, IMG submission 203757) | Peat permafrost microbial communities from Stordalen Mire near Abisko, Sweden - Fen_T0_2 | ecosystem: Environmental > Terrestrial > Soil > Wetlands > Permafrost | place: Sweden: Abisko... | reverse complement strand
GATGCCCTTGACGGCTTCGTGTGTGCCGTACGACTTCCGCAGTCCCTCGACGCGGACGACGGGGTCGGCGGAAGCGCTGCCCATGCGCGGAAATTACAGCAGCGGGAACATGTGGGCGAACTGCTCGGGATGGTCTCGACCGCCATGCCCCCCGTGATGTCGTCGGTGGGCTCGATGTCGGGGGCGACCGCGTCACGACCGCTCAGTGGCGGACCGAGGTCCCAGCGCTCACGAAGCGTGCGGATGAGCGACGTGGACCGGTACTCGTCGTTGACGACGCACGACCAGCGCGGCCAGCATCTGTGCGAGACGTCCGGACCTCACAGGCGCGACGTGGCCGCCTTGCCGAGGCTCTCGATCGCGGCTTCGGGCAGGCCCGCCACGAACTGGTCGATACGCAAGGTCTGCTTGCCCTTTCGCACCATGATCGTGGCGTTGTTGGGGCTCCGATACGCCTCGTCACCGATGCCCGCGACCGCAATGGTCGCGCCGCCACCCTGCACCGCCTGCTTCCACAGGGCCGGAGTGACCAACGGACGGAGACTCACGTAGATGAAGTTGTCGCTCGCGGCCGACGCGTAGTCGCACTCGCCGGCAGAGTCGCTCTTCGGCGGTACGGTGGGAGCCACGCCGAGCGCCTGCGTGATCTCCGCGATCGTCAGCAGCTTGCACGCGGAGACCGCCTTCTTCGGCTTCTTACCCTTGCTCGCCACTTCATTCGGCGTGCCGCGGTGCGCCAGTGCGCCGCCTGGCACTGCTGTGCCGGCGAGCACGATCGGGACGACCGCGACGACCGCGATCCCGATGAACACCCGCCGCAACCTGCCCATGTTGCCCCTCTTCTCGTGCTCGGGGCAGACGTTACCGTCTCGCTCGATTCCGTGCCGCTGACGTCGAAGCGGCCTGGCCGGATCGAGGAGCACAGCCTCATCGACCCCCATCGAGGCGGTGCAATCGCCGCGACGCGCGACGACGTGCCGCCCAGTGGCTGGTTGGCAGCTTGCGCGTCCCCGAGACGAGACCCTACGGCGTCGTGAGGTGGAGGCCGGTGCCGAGCGCGGCTGCGACCGCCTCCGGGAACGCTTCGCTGCGCGTCGGGTGTGCGTGGATCGTGCCAGCCACGTCCTCGAGCCGAGCCCCCATCTCGAGTGCGAGCGCGAACGCGGCGGAGAGTTCCGAGATCGCGGTGCCAACGCCCTGGATCCCGAGCAGCACGTGGTCGTCAGCGCGGGCGACCACGCGAACGAAGCCGTCGGTCGCGTCCGTGGCGAGGGCACGGCCGCTGGCCGAGAACGGGAAGCGGCCGACCACGATCTCGGTCCCGGACGCCCGGGCAGTCGTGGGATCGAGCCCGACGCTGACGATCTCCGGGTCGGTGAAGACGACCGCGGGCACGCAGACATTGTCCCACCCGCGCCGCCTTCCGGCGATGACCTCCGCGACAAGGCGGCCCTGCGCGATCGCCCGGTGCGCGAGCATCGGTTCACCGCTGAGGTCGCCGATCGCGTACACGCCGGCCATTGATGTGCGGCACTGCCCGTCGATCCACACGAATGGGCCCGACCGCTCGAGGTCGAGCTCCTCCAGGCCCCATTCTTCGGTTGCGGGGAGGCGGCCCACGGTCACGAGCACCGTGTCGGCGCGCAGCTCCACCGTCGAACCGTCGGTTCGCTGCGCGACAACGATCGTGCCATCCGCCGACAGCCCCTGTACCGCCGTCGCGGTGAGCACCTCGACACCTGATCGCGTGAGCGCGCGCGACAGTGGCCGGACGAGCTCGTCGTCGAAGCCGGGCAGGATGCGCGCCGTCGCCTCGACCACGGTGACGGCGGCGCCGAGCTTCGCGAATGCGGTGCCGAGCTCGATGCCGATGTAGCCGCCCCCGACCACCACGAGCCGTTCGGGGACGTCGTCGAGTGCGAACATCGCGTCGGAGGGGATCACCCTTCCTCCGAAAGGCAGAGCGGGCAGCTCCACCGGACGCGAGCCCGTGGCAAGCACGAGATGCTCGGTGGTGATGGTCAGCGGTTTCCCGGCCCCGTCGGCGTGAGTCTCGACCACGACGGTCTTGCCGTCGACACAACGAGCCCATCCATGGATGTGCCGCACGTGCGCGCCTGCGAGAAGATGCGCGACGCCCGCGTCGAGCCGGTCGACGACCGAGGCGATCCAGCTCGTGGTCTGCGTGAAGTCGAGCTGCGCGCTGGTGACGGTCAGGCCGAACGGCGTGGCTTCCCGGGCGTTCGCGGCGGCGTAGGCATCGGCGACATGGAGCAGGGCCTTCGACGGGATGCAACCCACGTTCAGGCAGGTGCCGCCGAGCGTGGCGGCCTCCACGAGCACTGCGTCGAGCCCGAGCTGCCCGGCCCGGATGGCGGCCGAGTATCCCCCGGGACCGCCGCCGACCACGAGGACGGAGCAGTGGAGCTCGGTCACGCCGGGGGCTCGATGAACATGGTGGCTGGGAGCTCGAGGAACACCTTCACGCGCTGAACGAACCGCGCGGCGACCCACCCGTCGATGATCCGGTGGTCGAAGGCTGACGACAGGTTCATCATCGTGCGGGGGACGAACGCGTTGCCGTCCCACACGGGACGGACCTGCATCTTGTTCACCCCGACGACCGCGACTTCGGGGTAGTTGATGACCGGCGTGGTGACGAGACCGCCGAGCGCGCCCAACGAGGTGACGGTGATGGTCGAGTCGGAGAGGTCGTCGCGCCCGATGTCACCGTCGAGGGCCGCAGTCGCGAGCCGCTTGATCTCGGTGGCGAGCGTCCAGAGGTCGGCGGTCTCCGCGTGCCGGAGGACCGGGACCAGCAGCCCGCGTGGTGTCTGCGTGGCGATGCCCACGTGGACGCCGCCGTAGCGGCGCACGACGCCCGCGTCGTCCTCGAAGCGCGCGTTGACCTCGGGGTGTTCCGAGATTGCGCCGACGATCGCGCGCACGATGAAGGGCAGCAGGGTGAGGCGGGAATGCGACGCGGCGTGGCTGTCGTTGAGCACCGCGCGCAGACGCTCCAACTCGGTGACATCGACCTCCTCGACGTAGGTGATGTGGGGAATGTGCGACTTCGCGAGCGACATTCGTTCCGCGATCACGCGACGGATGCCGAGCACCGGGACCTCGTCGACGCGCGTGTCCGGGGGTCGGAGACCCGCCGCCGGTGTGCGCGGCGGTTGGCGCAGGTATGCGTCGAGGTCGGAGTGTTCGATGCGACCCGCGGGGCCGCTACCGCGCACTCGTTGCAGGTCGATCCCGGCTTCGAGCGCGCGCCGGCGTACCGAGGGCGAGGCCAGCGGTCCCCGCCCTGGTTCATGCGCTGGGGCCGGAGCAGCCGGTGGCGGCGCAGGTGCCGGTGTGGGCGCGACGGGCAATTGCTCAGGTGTGACTGCGACGGCGGGCGAGGTCGTGTCCTCGACCTCGAACTGCAGCAGTTCGGCGCCGACCAGCACCTTGTCGCCTGCGGCGTACATGAGTCGCAGGACGCGGCCCGAGACGGGGCTCGGCAGCTCGATGCTCGCCTTGTCGGTGAGCACCTCGGCGATCGGCTCGTCGAGCTCGACGAGCTGACCCACCACCACGAACCACTCGACGAGCTCGGCCTCGGCGACACCTTCGCCGACGTCGGGCATGCGGAAGGAGTGCGGCGCCACGTCAGGCACCCAGCACGCGGGCGAACGCCGATGCGATCCGGTCGGGCCCGGGGAAGTAGACCCACTCCTGCGCGTGGGGATACGGGGTGTCGTATCCGGTCACGCGTTCGATCGGGGCCTCGAGGGAGTAGAACGCGTGCTCCTGGACGAGCGCGCAGAGCTCGGCGCCGAACCCCGACGTCAGCGTCGCCTCGTGCACCACGACGCAACGGCCGGTCTTCTCGACCGACGCGACGACGGTGTCGAGGTCGAGCGGGACGAGCGTGCGGAGGTCGACCACCTCGGCGTCGACCCCCGACGCCGCCGCGGCCGCCAGTGCGACATGAACCATGGTGCCGTACGCGAGCACGGTGACCGCCGTGCCGGGACGGCGGACCATCGCGCTCCCGATCGGCACCGTGTAGTGGCCCTCGGGGACCTCGCTGAGCTCGTGCTGCGACCACGGGGTGACGGGCCGGTCGTGGTGGCCGTCGAACGGTCCGTTGTAGAGGCGCTTGGCTTCGAGGAAGATCACGGGGTCGTCGTCCTCGATCGACGCGAGGAGCAGGCCCTTCGCGTCGTACGGGTTCGACGGGACCACGGTCGTCAGCCCGGCGACGTGCGTGAACAACGCCTCGGGGCTCTGCGAGTGGGTCTGGCCGCCGAAGATGCCGCCGCCGAACGGCATGCGGATCGTGAGGGGCGCGGTGAAGTCGCCCGCGGAGCGGTGCCGGAGCCGAGCCGCCTCCGACACGATCTGGTCGAAGGCCGGGTACATGTAGTCGGCGAACTGGATCTCGACACACGGACGCAGCCCGTTGGCGCCCATCCCGATCGCCGCGCCCACGATGCCCGACTCGTTGATCGGCGCGTCGAAGCACCGGGTCTTCCCGAACTGCGCCTGCAGTCCCTTCGTGCAACGGAACACACCGCCGAAATAGCCGACGTCCTCGCCGAACACCACGACGGTGTCGTCGCGCGTCATCGCGACGGCGTGCGCGTCGCGGATCGCCTCGATCATCGTCATGCGCGCCACGGCGTCAGTACCCCGCCTGCTGACGCTGGCGCCGCAGGTGTGACGGCATCTCCTGGTACACGCCTTCGAAGATGTCCTTGGGGGATGGCGTCGGGCCGCCGTGCAGCGTGCCATGCGCCTCCGCGTCGACTTGCGCAACCCGGACCTGCTCCTCGACCTCGTCCACCATGGCCGCGTGGTCGGCGTCGGACCACACGCCCGTTCCGCTCAGGTGCACGCGCAGGCGTTCGATCGGATCGCCGAGGGGCCACGCGGCGGCCTCGTCCTTCGGTCGGTAGCCGGATGGGTCGTCCGACGACGAGTGCGCGCCTGCCCGGTAGGTAACCCACTCGACGACGCTCGGACCGAACCCGAGACGCGCCCTCTCCACCGCCCAGTGCGCCGCGGCACGCACCGCGAGATAGTCGTTGCCGTCGACACGCAACGACGGCAACCCGAACCCGTGGGCGCGCATCGCGAACGTCGACGCCCGGCCACGAGCGACCGCCTGATAGGTCGAGATCGCCCACTGGTTGTTCACGATGTTCAACACGACGGGCGGGGTATACGTGGACGCGAACACCATCGCTGCGTGGAAATCGGACTCGGCGGTCGCACCGTCACCGATCCAGGCCGCGGCCACCGCGTCGTCGCCCTTGATCGCCGCGGCCATCGCCCAGCCCACCGCCTGCACGTACTGCGTCGCGAGGTTGCCCGAGACCGAGAAGAAGCCGAACTCGCGCGCCGAGTACATCACCGGCATCTGGCGACCGTGGAGTGGGTCGAGCTCGTTCGAGTACACCTGCGCCATCATCAACTCGATCGGGTAGCCGGCTGCGACGAGCAGACCTTGCTGGCGGTAGGTGGGGAAGTTCATGTCGCCCGGGCGCTGCGCGGCGCGGAACCCACACGCCACCGCCTCTTCGCCGAGCGACTGCATGTAGAACGACGCCTTGCCCTGGCGCTGCGCGGTGAGCATGCGCCGGTCGAGTTCACGAACGAGGAGCATGTGGCGAAGGCCGGCGACCAGCGTCGACGGCTCGAGCGCAGGGTCCCAGGGACCGACCGCCTGGCCCTCGTCGTCGAGCACCCGCACCAACCCGGTCGCGAGGTCGCGCATCGCCTCGGGCGGATCGGCGAGTGCCGGGCGGCGGGTCTCACCCGGACTGGGGAAGTCGTCACGACTGAAGTCGGCGTGGTCACCGGGGCGCCAGGCCGGCTCCGGGATCACCAGCATCGGACGAGGCGCCTCACCCGTGGTCATACAGGTCCGGTCATGGGGAGTGTCCTACGATCGACGGGTACTGTCGCTGATCATCACACGTTTGAGCTAGATCTGATACAAATACCAGACAAACGCACGCCCAGCAAGCAGACGACTGGACGCATCGTGATCGAGGGCGACACCAGGATCGACGAGACCGACCGGGCGATCGTCGGCGCGCTCACGCGCGACGCCCGGCTCAGCGCCCGGGCCGTGGCCCGCGAGCTCGACGTGGCGCCGACGACCGTCGGCGACCGGATGGAGCGCATGGAGCAGGCGCAGGTGCTGCGCGGTTACCACGCCGACACCGACCCCGCGGCCATGGGCTACCCGTTGCAGTGCCTCATGGCACTCCAGACCACGCAGGCCACCCCGCTGGAGGAGACCATCGACCGCTTACTCGAGCTCCCTGCGGTCGCCGAGGTGTTCGTCGTCACCGGTCAATGGGACCTGCTCGTCCGCCTCCAACTGGCCGATCAGTCAGAGCTCGAGTCGGTCCTGCTCGACGAAGTGTGGAGCATGCCGAGCTTCCGACACAGCGAGACGATGATGGTCCTCCGCGAGCGACGCCGCCTCCCACGGTGGGCCAAGGCCTGACCCCTGGTTGGCAACGCCGTCGCGTCCGGAACTGCAGCAAGCGGCGGGGCCGACTACTTCTTCTGTGGTCGAGAGCGCGCGCCGTACACGATGTCGGCGTGTTCCGCGTCCCAGGCGTTGTGGAACACGACGTCCGAGATCGGGCGTCGGCGAACCGGTCCGTGATGACCGCGCGGCCAGCCGACAACGACATGCCCGGCCAGGACCCACTCGTCGGGGACACCGATCGCCTCGCGCAGGAGAGGTTCACCGCCGTAGGCGGCCCAACTCGTCGGGCAGGCGCCGAGACCCTGAGCTCGCGCCGCCAAGTAGAAGTTCTGCGTCGCTGGATAGATCGAAGCCCCTTGGAGGAAATCCGAAGCGAAGTCGTTGTGAAACGCGGCAAAGAGCACCGACGTGAGGTCGCCGGCGCGCTCATGGAGCTCGTACGTTGCCCGGTTGTTTCGCGCCGCCGGGCTGTGGTCGTCCTCGGCCGGCCGGGTCATGCCGTAGATGTTCTCGATCATTTCGAGCGCGAGCGAAGCTGCCTGCGCCACGACGGCGCGAATCTCGGGCGAGTCGAGGACGATGAACCGCCAGAGTTGCGCGTTCGCACCGTTCGGCGCCCAAGTCGCTGCCTCGAGGCAGCGGTCCAGGGTCTCGCGGTCCACTGGCTGATCGGTGAATCGGCGGATCGCCCGCGCCGTCGCGAGCGTCTCCCACACGTCGTTCGTTGCCGTCATCCCGTGCCCCCTTCTGATCGCGCTCGCTGCGTGGCGCCTGATCGGACGCACCTCAACGTGCCCGTGCTGTACGATCGTATAGGAGCGCCTGCCGCACTGCCCTGCGGGCGGCCGGCAGCGGACCGATCGAGGACGCGCTGAAATCGAGGAAGCGCTGAATGGCCCACGAGTATCGCGTCGCCCTGGTGACCGGGGGCGCATCCGGGATCGGTGCTGCGACCGCATCGCGGCTGGCGGCAGAAGGTTTCACTGTTTGCGTCGTCGACATCGATCGCGTCGCGGCCGACGACATGGCTGGTCGGATCGGAGGCCTCGCCGTCGCATGCGACGTCTCCGATCCCGAGCAGGTCGACCGTGCCTTCGCGATCTGCATGTCCGAGCTCGGCCGCGTCGACGTTGTTCTCCTCAACGCCGGCGTATCGCTGCACTGGTCGGGCGACATCGGCTCGCTCGACCTCGGGGACTACCGCCGCTCGGTCGGTGTGAACGTCGACGGCACCGTCTTCGGGATGCGGGCGGCCGTGCGCTCGATGCGCGTACGGCCCGACGGCGCGGCGGGTGGCGTGATCGTCGTGACCGCGTCCACTGCGGGCCTCGACCCGTGGCTGCCGGACCCCGTGTACACGCTGGGCAAGCACGCGGTGATCGGCCTGGTCCGGGCCGTGGCGCCGAGCCTGGCGCTCGAGGGCCTCGCCGTCCATGCCATCTGCCCGGGCTTCACGCAGACCGGGATGCTCGCCGAACGCGGGCAGCTCATCGAGCAACTCGGTGTTGCCGTCGCCGACCCTTCGTCGATCGCCGACGCCGTCGTCGGCGTCCTCGACGCGCCCATCGAGCTCAGCGGCTCGGCGTGGATCGCGGAGTCGGACAAGGAACCGTGGGCGATGCAGTTCGCGTCGGTCCCCGGGTCCCACAACAAGCTGAACGTCCCGGTGCGACCGCGCCGGGACACCTGATCGCCAGGCCGAACGCCGAGTTGATCAGCCGACGATCGTCGGCATGCTGTCCCAACCTCTGATCGCGGAGGTGGCCGAGCGCACGGCATGGTCGTGGTCGACCGTCCAGTCGGTCCAGCGATCGAGGATCTCGTCGAGCGCGATGCGTCCCTCGGTGCGCGCCAGCGACGCGCCGAGGCAGAAGTGCGTCCCGTGGCCGAACGTGAGGTGTCCCGGGGTGCGGGTGATGTCGAACTGCGTCGGGTCGGAGATCTCGCGTTCGTCGCGGTTCGCCGAGGCCACGATCAACAGGAGGGCAGCGCCGCGCGGGATCGTCCGGTCCCCGAAGACCACCTCGCGCGCGACCCAGCGCGCGATGTGGGGGGTCGGTGGCTCGTACCGGAGCACTTCCTCGATGGTGTTCGGGATCAGGGAACGGTCGGCGGCGACGGCCCGCCGCTGGTCGGGATGCTCGCCGAGCAACTTGCCGAGCCAGCCGAAGAGCCGGCCGACGGTGTCGACGCCGGCGTTGGCAATTACGCCGAGGAAGATCAGCAGTTCGTCGTCATCGAGCTTCCGGACGCGTCCGTCGACATCCTCGAACTCGACGGACAACAACTCGGTGACCAGGTCGTCGGAGGGATTCCGCCTCCGCCATTCGACGTAGTCGCGGAACAACTCGCCGTTGAAGTAGTTCTTCTTGCTCACCCTCATCGGTTCCCCCGGCGCCTTCTCGAGCCGGCGCTTGGCGACCGCGCGTACGTGGGGCAGGTCGTCCTCGGGTATGCCCACGAGCATTCCGAGCACACGCATCGGCATCTCGAAGCCGAGATCGGTCATGAAGTCGAACCGCTCCTCGCCCACGAGCGGGTCGAGGCACTCGGCGCAGTAGGCCCGGATCCGGCCCTCGATGTCGCGCATGTTGCGGGGCGTGAACATGCGCGACACCAACGCCCGATGCACCGTGTGGAGGGGCGGGTCCTCGTTGATGAAGACGCCGAGCGGGATGGTCGGCTCCGCCTTCACGACCTCGAGGATGTCGCCCTTTGCGGAACTGAGGTTGGCGAAGTCCTTGAGTGCGGCCTCGACGTCGGCGTAGCGGCTGAGCGCCCAGAAGTCGATCTCTTCGTTGTGGTAGACGGGCGCCTCGGTTCGGAGCCGGGCGTAGGTCGGGTACGGGTCGAGATCGATGTCGACGTCCCAGGGGTCGTAGGAGAGGTCGCCGTGGTCGACCATTGGTGCCCCTTCCTCCTCGCCGGCGCAAAGCGCGGCGTCGCTCGCTTCGCCACCCGAGTGCTGTACAACTGTAGAGCAATGTGCTGTACGACTGTAGAGCAGCGAAGGCGCCCGCCGGGCCGGCGGGAGCCAGAGGAGGGGTGCCCATGAAGCTCGGCTTCGTCTCGCCGAACACGCCTCGCGACGTCGACCCCGGTGAGTTGGCCGTCGAGCTCCAGTCCCGCGGGTTCGAGTCGATGTGGGTCGGCGAGCACCCGAAGATCCCAGTCGCGAGCCGCGAGCAGTTCCCTGGGGCGATGCCCGACTGGCTCCCTCACATGTGGGACCCGTTCATGGCGCTGCTGGTGGCCGCCCGGGCGACGACCACCCTGGTGGTCGGCACGGCCGTCGCCCTCCCGCTCGAGCACGAGCTCTTCACCTTCGCGAAGCAAGTCGCCACCCTCGACGTGATGAGCGGTGGGCGCCTCGTCCTCGGGGTCGGTGTCGGCTTCCGCCCCGAGCTCGAGCTCGTCGGTCGGTTCGCGTGGGCCGGTCGCTACCGGGCGCTCGGCGAGATGATCGCGGCGCTCGGCGCGCTGTGGCGCGACGACGAGGCGCACTTCCACGGCGAGTTCTTCGATTTCGAACCGGTGTGGTCGTATCCCAAGCCCGTGCAACGGCCGCACCCGCCGTTGCTCGCGGCCACGACGGGAGCCCGGGCGACGCGCGCCTGCCTCGGGTGGGCCGACGGATGGATACCAGGCGACGCCGCCATTCCCGACCTGGCCACGGCGGTCACCGATGTTCGACGCGACGCCGAGGATGCCGGACGCGACCCGGACGCGCTCGATCTGACGATCATGGCGTGGGGCGATCCACGCGTCGAACGGTTGGCCAGGTACCGCGAGCTCGGGTTCCACCGGGTGATCCTCGGGGGCGGTCGACGAGACGCCGACGATCCAGCGACCGTTCTCCCCTTCCTCGACCGGTACGCGGCGATGGTCGACGAGCTGGCGTAGCCCCAGTGCGGTATCGTCAACGGGGCTGTACGGTCGTATAGCAAGCACCGAAGGGAGCTCATGGTGTCAGGCAGGTTCTCGATGGAGGACAAGGTCGCCATCATCACCGGCGGCGGGACCGGCATCGGCCGCGGCGCCGCGCTCGTCCTCGCCGAGCACGGTGCCGACATCGTGCTTGCCGCCCGACGGCCGGAACCGCTGGCGTCGACCGCCCAGGAGGTGGAGGCGCTCGGGCGCCGCGCGCTGGTCGTGCCGACCGACGTGACGTCGTCCGACGCGTGCGACTCGCTCGTCGCCGCGACCCTGGAGGAGTTTGGTCACGTCGACGTCTTGATGAACAACGCCGGCGGGGGCCTCACGAAGTCCATCATGAAGGTGTCCGACGACGAGTGGCAGCGCACACTCGATCTGAACCTCACCAGCGCGTGGCACCTGTCACGCGCTGCAGTCGTGCCGATGATCGCGCAGGGCAAGGGCGCCATCGTCAACATCTCGTCGGGTGCGAGCCTCCTGTCGATGCCGCAGGCGGCCGCGTACGGCGCGGCCAAGGCTGGGCTCAACAACCTGACCGGCGCAATGGCCGCCGCCTGGACCCGCAAGGGTGTCCGGGTGAACTGCATCGCCTGTGGCGCGGTCCGGACGCCCGGGCTCGAGGATGAGGTCAAGGCGCAGGGCTTCGACATCGATCTCCTCGGTCAGTCCAACGCCTCCGGACGCATCGGCGAGCCGGACGAGATCGGCTATGGCGTGCTCTTCTTCGCGTCGGATGCGGCGAGCTTCTGCTCCGGCCAGACCCTCTACATGCACGGCGGTCCCGGCCCCGCCGGCGTCTGAGATGGGAGCCGCCATGCACCCCGGTCACATCGGCCTGCGTGTCCGCGACCTCGCAGCGTCGCAACGCTTCTACGAGGCGCTCGGCTTCACCGAGTCACTTCACCTCGAGCTTCCCGACAAGATCGCGGCGGGTCTGTTGGGGCTCGAGCAGCCGATCGGCTTCGAGGCCGTCTACATGACGAACGGCGCGTTCGTCCTGCAGTTGATCGGCTTCTCGGGCCACCCGGCACCGGACGAGGGCGAGCGATCGATGGTCAATGCCGGTCTGACCCACCTGTCGATCCTCGTCGACGACGTGCCGGCCGCCGTGGCGACCGTGACCGAGGCCGGCGGTTCGGTCCCGGCGGATTTCGAGGGCGGGTTCGCCTGCCTGGTCCGCGACCCCGACGGCCAGCTCATCGAATTGCTCGACCAGTCGATGCGGCCACTCGCCGCGCAGTGAAAGAGGAGGACGGAATGACCGACGACGAGCTCCGCCAACTCCGCGACGACGTCACCTACGTGAAGGACCGGCTCGCGATCCAAGACTGCGTCATGCGCCAGGCGCGCGGCCATGATCGCCACGACCTGGCAATCATGGCCGGCGTGTACCACGAGGACGGGCTCGATGAGCACGGGCCGGTCACGAAGACCGGTCCCGACTACGGCGAGTACGCGAACACGGCCCACGAGTCGGTGTTCATCGACCACCTTCACAACATCACGACCCACACCTGCGAAATCGACGGTGAAGTGGCGCACGCCGAGAGCTACGTGATCGGCGCCATGCGCATCAAGGGCGGCAAGACCGTGTCGCTGATGGGCGGTCGTTACCTCGACCGGCTCGAGAAGCGCGACGGCGAGTGGCGGATCGCACTGCGGCGCTGCACGCTCGAATGGACCATGAACGGCGACACCTCGATGCTCTCGTCGGGCGCATTCGCCGGCTTCATCCGAGGCAAGTGGGACAGGGACGATGCGTCGTACGCGCGGCCGCTCACCACGGAGACGTCGGTCGAGCGCTGGTAGCGCTCGATCCGATGGTCACCGGCGCGCTTCGCTCTAAGCGACGGGTTCCACGCCGACCAGCGTCGTGCGGTGCATCAGTCGCGGCGACGTCGGCTCGAACGGCATGGCGCGGTGCAACAGGCCCGTGTTGTCGAAGATCACGAGGTCACCCCGTCGCCAGTGGTGACGGAGCATGAACTGCGGTTGCGTCGACCACTCCTCGAGCTCCGCGAGCAACGCCCGCCCCTCGTCGGGATCCATGTCGACGACCTCCTGCGCGGTGGCGCCCAGCAGCAACGATCGGCGGCCGTCGCGTCGCGACCAGACCAGCGGGTGCACCCGGGTGGGGACGCGATCCCAGCCGGCGCGTTCCTCGGGGGTCGGGTCGGGATGGGCGCGCAGTTGCGCCGCCGCGAAGCTGTGCAGCACCTGCAGCCCGGCGAGGCGCTGCTGCTCGGCTTCGGACAGCGCGTCGTACGCGGCGTAGGTGCTCGCGAACTCCGTGTCGCCGCCGCCCGAGTCGTCGACCTCGCGGGCGCTCAACAACGTGGCGCGCTGCGGGAGCTCCTCGGTCGCGCCGTCGATGTGCCAGATGAAGTTGCCCTCCCTGTACCAGGCGAGCAGTTCACGGGTCTTCGTGGGATCGAGGGTGATGGTGGCGATCTCGGGGAGCTCGTGCTCGGCGGTCGGGTTTGGCGACACGTCGCCGAGGAACCGGCTGAACGCCACCAGATCGGCGTCGGAGACGTGGACCTCGCGGCACACGACCACGCCGTGCGCGGCGAGCAGCGCGAGCATTTCCTCGGCGACCTGCGGGTCGACGAGCTCGGCGCCCGTGAGATCGGTGACCTCCACGCCGATGTTCGGTGTCAGTGTCGTGGTCGAGACCGGCATGCGGGTTCCCCTGTCCCTCGGGTGATCATCCGGCGATCCATGCAGGCGGCGCCATACGACCGTATGGCATTCTGGAGATCCTCGCAACGACGAGCCCGAGGAGGCAGCGTGCGGATCGGCCTGACCGGTGGCGGCGCCACCGTCGACAAGGTGGTGCACCAGGCGAAGCAAGCGGAGGCGGAGGGCTTCACCGCGCTCTGGTACGCCAGCCTCGTGACGGGTGACCCGCTGGTCGCCATGGCGATCGCCGGCCGGGAGACCTCCGGCATCGAGTTGGGGACGGCGGTGTTGCAGACCTACCCGTGCCATCCCCTGTTGCAGGCGAACCGCGCCGCGTCGGTCGTCGACGCGATGGGCCGTCCCGGCTTCACCTTGGGGATCGGACCGTCTCACCAGCCCCTCGTGGAGGACGTGCTCGGGCTCGCCTACGACCATCCGGGGCGCAGTACGGAGGAGTATGTGCGGATCCTCACCGGCGTGCTCCGCGGCGAGGTCGTCGATTTCGCAGGCAACGACTGGAGCGCGCACACTGCCGGTCGCGCGGTCGCGCCCGCACATCCCGTCCCCGTGCTCGTCTCGGCCCTCGGCCCGCGACTGCTCCGGCTCGCGGGCGAGGTGGCGGACGGCACGGTGCTGTGGATGGCGCCGCCGCGTGCAATCGGCGATCACGTGGCGCCCAGGGTGCGCGCCGCCGCGGCGGCTGCCGGGCGTCCCGAGCCGCGCATCGTCGCCGGGCTCCCCGTGGCCGTGCACGACGACATCACCGAGGCGCGTGAAGCCGCCGCGGCCAGCTCCGGCATGTACGCCGGCATGGAGAACTACCGCCGCATCCTGGATCTCGGCGGTGCGGACTCGCCCGCCGCGGCGGCGATCGTCGGCGACGAGGCCACGGTGGCCCGCCAGCTGCAGGGCATGCTGGACGCCGGCGCGACCGACATCTGGGCCGCGGTGTTCCCGGTGGGCGAGGATCGCCGCGCCTCGGTCGGACGTACGAAGGACCTGCTGCGCTCGCTGATCGCGTGACCAGGTCGCGCCGCAGGGACGCGGGCTGCGAGAATGCACGTCGGAGCAACAGAACGAGGTCCTGATGGCAAGCCCCACTCGCGCCCCCCGTCGTGTCGGTGCGGAGACGTCGAAGACGCGTGACCAGCTGCTCGACTGCGTCGAGCGGCTCATGCTCGACAAGGGATACGCGGCCGTCACCTACCGGGCGGTCGCCGCTCGCGCGGACGTGACCTCGGGGCTCGTGCAGTACTACTTCCCGACGCTCGACGATCTCTTCGTCGCGGCGATCCGTCGGCGCGGCGAGCAGAACCTCGCACGGGTCATGGCAGCGCTCGAAGCCCGCGCCGACGAGCCGCTGCGGGTGCTCTGGGAGTTCAGCCAGGAAGAGTCCATCGCGTCGCTGACCACCGAGTTCCTCGCGCTCGGGAACCACCGCAAGTCGATCCGCTCGGAGATCGCCGACAACACGGAGCGCGTGCGCGAGGTGCAACTGCGCGCCGTCGAGGCGAAGTACGGCGAACACGGGATCGGTGACGGATCGCTCTCCACCACCGCGTTTCTCTTCGTCCTCACCGGCATCCCGAAGCTCATCCGCCTCGAAGAGAGTGTGGGCGCGTCGACCGCGCACGCCGACGCGATGGAAGCATTCGAGCGCTACCTCGACGCGCTGGAGCCCGCGAAGCCTGCTGCGCCGACTCGGCGGAAGAAGCGCGTGCGTTAGGCCTTGCCGTGCTGGACGAGCTCGATGCGCACGCCGTCGGGATCGCCGAGGAACAGGATGTCCATCGCACCGCCCGGCATCGGGAAGTGCGTACGGGTGTACTCGATCGGCGTGGCGCCGAGCGCGACGAGCCGGGCTTCCACCGCGCCGAGGTCGTCGACGTACACCGACAGGTGCGTGAAGCCGATCTGTCGACGGGTCGTGAGCGCCTGTCCCTCGGCCAACGGGTGCCGCCAGCCGAGGAGCTCGAGTTTGGTTGCGCCCTTCACGATCATCTGGGAACGGCAGTCCATCGGGGGCGGCACCTCGGCGAGCTGCGCCAGGGAGTCACCGATGTCCCAGCCCTCCGCGAGCTCGAAGCCGAGCCCCTCGGTGTAGAAGCGCAGCGACCGTTCGAAGTCCGACACGCACAACCCGATGTGCGACACGGCGAGCACCTCACCCGCGCCGCTCACGCGATCACCGCCGGCATCGTGTCCCAGCCCCGCACCGTCGTCGTCGGCGCGCGGAGCGCGTGCTCGGTGTCGATCTCCCAGTCGGGGAACCGGTCGAGCACCTCGTCGAGCGCGATGCGCCCCTCCAGACGGGCGAGGGCGGCACCGAGGCAGTAGTGCGAGCCGTATCCGAACGTGACGTGCTGCCCGATCACGCGGTGGATGTCGAAATGCTCGGGGTCGACGAACCGCCGTTCGTCGTGGTTCGCCGACGCGAGCATCAGGAGCATCGCGCTCCCGGCCGGGACGGTCTGCCCGTGGTACTCGACGTCCTCCGGGACGTAACGCGCCACGTGCGGCCCCGGGGGTTCGAAACGCAGCAACTCCTCGACCGCGTTGCCGACGAGGGACCGGTCCGCCGCGAGTTCGCGGCGCTGGTCGGGGTGCTCACCGAGCACCTTGCCCATCCACCCGAACAGGCGGCCGGTGGTGTCGACACCTGCACCGGCGATGACGACGAGGAACGTGAGGATCTCCTCCTTGGTGAGCCGACGCGTCGCGCCCGAGACGTCCTCGAACTCGACGTGGAGGAGCTCGGTGATGAGGTCGTCGGAGGGGTTCTGCTCGCGCCAGGTGAGGTACTCGGCGTACATCGAGCTGTCGAAGTAGCGGTCCTTCTTCACCGGGAGTGGTTCGCCGGGGCGGTTGCGCAGGTTTCGCTTCGCGTGCTCGCGCACCTTGGGCTGGTCGGCGTCGGGGATCCCCAGCAGCATGCCGATGGCGCGCATCGGAAGCTCCGCGCCCAGGTCGACGACGAAGTCGAAGCGATCGGCACCGATGAACGGGTCGAGGCATGCGGCACAGAACGCGCGCACCTTGTCCTCGAGCGCGTTGATCCGCTTCGGCGTGAACACCCGCGACACGAGGGCGCGGTGCACCGTGTGGAAGGGCGGGTCCTCGTTGATGAACACGCCCGGCGGCATCACCGGATCGGCCTTGACCACCTCGAGGATGTCGCCCTTCGCCGAACTGAGCCGTTGCCAGTCTTTGAGTGCGGCCTCCACGTCGGCGAAGCGGCTGAGGCCCCAGAAGTCGTACTTCTCGTTGTGGTAGAGGGGTGCCTCGTCGCGGAGTCGCCGGTAGGTGGGGTACGGATCGGCGTCGATGGCGACGTCGTACGGGTCGTAGTACACGGCGGGCTCGCTCACCGGACCTCCTCGGGGCAACCTTGTACGAACGTCCAGCAGTTTGCTATACGGTTGTATAGCGCGCAAGGCCCGCGCGCAACGACGGAGGGAGACGGCGTGGAGCGTGTCGCAGTCGTGACCGGCGGGGCGTCGGGCGTCGGCCTGGCCATCTGCGAGCACCTGGCCCGTCAGGGCCGGCGGATCGCCGTCCTCGATCTCGACGGCGACGCCGCGGCGCGGGCGGCCGAGCAGCTCCGTTCGACCGGTGCCGAGGCGGTGGCCGGCGCAATCGACGTCGCCGATCGCGACGCCGTCGACGCAGCCTTCGCCGCCGTACGCCGCGAGTTGGGGCCGATCCACATCCTCGTCACCAGCGCCGCCGTCTCGGGCTTCACCCGCTTCCAGGACATCACCCTCGACGCGTGGCAACGCATGTTGGCCGTCAACCTCACCGGCACGTTCAACTGCGCGCAGGCCGCGATCGCCGACATGGTCGAGGCCCGTTGGGGTCGCATCGTGACGATTTCGTCCGCCGCCGGGCAGACCGGCTCGGTCCGCCAGGCCGACTACTCCGCGTCGAAGGGCGGTGTGATCGCCCTCACCAAGACGCTCGCGCTCGAATTCGCACGCAAGGGCATCACCGCGAACACCGTGCCGCCCTTCACCGTCGACACGCCGATGCTGCGCGGCGCGCAGGACGCGCAGCACCTCCCGGGCACCGACATGCTCACGCAAGTGATCCCGGCCGGGAGGCTCGGCACGACCGACGAGATCGCGGCGGTCTGCGCCTTCCTGTGCAGCGACGCCGCGAGCTACGTCACCGGACAGGTCATCGCCGTCAACGGAGGCGCAGTCACGTGACTGACCGGTTCTCCATGCAAGGCAGCGTCGGGATCGTCACCCTGACAGCTCACACCTGTGGTGATCTTCTGTGTAGTTGACGACCAAACCGCCCCCAAGACGCAAGGGAGCCCCTCCGAAGAGGGGCCCTGACCTGCTGTTCTCGATGGTGGCGGGGGCCCGATATCCGCGTTAGCTGCGACCCTTCAGCTCCGGGCGTAGATCAGAACCGTGCCCTCGGCGCCACAGATCAGATGTCACCTCACCGTGCAGCAGTCCGTTTCATCATGGCTCGATGATCAGTTGAGGGGCTCTTCAACGCATCCGGGCAAGGGGCAGAGCCGAACCTGGCGAGTCCACCTAGCTAGTTAGTACTCGCTTGCCTATACTCGTTGTCATGCATCTTGATGATCTGGTGATGGTGAGCGTCGATGACCACGTCGTGGAACCCCCCGACATGTTCGAGGAGCACCTACCCGCCTCGTACCTCGGTCGCGACGAAACCCCCCGCGTGGTGCGCACCGAAGCAGGTGACGACGTCTGGATCTACGACGGCCGACAGTTCCCGAACATCGGGCTGAACGCCGTGGCCGGGCGCCCGCGCGATGAATACGGGATCGACCCGACCTCGTTCGAAGAGATGAGGCGCGGCTGCTGGGATGTCGACGCGCGCGTTGACGACATGAACGCCAACGGCGTGCTCGCGTCGATGAACTTCCCCTCGTTCCCCCGGCTCTGCGGTCAGGTCTTCCTCGAGGCGCAGGACAAGGAGCTCGCGCATGTACTCCTGCGCGCGTACAACGACTGGCACGTCCACTCGTGGTGCGA
>Ga0302322_100001725_pt1 | contig 18143 bp, 17 predicted proteins | sample Fen_T0_2_FD_203757 | JGI IMG/M metagenome (GOLD analysis project Ga0302322, IMG submission 203757) | Peat permafrost microbial communities from Stordalen Mire near Abisko, Sweden - Fen_T0_2 | ecosystem: Environmental > Terrestrial > Soil > Wetlands > Permafrost | place: Sweden: Abisko... | reverse complement strand
TCAACAAGCACGCAGAGGAAGCCGATGGCGATGGCGGTGAGGTGGCCTGCCGCCGTGACGCGGCCGGCGCTCGACGTGCTCGAGGTGGTGACGAGCCAGGCGCCGAGCGCGACCAGCGACCAGATGCGCCACCGGCGCGATCCGCGAAGCGACACGGCGGCAGCCAGGGCCGCGAAGCCGTACGAGGGGCCGACGTCGACCATGTCGACGATCGACCGGTGGACGACGCCGACCGCGAGCGCGATCACGAGGCCGGCTGCGACCAGGAGCGACGCGCCGACGTGACCGGCGATGAAGATGCACGCGGTGCGAACGGAACCGATTCGGCTCTCGGCCAGTCCACCGACGACACCAAGGAGCGCGAGCCACCCCAGCACGTGGCCGTCGGCCACCCAGAACGCGCTGGCAACCAGCACGCGCACGGGGACGCGGTCGAGCTGGTGGAGGTTCGTGCTCGACTGCCACAGGAGCCGATGAACGATCGCCCTCGGAAGGCGGTGCACGAGGATGGTGGTCACGACGAGGGCCAGGAGGTAGGCGGTGGTCAGTGGAGCGCACCGCACCCATCCCAACGCGCGCGTGCCCGCAGTCCTGGCCTCGCGCGCGTCGAGGGTCACGCCGCTCCCCAGAGCGAGTGGGCACCGTTTGCAAGGGCGAGGGCGTCGAGCTGCGCGGCCGCAGTCGCGTCGCCTTCCAGGTGGGCGTGGAGGAGCGCAGCGGTCAGCAACCGGGGGTCCGGGCACTGCGGAGCTCGTGAGCGGGAAGTCGGGCTCGGCCACCTCTGAGATCGCCGCCGCCTGCTCACCGTTCTGACACACACGCGCTTCGTCGCATGCACGGCGGCCCTCCTCCGTCGAGAACTCGCTACCCCGGAGCGTCAGCCGCGTACGTACGAACCGTGTAAGCGCCGGCGCCGGAACTGAGACAACCTCAGTTTCAGCCCCCGTCGCACTGAGGGAGTCTCAGGTTCGCGCCCCGGGCGAGCCGGACGAGCCGTTACGGCAGCGCGTCGGCCAGGCCGTGGTGCACGGCGTGGGCGCTGGCGGCCGCCCGGGAGGACACGCCGAGCTTGCGGAAGACGTTCGAGAGGTGGCGCTCGACCGTCTTCTCGCTCACGTGCAGCTCCGCCGCGATCGCGCGGTTGGTCCGACCCGCGGCCACGAGCCGCAGGAGCTCGACCTCGCGCTCGGTCAGGCCGGCGATCGGCTTCCGGACCGCGCCGACGCCGTCGACCACGTCGATCCGGGCGACGTCGAGGCGCGCACCGAGGTCCTCGAACGCGGCCGCGGCGGCCGTGAAGTACGCCGTCGCCTCTTCGTCGTCGCCGGCCCGTCGGGCGGCTTCACCGAGCAGCACCTGCGTCGTGGCGACCTCGTACGGCACGCCGAGGTCGCGCCAGCGCTGCAGCGCGAGCCGCAGCGCCGCGAGCGCGTTCGGCACATTGCCCTCGGCGAGCAGGAGCCGGCCGCGGCTCATCGACGTCGACGCCTCGATCACGCTGCTGCGGTAGGTCCTGGCGATCCGAGCCAGGTCGTCGGCCGCCGTGCGCGCCGCGTCGAGATCGTCGGCGGCCACGCCGATCTGCACCGCGGCCGGCAGGAGCTTGGCCCGGGCGAGGTCGTTGCCCCCAGCCTCGCACAACGCCTGTTGGATCATCCGCGCGGCCACCGCGACCTTGTCCTCCGCCAGCCGCAGGAGCGCGAGCCCCGGCTGGGGCTGGAGCCCGAGATCGGTCGCGGCCCGGAACGCGGCAGCCGCACCGTCGAGGTCGCCGAGCCGGCGCCGGATCTCACCGATCTCCTTGAACGACAACGCGGTGTTGTACGGGTTGACGCCGTCGAGCTCGGCACACGCGCGCCGCGCCTCCTCCTCGGCGCGCTCCCAGTGGCCCTGCATCTGCAGCACCTCCGCCCGGTGCACGCGACAGAGCCCGGGGAACGCGCTCACGGGGTGATGGGAGGCCCAGGTGGAGCCGGCCTTCGTCCACTCGGCCGCGCGCCGCAGGTCGCCCAGCTCCTCGCACGCGCTGATCAGGCTGCAGTACACCTTGCCCACCACGAACGGGCTCAGCCGCCCCTCCACGGCGCCGAGCATCGCCTCGTCGAAGAGCGCGAGGCCTTCGTCGGGGCGACCGTCGGCGAGGCACAGCCGGGCGAGGCACTGCAGGCTCTCCGCTTCGAGATCGGCGTCGGGGAGACGACGGCCGAGGCCGAGCGCGCGCTCGGCGAACTCCGTCGCCCGCACGACGTCCTCCCCGCCGTGGGCCGCCTCGGCCTCGGCGATCCACAGCACGCCGTGATCTGCGCACTCCGGCACATCCGCCAGGAGGCGCCGGCCCCGGCCGAGCCACGCGCCGGCCACCGCGTGCTGACCCCGGAACGCGTGGTTGCCGTACAGCAGGACCGCCGTCGCCCCCGCGCGTGCGGCGTCGCCGGCGTCCTCGTAGCGTCGGTAGCAACGCTCACGCGCGGCGATGCACTCATCGAGCCGCGACCTCCACCACGCCGCCTCGGCGAACACCTCGAGCAGCTCGCTGGACGCGTCGTCGGACCCCGCGGCGGCAACCGCGGCGTCGTACGCCGCCGACCAGTCGTACCGGGCGAGCGCGGCGCGCGCCGCGTCCACGGTTCGCGCCATCGAGGGGGAGCTCACGACCGAATTGTCCCACACCCTCAGGGGACGGTCAGGCCGGCGGGGAGCTCGGTGTCGCGCCCCACACCGGGAGTGAGCGCGGCGATCGCCGGAGCCCCTGCGCCGGACGCCGGACGCCGGAACGGGTACGCGAGCTGTCGGAGATAGCCGTCCTGGGGTACCGGCTGGTCGGTGCCGAAACCACTCGGGCGCGCGTCCTTCGGCAAGTGGGCGGTCCCGAAGCAGCGGTCGACGATGGGCAAGCCGAAGTTGCGGTCGCGCGCCGCGGAGTCGATCGCGTGGTGCCAGTGGTGCCACTCCGGTGTCGGCACCACCCAGCGGATCCCGGGGAACCGCAAGCGCACGTTCGCATGCTGGAACAGCGCGAGCAGCGTCACCACTACGGCGACTCCAGCCAGCGCAACGCGGCCGTAGCCGAGGAGGAACAGCGGCATCACGGTGAACGCCTGCGTGAACGCCTGGTCGAGCGGGTGCAGGCGGGCCGACGCCACCCAGTCCATCTGCTCGATGCTGTGATGCACCGCGTGGAAGCGCCACAGGAACGGCACCCGGTGGGTGAACCGATGGCCCCAGTACTGCCCGACGAATACCAGGGCGACCGACAGAGGTAGCGCGACCGCCCCGGGAAGGAGCGACTCGACGTCGAGCGCGCGCAACCAGAGCAGCGGCAGCCCCGCAACCACGACGAGGACGATCGTGAGCACGCCCACGATGGTCGCGTCCAGCAGGAAGTGGGTGAGGTCGGTGGCGAGGCTGCGCCGGAGCACCTTCTGGCGCCGAAGTGGGAACGAGCGCTCGAGCGGCACGAACAGCAGGGCCAGGACCAAGAGCCCGAACACCACACCCGGTCCCCGCACGGCGACGGCTACCGCCAGCGCGAACAACAGGGTGAGGAAGGTCGCCATGCACCCGTTGTCGCGCCCGAGTGTGAGCCGCACTCGACACGATCGTCAGGAGTTCGTGAACCCGCCGGTTCAGGGGATGTGGATTTCCATGTCCTCGCCGACCAGTGCGACGACCCGCGCCCGAAAGACGCGCCAACGCCGCTCGTTCTCGTGCACGAGGCCTGCCGAGTCGCTGAGGAGGTCCGCAGCGTGCGCGATGAGCTCGGCCGCCGAGAACAGCCGACCCACCGAGCTCCTGGTGGCGCCGAGGTCGTCGCGCAGCGCAGCGGGCGCGAAGTCGACTCGGTCGAGCACCTCGGCGGCGCGTTCCAGGAGCCGGGCCGCGAGCGTGCTCATCCCGGCTGCCTGCCAGTCGTTGGCGATGATCCGGTGTCGCTCACCGAGGAGGTCGGCCAGCTCCTCGACTCCGAGCAGAAGAGCCGCGACGCCCCAAGACGCTTCCATCGCGCCACCGAGCCACGTGCCCGACGCGGCGCAATCGGCTGCTCCGCTCCGGAGGTCCCGCTTGATTCGCCCGATCTCCGCGGGCTCGCCCTCACCCTCCATGAACAGGACACCATCGAGCTGCAGCGCAGCGCGATCGTTGAGATCCGGCGTTCCCTCGAACGGGCTCACCACCGTCCGACGCGACGGCGTGACGACGGCCCAACGGTCGGCGAGTGCCTGCAGCGTCCGGGCGTGACGTTGCAGCGCGACTGCCTGTTCGCGAGGAGCGGACGCGTAGTACTTCTCGTGGTCCCGGTGGAAGGAAGCCAGGTTCGTGATCGCTCGGAGCAGCGCCTCGAGCGCCTCGTCGGAGTCGGGCGTCATCGCGCGTCACCCCAGGCCATTGGAGGATGGTATCGAGCGGCGTTCGACACGATCGTCAGAAGTCGGTGAAGATGGCCGACAGCCCGCACCCCGCCGATGACCGAGGAGCCACCCGATGACCGCCACGCCCCCCGAGATCGACGGCGTGTCCCTGCTCGACCCCGCCTATGCCGCGGTGCTCGGCGAGCTCCCCGCGTTCCACCTCACCCACGAGACGGTGGTGGCGATGCGCGACCAGATCAACGCGGTGGCGCCGCCGTTCGTCCCCTCGGAGACCGTCACCCACACGGAGTACACCGTGCCGTCGTACGACGGAGTCGACGTGGTGCTGCGCGTGTACACGCCCTCCGGCGTCGACGGGCCGCGCCCGTGCGTCTACGGCATCCACGGTGGCGGCTACGTCATGGGCACCTACGAGATGCTCGACCGCGTCTTCGACGGCTGGTGCTCGCGGCTGGGGTGCATCGGCGTGTCCGTGGAGTACCGCCTCGCACCCGAGTACCCCTACCCCGCCCCGCTCGAGGACTGCTACGCCGGCCTCGCGTGGGTGCACGCGCACGCCTCCGAGCTCGGCATCGACCCCGGCCGCATCGGCCTGCAGGGGACGAGCGCCGGCGGCGGACTCGCGGCCGCGCTCGCGCTGCTCGCGCGCGACCGCGACGAGGTGCCCCTCGCCTTCCAGATCCTCGAGTGCCCGATGATCGACGACCGGTTCCACACCGACTCGAGCAACATCGACAAGCTCCAGGTGTGGAGCCGCGAGTCGAACGACTTCGGCTGGCGCTCGTACCTCGGCGATCTCTTCGGCCGCGACGACGTGCCGTCCCACGCGGCTCCGGCGCGAGCCGAGGACCTCACCGGCCTGCCGCCCGCGATCGTGTGCGTCGGCGGGGCCGACGGCTTCCGCGACGAGGACGTGCTCTACGCGCTGCGCCTCAGCCGGGCGGGCGTGGCGACGGAGCTGCACGTGTACCCGGGCGCGCCGCACGGCGCCATGATCGTGCCGACCGCGCCCGCCGCGATCCAGTGGGACCGCGACGTCGAGGACTGGCTCGCCCGCCAGATCGCCGGGTAGCGGGTCGCTGGGGTCAGCGACTCCCGTCGCCCACGACCATCGGGCGGGGCGGCAGCTCCAGATAGCGCAGGACGCGCTCGGCGTCCGCGGCCAAGGCGTCCACGACCGTGGGCACGAGCGGCTCCAGTGGATCGAGGGTGACCGTGCCGCCGGGCATGCGCCACGTCGCGACGACCCGCCCCTCGACGAGCGCGACCGGGCGGAAGATGCCGTTCACGGTGACCACGTCGCGGTGCGCGCCCACCACCAGGTCACGCGACTTCCAGCCGTGGAGGAGCGGGTCGAACGGGCCGAGCAGGAGCGGTTCCGGAAGCGGAGCGGGTTCGCCGCCACCGACGAGTGCGACGAGGTCGTCGGCAACCGGCTCGGTCTCGTCCAGCACCGATGCCAACGCCCGGCGCGCGTCGCCGAGGGGAACCCCGGTCCACGCGGCGAGATCCTCAGGCGCAGCCGGGCCGTGTCCGGCGAGGTAGCGGCGCGCCAACCTCGCAAGGAGCCCGTCGGGATCGGGCGCCGCGGGCGCAGGACCGATCCACGCCTCGGCCGCCACGAAGAGCTGCTCGGGTCCCGCCATCGGCCCCCGCACGAGATGCCCCTCGATGCTCGCTGCGAGCAGCACGTGCACGAGGGCCTGGCCCTCGGTCGGGACCCCGGCCGGGTCGAGCCGGGCGCGGAGCGCGTCCCGGGTCTGGGGACCGTCGTGGGTGACGGCGTCCACCACGATGTCGACGCCGCGCGCCGATGTCGGCGCGTCCAGCCCGAGGTTCCGCAGCCGCCGCTGGTTCCCCACACGCTGACGCGACGCGGTGAGCGCGTGCAGCCACCAGTAGTCCTCGGCCCGGACGAGGTGCAGCGTCCCCCGGTTCAGCCAGCCCACCACCAGCTCCCGGTCGGAAAGGGCGCGGTCGAGGTCGGCAACCGTGGTGCCGGTCGTCCGGCTGCGCACGGCCAGCCGGAACCCCCGCACGTCCTGGGCCTGCACGGCGAGCAGCCGCCCCACGGCCGCGGCCGGCGACGCCGCCGCGGCTCCGGCCAGGAGCTGCGCCTCGAGCCGAGCGCGGATCAGGTCGTGCACCGTGTGCCAGGATGGCAGGATGCTCGATCACGTATCGATCCAGTGCGGCGACGTTGCCGCCAGCGCGACGTTCTACGACGCGGTGCTCGCCCCGCTCGGTGGCGTGCGCGTGATGGACTTCGGCGAGGTCATCGGATACGGCGCACCGCCGAAACCGGAGTTCTGGCTCGGACCCCGGGCCACGGGTGAGGGATTCCGCGAGACGCACCTCGCGTTCCACGCGTCAGACCGCGCGGCCGCACGCGCGTTCTTCGACGCCGCGGTGGCCGTCGGGGCCGAAGTGCTGCACGAGCCTCGCCTCTGGCCCGAGTACCACCCCGACTACTTCGGCGCGTTCGTGCGCGATCCCGACGGGAACAACGTCGAAGCCGTCTGCCACACGCCCGAGTAGGCGAGCCGATCAGCCGTCGTCAGCGGCGCGCAACGCGGGGAGATCGAGCTTCTGCATCCCGAGCATCGCCTCGTGGACGCGGGCCGCCTCCTCCACGTTGTCGTCGAACCACGGGAACGGGGTGATCGAGCGCATGCCCGCATCCTCGTGCAGCCGCCGGCATGAGCCGGGTCCGGGTCCACGCGTTCTCGGTCTCGCTCGACGGGTACGGCGCCGGGCCCGACCAGGACCTCGACCAACCCCTCGGCGCGGGCGGGATGCGCCTGCACGACTGGGTGTTCACCACCCGCACCGGCCGGGCGATGATCGGAGAGGACGGCGGCGACCCCGGCATGGACGACGACCTCGTCGCCGCGGGCTTCGCGGGCATCGGCGCGACCGTCATGGGCCGCAACATGTTCGTCGACGAGCTGCACGTCGCGATCGTGCCGGTGCTGCTCGGGGGCGGCGAGCGGCTGTTCGACGACCTCGACGGCGGCCCGGTTGGCTACGAGCGGGCCGAGCTCGTCGGGACCGCCCACGCCGCGCACGTCCGCCTGGTGCGAACGGAGGACTGACACGCCGTACGCTCGTGGAGCACCCCGTCACACACCCGAGAGGCCCCCATGGCGAACCCGGCCCTGACCGACAAGCGCTTCGAAGCGGTCCGCGAGGAGTGGGAGCCCGGCTACGCCGCTCCCGACGCAGCGATGCAGTCCGGGGGGGATGCGCTCCCGCCGAAGACCGCCCGCGCCCAGGCGATGACCGCGAACGGCACGTTCGCCAAGACCTTCGTCCTGTTCCTGATCGTCCTCGCCGGCGGCGCCTTCGGCTGGCAGCAGACCACGGCCTCCCCGGCGAACCAGATCCAGATCCCGGGGTGGATCTGGCTCTTCGTCCTCGTCGGCTTCGGCCTCGCGATGGTCTGCATCTTCAAGCCCACCGCGTCGCCCTTCCTGGCCCCGCTGTACGCGATCGCCGAAGGGGTGTTCCTCGGCGCGATCTCGAAGGCGTTCGAGCTGCAGTGGAACGGCATCGTCTTCCAAGCCGTGCTCGCGACCATCGGCGTGTTCTTCGCCACGCTCGCGCTCTACGTGTTCGGCGCCGTGAAGGTGACCAAGAAGTTCCAGATGGTCGTGATCGGCGCGACGTTCGGCATCATGGTCATGTACCTGTTCGGCCTGCTGCTCTCGCTCTTCGGCGTCGACATGATCTTCTGGAACAACCCGACGCCGCTCGGGATCGGCATCAGCGTGGTGATCTGCGTGGTCGCGTCGCTCAACCTGTTCCTCGACTACGAGTTCATCCGGCAGGCGTCGATCCAGGGCGCGCCGAAGTACATGGAGTGGTACGGCGCGTTCGGGATCATGGTCACGCTCGTCTGGCTCTACCTCGAGATCCTGCGCCTGCTCTCGCTGCTCCGTCGTTGAGTTCCGGACGGGGAACGCCGATAGCGTCAGCACGGCCAGTCGCGGGGGGACACCATGAAGCGGGGGTTCATGGAGCGGTTCGGCGGGTTCGTCGTGCGCCACCGCCGCTGGGTCGCCGTGGTCTGGCTCGTGGTGCTGGTCGGGGCCGGCTACCTCAACGGCGTCTACAAGAAGTCGATCTCCGACAGCTTCCGGATCCCGAACGCGGACTCGCAGGACGCGTATGACCTCCTGAGCGCCCGCTTCGGGTCCCAGAACGCCGCGACGACGTCGGTGGTGTTCTCGGCGCCGCCGGGCCAGTCCCTCGCCGACGCCGACAACGCGGCGGTGGTCGCCGCGGTGATGCAGGCCATCGCCAAGGTCCCCGGCGTCATGTCGGCCCCCGACCCGCTGACGGCCAACCCCGAGACCGCGCTCGAGAACGCCGCCGGCCGGCTTCCGCCCGACGAGGCCGCGGCGGTCACGGCCGTGGCCAAGAACCTCCCACCCACGGTGTCGGCCGATGGACGCGTGGCCGCGGCGACCGTGTCGTTCCGCGACTCGCTGCTCCACCTGATCGACGCGACTCCGGTCAACCCCGACGCAGCCGCGACCGCGTACGCCAACCCGTACGCGAGCGTGCAGGACGCGATCGACAGCGTGCAGACGGGCGCGGTGCAGGTCGACGTGGGCGGGCAGGTCGCCGACACGTGGAACCAGCCGGTGTCGTGGTGGGCGAGTCACGCCGACGAGGTGGGCCTGGGCCTCGGGGCGATCCTCCTCCTGGTCGCGTTCGGGTCGCTCTTCGGGATGGCCATCCCGATCGCGACCGCCCTGCTCGGCGCGGTCACCGCCAGCGGACTCGTGTACCTCCTCGCCGACCACATCACCGTGTCGTCGGCCGCGCCCCCGGTCACCCTGATGATCAGCCTCGGGGTCGGACTCGACTACTCACTGCTCATCGTCACCCGCTACCGGCAGTTCCTGCACGACGGTGTGGACCCGGAGAGCGCCGTCGCGTCCGCGCTGGGCTCCGCGGGGAAGGCGTCGGTGTTCGCCGGTCTCACCGTCTGCGTGGCGCTCCTCGGGTTGCTGTTCGTGCCGATCCCGCTCGTGCAGACCCTCGGCGTCGCGGCCGCGATCGGGGTGGCGACGATGATGGTCGCGGCCACCACGCTGCTCCCGGCGCTCCTCGGCTTCGCCGGTCGCCGCATCGACGCGGTGCGGCTCCCGTTCGTGGGGCGCGACGGGCCGGCCGACCCCACGCACTCGTTCTGGGGCCGCTTCGCGACACGCGTGACGCGGCGGCCGTGGCTGTTCCTCGCGGCCGGGACCGTGGTGCTCGTGCTCATCGCGATGCCGTTCCTGCGCATCCACTTCGGCATGCCCGACGACAGCTCCCTGCCGTCCAACCTGTCGCAGCAGCGGGCGTTCACCCTCACCACGAACGCGTTCGGACCCGGATCGAACGGGCCGCTCGTGGTCGCGGTGGCGCTGCCGACGAAGGACCCGGTGCCGTACACCGAGGCGATCGGCCGGCTCGCGCCCGTCAACCAGGCAGTGGGCGCGCTCCAGCCGGCGGGCACCGTCCCCGGCGTGCGCTACTCGGTCGGGCCGATCCCGAACGACGCGTCGAAGACCACGGCCGTGGTGTACGAGATCACGCCCAGCACCGCACCCGACGACCCCGCGACCACCGCGCTCGTGAAGCGTCTACGCAGCGACCTCGCGATCGCGACCGCGGGCACGGGCCTCACGGCCTCGGTGGGTGGCCCCACCGCGACGCTCATCGACCTCACCGACGTCGTCACCAAGTACCTCCCGTGGGTGATCGGTGCGGTGGTGCTCGGCGCGTTCGTGCTCCTGGTGCTCGTGTTCCGCTCGATCCTCGTGCCGTTGAAGGCCGCGATCATGAACCTGGTGTCGATCGCGGCCGCGTACGGCGTGGTTGTCGCGGTGTTCCAGTGGGGCTGGGCCAAGGGCGCGGTCGGGCTCACCTCCACCATCCCCATCGTGTCGTTCGTGCCCCTCGTGATGTTCGTGATCCTGTTCGGGCTCTCGATGGACTACGAGGTGTTCCTGATGTCGCGCATCCGCGAGGAGTGGGACCGCACGCAGGACCCGCACCAGTCCGTCGTGCTCGGCGTGGCCAACACCGCGCGCGTGATCACCACCGCGGCGCTCATCATGATCGTGGTGTTCGGCTCGTTCATCACCAACGCGAGCCCCACGGTGAAGCTCATCGGCTTCGGGATGGCCGTCGCGGTGCTCATCGACTCCACCCTGCTGCGCATGGTCATGGTGCCGGCCGTGATGGCGCTGCTGGGGAAGGCCGCGTGGTGGTTCCCGCGCCGGCTCGGCTGGCTTCCCCACCTCGACCTCGGGGAGGGCGCCGGGCCGAGCGTGGCCGGTGTGGGGGACGAACCGGCCGAGTCGGGCGCACCGGGCACCGGCGAAATCAGCGGTCAGGAGGCCCCCGCCGGCCACGCATAATGCTGGCCATGGGATACATGATCGAGGCCCGGGGCCTCGTCAAGCGCTTCGGTGACGTGGAGGCCCTGGCCGGCCTCGACCTCACCGCCGAGGCCGGCCAGGTGTTCGCGATCCTCGGCCCCAACGGCGCCGGGAAGACCACGTTCATCCGGGCCATCGCCACGCTCACCAAGTTCGACGAAGGCACCCTGACGGTGGCCGGCATCGACGTGGCCAAGCACCCGAAGCAGGTGCGCCGGGCGATCGGCCTCGCCGGCCAGTACGCCGCGGTCGAGCCGGCGATGACCGGACGCGAGAACCTGCGCATGGTGGCCCGGCTGTTCGGTCACGATGCCAAGACGGCCGACCGCGCCGCGGGCATCGTGCTCGAGCAGCTCGGGCTCACCGACGCCGGCGACCGGCTCGTGCGCACCTACTCCGGCGGCATGCAGCGGCGCCTCGACCTCGGCGCCAGCCTCGTGGGCGCCCCGAAGCTCCTCCTGCTCGACGAGCCCACCACCGGCCTCGACCCCCGGAGCCGCAACGAGCTGTGGCTCGCGATCGAGGACCTCGCCGCCACCGGCACCGACGTGATCCTCACCACGCAGTACCTCGACGAAGCCGACCGGCTCGCCGGCACGATCGCGATCATCGACCACGGCAAGCTCGTGGCGTCGGGCACGAGCGACGAGCTCAAGTCCCGGCTCGGCCGCGACGTCATCGACATCAAGGTGAGCGACTCGGAGAACCTCGCTCGCGCGGCAACGGCCCTCGGGTCGGAAGCCGTGGTCGACAAGGGCGCGTGCCGCGTGTCGTTGCCCGTGACCGGCGGGCCCGACGAGCTCGTCGCCGCGGTCCAGGCCCTCGGTGAGGCCGACATCGCGCTCGAGGACATCGCGCTGCGGCGCCCGACGCTCGACGACGTGTTCCTCACCCTCACCGGCCACACCACCCAGACCCCCACCGACTCCGACGGGGAGCAGGACGCATGACCGCCACCACCACCGAGCCCACCCACATCCCGACTCCGGCCGGCACCGCGAGCTTCGCCACCACCACGTTCACCACCGCCGGTCGCACGGTCCGCAAGATGCTGCGCACGCCGCAGGTCCTCGGCATCGCGGTCGTGCAGAGCATCGTGTTCCTGTTGATGTTCCGCTACGTGCTCGGCGGCGCGATCGGCGTCACCGGCGTCCACTACGTCGACTTCCTCGTGCCCGGCTTCGTGATCTCCGGCCTGCTCTTCACCGCCGGCGGCGCGTCCGTCGCCGTCGCGGAGGACGCCGCGTCGGGCCTCTACGACCGACTCAAGTCGCTGCCGATCTCCGACTGGGCCGTGATGGCCGGGCGGGGCATCGCCGATGCCCTGCTCATGTTCCTCGTCGCGCTCATCACCACCGGCGTGGGTTTCATCGTCGGCTTCAGCATGCACACCACGGCCCCGAAGGTGCTGCTCGCCCTGGGTCTCCTCGTGGTCTACGCCCTCACCGTCGCGTGCATCTTCGTGTGGCTCGGATTGGTGAGCGGCAACGCGCAGGCGGCCCAGGGGCTCAGCATCCTCGCGGTGCCGTTCTCGTTCATCTCGAGCGCCTTCGTGCCGATCGCGACGATGCCCGGCCCGGTGCAGGCGTTCGCCAAGGTGCAGCCCCTCACGTTCTGGGTGAACTCGTGGCGTGGCCTCCTCCTGGGCGACCCGGTCACCCGCACCTTCGCCCACAGCCTCGAGTACTACATCCTGGGCGGCCTGATCTGGGCCGCGGTGCTCACGCTCGTGTTCAGCCCACTCGCGCTGCGGACGTACCGCAAGCGCTGAGCCGACGCGCCGGGGCCGCCGCGCCGCGGCGGCGTCACCGGTACTCGTCGAGCGCGGTGTCGCGGCCGCCGTCGAGCACTTCCTCGATGTAGCGCCACACGTCGGGGCGCGAGCCGTCGACGTCGGTGAAGCCGTAGACCCACGCGAGCCGGCCCGACGTGACCGACTGCTGGTTCCAGCGCGACCGCTGCGGGTCGGCCGCGAGCGCGGCGACGGCGCGACCCACGAAGCGAGGTGACTCCGAGAGCGCGAAGTCGGGCGGCGCGGGGTTGCCCACGGCGTCGCGCCAGTTCTCCTCCGAGACGCCGAAACCCTCCAGCATCATCTCCGAGCGCAGGAACCCCGGCGTGATCGCGACTGCCGTGCCGCCATGCCCCGCGAGCTCGTGGCCCTGCGAGAACGCGAGGCGGTTCACCGAGACCTTGGCCAGGTCGTAGAAGACCGAGATCCGGTAGCTCGCCGCGTTGTAGTCGGTGGTCCCGTCGGTCACCTCGACGAGGAGTCCACCGGGCTTGTGAACCAGCAGGGGCAGGAGATGGTGCGAGGTGACGAGGTGCGTGTCGACCGCGAGCCGCAGGATGCGCAGCCCGGCGTCGAGGTCGAGGTCCCAGATCGGGGTGTCCCACTCGGCCGGGCCGCCCTTGAGCACCTCGCCGCCCCAGATGTCGTTGACGAGGACGTCGATGCGCCCGTGGTCGATCCTGATCCGCGCCGCGAGCGCGCCAACCTGCCCGGAATCGAGGTGGTCGACCGGGACCGCGATGCCCTCGCCGCCCAGGCTCGTGACGAGCTCGGCGGTGTCCTCGATCGTCTCGGCCCGGTCGTAGTCGGAGCGCAGCGAGCCGGCGCGGTTCGTGCGCCCGGTGCAGTACACCGTGGCCCCGGCCTCGCCGAGCGCGGCGGCGATGCCCCGCCCGGCGCCGCGGGTCGCGCCGGCAACAACGGCGATCTTGTTGCGGAGCGCGTTCGGATCGGGCTGCCACTCCATCCGGCCGAAGGTAGCCCCAACCCACGCGAGCGCCAGCAGCTTGACGCTAACGTCAACTTCCTGCCCCCCGAGGAGCCGGTTGCGCATGCTCGACACCATCACGGACAAGGTCGCGATCGTCGGCATCGCGCAGACGCAGTTCGGCAAGGGCCTGCCCGACAGCGAGCTGTCGTTGGCCTGCCAGGCGATCAGCGCCGCGCTCGACGACGCCGGGATCGACCCGTCCGAGGTCGACGGCCTGTCGTCGTTCACGATGGAGCCGTTCCGCGAGCAGGCCGTCGCCCAGAACGTCGGGCTCGGCGACATCGCCTTCTTCTCCCAGATCGGCTACGGCGGGGGTGCCGGCTGCGCGACGGTGCTGCACGCGGCGATGGCGATCGCGACGGGCCAGTGCACGGTCGCCGTCGCGTGGCGCGCCCGCAAGCGCGCCGACAAGTCGAGCCGGTTGTGGGCGCAGACGCCGCAACGCCTCGACGACGAGTGGCAGTGGACGCGCCCCTTCGGGCTCATCCGCCCGGTCGACGAAATCGCGATGCTCATGCGCCGCTACATGCACGAGTTCGGCGCGACGCGCGACCACCTCGCCAATGTCGCGCTCGCCTGTCGCATGCACGCGAACCGGAACCCACTCGCGATGATGCACGAACGGACGCTCACGCGCGAGCAGTACATGGAGTCGCGCTGGATCAGCGAGCCGCTCTGCCTCTACGACAACTGCCTGGAGACCGACGGCGCACTCGCGGTGGTGCTCGTCGCCGCCGACCGGGCCCGGGACCTGCCGCACACCCCCGTCTACGTGCACTCCGGTGCGCAGGGCCTCCCCCGCCAGCACCAGGCCATGATCAACTTCTACGGCGACGACCCGCTGCTCGGCCCGTCCTGGGTCGCTGCGCCCACCCTCTGGAAGCACGCCGACTTCGGCCCCGACGACGTGTCGTGCGCGCAGATCTACGACGCGTTCACGCCGCTCATCCCGCTCTCGCTCGAAGGGTTCGGGTTCTGTGAACGCGGCGACGGAGCCGCGTTCACCGAGGACGGCGCGCTCGAGTGGCCGAACGGACGCCTCCCGGTGAACACCGCCGGAGGAGGTCTGAGTGAGGCCTACGTCCACGGGTTCAACCTGATCCTCGAAGGCGTCCGGCAACTGCGCGGCACGTCGACGAGCCAGGTCGAGGACGCCACGACCTGCCTCGTCACGAGCGGCGAGGGCGTGCCCACCAGCGCGCTGCTGCTGCGCAACTGAGGCGCACGACTCGCACCCGCGCTACCGGGTCAGCTGGAGGTTCTCGTCCAGGCTGAGCATGTTCAGCGCGTTGCCCCGCAGGATCTTGTGCACGATCTCGTCGGGCACGTTGGCCAGCACCTTCTCCACGTACTCGGCGGTCTTCGGCCATGTGGTGTCGGTGTGCGGGTAGTCGGTCTCGTAGGTGACGTTGTTGACACCCACCGCGTGGATCGACTCGATGCCGTGGTTGTCGCGGAAGAAGCAGCCGAACACGTGGTCCGTGTAATAGGTGGACGGCGGCTCGGGCACGAGCGCGTGCGTGTGCATCCACCCCTCGTGGGTCTCCCACACGTCGTCGGCCCGCTCGAGCACGTAGGGCAGCCAGCCGATCTGCCCCTCCGAGTACGCGACCCGCAGGTTGGGGTAGCGCGGGAACAAGCCGGAGAAGAGGTAGTCGGACAACGACGCCATCGCGTTGTTGAACGTGAGCGTGGCCGTCACCGCGATGGGCGCGTCGTCCGACGTCGCGAGCATCTTCGACGACGAGCCGATGTGCATGCACACGGTGGTGTGCGTCTCGTTGCACGCCTCGAAGAACGGGTCCCAGTGGCCACTGTGGATGCTGGGCAGGCCGAGGTGGATGGGCAGCTCGCTGAAGGTCACCGCTCGCACGCCCCGCGCCGCGTTGCGCCGCACTTCGGCCGCGGCGAGCTGCGGGTCCCACAGGGGGACGAGGCACAGCGGGATCAGCCGGCCGTCGGTGCCGGCGCACCACTCCTCGACCATCCAGTCGTTGTAGGCCTGCACGCCGAGCAGCGCGACGTCCTTGTCGCTCGCCTCGAGGAACACCTGCCCGCAGAACCGAACGGCGGTGGGGAAGCCGAGCGACGCCTCGACGCCCGCGGCCGCGAGGTCGGAGATGCGGGCCTGCTGGTCGGTGCAGCCGATCCACATGTCGTCGTAGGTGATGCAGGTGAGGTCCATCTTCGACTTGTCGAACTTGGTGATGTCGCCGCCGGGGATCGCCCAGTTCGGGATCGCGACGTGCGACTTGTGGACGTAGATGACCTTGTCGTCGTAGATCCAGCAGTCGGCCGGGCGACCCTCGGGGCCCTCCACCAGCTCGTAGATGCCCGCGCCCACCATCTTCGTGCTGATGATGTTGCGACGTTCGACCCGCGGCGCCTGGTCGAGATGCTTCGACGGGAACCGCGACACGAACAGGTCGGCCGGCTCGATGATGTGGTCGTCGACGCTGACGATCATGGGCATGGTCATCGGGAATCCCTTTCCGCGGGGTGCTTGTCGTCATTGCTACCGCAGCGCGCGGGCCCATCCGTAGGGACGAAAGTCCCGAAATCTGACGGGGCGTCAGATATCGCGACGCCAGGGCGGCGGCGAAATGGACGCCTTCGGTCGGCCACGAGCGACGACGATGGGAACATGAGCCCCGCCGCCGACCGCTACTCCCACGGGCACGACGAGTCCGTCCTGCGCAGCCACCGCTGGCGCACGGCCGAGAACTCCGCCGCCTTCCTCCTCCCCCACCTCACACCGGGGGCCGAGGTCCTCGACGTGGGGTGCGGGCCCGGCACGATCAGCGTCGACCTCGCGCGGCTCGTGTACCCGGGCCAGGTGACCGGCATCGACCTGGACGACGAGGTCGTGGAGGTCGCCCGGCGCGAGTCCGCCGGCGTGGAGGGGACCGGCCTCACCTTCGCCGTCGGCGACGTTTACTCGCTCGACTTCGACGACGCCTCGTTCGACGTCGTCTACGCGCACCAGGTGCTCCAGCACCTCGGCGACCCGGTGGCCGCGCTCCGGGAGATGCGGCGCGTGCTGCGCAGCCCCGGGATCCTCGCGGTGCGCGACAGCGACTACGGCGCGTTCGTCTGGACCCCGCCCGACCCCCGGCTCGACCGATGGATGGAGATCTACCATCGGATCACGACCGCCAACCACGCCGACGCCGACGCCGGGCGCCATCTGCACCGGTGGGTCCGCGAGGCGGGGTTCACCGACGCGACCGTGTCGTCGTCGAACTGGACGTTCCACACCGACGACGAGCGCGCGTGGTGGGGCGGCCTCTGGGCCGACCGCGTGCGTTCCAGCGAGTACGCGCGTCAGGGGCTCGAGTACGGGCTCACCACGAGCGACGAGCTCGACGAGATCGCCACGGCGTTCCGGGAGTGGGCCGACGACGAGGACGGCCTGTTCATCGTCGTCCACGGCGAGGTTCTCGCGCGCGTCTGAGGAGCGGGTCTTCGCGGGCTTGCCGTCAGGTCCCGATCTGGTTGACGTCGAGGCCGGTGGGCATCACGCCGTAGAGCTTGGCCACGCCGTCGACGAGCTCCTCCGCGTGCAGTCGCTCCCCGTCCCGGCTCGGGTACACGGCGGCAGTCGTGAACCCCGCCATCCGGTGGAGGTGGCGGCCCTCGATGCGCAACACCTGCCCCGTGAGCCAGGCCGACCGAGCCGAAGCCAGGTAGCACACCACCCCCGACGGGTTCGCGGGATCGAGCACGTCGAAGCCGGCGGTGGCCGGCCGCTCGACGCCGGCGCTGCCCACCATCCGCGTGAACGCCACCGGCGAGATCGCGTTCGCGGTGACGCCGTAGCGGCGCATCTCGAGCGCGGTCACGAGGGTGAGTCCGATGATCCCGGCCTTGGCCGCCGCATACGCGGACTGACCCACGTTGCCCCGCAGGCCCGCGCCCGAGGTGGTGTTCACGATGCGGGCGTCGTTGATGCCACCATCCTTCGCGACCGCGAGCCAGTGGTCGCTCGCGTGCTTCGTCAGGTTGAACGTGCCCTTGAGGTGCACCGCGATCACCGCGTCGAAGTCGTCCTCGGTCATCGAGGTGATCATCCGGTCGCGCAGGATCCCCGCGTTGTTCACCACCACGTCGAAGATGGTCGGCAACACACTCCTGCGTTGGGGGACCGAGGAGCAGAAGCGGCGGTTCATCCCGCGGATCCTCTCGGGCGACGACCAGTGGTGTCAGGGGTTCTCCGAGCCCGACGCCGGCTCCGACCTCGCCCGACTGCGCACCGTCGCGGCGCGCGACGGGAACGAATGGGTGATCGACGGCCAGAAGATCTGGACGTCGTTCGCGGCCAATGCGAACTGGATCTTCGTGCTCGCCCGGACGGATCCCGACGTGCCGAAGAACCGCGGCATCAGCTTCCTCCTCGCGCCGATGGACACTCCCGGCATCGAGGTGCGCCCGATCGAGATGCTCACCGGCCGGAGCGAGTTCAACGAGGTCTACTTCACCGATGTGCGCATCCCCGCCGCGAACATCGTCGGCGCGGTGAACCAGGGCTGGGCCGTGGCGACGTCGCTGCT
>Ga0302322_100001724_pt1 | contig 18143 bp, 20 predicted proteins | sample Fen_T0_2_FD_203757 | JGI IMG/M metagenome (GOLD analysis project Ga0302322, IMG submission 203757) | Peat permafrost microbial communities from Stordalen Mire near Abisko, Sweden - Fen_T0_2 | ecosystem: Environmental > Terrestrial > Soil > Wetlands > Permafrost | place: Sweden: Abisko... | reverse complement strand
GCTCGGCTGGAGGCGGGCGGGAGGCTCGCCCCCGCGGGGATCGCGGTGATCGAGGCCGCCAGGGCCGACGGCTCGTGGTCCGCCCTCGACGCGGTGGAGGACCTCGTCGTCCCCGACGATCTCGTCGCCGCGTTCGTTCGCCATCCCGGGAGCCGTGCGAACTGGGACGCCTTCCCGCGCTCGGCGAAGCGCGGGATCCTGGAGTGGATCGTCGGAGCGAAGAAGCCGGAGACGCGCGCGAAGCGCGTCGAGGAGACCGCGTCCCTCGCCGCCCGCAACGAGCGCGCCAACCAGTGGCGTCGCGCCTGAACAGGGGTTGGGTCAGGCGGGGCGGCGCTGGGAGAGGACGATGCCGTTCTCGCGCATGACGAGCCGGGCGTCGTCGTGCGAGAACCCGTGGTTGTCGAGGTCCTTGACGAACGACGCAGGGTCGGCGAGGCCCTCCGCGTGCGGCCAGTCGGAGCCCATGAGCATGTGGTCGGCACCGATGAGGTCGCGCATCGCCCCGAGGTCCTCCTCGTAATACGGGGACACCCAGACGTGGCGGGCGAACGTCTCGCGCGGGTCCTCGGGGTAGGCGTTCGAATGCTGACCGAACGACTTCTTCATCTTGTCGAACAGGTGGAAGACCCAGTCGGAGCCGGTCTCGACCGACGCGAGCCGCAGGTTCGGGTACCGCTCGAACAGGCGGTTCGCGATGAGGTTCGCGAAGTAGTCCTGCACCGGGCTCCACGACGCGATCGACCGGAACGGTGTGGACTTGAACGCCTCGAACTCGGCCGACTCGCCCCAGTCCGCGACGTAGGTGCTGTAGTACGTGTCGCCGCCGTGGACGACGAGCGTGAGGCCGGCCTCGTTCAGTCGGGCCCAGAACGGGTCGTACACCGGGTCGGCGGGGGAGCGGCCCCCGGCCGGGGTCATGATCGGCCCGGGGACGACGACGACGAAGCGCGCGTCGCGGGCGATCGCCCACTCCAGCTCGGCGACGAGGGTGTCGGGGTCCATGAACGACAGCATCGGCGCGGCGAAGATGCGGTCGCCGTAGGCGAAGCCCCAGTCCTCGTCGAGCCAGCGGTTGAACGCGCGGAACGCGGCGCCCACCGCGGGGATGTCGTTGCGGAGCGCCTGCTCCATGCCGACGCCGAGGGTGGGCAGGAAGATCGCGCCCTGCATGTCCTGCGCGTCCATCACCGCGAGCCGCGCGTCGCGGTCGCGGTACTCGGGATGCTCGGCCATCGGGTCGAGCTCGCCGAAGAGCTGGGCGACGTTCTGGCCCTTCGGGTTGTGGCCGCGGAAATACTGGTCGAGCGCACCGGGCTTCGACACCGGATCGAAGGTCGGGTTGGGGATGAAGCGGTTGACCTTGCCCCCCACGAGGAAGCGGGTCTTCCCGTCGATCTCGCCCCACTGCATGGTGCGCGTCCGGAACTCCGGCTCGATGTGCCGGGTGAAGGCGTCGGTCGCTTCGTAGTAGTGGTTGTCGCAGTCGAAGATCGGGAAGTCGACGGTGCTCACGGTGTCTCCTGTCGCAGTGGGACGCGTCCGGTCCAAGCGATGAAGGCATCGGTCGGCGTGGCGTCGGGGGGCGGTTCGACCTCGCGTCCGAAGGCCCCGTTGGCGCCGCGGATCGCTTCGTCCGGCAGTGGGTCGATGTACGAGTGGGCGAACGCGATCACATCCGCGGGAACCTCGACCGGAACGCCGGTCGCATCGCCGATGTCCCATGCGTGCACGAACAGGTCGATGGCGGGGAACGCGAGGCGGTCGGCCACCGTGCGCTTCCCCATCGGGGTGTCCATCTCGAGGTCGAGGTCGGCACCCACGAGCGCGGCCCGGGCCTCGGCGGCGATGGCGCTCCAGTAGGCCCTGGGCTCGTCGTCGACGAGGTCGGCGGGGCGGGGGGCGTCGGGCCAGGTGGGCTGCTCGCCCCGGAGCAGGCTGATCCCCATCCGGACCGACGTCCCGAGGTGGCCGAGGACGTCGAGCGCGGTCCAGCCCGCGCACGGCGAGGGGTTGTCCCAGGCCTCGGCCGGCACCTGCTCGACCACGGCACCGAAGACGTCGAGTCCCTGGTCGAACACCGCGTCGGAGCGGGACGGGGTCGGTTGGCGATCCTCCGTCATCTCAGACTCCCAGGCGTTCGAGGCTGTCGTGGTACTGGACCGCCGCTCCGAGTCGTCGGACGTGGGTCTCGAGGACCGGTCGCACGACTCGTTGGGTGATGGCCCACATGAAGTAGCCGTACACGAGCGCGCCACGGTACGCGTCCCACGCGTCGGCTGGTGACGGCGGCGTGCCCCCGTGGGCCCGCACGGCGTCGAGGTAGTGGGCGAGGAGCGCCTGCTCGTTGGCTTCGCGGTCGGCGACGTCGAGCACCGCGCCCACGTGATAGGCGACGTCCAGCTCCCATGCACCCCACTGCACGACCTGCCAGTCGATCAGGCCGGGCGCGCCCGCGGTGTCGAGGTAGAGGTTTCCCGCGTGGGCGTCGCCGTGCACCAGGCAGGCGGCCGTGGCCGCGCTGCGTTCCGCGAGTACGCCGAGCCCGGCCCGGAGACGATCGGCGCGCCGGATCTCCGGTGCGACACCTTCGGCCCGGCCGTCGTCGAGCTGGGCCTGGAGACGGTCCTCGGTCACGTAGTCGAGGTAGCCCGTGAGACGGGGGGCGAGCCACGCGGTGTCGTCCACCGTCAGCCCGGCGCGGCCGGCGGCGTGCAGCCGGGCGAGCTGCTCGAGCGTGGCCGCGGTCTGGTCGACGGAGTACGCGCTGAGCGGGGTCAGGAACCTGGCGCCGCTCGCGACGAGGTCCTCCATGAGGATCAGGCCGTGGCCGGTGTCGGCGTCGATGCCCGTGTGCACGCACGGCGGCACGTTCACCGTCAGACGGGGCGCGACCTCGGAGTAGAACCGCGCCTCCATCTGGCCGAGTGACGCGAACGACGCGCTCTCCGGCGCGAAGTACCCCTTCACGCACAACGCGCCGGGCGCGTCCGACGGGTTGGCCTCGTACATGACGTCGAAGCGCACCTTCGACGCGATCGTGACGAGCTCCTCGGTCACCGTGGTGGACGCGACGCGCACGCCCGGGTACCTCGGGGCGAGCACGGCGTCGAGCCACGCGGGGGACAGGACCTCGTCGAGGTCGAGGGGGGCCGGGCTCACCACCGGGTCACCATCCGAGTCGTTCGCGGGCGATCGAGAACCCGAGGTTGGCCTCCCAATCGAGCGCGTTGGGCGAGCCCAGGATGAGCAACGTCCGGAACGACAGCAGGCCGATCTGGAAGCCGGTGAACACCTCGTACCAGGTGAGGTCGCCGGCTGTCCCGCCGGTGCGGTCCTCCCAGAACGCGATGGTCTCGGCGCGGTCGCCGAGGCCGTCGAGGCGCACGAGGTTGCGCGCGGTGCTGTGGAACTCGTCGAAGTAGCACCACCAGGCGAGGTCCATCCGGGTGCCGCTGAGGTTGGCCTGCTCCCAGTCCATCACGCCGACGAGGCGGAGGTCGTCGCCGAACATCATGTTGCCGATGCGGGCGTCGCCCCACGTGAGCCCGTTGGTCGCGTCGACGGGGACGTTCGCCGCGAGCCACTCGTACATCGCCCACACCGGGTCGGGGGTCCGGTCGTCGGTCGACCAGTCGATCGAGCGGTGCCAGTACTCGAGCTCCTGGTCGACCCCGCGGACGCCGAGCTCGGGCTGGTCGAGGAATCCGAACTCGTCGATCGGGACCCGCGCGATGCGGCACAGCTCCTCCATCGCCGACTCCCAGGCGCCGCGCCGCTGTGCGGGCGTGGCGTCGAAGAGGAAGCCCTCGACGTTGTAGCCGGGGAAGCTGACGGGGACGCGGCCGCGCAGCTGCGACATCACGAAGAAGGGCACGCCGATCACGTTCGCGTCTTCCTCGTAGAGCAGCGCCTCCGCGACCTTCACCCGGTCGGAGCGATGCAGCGCGTCGATCACCGTGAACTGCTTCTCGAAGTCGGGCTCGCGGAACAGCTGGACCTTGTCGGGGTGGGTCCGGGCCACGAGGCCGCGCTCCACTCGCGCGGCGCCGGCGGTCCAGGCCGCGTCGAACAGGACCGTGCCGCTCGAAGTCCCGGCGCCGTCGGGGATCCGCAAGCCGGTGACCTCGACGTCGGCGACCCCGAGACGACGCGCGAGGGTCTCGACGAGCGCGCGCCCGAGGTCATCGAGGTCGAGGCCCCGCTGCTCCGCGGCCTTGGTGTACACCTCGGGGTCCAAGCCCCCCGGTTCGCTCACCCCCATACCGCGGGGACTGCGGTCGGGCCGCGCTCGTACATGCCGATGATCGCGGGGGGCTCGGCGTCCGGGTCGAGCCGGAGGTTCGGCAATCGGTCGAGGAGCGCGTTGATCGCGGTCGTCATCTCCGCGCGCGCGACGTGCATGCCCACGCAGATGTGCGGTCCGTTCCCGAACGCGAGGTGCGTGCGCTGGGTGCGGGTGGGATCGAACTCGTCGGGTCGGTCCCAGCGGGCGGGGTCCCGGTTCGCGGCGCCGTAGCACTGGTGGGTCACCGCACCCACGGGCATCGTGACGCCGTGGACGGTCACCTCTTCCCAGAGGTACCGGGAGAACACCGGGTCGGTGGGCATCCAGCGCACGCCCTCCTCGACGACGGCCGCGAGCAGTGAGCGGTCGGCTCGTACCGCGTCCACGAGGTCGGGCCTATCGAGCATCGTCGCGAGCGTGGTGCCCATCTGCTTCCAGGTGGTGCCGGAGCCGGCGGCCATGAGCAGGAACGAGAACGAGAGGATCTCGGCGTCGGAGAGCACGTGGGTCTCGCCCCCCTCGGTGAGCTCGGCCTGCACGAGGACGCTGATGAGGTCGTCGCCCGGGTGCTCCCGACGGGCCACCACGATGGGGTGGACGATCTGCATGAACCGCTGGACGCTCTCGCCCTGCCCGCCCGAGGTGACCGCGGCGCGGATGTCGAGCGCGTCCTCGACCGAGACGCCGAAGCTGCCGCAGATGGTGAGGAGCGGGATCGCGGCGCAGAACTCGACGTTGAGGTCGGCGCGGCCGTTGGCCTCGATGGCGTCGACCAGCGCGCGCACGGTCGTCTCGATCCAGTTCTTGATCCACCACTGCGCTCGGGACGGGACGAACGACGGCTGCACCAGGGCGCGGTAGCGACGGTGGCGGTCGCCGTCCATGTACAGGATGCTGCTCTCGTGCAGTGCCCGCTCACCCTCGTCGGGGTCGGGCGGAGCCATCCGGAACACCTCGGGGTTGCGGATGATCGCGTCGCACGTCTCGAAGTCGAAGACGGAGAAGTGCGGCCGCTCCGGCTCGGGGAGGCCGTGGAAGAACTCCTCGCCCTGGAAGCCCACGAGTCGCCCGACCGTGCCGGGGTGCACCGGTCCGGTCTCGCGCAACCGGTGGAACGCCGGGTACGGGTCCTCCTCGAAGGCACCACCCATCTTGGTGTAGACGGCGCTGCGGAGGTCGAACAGCTCGCGGATGCGCGCGGGGTCGAGCGCGATGCCCTCGGCCGCCACGGTCAGACCCGCTCGAGCACGACGACGGGGATGACCCGGTCGGTGCGCTTCACGTACTCGTCGTAGTTCGGCCAGACCGACGTCGCGATGGCCCAGCAGCGATCGCGCTCGTCGCCCTCCACGGTGCGGGCGGTCGCGGTGTACTTGTCGCTCTTCACCTGCACCTCGACCGTGGGGTTCGCCGCGAGGTTGCGGTACCAGTACGGGTGCTCCGGCGCACCGCCCTTCGACGCCACCAGGACGCAGCGGTCGCCGTCGGGGCCGTAGATCAGCGCCACCGTGCGCGGGTCCCCCGACTTGTGGCCGGTGGTGGTGAGGAGCAGGCACGGCGCGCCGTTCCACTCGGAGCCGATCTCGCCGTCGGTCTCCTGGTACTTGGCGACGTGCTCGTCGCCGAACATCGTGAGGTCGGGCTTCACGTACTCGCTCATCGTCGTGGACTCCTTACTTGGCGACGTAGCCACCGTCGACGGGCAGCAGCACACCCGTGACGTTGACCGCGTCGTCGGACGCGAGGAACAGTGCCGCCGCGGCGCAGTCGTCGGCGGTGATGTAACGGCCGAGCGGCTGCAACGACGCCACCGACTCGAGGTACTGCTCGTCGCGGGGCGCGAAGGCTTCGTCGGGGCTGAACAGCGTGAAGTTGGTGAGGGGCATCGCGCCTGGGCAGATCGCGTTGACCCGGATGCCGAAGGGCGCGCACTCGATGGCCAGACCCTTGGTGATCTGGTTCACCGCGCCCTTCGTCGCGCCGTACACCACGCTGCCGAACCCGACCATCCCCGCGACCGAGCCGGTGTTCACGATCACGCCGCCGTCGCCCTGGGCCTTGAACTGCACGATCGCGTGCTTGCAGCCGTAGAAGACCCCGCCGAAGTTGATGTTCGTCAGACGGTGGAAGTCCTCCTCGGTGGAGTCCTCGAACGCCGCTCCCACCTTCATCCCGGTGACGCCCGCGTTGTTGAACATGACGTCGAGCCGCCCGTAGTGCGCGACCGCGGCCGCGACCGTCGCCTCCACGTCGGCCTCGACGGTGACGTCGCAGTGCTGGGCGATCGCGGTGCCGTCGGCCTCGTTCACGAGGCGCACGGTCTCGGCCGCCCAATCGTCCACCACGTCGGCGACGAGGACGCGCGCGCCCTCCTGGGCGAAGCGCAGCGCCGACGCGCGGCCCACGCCCGATCCCGCGCCCGTGATCACCACGGCCTTGTCCTGCAGCATCCCTCGGCTCACGCCACTACCTCCCCGAGCTTCAGCTCGATGATCCGGTCCCAGTTGTATCCCAGCTCGAGCAGCACCTCGTCGGTGTGCTGCCCGTGCTCGGGTGCCCGCCGCAACGCGGTGGGCTGCTCGTCGAACTGCACTGCTCCCGTCGGGAGCGAGAAGTGCACGTCGCCGTCGTCGATCGTTCCGATGTACCCGTTGGCGATCACCTGGCGGTCGTCGGCCATCTCGGTCACCGACTGGAACGGCTCCCACGGGAACCGCTCGTCCGCGAACGCGTCGCGCCACGCGTCGAGTGGGCGGCTCGCGAACACGGCCTCGAGCACCTCGATGCACTCGACCTTGTGCTCGGCCCGGACCCGGATGTCGGTGAACCGCGGGTCCTCGGCCAGCTCGGGTCGCCCGACGGCCCGACACAGGTCGGGCCAATAGCGGTCGGGCTGCAGGAAGCACAGCGAGAGGAACCGGCCGTCGCCGCACTTGTAGGTCGCGGTGAGCGGGTTGGGCGGAAGCACACGTTGGCCGGGCGCGGGGAGCCGGGCCTTCTGGAAGGTTCCCTGGAGGGCCGACATCACATCGGATGCCAGCATCCACATCGCCGTCGACAGGAGCGAGACGTCGACCACCGACCCCTCTCCGGTGCGCTCCCGGCGGAACAGCGCCGCCGCGATCCCGAACGCGAGCTGCACGGCACCGTTGCGGTCGCCGAGCGCGCCGCGCTGGCCGATCGGCTCGTCGAGCCCGATCGGGGTGAGGGTGTCGCCGAGGCCGCCCCGGGCCCAGAACGCGGTCGCGTCGTACGCGGGCTTGTCGGCGTCGGGTCCCCGGGCCCCGTATCCGTGGCCCCGCGCGTAGACGAGCGACGGGTTCACTGCCCGCAGCTCGTCGACGCCGAGGCCGAGGCGGTCGAGGCTCGACGGGAGCGAGTTGGTGAGGAACACGTCGGCGTTCGCGACCAGGGCCAGCAGGATCTCGCGACCCGCAGCCGACTTGAGGTCGAGGGCAACGCTGCGCTTTCCGCGGTTGGCCATCTCCCAGGAGACGTTCACCGTGCCGCTCGACGCGCCGATGCCCTGGGTGGCGAGGCCGCGGTAGCCGTCCCCGGTGACCGGGTGCTCGATCTTCACGACGTCGGCGCCCCAGTCGGCGAGGAGCGCGCCGGTGACCGGCACGAACACGAACTGCGCGACCTCGACGACGCGCACGCCGGCGAACATGTCCACGCTGGGGTCGGTGGGCTCGCTCACGCGGCGGGCGCCGGCGGCTCGGCCGGGGTGAAGCGGTAGAGCTTCTCGGCGTTGCCCCGCAGGATCTTGTGCTGCGTCTCGGCCGAGAGGCCCGCCTCGTCGAGGATCTTGCGGGCGACGCCGATGCAGTCGGGCCAGGTGGTGTCGCTGTGCGGGTAGTCGGTCTCGCACATCACGTTGTCCTCGCCGATGATGTCGAGCGACCGCAGGCCGGACGACTCCTCGATGAAGCAGCCGAAGATGTGGTTGCGGATCGTCTCGCGCACGTTGAGGTGGTCGAGGTCGGCCATCACCTGCTTGGTCTCGACCTCGTTGTTGTAGAAGCTCGCACCCATCGCCTTGGCCCAGTGGCGCTGCTTGTCGATCACCTGTTCGGCCCGCTCGATGAAGTACGGCATCCAGCCGATGTTCCCCTCGGAGAGCGCGATCTTCAGCCCGGGCATGCGCTCGAACATGTCGGAGAACAGCCACGCGAGCATCGTGCCCGCAGCCCGGATCGCGCCGAAGGTGAGGTTGGCGAGCCCGGGTGCGTCCGACGAGATCACCGGCATCGTCGACGACGAGCCGACGTGCATGGACACCACCATCTGGAGGTCCTGCGCGGCGGCCATGACCGGGTCCCAGTAGCGGTTCGGGTCGTGGATCGTCGGCAGGCCGAGCGGCTCGGGGTTCTCCGAGAACGCGAACGACGTCGCGCCCCTTGCGGCGCAGCGCTCCATCTCCTTGGCCGCCAGGTGCGGGTCCCACAGCGGGATGATGATGAGCGGGATGAAACGTCCCGGTGCCGCGCCGCACCACTCGTCGAGCATCCAGTCGTTGTAGGCCTGCACGCACAGGAGGGCGAGGTCCTTGTCCTTCGCCTCCCAGAACATCTGGCCGCAGAAGCGGGGGAGTGACGGGAAGCACAGCGACCCGAGGATGCCGGCACGGTCCATGTCGGCGACCCGTGCGACGGGGTCGTACGCGCCCGGGTGCATCTCGGAGTACGGCACCGGCATCGGCGAGAACTCCTCCTTTCGCTTGCCGATCGTCACCGAGAGCCCCGAGGTCGGCGTCCGCTTGTCCTCGTACACCCAGGTGTCGTCCGAGGTCATCCTCGGTGCGACGTCGTGGTACTTCGCGGGCAGCCGGTCGAGCCACACGTTCGGCGGTTCGATCACGTGGTCGTCGACCGAGACGAGCCAGTCGAGGTTGGGTTCGTTCGTGCTCATGGCGTCTCTTTCGGGTCAGGCGTGCACCGCATCGACGATGCGGGCGAGCTGGTCGAGCCGGGGCAGGAGGGTGTTGTCGTCGAGGGTCGCGGCGTCGGGCAGGATCACCTGGTCGGCGCCGGCATCGCGGTATCGACGAACCGCGTCGGCGTCGCTGGGATGGCGGAACGGGCACACGCTGACGCGGATCTCGGCGCAGGTCCGCCCGTGGTCCTCGAGCACCCGGTCGAGGACGGCGAGCCGGTCGGCGAACGTGGCGACGTCCACGCCGAAGACGTACCACCCCTGGCCGACCCGAGCCACCCGCTCGAGCGCGGCGTCGCTGTGGCCGCCGACGTGGATGGGCGGGTGGGGCCGCTGGACGGGCTTGGGGTAGGCCCGGCACGGCGCGAGGTCGATCCCGTCGCCGTGGTACTCGGAGACGGCGTCGGTCCAGAGCGTGCGCATCACCGCCAGGTTGCGGTCGGCGAGGCGACCCCGGTCCTCGCGGCGCAGGCCCAGCGCCGTGAACTCGCCCCGGATCCAGCCGACCCCGACGCCGAGGTCGAGCCGGCCACCCGAGAGGTGGTCGACCGAGGCGACCTCCTTGGCGGTGAACAGCGGCTGACGCTGGGACACGAGCGCGACGCCGGTGCCGAGCCGGATGCGAGAGGTGGTGGCCGCGAGGAAGGCGAGCGCGGTGAACGGATCGAGTGAGCCGTTCTCGCCGGCGGGAGTGGGAGCGGGGCCGCGGGTGGGAGAGGAAGCGGGGTCGAACGTCACCACGTGCTCGGGAACCCACAGCGACGCGAAGCAGCGCGCCTCTGCCGCGGGCCCGAGGGCGGCGAGCAGGTCGCGGGTCGCGGCCGGGGTGGCGGTGGGGGCGAACAGCCCGACGTCCATGGGGCTCCGTTGTCGCTAGTATTTCAGCGACCTTGGTGGGATGCTAGCGGGACGGTAGCGACCCCGCCGGGCCCGGGTCAACCGCGCGCCGGGGAGCATGGCCGCGGGCGCGTCGGGCGCTACAGGTCGGGGAGGTCGTTGGGCAGGACGGCGCCGAGGGCGCCACCGTCCACCTCGAGCAGCTTCCCGGTGACCCACGCCGCCGCCGGCGACGACAGGTAGAGCACCGCCGCGGCGATGTCCTCGGGGGTGCCGTTGCGGCGCATGGGCGTGTTGCGCACCATCTCCGCTCGGGCGTCGGCTCCCTTCTCGTCGAGCCACCAGCGCAGCGCCTCGGTCTCGATCGCACCGGGGAGCACCGCGTTCACCCGCACGCGGGGCGCGAGGTCGCTGGCCATCACGCGGGTCATCTGTGCGAGCGCGGCCTTGGTGACGCTGTGCGTGAGCGATCCCCGGTTCGCGTTCGTCCCCGCGACCGAGCCGATGTTGACGACGGCGCCGCCGTCGCGGGCGAGCATGTTGGGGACCGCGAGGCGGACGAGCTCGAGCGGGGCCGACACGTTGAAGTGGAAGGACGCCTCGAGCTTCCGGCTCTCGGTGTCGAGCGTCGGCTGCGAGACCGAGCCGCCCGCGTTGTTGACCACGAGGTCGACACAGCCGAGCTCTTCCACGGTGCGCTCGACGAGCTCGGCGAGGAAGGCGAGGTCGTTCACATCGCCGGGGGCCACGACGGCGCGACGACCGTGGGCCCGGACGCGGTCGGCCACTTCGACGAGTGCCGACTCCGTGCGCGCGGTGAGCACGACGTCGGCGCCGGCTTCCGCGTACGCGGTGGCGATCGCCGCGCCGATGCCGCGGCCCGCGCCGGTGACGATCGCGACCCGGTCCGTGAGGAGGAACTGCTCGAGCATGGGCCGAACCTAATGGGGGTCGACCATCCAGGGCGTGGCCCGCCCGGGCCGCACTACGTTGACGCCATGGCGCTGACGGGAACGGGTGTGTGGTCGGGCGAGCTCCGCTTCGGGGACGCGGCGGAGGCGGCGGCCCTGGCCGCCGAGCTGGAGTCGATCGGGTACACGGCGGCGTGGATCCCCGACCTCGGCGGTGATCTCTTCGGTCCGTTCTCCAACTTGCTCGCCGCGACCTCGACGCTGACGATCGCCTCGGGGATCATGAACGTGTGGCACCACCCGCCCGCCGAGGTGGGCGAGTGGTGGGCCGGGCTCCCCGACGACCACCGCAGCCGGGTGATGCTCGGCATCGGCATCAGCCACGGCCCGCTCATCGGCGAGGACTACGGCCGCCCGCTCGCCACGATGGCCGAGTACCTCGACGGCCTCGACGCGGTCGGGATCCCGAAGGAGCAGCGCTGCATCGCCGCGCTGGGTCCCAAGATGCTCGAGCTCGCTCGCGACCGTACCAAGGGTTCGCACCCCTACCTCGTCCCGCCCGAGCACACCGCGTTCGCGCGCTCGGTGCTCGGCGACGGGGCGGGCCTGTACGTCGAGCAGGGCGTAGTGCTCGAGACCGACGCCGAGACGGCGCGCGAGATCGCTCGCAACGCCGTCGCGTTCTACCTGACCTTGCCCAACTACGTGAACAACTGGAAGCGGCTCGGGTACACCGAGGACGAGATCATGGGCTGCCACGACCGCTTCATCGACGAGGTCTTCGTCTGGGGCGACGTCGATGCGATCCACGAGCGGCTCGCCGCGCACCGCGCCGCGGGCGCCGACCACGTGTGCATCCAGGCGCTCACGGCGCCCGACGGTTCGGCCGCCGACACCTGGCGCGCGCTCAGGCCGTAGCCGTCCCGAGCATCACCGCGACGAATCGCACGGGCTCGTCGCCGATCACGAACCAGCGGTGGTCGGTGCCCCGCTGGAGCACGGAGTCGCCCGGGCCGAGCTCCACCGTGACCCCGCCGGGCAGGTCGAGGCCGAGGCGGCCCGACAGCACGACGTCGACGTCGACGGTGGGCGTCTGGTGCCACCCGGCGTCGGACCTCGGCCCGGGCGGCATCTCGACGCAGCGGAACGACGCGCCGCCGGGCGGGAGGTCGAGCGTCCACCCACCGGCGGGGTCGCCGCCCTGGGTCACCGAGGTGAGGGGACCGCCGGTGTGCCACACGTCGGAGAGCACGGTGCCGCCCGCCGCGAGGCCGACGGAGGTGGTGGTGTCCACGAAGCCGTCGCCCGCGGTGACCACGCGCCGGAGTCCCGCGCCGGGAGTGACGGTCAGGGCCGGGGGTGCGTCGGCCGCCGGGTTCGGGCGCAACATCGCGGCCAGATACGTGCACGGTCGGTCGCCGGCGACTCGCCAACGATGACGCGCGCCGCGCTGCACCACGACGTCGCCGGCGCGGACGACGGTCTCGGTGCCGTCGCCGAGCCCGAGCACGATCTCGCCGTCGAGCACGACCACGAAGTCGAGCGTGTCGGTGGCGTGGAGGCCGGGGGCCGAGGGGTCGTCACCCTCCACCGCGAGCCAGTCGTCGCTTGCGGGGAGCCGGATGATGCGGGCCGATGCACCGCCCGGGGGCGGCTCGAGCGGGAAGCCCGGCGCCGATCGCTCGTACGCGTCCTCCACGGTGGCGACCGGCCCTCCGAGCCACAGCAGCTCGGTGACGCCGACGCCGCCGGGGACGTCCACGGTCAGCGGCGCAGATCCGTCGGACACGATGCCGGCCGGCCCGGTCACCACCCGTCGCCCGAAGTCCATGGGTGCTCCCTCGCTCGTTTCGCGGTGTTCCGCCAGTCGTGATAGCACGTAGGCAACGCGTCGGCAGCCGAGGAGCACACCGTGGGAACCAACCAGCGCAGCCAGATCGTCATGAGCGACGCGGAGGTGGTGGCCTTCGTCGAGCAGAGCCGCATGGTGACGATGGCCACCAACGGTCCGGGCGGCTACCCGCACCTCGTCGCGATGTGGTACGGCGTGATCGACGGCAAGATCTACTTCGAGACGAAGATGAAGTCGCAGAAGGTGCAGAACCTCCTGCGCGATCCGAAGATCACCTGCATGATCGAGGCGGGCCTCACCTACGACCAGCTGCGGGGCGTGGCGATCGAGGGCAACGCGCAGATCATCGACGACACCGAGGACCCCGAGTACTGGGCCGCCGCCGTCAGCGTGTTCGAGCGCTACAACGGCCCGTACTCGGAGGAGATGAAGCCGTTCGTGGAGGTGATGATGAACAAGCGGGTCATCGTCCGCGTCGACCCGGTCCGGGTGCGCTCCTGGGACCACCGCAAGCTCGGAATGGACCCGATGCAGGTCAACGGCGCCACGGCCGAGTTCGTGGGCAACGAGGGCTGACCCTCAGCGGCTCGTCCAGCGCGGCGGCCGCTTCTCGAAGAACGCGGTGACGCCTTCGCGGGTGTCCTCGGCCTCGACGATCGTCTGCTCGGAGTGCTCGGTCAGCTCCCAGGCGCGCCGCTCGCGCTCGGCGTCGAGCTGGGTGAGGAACCACATCGTCTCGCGCACGGCGACCGGCCCGTTCTCGGAGATCCGCGCCGCGAGACGGATCGCGGCCGCGAGCGCGTGTCGGGCGCCCGGAAGAGCCCGCCGCAGATGGGGACGAGGCTACGGTGCACCTCGGGCAGACCGAAGGTCGCGGTCCGTGCCGCGACGACGAGGTCGCACGACAGGACCACCTCGAAGCCGCCGCCCAGCGCGGCGCCGATGCCTGCGGTGACGTCGGCGGCGATCGCGTTGCGCTTCGCCTCGCGGTTGATCTGCACGACGAGCACCCGCTCGTGCTGGGTGACGTCGACGGTCTCCGACATTGGCTCTCCCGGGTGCTGGGCGCGGGGTGACGGCGCGGGGTTCAGAGGGTGCCGACGACGACGTGCTTGACCTGCTGGAACGCGCGGATGCCCGGCACGCCCCGCTCGCGGCCGATGCCGCTGAGCTTGTAGCCGCCCATCGGCGTGAACGCGTTCGCGGCGCCGGTGTTGACCTGGACCGTGCCGGTGCGGATGCGGCCGACGAGGTCGAGCCCGAGGGCGAGGTCGCTCGTGTAGACGCCGGCCGAAAGGTCGTAGGGCGTGTCGTTGGTGATCGCCACGGCTTCGTCGAGGTCGCGGTAGCCCTGGACGGTGAGCACAGGCCCGAACACCTCGGTCTGGGCGAGCGGGTTCGCGTTGTCGTCGATGTCGACGACGGTGGCCTCGTAGTAGAAGCCGCGGTCGCGCTGCGCGGGCCGCGCCCCACCCGTCACGACCCGGCCGCCCGCGCCGACCCCCCTCGCGACGAGCCCTTCGATCCGCTCGCGCGACGCGGCCGACACCACCGGCCCGAGCGTGGTCGTCGCGTCCCGGGTGTCGCCGATCGTCAACCCGTCGACGGTCGCGGCCACCGCGTCGAGCACCGCGGCCTTGTGCGCTTCGGGCACGAGCATGCGGGTCTGGAGCGAGCAGCCCTGGCCGGCGTGGGCGAAGAACACGCTGAAGGCGCCCATCGCCGCAGCGCCGAGCCCGTCCTCGAGCGCGTCGGCCAGGTAGAGCTGCACGCTCTTGCCGCCGAGCTCGAGGATCTGGCGCTTCAACCCGGCGCCGGCCTGGGCGCCGATGCGCCGCCCGACCGCGCTCGATCCGGTGAAGGTCACGAGGTCGACGTCGGGATGGGTGGTGAGCAGCTCGGCGCCGGCCGGACCGAGCTCGGGGACGACGTTCAGCACCCCGGGCGGGATGCCCGCCTCGGCGGCCGCTTCCCCGAGGACGGTGGCCTCGAGCGGCGTGGCCGGGCTCGGCCGCAGGATCACCGTGCAGCCGGTGGCGAGGGCCGGCACCACCTTCCACATGTTGGTGGTGAAGGGGAAGTTCGACGGCGTGATCGCGCTGACCACGCCGACGGGCTCGTAGCGGCGGATCGAGAGCTTCACCTTGTTGCCCGCGACGTACTCCGTCAGCGGCAGCTCGTTGTGCTCCCACTCGGGCAGGGTGCGGGCGAGGCCCACCAGGTCGCGTGACGAGGCCAGGCCCATCCCCACCTGCATCATCTGGGTGAAGCCGAGCGGGCAGCCGGCCTCCGCGATCACCGTCTCGGTGAGGACGTCGCGGCGGGCCTCGATCGCGTCGGCGAAGCGCAGCAGTGCGTCGCACCGCTCGTCGACGGTCATCCGGGGCCAGGGGCCGGTGTCGAACGCGCGGCGGGCCGCGGCGATCGCGTCGGCGACCTGCTCGGGCGACGCGCCCTGCACCGTGGCGACGGTCTCCTCGGTGCCGGGGTCGGTGATGGTGAACCGCTCGCCCGCCCCCGTCACGAAGACGCCGTCGACGAAGGGGGAACGCGATGCGACGATCTCGGTCACGGACGGCCTCTCGTTCGCGGGTCGGGGCGAGCTGATGCTGGCATTTCAGCGATGGTCCTGGCAATCTAGCGAGCGTCCGCCGGCGGGGAGACCCTCCGGACTCCCGCCGGAACGCAGTCGGAAGGCCCGGGATGCCGATCACACCCTCACCGGCGGTGCTGCGGGCCTGCGACGTGCTCGAGCACCTCGTGGCCCATCCCGGGGAGGCGTTCTCGGTGTCCGAGCTCGCCCGCGAGGTCGGCATGCCCCGGGCCACCTGCGACGCCGTGCTCCTCGCGCTGGCCGAGCGGGCCCTGGTGGACCGGCGCGACCCCGACCTGCGCTACACGCTCGGCCCGACGTGCATCGCCGTGGGGGACGCGGCCCGTGCGGCCGGGTCGCTCGTCGCCCGGGTGGAGCCGCTGGCCGACGCCCTGGCCCGGGAGACGGGGACGTGCGTCGCGCTGGCCGGGCACGACGGCGCCGAGCTGCGGGTGGAGCGCGTGTTCGACCGCGGTCCGGCGTTCGGGGCCCGTGCGCAGGTCGGTGAGTCCGTGCCGCTCGTCGCGCCCTTCGGCGCGGTGTTCGTGGCCTGGGAGTCCGCGTCCGAGATCCAGGCCTGGCTCGATCGGGTGGGCGAGTCCCTCACCGACGACGAGCGCCGCCGCTACCACACGGCCCTCGCCGCCGTGCGGGAGCGCGGGTACAGCATCGCGGTCGCGAACGTGCGCCCCGACCTGCTCGAGATCCTCGAGCGGCTCGTCGACCAGCCGGGCACGATCGACGCCGTTCGGGCGCGCGACGCGGCGATCCGGGAGATGACCCACAGCGAGTACCTCCCGGTGGCGTTCGACGCGACGGCGCTCCAGCGGGTCAACCAGATGTCGGCGCCGGTGTTCGACCGCGCCGGCCGGGTCGCCCTGGCGATCATGGTCCTCGGTCCGAGCTACGACCTCGCCCCCGCCGAGATCGACGCGCTGGGGCGACGTCTCCGCGCCACGGCCCGCGCCGCGACCACCCGGCTCGGCGGCGCCGAACCCGGAGCTGCCGCGTGAGCGAGCGGCTGGAGACGACCGACACCGAGCACGCGGCGAGCGGGGCCCGAGCGGCCCGGCGGCGAAGCCGCCAGGAGCGGGACTCATGAACGAGACGCCCGCGAAGCCGGTTCCGGTGCCCGACGCGCAGTCGGCCGGCTACTGGGACGCCACCGCCGCGCACGTGCTCGCCATCGCCCGGTGCACCCACTGCGCGACGTTCGTCCATCCGCCCGGCATGGTGTGCCCGAGCTGTCTGAGCACGGACCCCCGCTTCGCCTTCGTGCCGGTGAGCGGCCGGGGCACCGTACGGTCGTGGACGGTGCTGCGTGACTCGTTCCTCCCGGGGTTCCGCGACGACGTCCCCTTCGTGCTCGTCGACGTGGAGCTCGAGGAGCAGGCCGAGCTGCGCCTCATCGGGCGGCTCGTCGACGGGCCCGACGCGCCGTTGCACATCGGCGACCGCGTCACGACCGTGTTCGACGACCTCGGCCCGGGGGTCTCGGTCCCCGCGTTCGCACTGGCGGTCGACGCGTGAGCGGCGCGTTCACGGCCCGGTCGCAGGTCGCGATCGTGGGGTACGCGCAGAGTCCGATCGTGCGCCATGCCGACGCGCCCCTGGGGGCGATCGCGGTCGACACGGCGTTGCGGGCGATCGCCGACGCGGGCCTCACCAAGGACCAGATCGACGGGTTCACCACCGGGTCGCTGCTGCCTTCGTCGGGCGGGCACGCAAGCGTCGACGGCGTCTCGATCGTCACGGCGAACTGGCTGGCCGAGCAGCTGCGCGTGACCCCGCGGTTCGCCGCCGGCTTCCAGGGCTTCGGGCAGGTCCCCGGGGCGGTCATGCTCGCCGTCAATGCGCTCGCCACCGGCGCGGCCGACTACGTGCTGGTGCACCGGGCGTTGCACAACCCGCCCCGTGGCCGGTACCACGCGAACCCGATGACCGAGGCGCGCGGCGCGATGCAGTGGACCGCGCCGCAGGGCTTCTTCGGTCCGCTCGCGATGATCGCGCTTCCGTACAACGAGTACCTGCAGCGCTACAACGCGTCGCGCGGCGCGATGGCCGCAGTGCTCGTGGAGGCGCGGGCGAACGGCGCGCGCATCCCGTGGTCGTACTGGCGCGACCAGCCGATCACGGCCGACGACTATCTCGACGCGCGCGTGATCGCGGACCCGATCGGCGTGCTCGACTGTGACATCCCGGTCGACGGAGTGGCCGCGTTCGTGCTCACGCGGGCCGACCGCGCCCGCGACCTGCCCAACCGGCCGGTGTACGTGGCGGGGTACGCGCAGGGCACGACCCATGCGCCGCGCCTGCCGATGCACTGGCCGCTCGACGACATCATGGGTGCGGGGTTCGAGGTGGCCCGCCGGTTGGAGGCCTCGTCGGGCCTGGCGATGCGGGAGATCGACGTGCCCCAGCTCTACGACGGCTTCTCGCCCTTCGTGTACTTCTGGCTCGAATCGCTCGGCTACTGCCCGGTGGGGGAGGCCCACCGCTTCGTGCAAGACGGTGGGATCCGCACCGACGGGGGACTCCCGGTCCTCTCGGGCGGCGGCGCGCTCGGCAACGGCCGCATGCACGGCATCCCCCAGATGCTGGAGTGCTACCTCCAGCTCTCGCAGCGGGCCGGGGACCGGCAGCTCGCTTGCGCGTCGGTGGGCCTCGCCTGCCACTCTTCACCGCACTACGGCGGTGCGGTCGTCTACACGGCCGAGCCCCTCTGAC
>Ga0302322_100001722_pt1 | contig 18146 bp, 15 predicted proteins | sample Fen_T0_2_FD_203757 | JGI IMG/M metagenome (GOLD analysis project Ga0302322, IMG submission 203757) | Peat permafrost microbial communities from Stordalen Mire near Abisko, Sweden - Fen_T0_2 | ecosystem: Environmental > Terrestrial > Soil > Wetlands > Permafrost | place: Sweden: Abisko... | reverse complement strand
TGCGGATGCGACCATCGACGCCCGCGCTAGCGTCGGCCAGTCCAGATCAAAAGCCCAGGTCAGCCATGCGGAAACGCATATTGACGCCAGCCAGGCGATTGCCAGCTGTTGGGCAATGGCACGACCAAACCACTGGTTCAGTGCGCCATCGCGGATCGTTATCGGCGTCAGCGACAGAAGGGCCTGTTCGCGGCGCGTCCGATAGGCAAATTGACTGATCGACGAGCCGACTACGGTCAGGATAATGACGCCGAAATACGTCGTGAAGATTCGAAGCGCCACGTCTGTGCTGGCCGGGATTTTCCAGCCGAGGACGGTGCCAATTGCGGCAAACACCAATGCGGCCGAAGCGACCATCGACCATTGCAGCGAGGAGCCCATGCAAAACGTCATCAATTGCGCGTCCGGCGCTCGTCGTCGCAATGCGGACGCGAGAGCGCGTGCGTAACCAGGCAGCAGGAGGCCGCGCGGTGCAAGTTGATCTGCGTTGCTGCGCCAGCGTCCGGAAAAAATCGAACCAAATCGGTTTGCGTGCGACCGTTGAAGGTGGCTGCGACGTTCCGGTGACATTCCCACCAGTCCGTACAGCAGAATCGAGAACAGGATTGCCGCAATGCTCCAGTACATGAGCGGATGCGTTAACCACAATTCGATCCTGCCGATAAGTGTCCCGAACGGCACGCCGCTGAGTTTCTCGGGAAGGTAGATCAGCGACAGCCACGCCACGCACAGCAGCGCCGAGAGAAATGGAAATACCGTCGATATGCCGATGAAGGCAAAGAACGAGGCGACAGTTGCCATGACGGATACAAGAAACAGCACATTTCGACCCAGGTTACCGTTGGGGCGAAAGTGATGCAGATAATCCCAACAAGGGCTGACCACGATCCACAGGACGGCCAGTAGCAGGGCAAATCTGGCGAGACGGTGCGAACGAGAGGCAAGGCACGCCGCGCTCGACCAGCAAATCAGAATGAATATGGCAGGTTCCGCTATCGACGATGCGATCAGTGCGCTCGACAGCAGCCAGATTGAAATGACCGTGACGGCGGCCCGTCGTTTCAGGTTAGGTACCGTCCGCAACGACACTGTCGTGCAGTTGTCCGCAATGGCGGACAACGTCGTGTACCACCAGTACAGCACCAGCATGCCCGCACCCAGGCCGAACGGCAGGGCGACTTCCCATCGATCCTTGCCGATCCATATCAGCATCGTGATCAGCGGACCCAGCAGGGCGCAGGCCGCAATCACCTGTAGGCCGGTTTTGCCTCGATTGGCCTGCTCGTAGAATGGCAGCGAGAGGAATGCGGCCTGCGGCGTCATTGCGTCGCCTCGATAAATAAGTCCTCGAGTCCGACGGCTTCGTTGCGAACACCTTGTGCGGCGAGGCTACTCGCTAGTATTCGTTCCGGTTCGCTGAGTCTAGCCAGGATATTGGCAACGCCGGAAGTATCGACCTTGCGCGCCAGTTCTTCGCCGAACATGCCGATCGGCAGGGCCGTCGCCGGCCCGACCAGGCGGCGCGTCTGTTCCTCCAGCACATCCAGCGGTTGGCGCAGGATGATCTTGCCCTCCCGCATGAACGCGACATCCGCCGCGACTCGTTCCAGGTCCGAGAGGATGTGAGTGGAAAACACCACCGTCGTCTCACGCTCGATGGTGCGTTCGACCAGTTCGCGCAGAAAATCTCGCCGCCCCGCGGGGTCCAGGCTTGCGACGGGTTCGTCCAGGATCAGGAACTCCGGGTCGTGTGCAAGCGCACGAATTATGGCGAGGCGCTGCTTTTCACCCACCGAAAGGCGGCCAATCGGCACGGTGAGCGGAATCGACCAACGCTGCGTCAGCGCATCGACTTTCGCGTCGTTCCAGCGCGGATAAAAAGCCTTGAAGAACGCCAACATCTGCGGCACGCTCAGCCATTCGAATAGGTCGGTCTGCTGCGGGACATAGCCGATGCGGGCGCGGTTGGCATCGGTCATTTGCGCCGGAGTCTCGCCGAACAAACGGATCTCGCCGCGCTCGATGTCGCGCAGGCCCAACGCGCATTCCAGCAGCGTGGTCTTGCCGGCGCCGTTGCGACCCAGCAGGCCGACCACCTGGCCGGAGGGAATCGAGAAATCGAGACCATTGAGCGCGTACTTGCCGGGCACGTGTTTGAAGACGTCTTTCATTTGCAGTAGTGGTGCGCTCATTTCTTTCCTTTCAGAATTCTGTCGAACAGCTGTACTGCCGCAGCAGAATCGATTTCCAACTGCGCCGCTTCTGCCGCAGCGCGCTCCAGCGACGGGCGCAACAATTCGATGCGTTCGCTCTTGGCCTGGGCGCGGGTGTGCTGCGCGGCAACGGCCATGCCCACGCCACGCCTTCTTTCCAGAAGGCCGGCGGCCTCCAGCAGGCTGTAGGCCTTGGAGACCGTCATTGGGTTGATAGCCAGTGCGCTGGCAACCTCGCGCACCGATGGCAATTCATCGCCTGCCGCCAGCTGGCCGCCGGCCACCAGGCGGCGGATCTGCTCCACCAATTGGCGGTAGATTGGTTCCCCGGCGCCGGTGGACACGGTGAACAGGGCGGTGGCAAGTGGAATGGGTTTGGAAGTCATGTGTGTGTATGTGTGTATTAGTACGATAATACACACAACTGGGAACTGTCAAGCCCGGCAGCCTGTCGGCTGAAGCGGAGGAGCGTCACCGTATAATGTCGGCTGGACCGATATCACCGGGTAGCCATATGAAAACCAAGCACTACCTCACCGCCGAAGACTGCAAAAAGATTCTTGCCGCCTGCGAGGCCGAGGCGGCGCGTCACAACTGGGCCGTGTGCATCGCCATTGTCGACGACGGCGGCCACTTGCTGACTTTTCAGCGCCTCGACGGAACGCCGCCGGCCAGTATCGCGATCTCGCAGGGCAAGGCAACCAGCGCCGCGATCCGCCGCCGCGCAACCAAGCAGGATGAAGATATGGTCAACAACGGCCGCGTATCCGCCTTGTCGATGCCCAACATCACTTTCCTGGAAGGCGGTGTGCCGATCGTGGTTGAGGGAGAGACCGTCGGCGCGGTCGGCGTCTCCGGTGTGAAGTCGATCGAGGATGCACAGATCGCACAGGCCGGCATCCAGGCCTTGCTAGGCTGAATATCGTGCATTGTCCAAGCTGCCGGGAAGGCATGGAGACATTGAGCTTCGCCTCCTCTTACGGCACGCCGGTGGAGATCGACGCGTGCTGGTCCTGCCAGACCATCTGGTTCGACAATTTCGAAAGCGTGGCGTTGTCGCCGCAATCCGTGATTGACTTGTTCCGCCGTATCCATGAGGCGCGCGACCAGCCGCGCCGTACGCTATCCATGCATTTCAACTGTCCTCGCTGCGATTCGTCGCTGGCCAATACCCGCGACATGGTCAAGGCCGGTCATTTTTCCTACTATCGCTGCCCTCACGGCGACGGCCGCCTGATCAGCTTCACGCAATTTCTGCTGGAGAAGAACTTTGTGCGCGAGCTCAATCCCGCGGAACTGATTTCGCTGGCGACAAAGGTCCGGCAAATCCGCTGTTCCAGTTGCGGTGCGCCGATCGACTTGCAAAACGACACCGCCTGTACACATTGCGGCTCCCCCATCTCGGTGCTGGACGACCAGGCGGTGGAAAAGGCCCTGATGGATTACGAGGAGCGTGCCGCACATCGAACACCCATTGCACAGCAACCGATTGCCGGTGGCTATCGCCCCGCGCCGCAACCGGTTTCGTCCGGCAGTTGGAGTTCCAACGACGTGGTCAACGGTATCGTTGCCGCCGAAGCCGGTGCCGACCTGGTGGATCTGGTTTGCGTAGGCATTGCCTCACTTTTCGACTGAACCCATGAATCTCTATCTGGTAACCGGTACTACCACCGGCATCGGCGCGGCATTGCGCGATGCCTTGGCGGCCGATCCCGCCAATTGCCTGGTCACCCTGTCGCGCGCTGCGGACAATGGATCATCGCCGGCCAACATTTTCCTGGACTTGGCGGATCCGGCGTCCATCGATGCCGCTTTCGCGCGCGCCATGACGGCGGCAGGGAGCAAACATTTCGAACGCGCCGCGCTGATCAACAACGCCGGCGTGGTGGGTCCGGTAGGGCGTTTCGATCGCATCGATTGCGCCGGTTTGCAGACAAACCTGCAGGTGAACTTGATGGGCCCGATGCGGCTGGCGACACTGTTTGCCAATGCCACGCGCGCGATCGCGGACCGGCGGCTGATCGTTCACATCTCATCGGGTGCGGCCAAGCGCGCCATCGCCGGCTGGTCGGCGTATTGCACCGCCAAGGCCGGCCTGGAAATGGCAACTCGAGTCGCCGCGCTCGAGGCCGCTCAGCACGATCCCGCTCTCATCGTCTGCTCGTTGGCACCCGGAGTGGTCGATACTCCCATGCAGGGCCGCGTGCGTGCAGTCAGCGCAGAAGACTTTCCGGAAGTCGAGCGCTTTCGCGGCATGAAAGCCGACGGTACGCTGCGTCCGGCCGCCGACGTGGCGCGCGATATCATCAAACTCATTCACGACAATCGCCTCGAAAACGGCGCCAATCACGACATCAGGGAAATACTCCATGCCACAAGCTCGTAAACACACCCGCCTTAATTACTGCGACCTTGCCCAATGCGAGGGTATTTGCTGCAGCGATGGCGCTTTCCTGCAGCCCGCCGAAGTCCGCACCATCCGACGCGTGGTGGCGAAGCACCCCGAGCATTTCAGCCACTTGCCCGCCGACTTCATCATCGCCGGCGAGTGGTACGGCAACACCGGCCCCAAAACCAACGTCCGGCCGCACAAATATCGCTCCAAGCCGGCGCATTTCGCCTCGACCCGCTGCGTGATGGCGGACGATGAAGGCAAGTGTTCCTTGCAGACGCTGGCGGTCAGCCTCGGCCGTCACAAATGGACCTACAAGCCGATGGGCTGTTGGTTGTATCCGCTCGAACTCGAGGACGGCAAGATTCTTCCCCCGCCGCGGACCCGCCGCGACGATGCCAACAACATGGGCAAGGAGTATCCGGGCTTTTCCACCTTTACGCCCTGCGGACAGCACGACCGCAAGGGCAAGGTATGGTGGGTCACCCTGAAGGAAGAGCTCAGCGAGGTTCGCAAGAAGATCTGACGCGGCCGGCGCGTGCGAAAGCGAGAAAGTCGCCGGACGGTCCGCTTCGGCATACCATAGCGTATGGCAAACGGCGACCTTCCGATATGACCAATAAAGCCGACGTTGTTTTAGAACTGGAACGCGCGCTGGCTGCCGCGGGCGATGAGCTGGCACGCATGCAAAATGCCCTCGACAGCATGGAATCCGGTTTGGTTTGGTACGGACCTGACGACCGGCTGCTATTTTGCAATCGCCGCTTTCGCGAGATTTATGCGGCGGTATCTCATTATTTGGTGCCGGGCACGGCATACGCCGATATCGCCCGCGCCTTCTATCGTAGCGGCTATACCAGTCGCAACGATCTGGACGAAGATGCCTATGTCGCCGCAAGGGTGGCACGGCATCTCGACCCGGACGAACGAGACTACGAGTTCCTGCTCGAAAACGGCACCTGGCTGTGGGCCTCCGATCGCAAGACCGCCAACGGCGGCGTGGTCGGCGAGCGTCTCGACATTACCGCAAAAAAGAAAGCCGAGGCAAGGATCCGCGAATTGGCCGAGTTTGACCATCTCACCGGTCTGCCCAATCGCATGCTGCTGTCGACGCGTTACGATTTCGCGGCGCGCCAGGCCGAGCGCTCCGGTGAAAAGCTGGCTCTGTTGTTCATCGGCCTCGATCGTTTCAAGTCGATCAACGATTCGCTCGGCCATAATTTGGGCGATGGCATCCTCGCCGAGACTGCCCGACGCCTGCAAAATGCAGTGCGATCCACCGACACGGTGGCGCGGCACGGCAGCGATGAGTTCATCGTACTGTTGCCCGGCGTAAGCGATGCGTCCGACCTCGCGCACATTGCCGAACTGGTACAAAAAGCGATCTCGCGCCCGCATTTGTTCGAAGATCGCGAAGTGTCGTTCACCGCCTCAATCGGCGTTGCCGCCTGGCCGTCCGATGGCGGCAACCTCGCCGACCTGGTCCACAATGCCGACCTCGCCATGCATCATTCCAAATCCGAGGGGCGCAATCAGTTCAGTTTTTTCCGCGCGGAAATGAACGAGCATGTCAGGGAACAGCTGACCATCGAGACCGCTTTGCGACAGGCATTGCGCAAGGATGAGTTCTCGCTTTGCTATCAGCCGATCTTTCGGTTGCCGGAGCGCCGCATGATCGGCGCCGAGGCGCTGCTGCGCTGGCACAGCGAGACACTGGGCGAAATCGGGCCGGCCCAATTCATTCCGGTGGCCGAGGACTGCGGCCTTATCGCCGATATCGGCGAATGGGTGGCCTTCGAGGCCTGCCGCCAGCTGCGTTACTGGCGCGATGCCGGACTCGATGAGTTTCCGATCACGGTCAACCTGTCGGCGCATCAATTCCAGTCTCGCCGTCTGGTTGAAATGCTGCGCGCGGCGGTGGCACAGCACGGCTTGCAGCCCGTCGACCTGGAAATCGAATTGACCGAATCGGCGATGGTGGCAGAGGGGGAGGTCACCAACGGCACGTTGGCGGCGATGGCGGAAGCAGGTTTCCAACTGGTGGTCGACGATTTCGGCACCGGCTATTCGAACCTTGCCTACCTGAAGCGCTTCGACATCGCCAAACTGAAGATCGACCAGAGCTTCGTGCGCGATATCACCACCGATCCCGACGATGCCGCCATTACTCGCGGCATCATCGGCCTCGCCAAGAGCATCGGCCTGCGGGTGGTCGCGGAAGGTGTCGAACATCAATCGCAGCTGGATTACCTGCTGGCCAGCGGCTGCGAAGAAGCACAGGGTTTCCTGCTGTCGAAACCGCTGCCGCCGGCTGTTTTTCAATCGAGGTTCTGATGAAACAATTCAAGATGCAGGTGCAGGAAGACGATGCTCACCCCGAGCTCTGGCACGACGTGCTCGACGAACGCGGCGCGCCACTCATGTTCGACGACGAATCAAAAGCGCGCAGCGAACTCGAGGCGCGCTTCCCCATCCTGGTAAAGCTGGAGCGGTTTGCCGCCGGCCCCAAGCGCACCCGGGTGATCGTGGCGGCACCCTATGCGGACTTGGACCAAGAACGCGAACGCTAGCAGACGACCATAAATTCGGACAAGATCGCCGGACAGCGTACGCTGCCAAAGCGCTTTTCATTTTGCAAAAAAAATCGTTCACCGTAAAAGGAATTTCATGGAATATCGTCGTCTCGGCCGCTCCGGCCTGAAAGTCTCTGCTCTCTCTTTCGGCTCCTGGGTGACCTATGGCAACCAGGTCGAAGCCAACGCCGCCGTCGAATTGATGGCAGCCGCACGCGACCACGGCGTCAATTTTTTCGACAACGCGGAAGTGTATGCGGTCGGCAAATCGGAAACGCTGATGGGCGAGGCGCTGAAAAAGCTCGCCTGGGACCGCCTGACCTACGTCGTCTCCACCAAGTTCTATTGGGGTCTGCCGGCGAAATTCGACGACGGCGTCAACGAAAAGAACACGCTGAATCGCAAGTACCTGACGCAGGCGATCGACGGCTCATTGAAACGCCTCGGCCTCGATTTCGTCGACCTGGCTTATTGCCACCGTCCCGATCCGCACACGCCGCTGGAAGAAACGGTATGGGCGATGCACGATATGGTCGCGTCAGGCAAGGCATTGTATTGGGGCACCTCCGAGTGGAGCGCTGCGGAAATTTACGCGGCCTGGCACATCGCGGACAAGCATCACCTGCATAAGCCGTTGATGGAACAACCGCAGTACAACATTTTCCATCGCAAGCGTGTCGAACAGGAATATGCACGCCTGTATGGCGAGATTGGACTCGGACTTACCACCTGGAGCCCGCTGGCCTCGGGTTTGCTGACCGGAAAATACGCGAAAGGCATTCCCGACGGCAGCCGCGCCACCCTGAAAAACATGGCCTGGATGAAGGACCAGTTGACCGACGCAAATCGCAATGCCACCGTCGAGAAGCTGTCCGCCGTCGCTGCCGATCTCGGTGCCAGCACGGCGCAATTGGCGATTGCCTGGTGCCTGAAGAACCCCAACGTCAGCACCGTCATTACCGGTGCCTCGCGCGAGCCGCAATTGCAGGAGAACATGAAAGCGCTGGCGTTGTCGCAAAAGCTCGATAGCGACGTGATGGCGAAGATCGCCGGTATCGTCGGCGACGACCACCAATAACCGGCCGCCATGGAATTGAAGAAGGTCAATGCCGGCAACATTCGCGCCATCGGCTACGACGACAAGCGTCGCGTGCTGGTGGTGGAGCAGTCGTCCGGCACGTTCGAGTACAGCAACGTCACGCCGGAAATCTGGCGGCGCTTATCCACTTCGGGATCGATGCAAAGTTATTTTCGCGACAACATCGATGACGAGTTCATGAAGCGCAGGGTGAAGTAGCTTTCCATTCCATTTTTCCGATCATCGAGAATGAAAAGCCTTGAACCACAGAGACACGGAGGACACAGAGCACAATCGAATTTCTCAAGATTTTCTCTGTGCTCTCTGTTTCTCTGTGTTGAAGCCTTTTTTCCACCGGCCACAATGCACGCTAGTTCCGGCATTGGAGTCAGGCTTCCAGGCCGGGCAACTCGGGCGTGGCCGGCTGCGCCAGCAACTGGTTCAACAGCACCGATTCGCGTTTGTAAAACCCCTCGGTGTGGAACGTTTCCGCCAACAGATAGTGTTCGTAATCGAGGTGGTGGCAAACCTCGTGAATCAGTGTCCGCAGGAAGGTGCGGAACTTGACTACCTGGTCTTTTTGCGCAGTACGCATCCATACGCTGATGACAGCGACCTTGCCGTCATCTTCGGGTTCGTACAAGCCGTGTAGTTCTCCATAATCGTCGCTGGGGCGTCGCGCCAGCACCCGCACTCGGATCGGCGGCGTTTTCATCTGGCCGTTGATCGCCGTCACCAGTGCCTGGCAGGCGCATTCGGTGGCGCCTCGGTCACCTGTCGACAATGCGGTTTCGATCGCGCGGACGTATCCGCGCAGGGCATCGATACCGGGCATGGCGATTTCGGTGATGCCGTCGCTACGGCGGTATATCCGCTGCCGCGCGGCATTCAGTCGATCATAGTACGCAAAGGGCATATCGCCATCTTAGAAGCGAGCGCGACGTGCGTCAAAACACGCTGCATTGATGGCGTCTGCCTAGTCGATGGCCCGATATGCCGGCAACGTCAGAAATTCTTCGTAGACATCGTCGAGGATCAGTTTCTCCAGCAATGCAGCGCCTTGCACGTATTTGCCGGACGCATACGCTTCGGCGCCGACCATGCCCGGTGTCTTGGACAACTCGTCGGCAACCAGTGCGGATACCATTTCCTTGTTCACTTTGCGACCATCGCCGAGCACGCCCTTCGGCGAACGCAACCACTGCCACACCTGCGAGCGTGAGATTTCCGCCGTTGCAGCGTCTTCCATCAGGTTGAAAATCGGCACGCAGCCGTTGCCGCCCAGCCAGGAACCGACGTACTGGATTCCGACCTGCAGGTTATTGCGTAAGCCCGCCTCGGTGATCGGCGTCTCCGGCCCGAAGGCGAGCAGGTCCGCTGCACTCGTCGAAACATCGTTGCGCTGGCGATGAATCTGGTTGGTGGTCGGCATGTGCTCGTCAAACACCGCCTTGGCGATGCCCACCAGGCCGGGGTGCGCGACCCAGGTGCCATCGCAGCCATCGGTTACTTCGCGCAACTTGTCGGCGCGCACTTTTTCCATGGCGGCATCGTTGGCGGCCGGATCGTTCTTGACCGGGATTTGGGCGGCCATGCCGCCCATCGCGAAGGTGTTGCGGCGATGGCAGGTCTTCACCAGCGCCAGTGCGTAAGCGCGCAGGAACGGCGCCGTCATCGTCACTTGCGAACGATCGGCCAGGCAGAAGTCGCGGTTAAGCCGGAATTTCTTGATTGCGGAAAAAATGTAATCCCAGCGGCCGATGTTCAAGCCGGCCGAATGTTCGCGCAGTTCGTAGAGGATTTCATCCATCTCGAACGCGGCGGCGATGGTTTCGATCAGCACGGTGGCCTTGATACTGCCTTGCGGTACACCCAACGCGTCCTGCGCAAAAACGAAAATGTCGTTCCACAAGCGCGCTTCCCGATGCGATTCGAGTTTCGGCAGGTAGAGATAGACCGCGCTGCCGCGTCCGAGGAGGGTGCGCGCATTGTGAAAAAAGTACAGCCCGAAATCGAACAGGGCGCCGGCGATCGGCTTGCCGTTCAACGTCGCGTGCTTTTCATCGAGATGCCAGCCGCGCGGACGCGGAATCAGGATGGCCACCTTGTCGTTCAATCGGTACGACTTGCCGTTCTGCTCGAACGAAATCGTCCGCAAATTGGCGTCGCGCAGATTGATCTGGCCTTCGATCATGTTTGCCCAGGTCGGGCAATTGGCGTCTTCCAGATCGGCCAGGAAAGTATTGGCGCCGCAGTTCAAGGCGTTAATCACCATCTTGCGATCGGTGGGGCCGGTGATTTCCACGCGCCGGTCCTGGAATTCTGCCGGTACGCCGGCGACTGTCCAGTCGCTCTCGCGGATATGCGCCGTTTCGGGCAGGAATCCCGGTAGTTCACCGCGATCGAAAAGCGCCTGCCGTGCTGCGCGCGCATCCAGCAAATCGCGGCGCACCGGTTCGAAGCGCGCCGCAAGCGTGGCGACGAACTCCAATGCATCCGGGGTAAGGACGGCCGCGTATGGCGCCGGCATGGGGGCGTGAATTTCGAGCCCGACGGCTGTCGGCGAGTTTGTGTTCATGGCAATCCAATCGATGAAATGTGCCTGGCAAAGAGGCGCAGGGGCGATTTGACAGCCAGTCTAATATGATACTATTATGATGATAATTAGCATGTAATAGAAAGCAGTTCATACTATTTAGGAGGCATCCCTTTTAGTTTTTGAAGGGTGTCTTTTTCAGGGGGTTGCATGGATCGCTTCAAGGCGCTGCAAACGTTTCTGGATGTCGCCAAATCCGAAAGCCTGTCCGCAGTGGCCCGCGAAGAGGGCGTCACGCCGGCCATGGTCGGGCGGCGCATCGACCAATTGGAGGCTGACCTCGGTGTAAAACTGTTCAAGCGATCGACCCGCAAAATCACGCTGACGCCGGAGGGTGTTTCGTTTCACGAAGACGTGCGCAATATCCTCAACGAGTTGCGCGCCGCCGAGGAATCGCTGTCGGTGGGCGCACGCAGCGCCACCGGCCGCCTGATCCTGACGGCGCCCACGGCATTCGGCCGCAAGCACATCGCTCCGCACCTGCCCGCCTTCGTCGCGGCGCACCCGAACCTCAGCGTCACGCTGGCTCTTTCGGAGCGCATCATCGACCTCAAGAACGAGCGCGTTGATCTGGCCATTCGCATCGCCGACCTCAAGAACGCCGATCTCATCGCCGTGCGCCTCGCGCGCAATCACCGCGTCGTCGTTGCCTCGCCCGCGTATCTCAAGCGCCACGGCAAGCCGTCCACCTTGGCGGACCTTGCCCGGCACAACTGTCTCATCACCGCCACCGAAGGCGGCCTTGCCGATAGCTGGACCTTTCGCGAAGAAGGTTCCGGCAAGGCGGCCGGGGCCAACACGGCAATCAAGGTCGCCGGCCACTTGCAATGCAACGATGGCGAAGTGCTCACCCGCTGGGCGCTGGAAGGACACGGTCTTGCCTGGCGCAGTGCGTGGGAAGTCTCGGAGGAAATCGAAAAGGGTCGCCTGGTCGAAGTGCTAGGCAAATTCGCCGCACCCGGCAACGATATTTACGCGGTCTATTCCGACCGCAAATTCCTGCCCGCGAAAGTGAAGCTTTTCATCGACTTCATCAAGCAGGCTTTCGGTGACCCGCCGTATTGGGAGGCTACGCGCCCGTAGCCGTTACTGAGGGTGTATTTGGCGGTTCTCGCCCGGCGCCTGACCCGGCGGATTGGCAGGTCGCGGTTCGCCGTGCTTTGGTTCAGCGGGGCGCGCATCCCCGGCCGGGCGTGGCGTATTGGTTTGCGGCGCATGATTCTCGATACGAGGCGTTGCGGGCGGCTTGACCTCAGGGGTTGGACCCACTGAATTGGTGATCCTCGCCGGCAGGGGACGCGGCTCCGGCGCCGGTGTTAGCTGCGCGGGTGGATTGGGCGGATTCAGCCGCCGCGAATCATTCTGCCCGCGCGGTTCGCGCGGATTTAAGCCGCTCGGCGCAAACGAGCGCGAAGGCATCCGCTCCGGTTGCGGCACGCCGGTGCGCGGCAGTTGCGAAGTGCCGGCCGGCACCGGCCGCAAGCGATTCATGGTGGTCCCACCGTTGTTCTGATTGGCGTAGTTGCGCGGCGCCACGATGGGCGTGCGAATATCGGCACCATTGACCCGATGCAAATGTTCGTCGCCATGTGCGTACCAGGGGATGAAGTGTTCGTGTGGCGCCAACGGCACCCAGCGCACGTCGGAACGGAAGCCGCTACGTGAGCGCCAGGCCGCATCACCGTACCACGACACCAACGCCGGCGCATAGACCGGATGCCGTGTGTGCGGCCCGGGCCACCACCACCAGCGATTGCGCAAAAACAGCCAACGACCGTAGTGAAACGGTGCAAAGCCCCACGGGGCATCGTCGATCCAGGTCCAGCCCCAGGGTGCGACCCAGGCCCAGCGGCCGTATCGGTAGGGTGCCCAGTCGACCGCCACAATCGGCGACCAGATACGGCCGTATTCGACTTCGTCGATCCAGACTCCACTGCTTTGCAAGTCTTCGATACCGGTCATGCCAGGCGATAGAGCCGGGTCGGCAGAAATACGTTGCTGAACCGGAACCCAGATCCGGTTACGTGCCTCCGCCCACTGATCCAGGTCAGATTCGGCTGCGAATTGATTGCGAATATCGCCACCCGCGCCGCGAACCAGAAGCGTGGAACCTGCTTCAATTCCGATTCGGCGTCCGGCCGAATCGAAATCGGCGCGCCCGTCGAAAACGGTAACGCGCGCTTCGCTACCGTCGTCGGCGACGTCGACACGAAAGCGTCCGACGCCATCGATGATCATCGCGCCCGCGCCGATTCGCACCAACATCGGTTCCGGCTGGACGCTGCGGATCGACATGCTGCCGCGCTGCAACAGCAGTTCGGCGCGTTCGTCGACTATTCGGATTACGTCGAGGACGCTCTTTGCAGCCAGGTGAATCGCAGCCGCGCCGATGCGGACTTCCGCACGGCCGTCGCGTTCGGTCCAAATTGAATTCTCGGAACCGACCGGGTAGTTCAGCCATGCCGGCCGCCAACCTTGCGCAGGGTCGGCGAAAAAATTGACCTCACCTTGCAGGAAGCTTACACGCCCGGTGCGAGCGGGCGGATCGGCTGCGCCGGCCATGCCGGCCCGCATCGATGTTGCTATGCACAAGCAAGTTAACATGAGCGTAACGATTTTTCTCAAACTGATTTCCCCTTGTTTGTCGTGGACCCGGCCAGTCCGTTCCAAGCTTGAGTAACGGCCCCTTTCTGCGGCGGTTGACTCAGTCGGATGGAGGTGTGACGGCCCGGCCGCAAATGACGGTGTCGCGGCTTGACGACGCCGCTGACCGATTTCCAGACTTTCCCTCAGGCCACCGACCCAAATGCCTCATTTCATGAGAATATTATCGATTGCTGGAGATCGCTTCGTCGGGGGCAAGAATGACGAGCGGCACATTCATGATGTCGGCGCAAACCAAAATCCTGACAAGAGAGTCGCGCGATGGACGTGAAAACCGTTTTTACCAAGACTGCCAAGGGCGTTACCCAGGTCAATCAAAAGACCCAGTCCTTGTCGCGCGAGTCGATGAAGGTGCTGAAAGCCATCGACGGCAAGTCGAACGTAAATTCGCTGTCCGAAAAAACCGACATCGCTGTTCCAAACCTGGAAAAGGTGCTGGTTCAGTTGCAAAAGGACGGCTACACCAAAAAATTTGAAGTCAGGCGCGAGGAGACGCTGTCCGATTTCGGCGACGAAGACGATTTCGACTTCACGGCAGCCAGCAAGAAAACGGCCGCCGCACCCGCGCCTGCCGCAGCGGCAATGTCGCGTGCACCCTCCGCGCCGACACCTGCACCGACACCGGTCGCGCCGGACAATGCAGCGCAATTGGAAGCAGCGCTTTCGGCTGCACGCACCAAGGCCAAGGCCGAGGCGCAGGCGCGCGCCGATCGCGAGGCGCAGATTCGCGCACGCCTCGAAGTCGAATCGCGTGCCCGCAAGGAAGCCGAGCAACGCGCCATCGAGGAGGCCAAGCGCGCGCAGCAGGCGGCCGAACAGGCGCGCGTCGAACTCGAGAAGAAGCTCGACGAGGAAAAACGCCAGAGCGCGGCGCTTGCCGACCAGCGCGCTCAAATGTCGCGCGAACAGGTGCAAAAGCAGGAAGAGCAGCAGCGCGCGCTCGCCTCCGCCCGCGCCAAGGCCGAGGCCGAAGCCGAAGCGCTCGCCATCGCAAGGGCCAAGGCCGACGCCGAAGCGCGTGCGCTGGCGGAAGCCCGCGCCATGGCCGAAGCCGCATCGAAATCGCAGGCCGAGGATCTGGCCGCCGCGCAGCGAGACTTGCGCGTGCAAATGAAGGCCGAGATCGAGGCCAAGGTCCGCGCCGAAATGCAGGAGCTGATGAAAGCCGACATCGACGAGAGCGCGCGCGCCGAGGTCGAAGCTGCCATCGCCGAGGAAGCGCGCGAAGAAGCCCGCCGCCAGTTGGAAGAGCAACTCGAACAACAGCGCATCTCCATGGAACGCATCGAGGCCGAATCCAAGAAGCGCGCCGAGGAAGACGCCAAGCGCATGCTGGCCGAGCAGGAGGCCCGCATCCGCGCCGAAATGGAATCGCGCATCGCAGCGCTCACCGAAGAAAAGGCGCGTATCGAAGCCGCCGCCAAGGAAATGGCCGCGGCGCAAGTGGAGGCGGCCGCCAAGGCCGCCGCAGAATCGGCCGCGCGCCTGAAAGCCGAGTCGGAAGCCTATCGCGCCGCGGAAGCGGTCGCGGAAAGCCAGCGCAAGCTCGAAGCTGAAAATCGCGCGCGTCTCGATGCCGAACTCAATGCCAAGATCAAGGCCGAACAGGAAGCGCGCATCCAGGCCCAGGCTCGGGCATTGATCGAATCGGAAATGCGCGAAAAGGCCGAGCGCGAGGCGGAGTCCCGTTTCGCCGCCGAGAAGAAGGCGCGTGAAGAAGCCGAGAAGAAGGCCGCCATGGAGGCGCGTGCGCGCGAAGTCGCATCACGCGCCGTGGCCGAACAAGTCGCCAAGCGTCAGGAAGTCGAGCGCAGTACCGAGGCGCGCATCGCCGAGGAGCGGCGCAGCCTCGAGCAACAGATTGCCGAGGAGCGCGAAGCCCGCGAGCGCGCCGAACAAAAAGCCTACGCCGAGGAACGCGCCGAGGCCGCCTCGCACGCCGCACAAGTGGCGCGCCTCAGGGAACTCTCCGAGCAGGCGGCCCAGCACGATGTCGAGGAAGAGAGCGGCGCGCGTAAAAAGAAGCGCCGCCCCGGCCCGCCGCGCGAAAGCCATCCTATCCGCACCGCCATCGTGCTGGTGGTGTTCTTGCTCGTCGCCGGTGTTGCCGCCATTCCGTTCTGGCCGCTGGGCACCGTCAATGCCCACATGGAAAAAGCGATGGCCGAATGGTTTCACGACGATGTCTCGGCGACCGGACTGCATATCAGCCTGTTTCCGAGACCGCATGCGAGTCTCGACCAGGTTTCACTCGGCAAAGTGCTCGACGCCAAGGCGAACAGCGTCAAGCTCAATCTCGATCTGCCCGCGATGTTCAGCGATCGTTTCGCCATCCAGACTCTGGAACTGGAAGACGTCACGATTTCCGCCGAAGCGCTGGAACGGGCCGCGCAGTGGGCGCGCAGCGAAAACCGCGGCAAGGCGATGCAGATCGACAAGATCATCCTGCGCAGCGTGAAGCTGACGATCCCCGGTATCGCCATCGAAAATTTCGACGCCGAAATCGAGTTCGACAAGAAAGGTGCCATTGCCAAGGCCACCGCCGCGCACCGTGGCGGCAAGTGGACTCTCGACATGTTTCCGGACAAGACAGTGCAAATCGAAGCCGGCGCGGAGCGTCCGTGGATCATCGACTTCAACTCGCGCGGCATGACCGCGCCGATCGGCTTACCGATCATTTACACCGATTTCAGCGCCAAGGGCAGCTGGCTCGGCAAGGCTATCGATTTCTCCAAGTTCGATGCGCGCGCCTTCGACGGCAGCGCTTCCGGCAACTTCAAGGTCGATTGGAACCAGGGGGTCAATCTGTCCGCTGTGTTCTCTGCGCAGAAAGTCCAGCTGGCCGACCTGGTCGGCACCTTCACCAACAATATCGCCATCACGGGCCGCATGGAAGGCTCGTTCACGCTCACGGCGGCCAGCAGCAAGCTGGCGACGTTGCTTGAGAAACCGGTGTTCCAGGGTAGCTTCACCGCCAAGGACGGTTCGATCGGCAACGTCGACCTGGTGCAGGCGATGCGCTCGCGCGAATCCGGTGGACGTGGCGGCCAGTCCAAGTTCTCCGACCTTGCCGGGCAGATGCGCGTAGGCGACGGTTCATTGCGGGTCGATAAGCTGAAGCTGGCAGGGGGAGTGTTGTTCGTTGGCGGAAATATCAGTGTCGGCTTCGCCGAAGGCAATTTGTCGGGCTTTCTTAGTTCGGAGATCCGCTCGGCAGTGGCGCAGGACCATGCCAACTTCGGCCTCGGCGGCACCATCGCGCGGCCGCAGTTGAAGCCGGGTGGCTAATATCATTGCAGCGGGCAGCCGCCCGCTGCGCGGAAATCGCAATTCCTCTCTTGCCGGCACTTGATTTGCCGGGTATGCGCACCATGTAATTCGCTGGTTTCCCGTCGATTGTCCCCTTTGAGTGCAGATTCCCTCCCGGCCACCGCGCCCCGCGCGCGTGGCGACATCAAAAAGTTGGCGGCGCTGACGCGCTTTATCCTGCCGTATAAGGGCCGTTTTCTGCTCGCCATGTTCGCGCTGGCGGTGGCGGCGTCGATGGTGCTGGCAATCGGCCAGGGCCTCAAGCACGTCATCGACCAGGGTTTCTCTGCCGCCAACGGTGCCACCCTCGATCAGACCCTCGGCTGGCTGATGTTGATGCTGGTAGTGCTCGGCGCATCCACCTTTACCCGCTACTATCTCATCACCTGGGTGGGCGAGCGTTTTGTCGCCGACCTGCGCCGGGCCCTGTTCGACCACGTCCTGAAACTGTCGCCGGCGTTTTTCGAGACCACCCGCACCGGCGAAGTCATCTCGCGCATCACCAACGACACCACTTTGCTCGATTCGGTGGTCGGCGGCGCATTTTCGTGGGCGCTGCGCAACGTGGTGCTGCTGATCGGCGGCGTCACCATGCTGTTTATCACCAGCGTCAAGCTGACCTTTTTCGTGCTGGCCGGGATTCCCTTTGTCATCGCGCCGATCTTGCTGCTCGGCCGCCGCGTGCGAAAGCTCGCCCGCACCATGACCGACCGCGTCGCCGACGCCACCGCCTTTATCGACGAAACGCTGCACGAGGTACGCACCGTGCAGGCGTACGGGCACGAAGCGGTCGACCGTGGCTATTTCGCCGCGCGGATTGAAGCCGTGTTCGGCGCCGCCACGCTGAAGGCGCGCTTCAACGCGGGCCTGATCGCCACTGTCATCGTGCTCGCATTCGGTGCCATCGGCGTGATCCTTTGGGTGGGCGGCCACGATGTCATCGAAGGCCGCCTCACCGCCGGCGAGCTGTCTGCGTTCATGTTTTACGCGGTACTCGTCGCCAATGCCGTCAATGCGGTCTCCGAGGTATACGGTGAACTGATGCGCGCGGCCGGCGCTTCGGAACGGCTGATGGAGATTCTCAATACGCGGCCGGATATCGAAGCGCCCGCGCAGCCGCTGCCGTTTCCAACCGCCGAAGGCGGCGGCGATATCGATATCGCCGCGCTCACGTTTTTCTACCCTTCGCGCCCGGAGCGCGCGGCGCTGAGCGATTTCTCGCTGCACGTCGCCGCCGGCGAGCGCGTCGCGCTGGTGGGCCCGAGCGGTGCCGGCAAGACCACCGTATTTCAATTGCTCTCGCGCTTTTACGACCCCGCCA
>Ga0302322_100001721_pt1 | contig 18152 bp, 16 predicted proteins | sample Fen_T0_2_FD_203757 | JGI IMG/M metagenome (GOLD analysis project Ga0302322, IMG submission 203757) | Peat permafrost microbial communities from Stordalen Mire near Abisko, Sweden - Fen_T0_2 | ecosystem: Environmental > Terrestrial > Soil > Wetlands > Permafrost | place: Sweden: Abisko... | reverse complement strand
AGCGACTCCGCTCCCGCGTACAAGGGCGCGAGATCCTGCGGCTCCACCCAACCGACGTCGCGCACGTCGCTCGCGCGCCCGTCACTGGACGTGGCGGTTCCGGTCATGACGAGGGGAATGTTCAATCCCGCACTCTTGAGCAGTCGCATGGCCTCCAGCAAACGCGTCAGATTCTTCTTGGGTTCCCGATTGCCGACCCACAACAGGTACTTGGCCGGCAAGTGGTAACGCTGCTGAACACGCTGCCGCGCGTCGGGTTCGATCGGTCGCAAGAACTCTGCGGCGATTCCGGGGTGGATCGTGACAACCTTGCTCGGCGGCAGGTCGAAGCAGCGAGCCACCTCGTTGCGGACGTACTCCGAGACCGTGAAAATGAGCCGCGCTTGACGGAGCGTGCGCGGGACTACGAGCCGATGATGGAGCACGTTGCGCTTGCGGCAAAACTCCGGGTTCGTGGTGCTCAGAAGGTCATGCAGCGTCACGACCACGGGTGTTTGGGTCATGACGGGTGCGGTGTACGCGGGCACGTGCAAGAGGTCGATGCCATCTCGCGCGCATTGACGGGGCAACTCGGTCTGCTCCCATAGCGTTCGGTACGAGCCGAAACAGAGCGCCCGCGGACCGAGCTTGAATTGCACCCCGGAGGCGGAAGTGTGGGCTCCGAGTTCCCGGTAGGCGTCCGCCGAAACGCCGTAGAACGTGAGTTTGGCGTTCTTTCGCGTGGGGATGAGGCTGCTCTCGATACCGCGCACGACTCGGGTCACCCCGAAAGCGGGCGAGAAGTCGTGGCTGCACGAGACCGCGACGTGAATGGCACGGTCACCCATCATTCGTACCTCAGTGCCTCGATCGGATCGAGGCGTGAGGCTTTCCTGGCCGGGTACAAGCCGAAAACGACCCCAACCATGGCGCTGAATACGACCGAGATCACGATAACATCCAGCCGAAGCAGCATCGGCCAACCGAAGCGGGAAGAAATCAGCGTGCCGGTGCCGACACCGAAGGCGACGCCGATGAACCCGCCGATCACCGCGAGCGCCAGTGCCTCTACCAGAAACTGCGCCAGGATGTGATGCGGTTTTGCGCCCATGGCCATGCGCACGCCGATCTCGCGTGTGCGCTCGGTCACGCTGACCAACATGATGTTCATGATGCCGATGCCGCCGACGAGCAATGACACGGCAGCAATGCTCGCCAACAGCGTGGTCAGTGTACGCGTCCCCTCTTGCTGCGCGCCAGCAATCTCCGCCAAGTTGCGAATCGAAAAATCATCGTCCGCGCCAGGAGCAACATGGTGGCGGTCGCGAAGTAGATTGGTCACTTGCAGGTCGGCAATTGCCGTTCGCTCCAGTGAAATGGCGCTCACGAAGACCACGCCGTTCAAGAACTTCTGCAGACCATTTTGGATCCGGGTTTGGAACGTATGAACGGGGATGTACACACCATCGTCGTAGTCCTGACCCATCAGCGACTGACCCTTGGCCGCGAGCACGCCGACGACCTCGAACGGCGTGCTCTTGATGCGGACCGTCTGTCCGACCGGATCGGCGTTGGCACCAAAAAGCTGTTTGACCACCGTCTGACCCAACACGGCGACCTTGCTGCCGGCCTCCACGTCCGATTGGGACAGGGGAACGCCGCTCGAGACGGGCCAATTGCGGATTTCGAAGTACTCGGGCGTCGTCCCTTGGACCTGTGTCGTCCAGTTCTGATCCTCACTCAAAACCTGGGTTACCGCACGTAATACGGGGGCAGCGATCTTGATCGCGGGCAGTTCGCTTTGGATCGCCCGCAAGTCATCCCAGGTCAGTGTGAGCTGTGAGCCGAACCCACCGCGGCTGCCGCCAGCAGTCGTCGAACCTGGAATGACTATGAGCAAGTTCGTGCCCAAGGCGGCGAATGCTTGTTCTACTTTGGCTTTCGCTCCCTCGCCGATAGCGACCGTGGCAATCACCGCTGCGACGCCGATGATGATGCCGAGGGTCGTCAAGAACGACCGGAGCTTGTTGCGAAGCAACGCGCGCAGAGCAATGCGAAATGTGAGCAGCGGGTTCATGCGACCGTCACCCCTGAGGAAGGCACGACGTCGGCGCGATTGCCGAGACTCGTGTCAGTTGTTCGAGCCCGCGAACTCGCGCGCGGCCACGAGCGGCGGCCGATTGCCCACGGGAGGAGCAATCGGACGATTGTAGCGATCGACGAAGACGATGGTCGGACGCAAAGCACGCGCGTCTTCCGCGGAGACCTCGGCGAAAGTCGCCAGGATGACCAGCTCCCCCGGCCGATTCAGATGCGCGGCCGCGCCGTTCACGCAAATCACGCCCGAGCCCGGGTCGGCCGGTAGTGCGTAAGTGACGAGGCGCGTGCCGGTCGTAACGTTCCAAATGTGCACGGCCTCGAACGGAAGAATGTCCGCGGCTGCCATGAGGTCGCTGTCGATGGCTACGCTGCCTTCGTAGTCGACATCTGCTTGGGTGACGGTTGCGCGGTGGATCTTGGATTTGAACATGTTGCGCTGCATGGCTATGTCCTTCGGGCGCCCTCAGGACCGTGAGGGAACGGCTGCCGGTCCCCGTGCCACCGAGCAATGACTCGGCAGCCCGCGTAGTAGCAGATGGCAAACACCGAACACACGATGATCGAAGCGATCGAGAGCCCGCCCGCCAGGCGAAGAGTGCCGTTGCCGGTCATTGGTGACGTAACGCGAACGCACAACGCCACCGTCGTCGCTGGCACTAGCGCCGCGAGCAGAATGGCCGCTTGGCGGGCAAGCTGACTGAACTGAACTGGTAAATACTTTTTGAGGCAGCCAGTGAGAATGACCATTTTGGCCGCTTTGGAGAACACGAGGGCCGCAGCGATGCCATTGATTCCATACGCGGGGGCGAGGGACATGACACCCAGGATGTTCAGCGTCACGCCGACTGCCCCGACCCAGGACGGAGTACCGGTGTCGCCAGCAGCATAGAAAATTGGCACCAGCAAGGCTTCCATGGCCAGGATCGGCAGCCCTAGCGCATACACGGACAGAACTCTGGACGTTGCCGTGACGCCCGATGCACTGAAGTGGCCGTGCGCCAAGAGCATGACAATCACGGGCCGGGAGAACGAGGCGATGAGCAGTCCGAGCAGGACGAAAACGGCGCTGATCCAGCGCGCGGCGATCGCGGCCAGGCGGGCGACCGCCGTCCAATTTCCGAGCGCACACAAGCGTGTCAGGTAGGGCAGCCCGACCACTCCCAACACGTACGGCGCGAGTAGTACTGGAAGTTCGACGATCTTCTTGGCGTACAGGCGCGCCGCGATTGCGCCCGGGCCGGCCAAAGAAGCCAGGCGCGTCTCGATAGTCTCACCAACCAAGTGAAACAACACGCCGAAAAAGAGCGGCCAGAGCAGCCAAAGGCTGGTGGCAACCGGGCTTCGGCGGGGCCCGACCGGAGGAATCAAGTCGACCCCTCTGTCGCGGATCGCGGCCAACTCGAGCACGAAACGGGCGGCAGCCCCGACCAAGATGCCGACGCCCAGCGCAAGCACGCCGAAGTTACCGACGCCCGCTGCGCGGCAAGCGACGATCAAGAGCGCTCGATACACGAGTTCCGCGAGTGCCGGAAAACCGAAGCGACCCAACCCGTGAAGAGCGCTCTCCGTGACGGCGGACGCGCCGTAAAAAATCGCCGCCAGCGACCCGAGGCGAAGCATGGGCAGGGCGTGGGGCACGGCGGCCGGGGCCAGGCCGGGCGCCAAGAAGCAAAGAAATGCCGCTGGGCGTGCCACGACGAAAGCGGCCGTGAGTCCGAGCACCGCGATCGTGCAAAACAAGAACCAACGGAAGAGCGACCAGGCGCGGGCGGTTTCGCCCTGGGTGTGAAGGCAGCGCACGAAAAGCGGTAACATCACCGGCTCGGTGAGCGAGCGCGCGAGCGTTCCGGCTCCCACGACGAAGCTCGTTACCACGAAGTAGGCGTCCGCGGACGGCCCTGCGCCGAAGTAGAAGGCCAGCGTCAGCTTCTCGCCCAAGCCCATCAGTTTGGCCAAGACCGCGGCCAGGCCGACGAGCGTGACGTTGCGACCCGCAGCTCGTGGCGTGTGCGAATCGATTCTCACGTGCGTAGAGGCGATGACGTGTGGCCGTTTCCGCATGACCCTGCTCTGGAAAATTGCTCGCATTGAGGCGCGTAGCCGCTGCGGTAGCAGCGGAGCTTGGACTCGAACTGAGCACGACTCTGTTCCCATTGTTTCTCGACGCGGCTCGGGCGCGGCAAAGACCGAAGTCGTTATACAGTGATTCTCCGATGTCTACGAATGCTACCGTCCGGGCAGACGCAGAGTCCGGACTTCGTGTCCTCTATGTTTGTCACGTGAGCGAGCTGGGAGGCGCCGAGTGGTCATTGATCGATCTCGTACACGGCATGCGTCGCTACGGCCACACGCCTGTCGTCGCACTGCCGAAGGCGGGCCCGCTCGCGATGGAGCTGCGTCGAGCACGAGCGGAGGTCGTGTTTTGCCGAGCGCTCGGGCGACTGCGGCGGAAGGCCGGCCTGAGCGCGTCCCTGCGACTCATGTTTGGCATGCAGCAGCTGCGCTGCGCCGTCCGAGCGCATTCGATTGATCTGATTCACGCCAATTCGGCGACCGCGGGACTGTTCAGCTTGGCGGCGCGACGGCCGCTGGTTTGGCACGTTCGCGATCTGGTCGCTGGCCCGGAGACCGCCTGGCTTGCGCGCCGGGCCGCGCTCTCGATCGCGCCGTCTCGGGCTTGCGCGCGCCTGCTGCGCCTGACGGCTCCAGCGGCTCGCGTCGCAGTCGTGCCAAATGGCGTCGAAGTCGCTCGCTTTACCTCGATCAAGTCCGTCGCCTCGCCGTCTGCGGAGTCGTTGCCCCTGGCGGTCGCGATTGGCCACCTCGCGCCCTGGAAGGGCCACGAATTGCTACTGCAGGCAGTGCGCCTGGTTCGCCGCGCCGGGGTGCCTCTACGTCTCCTGGTCGTCGGTGGAGATCCGTTCGACGACCGGCAGGGGTCGGTTGGCGAGTTGCAACGGCGCGTCGACGCGCTTGGCCTGACTTCGAGCGTGCAGTTGATCGGTGCCGTCTCCGATGTCAGTCCCTGGTTGGCACGTGCAAGCCTGACCATCCACGCCGCGTACCCTGAGCCCTTTGGCCGCGTGGTGGTCGAATCGATGGCTGCCGGTGTCCCGGTCGTCGCTTTCGCGGGTGAGCACGGCCCGGCCGAGATTCTTGCAAACGGGGAGGGAGGATGGCTTGCTGCCGAGAGGACACCGCATGCCCTAGCCGCGGCGATCATCCAGGCATTTGCCAATCCGCGCGACCTTCGCGCCCGCGGTGAGCGCGCACAGCGGGAAGCGATTCTGCGATACGACCGACAATCCATGGCGGCTCTGATCGCCAACGAGTACCGCGCTGTGCTCCGAAATGATGGGTAAGAACCATGAAACGACTGCGCGTGTTGCAGGTTCTCGAGGCCACCGGAGGGGGAACGCGCCGACACCTCCGTGAGATCTTCACTCAGCTGAGCGAGGACGAGTTCGAGTTTAGTCTGGTCTGCGCGACCCGACGTGAACCGACGATGCTCGACGATTGCCGTTTGTTCCGCGAGCTCGGCGTGGGAGTCGAGATCGTCGACATGGTGCGACGGCCGGCACCGCTGCTGGATATTCGTGCCGCGCTCGCGCTTCGAGCCCGCATCCGTCGCAACCCAGTCGATCTCGTTCACCTGCACAGCTCGAAAGCCGGGTTCGTCGGCAGGCTCGCGACGCTGAACCTCGATGTCCCGGTCATTTACAGCCCGCACGGCTTTCCTTTCCTGCAACCGGGCTGGATTGGTCGCGCCTCGTTGATGGCGGAAAAGGCGCTGGCGTTCAGGGCGGATCGGCTGGTTGCGGTATCGCGAGCCGAAGGGCGTTTGGCCGTCACGAGTGGCCTGTTTCAGCCGGAAAGCGTGACGGTGGTCGAGAATGCCGTCGAGCGTCGAATACCGACCTCGGACGCACCGAATCGCGGCCGCGGCTTGTCTTTCGGTTTTCTGGGAGAGCTGCGCGAACAGAAGGATCCGCTCACCTTCGTGCGTGCGGCGCGCGCGGCGCTGACGCGTGGCCTGCGTGCCCGGTTCGTCATGCCGCGGCGCGGGGGGCAGCTCGGCGCGATCGAGCGCGAGATTGCACGCCTGGACCTGGGTGGCTTCTTCGACCTGGTTCCGGCAGACGATTCGCTCGATAACGTTCATCAGCGCTGCGATCTCGGAGTGCTGCCGTCCCGTTGGGAGGGTCTGCCGTATGCGCTTTTGGATTCGATGGCGATGGGCAAGCCAGTCATCACCTCGTCGCTCGACGTCTTCCGCGACGTCGTCGAGCCCATCGAGCCGGCGTTGGTCTTCGACACGGGCAACGTGGACTCCCTCGCTAGCTGCCTGCTGCACTGGCAGGCCGCTCGGCCCCAGCTGCGAGCGAGCGTGGCTCGGGCCGTGACTCGCTTCGTCGCGCGCGCGCACACCATGAGCAACTGGAGCCGCAGACTCCGTGACGTCTACTACGACGTGGCAGGCGCAACCGCGCGGCCGAGCCGCGCTGAACGTTCTGCCCCGCTCGCCATCACTGGCTGAGCACTACGCCGCGGCAAATCCGCGAAAGATGCGCGCGAGGTCGTGCGCGTTGCGTGCCAAGTCGAAGCGTCGCTCTGCCAGCCGACGTCCCGCGTTACCGGCCGACTCCAGCGTTGATGGGTTCGAGAGAGCGCGGTCGATGGCGCCCGCAAGGCCACTCGGCGACGGGTCTGCCGTGATCAAGGCCTCTGCGTCTTCGGCGCCAAAAGCGTGGCTCGAGACCGGACCGGAGACCACCGGCAGACCACTGGCCATCGCTTCGACAATCACGTTCGAGATGTTGTCTCTATCTCCGTTTTCAGTCACCACGCCGGGCGCGACCAACACGGTCGCCGAGCGGTAGAGCGATTGCAGTGCGGGTTCGGTTTGCCAAGGCAGGATCACGACGGGCGCACCGCTACGAGTGATGGCGCGCTGCAGCGCGCCTCGCAGCGGACCGTCACCGACGATCGCGCAATTCAGCCCGGGATACCGTGGCTTTAACAGTGCGCAGGCTGCCACCAGTGAGCCGAAGTTCTTCTTCTGCACGAACCGGCCCACGGCGAGCAGGCGCGGTGCGCCGTGACGGGCCGGCGATACCGCCGCCGTCTTCGGCCAATCGTCGAGATTTAGACCGTGGTGAACGACGAACACCGGCGTCCGCCCTCCGATTCGTTGGCGCACCGCCTCCCCCGCCGCGGACGAGCAAGTGACGACGTACGCCGCCCCCTGCAGGCGTGCGGCGAAGAGCGCGGGGGGCACGGCGTACAGGTCTCCGGCGTGAACGCTCACTCCCCAAGGCAGCTGCAGGCTCGCTGCGAGGTAGCGAGCAACGACGACCGGCACGGTCGCAAAGTGGGCGTGAATCAAACCCGGCCTTCGCTGGCGCAGGATTTTCGCGTGGCCACTGGCGACGAGTCTGAGGCGAAACGCCGACGCCGTGCCGAAGCCAGCGCGGGGCTGTCGCTCGCGTAAAGGCTGCGGCTCGAGCGCGGGCATGAAACTTGGGCCGAGGGTGGCGAGTGATAGGAGCATTGCTGGCCACCCCACGCGGTATATTTCGCCGGTTTGTCCAGGGGCCCCGGCTGAACCTCGGCTCCGCACGAGACACAGAGGGACTCGGATTCCGAGGCGACGCAGGGCATCGACCTCGCGCTCGACGAAGCGCTCGGAGCGAATGGGGAAGTCATCCAGGACGTAGGCCACCCCTCGCTCGCTCAGCGGGTCACTCTTGCGCTCGGCGGGTAGTTTGGCCGGCGCGGGCGGCGATGGTTCGTTCATTCGGGTGCCTTTCCGTGACTGGGGGTGAGGCGCTTCGCGGCCGCCTCTGCCGTACGGATTGCCCCGGAGCCAACGCAAGCCGTGCTCGGGTCTGTGGGCCCTCGCTTCGGGCAGTGTCCGCGCGTCCGGACGCCGCGGGCGCGGTGGCCGCGCGTGCCACAAGCGGCGCGCCTCGTCGCGCCACCGGTCGCGCCACCGTTAAGAGGATACCGTGTTTGGTAAGTCGAAAAGGATACGGACGTCGACGGTGCGGGTCGATTCGAGTCTAATTGGCAATGTGTCGACAGTGTCATTCGCATGCAGTCTCTTTGGCCTTGACCATCCAGCGATATAGTCGAAACGTAGCGCCGTTCCGCATACTGCGGACTAACAGAGAAAGGGACTCGTTATGAGAGAAAACAATATCGAAGGAGCCTCGGCCAATAGCAATGAGGTGCTCGAGGAACTGTTCGGCTTCGAGCCGATCGAGCTCCAAGGCGCACAGGTCGAGCTCACGGACTCTGCGTCTTCGTGCACCACGATATCCTTCGGAAGAAGCGATAGCTGCAGCACGTGACGCAGGCCGAGTTGATACGAGGCTGATACATTGAGGCAAGGGCCGCCGTCTTGCTCGTTGTCCGTAGGAGGTTGGGCACGCGATGCTTGCGCGGCTCTTGCCTCGCCTCTGAAATTGCAGCCCGCGGGTCGCCCTGCTCGATGCGGGAAGTGCCGCTCGCGCGTTGGACACTGCATCTCGGTTCGCCCATTCGTGAGGCTGGACGAATTCTCGGACCATCGCTATCGTCAGGACTCGTTCGAGCGGTCGCCGCGCGGGGGACTTGCGAGTCGCTGTGGGCCAAAAACACGGGAAGGTACGCGTGGAAGCTGAACAACTCAGAGCGTTCGTCGCTGGCGTTCGCGGAGAGATAATCCAGGGCTCTAGCCAGGATGCAACGGCGCGCGCGGTCCGACGCCTGTTGCAGGCCCAGCTCGCGACAGCGGCCTTCCCACTGGATTGTATTGAGACCGCGCTCGACAAGATGAGCGATTCACCTGATGCCCTGTGGAACAATCCTCCACTTTGGGAAGACTACGAGTGCGCTTTTCTCATTCGTGTGTTCTTTTGGACTCCTGGCTTCGCGAATCAGCCCCATCGCCACGACGAGTGGACCGTGACCGGTGTGCTTCACAATGCGCTCACGTTTCACACCTATCTAGAGACAGCGAGCGGCCTGGTCGTCGACCGCCGAATCGAAGCGAGCGCGGGCGATGTTGGTTACATCAGCTCCCCGTGCACTCACAACGTGTCGAACGACACCCAGGGGATATCGGTCTCGCTGCATGTCTTCAGCGGAGTCCACGCAGCCGAGTCGGACGGTGGTGACGTGTATGGCGAGGCCCAGGTGAGTCTCAAACGAGCGGAGCGGGCTCGGGCGTTGGGCGCATTCGTCGAGCTGGCACGCTGCTTAGACGGTCCCCGGCGACTCTCGGTGTTGGAGCGGATCTTCGGACTCGGCGACCCGCCAGTCAAGCTGGCGTCCGCCAAAGCCATTGCTCCGCTCGACCCCGAGCTCGCGGCGCTTCGGTTGGGTGAGCTCGCCGGACTTTGCTCAGCGAGCGTCGCGGATGAGCTGAACCGATTCGCGCGCCGTTTGAGTGGGTCTTCTGAACAGCAGCGTGCGTCCTTGCGTGGGGTGATTGGCCCGTCGAACCCTGCGCCGCGGCCGATCGACGGCGGTGGACCTGTTAGATGAGTCACGCGATGCAAGTGGCGATCGCCCGGCTGTACACCGAGCCGGCGGCACGACACGCGCTTTACCGCGGGGATGCGAGCGCTTTCGAGGCGGGCGAGCTGAGTCCGGTCGAGGTCGGGCGGTTGCGCGACTTCGCGCGCGAAAACCGGGACCGGTTGGAGTTGTACAGCGCGATCGTTGCCAACAAGAAGGCGGCCCAAACCCGCAAGCGCTTCCCCGTCTTGGCGGCAGCGCTGGACGCGATCAGGGTCGACGGCTGGAACAAGGCCTGGCTGAGCTATGCCGAAGCCACAGAGGGCCGGCGGGAGCTGTCGCTGTACGAGGGTGAGCATAGCTTGCTCGCCTTTCTGGATGCCCTCTCCGCTGAATTCGGCGCGAGTGAAGAGTTGCTCAAAGACGCGCTGCGCTACGAGCGGCACAAATGGCATCTGGCCCGCGCCCCGGGGCCCGCTCAGGTGGTTGAGGCGTCGCCCGACCCCGGGTGTCCATGGTCACGCCCGTTTCAAAGCGAAGAATTTCGGTATGATTTGCTGACCCTCGTGAGCGGAACGCGAGCCCGAGAAGAGAGCATACGTCCGCGCGCCGCACGAATTCTCTTCTTCTGGCATCCAACCCGAATGTCGGTCACTACCGCCCGCGCCACCGCCGCGGTCAGTGCTTTGCTTGCGGTCTGCGATGGTCGGACGAGCCACACTGAAATCACCCAGACTCTGCGCCGGGCCGGCGTCGAACGAGCATCCGAAACCTCCGTGCGGGCGGCGCTCGATCAGCTGATGGCGATTGGGCTCGTCTGCGTGCGGAAGGGGGCCTCCGATGACGCCTAGCGCTGACGCGCTCGGCGTGGGGCTCGGTTTACGTTCCGAGTTCGCGTCGCAACTCGCGAACCACCGCGAGCAAGTCGATTTCTTGGAGGTCATCGTCGAGACCTGCTTCGATCCACGCAAGGCGGAGCAGGCGCTATCTCTGCGCGACACGTTTCCGATGGTCTGCCATGGGATCAACATGTCACTCGGCTCCGCCGAGTTGCTCGATTTGGCGTATTTGAACCAAGTTGGTCGAGTCCTAGCCAGCCTCGAGCCAGCCTGGTTCAGTGAACATCTGGCGGTGACCCGTGTGGGCGGTATCGACATCGGCCAACTTGCGCCGGTGAGTTTCAGTGAAGAGACCGTGTGGAACGTGGTCGACAAGGTGCGCAAGGTAAAAGCCCAGGTTGGCATGCCGATTCTGCTCGAAAACGTTACCTACTATTTCCGACTGCCAGACTCGGAACTGACCGAGCACGAGTTGATTGGCCAGATCTTGGAACGCGCAGATTGTGGTCTGCTGCTTGACTTGAATAACCTACTCGCGAACGCTCGCAATCATGGCTACGATCCGTACGGGTTTCTGCAGCGGATTCCGCTCGACCGCGTCGTTCAGGTGCATTTGGCCGGCGGGGCTTGGCAAGACGGCGTTTACTTGGATACCCATGGCAACCCCGTTGAAGACGAGGTCTGGCGGTTCCTCGAGTACGTTTGTCGGCGCTCGCCGCTCAAGGCGGTTCTACTCGAAAGAGACTTGAACGTCCCGCCGCTCGCGGAGTTGTTCGGCGAACTCGAGCGTGCGCGCACAATCTTGCGCGCTGCCGGAATGTAGCCTGAGTCAGGGATCCACCGCCGCTGTCCGCACGTGCGGACGTCCAGGCGGTAAATCGACGACTTCACACTCGGGGATCGGCGTGCATTGGAGTGCATGAGTTGGCAGTAGCCGCAGACGTTGGCTGTATGGGATAGCTGTCTACCAATAGACTGTTGTGCGCGTGACTCGAAGAGTGGTATTGGGCGGCCCTAGCTATTGACGAGTTCTGAACTGCAGCCTGGCTCGCGAAAGCAGCCGCGCTGCTCTGTGAAATGGACGTAGCAAGGATTCGATGCGCTATGAACACCGCGGGCAAATCATGGGATCAGTGGCTCCGTCGCCTGACGTTTGGTAGCGCCGTCGCCCTGGTCTCGGCACTGGGGGCCGCCGCCTTGTTGCGGCTGAGTGGTGCTCAGATCGCGACCGCCACTGCCAATATGGGTGACGTGCAGCGCGGCGAGCGCCTCGCGCAGCGGCTGAATTGCTATGCGTGCCACATTCTCGGCAAAGAAGTCGCGAGCCACTATGCCGCGCATCCACAATCTGCGCCGGACCTGCGAGCGGTTGCTGCCAAGCTGACGCGGGAGGTCGCTTACGCACAAATTCACAAGCCCTCGGACGTCAGTGAGCACACGCTCATGCCGGCATATTTCGGGCAATCCAACAATGACGATCCAGCTTCGCTGGAGCGGGGCGAAGAAGAGGTGCACGCCATGGTGCATTACCTGTTCGTGAACAGCGAACAGGTCAGTCTACCCGCTCCAACCGGTGGGGGGGACGCGGCAAGAGGCAAGAATCTGGTCACCAGCAAGGGCTGTCTCAGCTGTCATGCCGATGAGCCGTCCGTGATGAGCGCAGCGGAGCTAGCGGATAAATTCCAGGGCGCGTACGGTGGCAACTTCTTCGTCATCGGTCGCAAGGCGAAACCGGAATGGATTTTCGCTTTCATCAAGTCGCCCAAGCGGTTCGCGCCGACCACCCCGATGCCCGACTTGGCGCTCACTGATCAGGAGGCTGCGGACGTGACCGCATACCTGGTCGACAAGCCGGCGAATGAGCCCGCGCACGCACCGTTGCCTGCACCCCCAGCCGTCGACGACGTTTTGCTCGACGACTTGGCGTTCGATTATCTCTCGAAGACTACCTACGAATCAGAGGCAATCCGGCAAATCAACACCTGGGATCGCAACGCCAAGTTGTACTATCTCGGATTTCGTCTGGTGCGCCGCTATGGGTGCTACGGCTGCCATCACATCAAGGGCTTCGAAGACGCAGAGCCGAACGGGGAAGATCTGGTCAAGTGGCGCGACAAACGCATCAATATGACCGGTTTCGGCGTGCTCGAGATTCCTCTCGGCCACTACTCGGCGGCACGAGTCAAGCTGCAGGACCCGCGCGTTTTCGAAAAAGGTCTGGTGTTCGATCCGTACGATCGACTCATCATGCCGAAGTTCGCTCTGCAACCGCGCGAAATCGACGATCTCGCCGCGTTCGTCGTCAACAGGGGAGCACAATGAGCCTCGGAGTAGAAACCCGGTTCTTGCCGCGAGCGGTCGTGATCGTGTTGATTAGCGCCCCCCTCGCGCTCAGCGCCGGTTGTCGCTACCGCGAGAAGCCGGATGAGGCTTATCGCAGGGCGGTAAAGACGGTGGCCAGGCAAATGCCGCGCAAACCGCACGCGACAGAAGTGCGAGAAACCCGCTATCCGAACGGCGCGCTCCGTGAGCGGTTCTACGTCTACCGGGACGAGAAAGGCCGAGAGCTCATAGACGGCGTTTACACGAAATTTCACCCGAACGGCCAAAGAAAGCTGGAATGTGAGTTTCGTGACGATGACCTCGTGAGTGCCATCAAGAGATGGTACGGAAATGGCACCCTTCGGTCGTCGGTCTTCAGCCCGCGGATCGTTTGGAAGGAAGGATCGGAGACTCAGTGGCTGCCCGACGGGCGAAAGGCGTCGGAGTTCGTCTACGAGAGTGGCATCGCCAAGACCGAACGCTGGTGGTACGCGAACGGGACGCTCGGCATGGAGCGAACGGTGCTCGACAAGGAGATCCGTGGCAGCGAAGGACTGATCACCGTGCGCCGCGCCGACGGCCGCATGCTGCGAGAGGTCCATTGGACGGAGGGCTGGAAAACCAAGGTTCGCCAATGGGACGCAGCCGGCCACGACAGCGGCTGGGTCGAGGACGACGGGCAATGAGCAGTCAAGAAAACAATCGCGATACGGAAGATCAATCACACAAGCTGAGCTCGCTGAAAGTCGCCCGTGTGGTGCTGGCGGCCACGGGTGGGTTGGTGTTGCTATCCGCGGCCGCCATCAACCCTTGGGTCGGCAAGCTGTGGCGGGCACGGCCGATGCCCACTCTCTACGACGTGATGCTGCAATATTTCGCGTGGTCTTTGGCCATCGGCAGCGTCTTTCTGCTGTGCAGCTACCTCGTCCAGAAGTTCCCTACGCGCGTTTGCCACAACGGCGTGCTGTTCGTCAGTGTGCTGTCGCTGTTCGCCCTGTCCGACCGCTTGATGCTGGCAAGAATGGGCACGCCGTTCTGGACCTTCGATGCCAAGACGCACTTTCGCTATCGTCCCAACGCCGAGCGGGCGCCTTTCAAGCCGAGTAGTATGTTTCATACCAACGCCTACGGCTTTCTCGATGACGAATTCGAGCGCAAGAAGAAGCCGGGCGAGCTCCGTGGCCTGGTCTTAGGCAATGTCTACTACCTTCGCAGTGGTAAGTCGAAAGCGGGACCACAAGATCTGTTTTCCGAGCAGCTGGAACGGCGGCTGATACAGAGTGGTCGACCGGCGCAGATCATCAATACCGGAGTGCTCGGTCACGGCCCCGAGCAGTCGTTCGAGGTCTTGAAGGAATGCAAAGACATGGGGGCCAACTTCGTGGTCTATGCGTTTCAAGAGTTTCAGCTGTACGATTATTACTTGTTGGATCAAAGATACGGTGGACCAGGCCTCGACTTTCACCGCGTCATGCAAGCGTCGAGCCCCGTCGTCGGCTATCTCGCCAACGAAACCGGTTTCGGGCGTTGGATGAACGAAGTTCGCTACACGGCGAAGAACGCCGAAATGGCGCCGCGCTTCAAGGGCCGTGACGGCTACTTCACGCTCAAGAATCTACATCGCGACCCAACGCTCAGCCGTGCCTGGTCACAGCTGCTCGAGCAGCTCGCCGTCGTCTACAACTACGTTCGCGCGCAGGGTCTACCGATGATCTTGGTTCTAGTGCCCTTTCAGAACCAAGTGCTCAACTCGGAATATCGTCAAGTGTTTCGTGACATGGGCGAACATGCCAAGGCCCACGGTGTGGAGGTCATCGATCTCGCCGAGGTCCTGGATGGCATGATCTTCGAACGCGGCCATGCCGAGGTGGAGCAGTTGAAGGCGCGAGGCTTTACCGAAGACGCGATCTCGGAAATGAAGATCGACGAGATTTCCAAATACGTCGAGACCTTGAACGATCTCACGATTGAGGGACACCAGTTGGTGTCCGATCGCCTGTATGAAATTCTGAGGAACAAGGGGCTACTCAAGTCGGAGGGCTGAATATGGCCGCGGAGCTCATGCGCATGGCTGCAAAGGTCGCTCGTGAACGTTTCTTCTGGTGGATGGCGCCTACGACGTTGTTCGTAGGCTACTTGGCTGTCATCCTATTTGCTTATCGCTGATTGGTGCAGTTCGCCGAAGGTGGCGAGATGGGACAGCAGTGATGACAGCGCTGATGATCGAAGCCGTGGACGTCGATTTCGAGTATCGTAGGCCCAGGCGCTATCGCGAGATGATCGCGCACCCGCTCCGTCGTGGACGCGGCAGGCCCGTACTCCAAGGCGTGGGGATGCGTCTGGAGCCAGGAGTCAGTGCGGCGTTCGTTGGCGTCAACGGTGCCGGGAAAACCACGCTCCTGAAATTGGTCGGGGGGATGATTCATCCGAGCCGAGGACGGATTTCCGTTGCCGGCCTGGACACGGTCGCCGATGCGCCGCGTCTACGGAAGCAAGCTGGTTACGTGATCAACGAAGACCGGAGCTTTCACTGGAGGCTCACTGGTCGGGAGAATCTATCGTTCTTTGCCGCGCTCAACGACTGCTACGGGGACGGTGCGGCGGTGCGTATCGATGCGCTGCTCGAGCAGGTGGGTTTGAGTGGTTCGGGCGACAAGCGAGTCGGTGAATATTCTAGCGGTATGCGCCAGCGTCTGGCGATTGCGCGCGGTCTCTTGAACGACCCGGAAGTGCTTTTGCTGGACGAGCCCACCAAGAGTCTCGACCCGGAGGGTGCCCAAACCCTGCGGCGATGTTTGGCCGATTGGGCCAAGGGCTCGGACCGCAAGCGAACGGTGATCGTGGCGACCAACGACGCCGAGGACGTCCTTGCCATGTGCGCGGTCTACTTCGTGGTCGCGAGCGGGCGAGTGAGCGGCGTGAAAGCCGTGATGGACCGGGCGTTGGGCACGACTCATCGCTGGACGGCACAGGCAGCGGTCAACGGGGCCGCATTTTGGCGCGAACATGCGTAAGCTGAGCGCCTTCTTGATTCGAGGTTACCAGATCGAGGCAAGCTACCCGTTCTCGTTCGTTTCGGAGATCGCCTCCTCGGTCGTTCCGATCGCCGTCTTTTATTTCGCCAATCAACTTATCGACACCAGCCACGCGCCTGCGCTGGCTCGCTATGGGGGAAACTACTTTCGCTTTGCCCTGGTGGGCTTTGCCCTGATGCAATACTATGGCCGTGCACTGAGGATGGCTGCTGACAGCTTGCGTCGAGCTCAGCTGTCGGGGGTCCTCGAGGCCATTCTCAGCACGCCGACTCGGCCAAGCGCATTCGTCCTATATGACGCTGCATTCGGGATAGTCGCAGCCTCCGTGAACCTGGTTCTGGTTCTGGCGCTGGGCGGGTTCGCGCTCGGGATCGACTTCAGCCGGGTAAATCTATTGGGTATGATTGGCGCAATTTTCCTCGGGCTCGTCGCGCTGGTGTCGCTCGGCATCTTGTCGGCGGCGCTGACCATCGTCCTAAAAAAGGGCGAGCCGATTCAGCTGTTGTTCGGTGGGGCCGCAGCAATCGTGTCGGGGGCCTACTTTCCGGTCTCGCTCTTTCCCAAGCCCGTGCGATTGTTGGCAAACGCGCTGCCGACGACGCATGCGCTCGAGGCGGCTCGCCTGGCTTTCTTTTCGGGCGCGGGGGTGGGAAGCCTCGCGGCGCCACTCGGCATCTTGCTTCTGATGTGCGTGACCTTACTCCCGACGAGCTTGTGGTGCTTCGAACTCGCGGTAGCAACGGCGCGGCGCGACGGGACGCTGCTCCAATACTGAGGAGGTCTCGAGTGGCGCCCCAAGACCGCCTCGGAATCTTGCTCGAACGCAGCCCTGCGTCCGGTTCGGCCGAGGGCTTGGCGGAAAAGCGCCGCAAACTATCCGAGGTGCTCGGAAAGAAGCAGCGTTCACGGGTCGACGGGGCCGTTCGAACGTGGAGTGCCATGGGCCTCACGCGCCCGCGCGACCCACTGTCGCCCGCCCAGCGGCGGATCTGGTTCTTGGACCGCGCTCTGCGCGGAGTGACGGCGCACAACCACGGCGCCGTGCTGGAACTCTCCGGGCCGCTCAATCTGCTTCTGCTGCGCCAAGCGCTCAACGAGATAGTTCGCCGCCACGAGAGCCTGAGAACTCTGTTCGTGGCCGATGGCGAAGGTGTTTGGCAACGAGTGCTCGATCGCCACTCGTTGGCGCTGCCGCTGGTCGACGTCAGCGGGACGGACGTGCGGGCTGACGAACAGCGTTGGCTCGACGTGGCGTCCGCGGTCAACGAGCGGCCGTTCGAGCTGAGCGCGGTGCCTGGCATTCGCGCGTTCGCGTTGCGCTTGCGCGAGGACCGTCATTGGCTGCTGTTGACGATTCATCACATCGTCTTCGATGCCTGGTCGAGTGGCGTGCTTCTCCGTGAGATCGGCGCGCTTATGCATGCTTTTGCACGGGGGGCGACCTCGAGCTTGGGCGAGCTTCCGCTGCAGTGCGCCTCTCACGCACGGATGTTGAAAACGGCCTTGGGTCAGGAAGAACGTTTGCGATTGCAACGCTATTGGCGAGAATGCCTCGCGGGCGTCCGGGCAACTCCCCAGTGGCCTTACGATTTTGCGCCATCCGCGCTAGAAACTCACCGCGCTGGGCTGGAGACCTCGTTCATCGGTCCAGTCGAGACGCGCGCGCTCGTGGCGTTCTGTCGCGCTCGGCGCGTGACGCTCGCCGCAGGGCTGCTGAGCGCGGTCAACGTGCTGGTGTGGAAATACACCGGCGCGAGTGACATTTGCATCGGAGTACCGGTCGCCGGGCGAGATTCGGAAGAAACCGAGGCGTTGATTGGCTGCTTCGTGAACACATTGGTGATTCGCACCGAGCTGGCCAACGACCTCCCGCTCGCCGAGGTGGTCGCGCGGACGTGGACTTCCTTTTCGGGTGCTTACGCCCATCAGGCCGCTGCCTTCGACGACGTAGTGCGCTGGACGCGGCAGCGCGGCAACGTCGACGATAAGCCACTATTTCATACGCTGTTCAACTTTCGCAACGTCAGCATGGACGTTCCGCCGCTCGGTGAGCTGCGCCTCAAGTTGCTCAAAGCGCGCCCTGAATCGATGCTCCTCGATTTGAGCATCGAAGTCGCGGAACGCGGCGGCGGACTCGAGATCGCTATTGGATACCGCCGGGAACGGTTCCTGCCTGCCACCATTTGCCGCATGTTGCGTCAGCTCACGAGCATTCTCGTGAACGTATCGTCGTCTGCCGCGATCAAGCTGGGCGAGCTGGAGATCGACGGAGTCATCGAGCGCCATCAGGCGGCGTGCGAGTGGAATGCGACGGATACGAGTTGGGAAGGGCAGAGCCTGGTCGAGTTGTGGGCGGAGCGAGCGCGGCAATCGC
>Ga0302322_100001720_pt1 | contig 18155 bp, 13 predicted proteins | sample Fen_T0_2_FD_203757 | JGI IMG/M metagenome (GOLD analysis project Ga0302322, IMG submission 203757) | Peat permafrost microbial communities from Stordalen Mire near Abisko, Sweden - Fen_T0_2 | ecosystem: Environmental > Terrestrial > Soil > Wetlands > Permafrost | place: Sweden: Abisko... | reverse complement strand
GATCGGTAGCAAGGTGCAGCTACCGCCTTGCCAGCGCGCGACCCCCCCGCCATCGCCCGCCGTCCAAATCGCGGCAGCATCGCCCCACACTGCATTCCACACGCCAACACCGGGACACTTGGCGACCGCGAAAACCGTGCCGTTCCAATGGAGCAAGGTTCCTCCGCTGCCCGCGACGAACGCATCCGTCGGCGAAGGACTCCAGAGCCCGAGCGGGACGAAACCGTCCAAGCTGGGGAGGGCAATTTGATTCCAAACGCTGCCGTCCCAGTGAACCAGGTAATATGCTTTCAGGTTCGCCGCCGAAGTGACTGACGAGCATGCCCAGAGATCGTTTGCCGCGTTTTCCCAGATCAATCGGGCCTGCGGCTCTGCGTAGACGGTCCACGTGGCGCCGTCGCTGTGCCTGAGGCCGAAGGAGTCCTCCGCCAGCCAAAAATCGGATACTGAAAGCGCAGCGAGCCTGGGCGGCTGGTAGAGCAGGCCAGGTCCGGTATCGACATTGGACATTGACCGGCCGTCGAGGAACGCCACCCAAGCGGTCGACGGCCCCTTGTAGCCGGGCGTCACTCCGGCGATCAAGGCGCTCCTCGGACCGTCGGACCAAACGTCCGTGAACGTCGCCGGAGCGCCCTCAAAATCGAACGGATTGTCCGATGGGTGTGGCGGATCCCGGTGATTCAACGTCACCCACGACCCGAGGCCGGCGCTTCCGCCGTGCGCCTCCGCACCAGCAAACGAATTGGCTCCGGCCGTGTCGTTTGCTCCGGCGGCGCCAGCCCTGCCGCCCACGCCAGCCTGCGACAGCGCCCCGTTGCCGGACGCGGCGCCCCCGCTCATGGCCGTGACGGTGCCCCCTGATGCGCCCGTGCCGCCGCCTCCGATCGCCGGAGCGCCACCGGGTTCCCGCTCCGTGAAGTCGACCAGGCCCGTCCTGCCACCGCAACTCAGCAGCGCAAGTACGGCAATCGAATACGCCCTTCGCAGACACATGCTGACCTCGCTTGCGACCCGTCCCGGTAACGACCTATCGTAGTCCCTCTCGGCCTCAATCGGAAGCGCTCGGCAGCGAAGACGCTCAGCGGTCCGTGACCACTGAATGGGCGCACCAGTTGCGGGCCGCTGAGCTAAGCTGCCCGCATGACCCCGCTCGCGCGCCAACTCGCCCGCATCTCGGCGCGCGAGATGGTTCTAGCGTTGGGCGTGCGTGGGGGACCGCACCTGCTGCGCCACGGGCTTTCGCTGCCCTTCTACTTTGCGTCACGCGACCTGGGTGAGACGCTGGCAAGCTTCGAGCGCGACGTTCGCGCGCTCGGCCTGCCGGAGGCGGCGGCCAGCGCTTTGCGGCGCTTCGGAGTCGCGCTGCGAGTGACTGGCGTAGACGCCGGAACCGGTTCGTGCCTGGTGCTGGCGAACCACCCTGGCGCCTACGATGCGCTGGCGCTGATGCGGGCCGTGGGTCGTCGCGATTTGCTGATCCTGGCGGCCGATCGTGAGTTTTTGCGTGCGCTGCCCGGTTTGTCGGCACACCTAGTGTGGGTGGGCGACGCGCTGTCCGAGCGCGCGCGTGCTCTGAAGCGAGCGCTGGTTTGGCTGCGTCGGGGCGGCGCCTTGCTGCACTTTCCAGCCGGCAAGATCGAACCGGATGCAGACTTCGCGCTCCCCGGAGCGCCGCTACTCGAGCCGTGGCAGCCGGGGGTTTTCGCGCTAGTCAGGGCGTGCGAGGCGGGCGCCGGGCGCGTCTTCGTCGCGGGCGTGAGAGGCGTGCACTCGCCGCGCGCCAAGCGTCTACTGCTCAACCGCCTGGCGGAAAAGCGCGGCATCACCACGCTCTCGCCGCTCGTGCAGCTCGCCTGCAGGCTGCGCGATGTGAACGCGCGCGTTCGGCTCGACCCAGTCGCGGGCGGCTGCGACGAGCTTTCGCTGCGCGCAGCTCTGGTCAGCGCGATTTCGAAAGCGTAGCGCGCACGGCCAGCGCCGTGTCTTTCCAGCGCGGCAAGTGCTCGGACGAGAGCCAAGCTGCCTGCCGGAGTTTGCTACGAAGGTCCTGATCGGTGACGAAGCTCTCGAGTGTCGCACCCAGCCCGCTCGCGTCGTTCGGCTCGTACAGCAGACCTGCAGAGGTCCGACTCACGAGCTCTTCTGCCGCGCCGACCCGAGCGGCGATGATCGGAACAGCCGACCACAGCGCCTCGCTCAGCACCATGCCGTAGCCTTCGAGCGTTGAAGGCAGCACCAGCACGTCCGCGAGCGCAAGCTGCTCGGCCACACCCGCGGTATCCAGCGACCCGAGCCAGCGCACGCGACTCGTGACCTGGGCGCGCTCGATGACCGTCCGCACCTCTTCGGCGTAGGCGGGCGAAAGCTCCGCGCCGACCAGCACCAGCTCAGCGTGCTCAGTCGAGAGCCCGGCGAAGGCTCGCGCTAGCTCCAGCACGCGCTTGCGCGGTACGATGTTGCCGACGAACAGCAGCCGCAAGCGCGCGCCGTTCGGCTCTTGGCCGGCGGTCGCCGGCCGCTCGAAGCGATCCGCTCCAGGCTCGGCCACCAGCGCTTGCTTCGTGAGCTGCTCGAGCTCCAAACGATCAGCGCTGACGCGGCTGGTCGTGATGCACGCGTCAGCTGCGTCGATCGCGGCCTTTTCGAGTGCGAGTAGCTGGTCACGGCTCGCGCCCGGCGCGTGCTCCCAAGCCGTCAAGTGATGGATCAAGAGCACGCGGCTCAAACCTGCAGGCGCGCTCCGAAACATCGGGCCCAGTTCGCGGAAGCACAGCTCATCCCCCAACACGACGTCGTAGTCGTCGCTGCCGAGCGCCGGCAGGGAGCCGCCGTTTGGCTCGAGCGAAACGATCGTTACGCGGTCGCCCAGCGCGCGTAGCTGCTCGACCACCAACCGGTCGTAGATGTAACCGCCGCTCACTTGATCGAGCGAACCGTAGATGACCCAAGCCACGCGCAGCGCTGACACTTGACGTATCCTACCTACGCTTTGGGTCGAGACCGCAAGCAGCGTTTCGAAGGCGTGACTCGCAACCAACGCCCAAACGATGGATCGGAACTTTTTTGCGTACCCACTTTGCGGTCCGGGCATTCCTGCTCGCGCGTCTCAGCTCCTCACCGCGTTCGATTCGGCCGCCTTTTTCGAGCGCTGGCGACCTGCGCATACGTGAGCTCGCGTCGATCGCGAACTGCGCCCAGCAGCAGTGCGCCACGGCTCATGTCACCCAGGCCGGCAAATTGCTCCGGAAAGAGCAACCTTGGGCCAAATACGTCGAGCAGGGGTTCGACGTATTTATCGCTCGCCACGCTGCCCAGCAGCACGAACTGGGTGTTCGACGTCGAGCGCTCGAGCAGTGCGTTGGCGTGACGAATCAGCGGTGCGGTGAAGTGCGGGTTATCGTGGTGAATCGAGACTTTGGCCCAGCCCTGCAAGCGCTCGAGCGAGACGCGCTCCTGCGGCGTGCACAGGCCGCCGCCCGCGCTGATGACGTATGCCGCCTCGTGGCCCACTGGCGTGCAGCCGAATGCGCGCGCGTAGGCGAGCTTGCCACGAAAGTACAAGCCGCTCACGAAGCTGAACAGCTCACCCAACCCAGCGCCCTCCACAGAGCGCAGCTCACGCGCCAATTGGAATTGCGCGGCAGCGTTGAACAGCATGGACCCGCGCCGCCCGCCGAGGTTCGCAGGCGAGAGCAGAAAGATCTTAGCCAATTCGAGCATTACCGTGCCGAGCAAGCAAAAACCGTGCAGAGTTCGGCGCCGGTCTATGTCAGCGCAGGGTAGAGCGGGTGCCGTCGTTCTTCATGCTCGTTCCAGGCCCATGGCGCGATTCGAGCGAGCTCGTTCGCGCTTCGAGTGAGTGCCGCGTGGTCGCAAGATCTTACGGCACCAGCACCCGGATCTCTGCCCGTCTGGCTACTTCTTCGGCTTGGACTTGAGGTCACTCTTCGGGCGCTTGTCGGGTGCCAGGTCCGGGTTGGACCAGTAGTACACGCTCTCGCGGCCCGCTTCATCGGTGAAACCCACGGTCTTGACTTCTGCTTGGATGGTGGCCGTTCCTTCGGGCACGTGCGCCTTCTTTACGCACGAAAAAAACATGAAGATCTTCTCACCGGGCTTCACCGCGCCAGCAAAAATTCTTCCGGAACAGACCTGCATCGGGCGCGGCTTCCCGTCGGCCGTTACCTCGAGTTGCTTGCCGGCCTTGTCGTAGAAGTAAGCGACGAGAGACCCAAACAAGATGGGGTTCTTGGACTTGTTGATGATGCTGAACTTGGGACCTTCATCGGTAGTTTTGCCGGTGTACGCCACCTCCATCATGCGCGAATCGCCTTTTCCGAGGCACGGCTCTGCCTGGGTACCGACTCCGCTGGACCCCTCGGGGCAGTCGTCCCGAAGCTTGGGCGGCTGGGCACTCGGAGCGGGAGGCGGAGCCACCGTGGCCACTGACGCACTGGGTTTGGGCGTGGGCTGCTCTTTTTTGGCCTCCTCTTCACATCCGAAGACGAGCGTCGCGAGCACGAAGACCGACAGAAGTTTGGATGACTGGATTGCGAGCGACATGGCTGGGCTTCCTCCGTCGCTCCAGGGACTCGGAGCGAACAATGCGAAACTCTACCCCGGGTAGCGACGAACGTGTGCGGATCGTGTGCGGATCGAGCCCTCGTGCTGGCACTCCCCGTCCATGCCTCGCCCTGCCGACCGGCCCGCGCGTCGCCCGCTTCAGCCTAGCCGAGTTCGCTGCGTAGCCAGAGTGCGCAGGATGGTCTCCTCGACCTGCTCTTGCCCGATCGAGCTCAGGAACGCGATGTATTCGGCGAGCCGCGCGCGGACGGCCTGTCCGGCCTCGGACTCGTCTTCGACCAGCGCAGCGTCCTGATCGCTCAGATCGAAGTTGATGAACCCGCGGCAGCGCGCTGCGCCACACAGGCACGGGTCGCGGCCGGGCTCGTTCTGGGTCACCCAACCGTAGAAGATCGTGACTTCTTCGCCGGGCGCGATGGCTCTGATGCATTGAATGCGGCCCTCGCGATCAGAGTAGATGGCTGAATTCGGGTTGCAGCTGTGATTGCACAGCCAGCCTCCCGGCACGCTGGTGTCGGGCACGATCACCGTCCACTGTTCCGAGAGCAACGTCAGCTTGCTCTGGGCGGCCAGCGTTGCCTCTGGATCTTCCACGTCGAGTCGCCGCTGTTTCGGCGCGTACGGCAGGATCACCTCGCCTGGCTTGAAGCGGCGCTTGGCGAACACGCCGCGGCCCGCGATGCTGTGCTCACGAAACTCGACGGGCGCGAGGCTGAACTTCGGCTTGCGAGGCTTGGGCATCGAGGGCGCGGTTTCAGCTTGGTCCACTCGATCGAGCAAGCAGCCGTCGTACCCAAGCGTCGGTGATCTTTTCCTGCACTGTGTTCTGACGCAAGCGCGCGGCCAAGTTCTGCCAGTCTACCGAGTCCTGCGGTTGGTCTTGATTCGAACAGGAAAAGACGATCGTCTCTTTACCAGTGACCGGATCGACGTGCTTCTGCAGGCACTGCGCGCAGATCTCTTTCATCATGCATTGCATGGGCGAATTGATCGAAGCGATGGCCACGTGCCCCGGTTGGAAGAACGGTTTGAGGACCCCGTGGCGCGCATTCTTGACTGCGGCCATCATGCGGTCACTGCCAATCGCGATGATCCGGCTGCACGAGGGCAGCGGTACTCGAACCGGGCCAAGTTGCCCCTGAGCGAAGGCAAGCATGGCGCTGACCACGTTGCCTTGAAACGCGAAATCTTGGGGCCGGCGCAGCTCGGGGAGCGGGCCGGTATCGACACTCCAGATCACTTGATCGGTGGCGGCCTCGATTTCTTCCACCTTGTAGATGTCCTCCCGTTTTCGGTACGCGGCGAAGTACAGCACGCGGCTATTGCGCTCGCGGAGCGCCCGGGCAATCGAGAACAGCACGGCATTGCCGAGGCCGCCTCCACACAGGACCACCGCTTCGTTCTCCGGGATTTCCGTGGCAGTACCGGTCGGCCCCATGACTATCACCGGCTCGCCCGGCTCGAGCGTGGCGACTTGGCGCGAACTGCCGCCCATTTCCAGCACGATCAGCGACAATAGCCCGTTCGGTTTATCGACCCACGCGCCGGTGAGTGCCAGGCCCTCCATGGCCAGCCGCGAACCGCTGTGCACTTTTGCGAAGGCTTCGAAGTCCTGCAGTCGGAAGAACTGTCCCGGCTGGAACTGCCGCGCGGCCGCGGGCGCGCGCACGATGACGTCGACGATCGTGGGCGTCAGCCGGTCGACGCGTACCACCGTCGCGCGAAGTTCGTCATCCAGCCGCGCGCTGAACGATTGCCATGCGGCGTCACGGTTGGGCTGCGTTGCCGGATCTTGGGCGCGTCGCTCTTCGGCGAAGAGCGCAGACACGTGTGGCGCACCGTCCTTGGCCGAGGCCATGGCACGCACCACGGAGCCGGCGTACGCGGGATGATTGTCGCCATAGAAGCTCACCGTGCGTCCGTGCTCGAGGTACGAGGTAAAAAAGCCGATCTCGCCCGGATGGGGCAGACGCAACTGAAGCTTGCCATCGTCGCTGCGCGCGGCCACGAAGGGGCGAAAGCTCTTGGTCTTGGGCTCGACTTGAAACGTGCCGGGGCGCTCGTGCTCGTAGGTGATGTTGGGCTGCGTGCCCGCGGCCACGAACAGGCTGCGCGCGGGCAGGCTAACCCGCTCACCGCTCGGTAGCCACGGTCCGTCTTTCACTGCTTGCTGATGGCGCTCGAATTCGACCGCGCGCAGCGCCCCCTGCTCGTCGGGCAGGCAAGCAAGCGGCGCCAAGCGCTCGATGAAGCGCACACCCTCCTCGTGGAATTTGGCGATCTCCTCGTGGTTGAGGCGATACGCGGGGCTGTCTTTGAGCCCCCGGCGATAGACCAGTGACACGCCGCCCCAGGCGGCGATCAATGGCGCGAAGTTGGGCGCCTCACCGGCCGCTGCGGCGCGCGCGCGCTCCCCGCGGATGGCGCGACCGTGTTCGAGGAACTCGTTCAGCACTTCGCGTTCCTCGGCGTCGAATTCGGTTCGCAGTGCGGCTTCGTCGCCGCCGTCTGCCAGTAAATCCTCCCAGCGCCGCAAGAATTTTTCCACTTGCACCGGGTAGTACGCGGCTACCTCGGTGGTCGTGTCGATTCCGGTTAGCCCGCCACCAATCACGAGCGCCGGCAAGCGCACTTGAAGGTTCGCGAGCGAGCGCTTGTTGAACCCGCCCGAGAGTTGCAAGGCCATCAGGAAATCGGACGCCTTACGCACGCCACGGATCAGGTTATTTTTGACGTCGATGATCGTCGGCTTGCCCGCGCCGGCAGCGAGCGCGATGTGATCGAAACCCAGTGCAAAGGCGTCCTCGACGCCCAGCGTGCCGCCGAAGCGTACGCCGCCGTAGGCGCGAAAAGTCGCGCGGCGCGTCAGCGTCGCATGGATCGCGGTGAGAAAGTTCTTGTCCCAACGTACTGTGATGCCGTATTCGGCGACGCCGCCGAAGCCTGCGGCCGGGCGCTCTTCGAGCGGCACGACCAGGTCGGACCAGCGCTCCACCGCGCGCGGCGGCCAAGCGTCCGCGCCGATCAAATCAGCGGCAAGGGGCTCGACCTTGAGGCCCTCGATGCCCACGACACCGAAGCCGTCATTCAGCAAATGCTGCGAAAGCGTGTAGCCGGCGGGCCCGAGACCCACCACCAACACGTTGCGACCGCGGTAAGGCAGCGCGAAGGGCCGCTCCCGGTTGAGCGGATTCCAGCGCGTAAAAAGACCGTAGATCTCGAAGCCGAAGCGCAGGCCGAGCACGTCCGTGAGCACGCCCGTCTCCGCCTGGGGGATGTTCACTGGCTCTTGCTTCTGGAAGATACAGCCCTTCATGCAGTCGTTGCAGATGCGGTGCCCGGTGCCCGGCAGCATCGGGTTGTCGATCACAATCATCGCGAGTGCGGCGATCGAATCGCCGTCTTTGCGCAAGACGTGCATCTCTCCGATTTTTTCGCATAGCGGGCAGCCGGAGAGCTCCACGTTGAGCGGGTTCCGTTTGAGCGTGTGCTGCTTGTCGCGCATGCCTTTGGAGCAGGAATCCTTCTCGCGTTCATGGCAATACACGCAATAGTCCGCTTCGCCACTCACCTCGCGCGGCGACATCCGCGAGTCCGTAAGCGCAAAACCGTCGCGTCGCCGCCGATGCGAGCTCGGCCCCTCGGTGATCTCTGGCAGCGCTGGGTCGGGGCGCCGAAGCGGGACCAGATTTTGGTAGTCCACGTTGTGCGGGAAACGAAACGACACCCAACCGGCAACCATCGCCTGTGCCACGGGCAGGTAGCGGTGTGCCGAGGCCCAGCGCTCGAATAGATCGAGTGCAGCGGCGAGCTCCGCTGGCACTCCTGGACCCTCGTTCTTGACGCTGGCTTCCTCGACGAGCAGCCGTGAGAGCGATGCCGCAAACGTGAGCTCTTCATCACCAGGTACGACGAGCTCCGGAAAACGCGTGGCGCACAAGCTCACGAGCTCGGCGCGGAGCACTGCTGCCGGCTCAGCGGGCAACGAATGTTCGGGATACTTGCTGGTCGCACGGCGCTTCACGAAGTTCTTGAGCTCGAAGACGACCGCTTCACGTCTTGCCCGGTCGAGCAACGCCTGATGTGCAGGCTCCACGTCGAACAGCCGGGCCACGAACCGTCCCAGCGTTCGCGCGACCGCGATCAACAACTCCGATTCTTCGGGTGGGGACAGGGGGGCCCCCGCCCGATAGCCTTCGAAGCGTCCTGCCAGTCCCGCGTCGACCTGCTTCAGCTCCGCTCCAAAAGCCCGGTCGAGCGCGGCCAACCGCTCGGGTTCGAACAGATCGCCGTAGCGAAACCCGTGTACTCCGAGCGCGAAGTTTCGTCGATCATCGACCCGAACATTGCCTTTCCCCGCCGCGAATCCGAAACCGTGAATCATCGATACGCTACTCCGTGGAGCAGCGTATCACGTCGTCTCGCAAATCGCGTGCCGGGCGCTACAGCGGCGTAAGCCTCGACGAGGGCTCGAAAGTGTGCCCGGTTCGCCTAGGCCAAGCTCAGCTCGAGGTCGAGCAACTCGAGCGGGCTCGGTCTCGTGAGAAAGAGAGCGGGAGGGGCGATCGCGACCCCGCGTCGCACCTCGCGGTGCGCTGAGTTCCCGTACTTGGTCGCCGAACGCCTTCCGGCCGGTGGCTCGCGCGCCGGAGACTCGATGGGTGCCTTCTCCAGCGCGTCCGCCGGCTCGCGCGATGGAGCCTCCGTTGGCGCTTGCTCCGCCGAACACCCGACGTTGAGAGTGAACCCCGCTTGCGCCGGCGACACCGCTTCGGGTGTCGCGAAGCGCGGCAACCGACGCACCAAATCGCGCACATCACGCCGCGCAAAGCGCGCCGCGAGCAACTCCTCCACTTTCCGGGCACTCCCCCGATGAGTACACAGCTCGAACAGTTCCCCGGCGTTCTCCGGTGTCAGGTGCTTTCGCAGCAAACTCAGCGCCGAAGCGTGCAGCGCGCCGCTCGCCACCATGGCGAACACCTGCGGATAATTGCGGCACACCCGAGCCGCGGCGATCTGCCGACCCGCTGTCGATTCGCACAACCCGAGCGTCACCAGGCAATATTCGAATAGTGAAGGGAATCCGAGATCGAGAAAAAGCTGTCGCTCGTCCCGCTCGCCGGCGCAAAAGTACTTCGTCCACGAAGCAATGCCGTTCACTTAAGAGACTGGGGGTCGAGAGTATGGAAAGGGTCCCCGCGCGTGAGACGTCGAGGAACGACGGCCGTGCAATTCAAACTACATTGGAGGCCCGGAGCGTGGACGGGGGCCCTCGTCAGTCAAAAATGTCGTTGGAATTCCAACCGCCTTTTTTCGCTTCAAGGTACTGTCAGCAGGGGCTGATCGCTCTGGCACCGCTCGACTCGTCGAACTCGCCAGCGACATCCGGCGTCGCGTCCGGTGCATCCCGATCGGCCGGGCTGATCGCCGCGCCGCTCGCGCTGTCGGTCGGGCGTCACGCTCACTCCGAGCGTGGCGTCCAACACGTTAGTGTGTTCAAACGCGCTTAACCTCGCTGGCGGATATCGACGCACGAAATCACTCCTTGCTGCCGCGCGGGTGGACGTCTATTCGCGTTCTCGGCATCGAGCCAGGACTTGAGATGGCGCGCACCGAAGCAGCAGGATCTGGGACTCGGCGGGCACAGCGCGCTGGCGCCGACTTGACGCTGTTCGAGCTTTCGATGGCAGCGCTCGACCGGGTCGATGACGCCGTCTGGCTGTGCGATGCGCGCCGCGCCACGCTTTGGAAGAACGAGCGTATGGCTCACTTCGAGCCCGAGCTACGGCACGGAGGCGCGCTCGCGCACGTGATCGATCTCGAATGGAGCCCCGTCGACGGCGAAGTCAGGCTGGAGCCCGGTCGAGTGCTGCGCTGGACGGTCGAGCGCGTCGAGTTCGTACCGGGGGACTGCGGCTACGCTTTCACCTTTCGTGACGACGAGCTTTCTCGCAGGCTGGCGGAGTGCGAAGCGCGCCTGCGGCTGCTTTCGATGCACACCAAGGGTATCATCTTCGAACTCGATGCTTCAGCACGCTTCGAGCGGGTGTGGGCGAGCGATCCCTCGCTGTTGGCGCGACCCGAGTCCGAATTGCTCGGTCGCACACTGCTCGAAGTACTAGGTGAGAAGGAAGGCGTTTGGCACCACAATCGAGTTTTGTCCACGCTCGAGAGCGGGGTGGATCAAGAGTACGAGTACCAACTGGATGTGCCGAGCGGCCGCCGTCACTTCGCCTGCTCGGCGGTCGCGCTGCCCGGAGCAGACGGCCGGCGCTCGGCCGCGTTTTGGATCCGCGACACGACCGACGAAGTGGCGCTACGCGCCAAGCTCTTGCATGCGGAACGCTTGGCGTCCATCGGCACGCTCGCCGCAGGTGTGGCGCACGAGATCAACAATCCGTTGGCATACATGCTGCTCAATCTCGGACGTATCGAGTCGTTGCTGGCAAGCTGGTCGCACGAAGCACGGGCCGAGCTCGATCTCCACCTGGAGATGCTGCGCGACGGCATGCACCGGGTGCGTCGCATCGTGGCGGACCTGTTGACGTTTGCGAAAATCGAGTCCAGGCCGACCGAAGCCGATGTGCACCACGCGCTCGATATCTCGATCGAGGCGGTGGCTGCCGAGGTTACGGCGCGCGCGCGCCTGGTGCGCAGCTACGGCCCGGCTCCAATGGTGCAAGCCGATGAAGCGCGGCTCGTGCAGGTCTTCAGCAATCTGCTCCTGAACGCCGCTCAGGCGCGATCAGCGAACGAGGATCAGCGCCACTGTATCGAAATCGTTACCGCCACTACCGTCGAGGGGCACGCACGCATCGAGGTGCGAGACAGCGGGCCCGGCGTGCCCGATCACCTGCTGAAGCGCATCTTCGAACCGTTTTTCACGACCAAAGCCAGTGGTACCGGTCTCGGGCTAGCGATTTGTCAGCACATCGTGCAGTCGTGCGGGGGGCAGGTGACGGTGCAAAATCGCGAGCAGGGTGGCCTCGTCGCGATCGTCACGCTGCCCGCTGCGAACGCAAGTTCGGGTCGTCGCTAGAAGAGCCCCGTGCCGGGCGTGAGGATGCCCATCGGATCGAAGCGGCGCTTGGCGCGCTCGAAGTCGCGCCAGGCGCTGCCGAAGTGTTGGCGCCAATCCGCGGATGTCATTGGAATCGCGCCGCTCGCGTAGCGGGTGCCGCCGACAGCGACTGCGGACTCGTACATCGCGCGGTTGCTCGCCACCATGGCTTCTTGCACGGCACGATCCGGTGGGGCCGTGCGCAGGATGTTGAACGCAAACGAGACCGGTTCGCTCGGCAAGCGGAAGAAAGGTCGTCCCACGCGATTCTTCAGCACCGGATAAAACAAGATCGGTCCTTGCCCGGTGTCCGCGATGGTCAAAGTAGTGAGCCGATCGCGCACGTAATTGGCGGCTCGGGAAGCCGGCACGAACAAGCTGAGCCACGGGTGCGGAAAGCCCCAAACACCGATGGACTTGAGAAACTCGATCGTGGGAGCGAGCCGGAAGGCAAAGTCGAGATACGGCGTCTCGTTGCGCACACGCGTGGTCACGTCGTCGCTCACACCGCGCAGTAAGCTCGTTTCGTTCGGGGCGCACGCGGGAGTGTACAGGCTGGCGGCCTCGATCATATAGCGCCAGCCAGCGCTCGAAGTGCTCACGACCTGACCCTCGAGGTACTCGAATCGCCCCTCGTGCACCAGCCGCAGCTGATCGCGGACGAACAGCTCGATGTCGTCGTAAAAGAGCTGAAAGACCAAGGCCTTCGTCGGCGCAGGGATGAGACGCAAAGTAGCCCGCAGAATCAGCGCGCATTGACCGAGGCCGCTGGTCACCGCATCGAACAGCTCACGTCGCGTGTGCGGCGAGCAGGTAACGAGCTCACCTTCACCCGTCACCACCTCCAACTCGAGCACGTTGTCGCCCTGCACGCCGAAGCGCTGCATCGTACCGCCAATGCCGCCCACAGAAACCGTGCCGCCCACCGAAAGCTCCAAGTAGTCGGTAAGAACCGGTGGCGTAAGACCCTGCTGGGCAGCAGCCACGACCAGATCGCTCCAGCGCACGCCGGCGTCGACGCACGCACCTTTTTCCGAAAGCGAGTGGATCGTCGCAAGCGAGCTCGAGTCGATCACCAACCCTCCCTCGACTTGGCACTGGCCGTATTGCGCGTGCCCCTGTCCACGCATCGCAACAGGAATTCGATGTCGACGGCAAAAGCGAACCATCTCCAGCACGTCAGCCGATGAGCCCGGCAACAGCACGGCGGCCGGGATCTGATGAACTAGATGCCCGAAGTCATCGGCAACAGCTTGGCGATGTGCAGCATCCAGAAACAGCGATCCTGCCAGTAGTGGCACGCCGTCGAAATTCGACGCTGCGCTGGCAGTCGTGATCCACGCCCGCGAGCGCGGGTCGAAGCCGACCACCATCAAAGCGCCCAACCCCGAGATGATGCGACGCCGCGAAACTCCCTCAATCATCGAGCTCTCCTTTCGACACCCGCGTCGGACCCGACCGCTGCTTGGCCACCGCACCACCCGATGCGTCGGTCGAGCAACGCTTCACCGGAGGGTACCGTCCCTGCGCGGCTCCGGCAACCGAACTCGTCGCGGGCCGCACAGCAGAGCTTTGGCTTCGAAGGAAGCGCCGACAAACAACGGCCCACGGGCAGCTCCCTCGATACCGACCCGTCTGTCGAAACAGGTCGTAGTCAGGTCGTGATCGACACTCGCCCGCCCGAATGTCAGGGCGCCGTGATCCGACCCGGCGCCATCATGCTACCGCTTTGAGTGTGACAGGAGTTGCAGTCCCCGGAACTCTGCGCCGTCTGCATCAGGCGCTCGCGGCCTTGGTAGGTCACCTTCGCTTGGTAGGGCGTCTTGATCGCCGTGTTCGAAGAAAAATTACCGGCCGCGTTGGGCGTGAGTGTGGTCATCTTCCCGTCAGCGCCGATGATCACGATACGAGCGCCGGCCGTCCCGATCGAGCTATTGCAGAGATTGGGTTCGTGCCCGGTCGGGAAAACGGTGCCGGCGATGCTGAAGCTGGGACCTTCCCCTCCGCTCTTGTGGCACGTGATGCAGGCCATGCCGGGGTTCATCGATGACGAGCCCTTGTTGCCGTTCTTCCAGGTGGTCATGCTCGTACAAGTTGGCATCGCGTTGAGTGGATCCACGCTGGGCGCGCCGGCACTGCCCCCACCCGCACTGCCCGCGGCGCCACTAGCGCCTCCGCTGTTACCCGTTGGGCAACTGGGCTTTGGATAGCCTTGTGAGATAAAGTCCTGGAGCGCGGCAACTTCGCCCGCGCTGGCGGGCGTTCCCGGGGCGGGGGGCATTGGCGTCGTCGTGCTCTGCACGCGCGCGAGCGCGACCATTGCATTGGTCTTGCTGGGATCGCTCTTCGACTGCGCGACCAGATTGGCATAGCTAACCAGTGACGGCAGCCCCGCCAATGGGGTTGCCCCGTGGCAGGCGCTGCATTTGTTCGAGATCATCGTCTGGATCGTGGCCGGCAAGGCCTCTACCGAGCAGGCCCCGCCACTCGAGCTTCCGCCCGAGGTCGATAGTCCAGCGCCGGGATTGACGCCGCCCGCACCAGTGCTGCCCGCACCAGTGCTGCCCGCACCAGTGCTGCCCGCACCAGTGCTGGTAGTCGAACCGGTCCCGGCCATCGTGCTGCTGCCGTTACCGCCCGCTCCACTCGGGGTTCCCGCGTCTCGAACACCACTCTCACCGCCGAATGCACTCGATGCGTCGCCGGCCACTCCAGCACAACCGACGATTGGGCCCAACATTGCAAAGGCGATGTAAAGTTTATGCACGCGCATGCAGCCTTTCGTAAAAGTAAAAACCCTCGAGCTCGCCAAGGGTGATGTTTGAGTTGCGCGACCCGTTCAAAGTCAGGCAACTGGCGCGCTGCTATTTTTCCGATCAGCTCCGATGAGAACTCGCCTGGACCGCCGATCTCGGGAGGCGCGTCGCGCCACGTGCAGGCAACCGTGTGCTTGGAATCGACTTCACCGACCAAGGACCACGAGCTGCCGCGAACACCAAACAGCCATGCACGTGGCTTCGCTTGCTCGATTTGGTCCGCGCGAGCCGGTTTACACGATGGATGTTCTTTGGTCGTCGGACCAGCCTGATTTTTAGCGCCCTGCGGCACTCGTCGCGGAATCGCCTGCCGAAACCCCAATGGGTCGTCAGCAGGAGTCAGACCGCCTAGACTCTGGGGCGATGCTCGGTGCCGCTGCTCTGGTCGTGTTCGTGGTCGGGAGCGGCCACGCCCGAGCCGCGACGCCCGCCTTCGAGGCGGCGGCGCGCGGTGTGCTCGGGGCAGAAACGAAGATACAGATTATCAAGCTCGACGAAGAGCTCTCCGACGAGGAGACGGTGGCGCGCGCCAATGGTGTCGATGGCGTCGTCGAACTCATTTGGTCGAATGAGCGAACGACGCATATCCACTGCTATGTGTCGCGAGAGCGCCGCTGGGTGGATCGCGAGATCACGTTCGGCGCGAACGACTCGAACGTGGCGCGCGACGCGATCGAGCGCGGCCGGTTGCTCGGTTATGCCGTGGCCACGATATTTGCAGACGAAGCCGAGCCTGGTACCGCTGCGCCTGGTACCGCTGCGCCTGGTACCGCTGCGCCTGGTACCGCTGCGCCTGGTACCGCTGCGCCTGGTACCGCTGCGCCTGGTACCGCTGCGCCTGGTACCGCTGCGCCTGGTACCGCTGCGCCTGGTACCGCTGCGCCCGAAGTGATTCACTCCACGCTTGCCCCCAACGCCCAGGGCGAGCCCAACCAGCCGTCGCTCACGCGTCGTTGCATCGAGTTCTCCGGCGTTGCAAGCTCCGGACTGGGGGGCACGGCGACGGGTCTTGGCGCCTCGGCAGGGATTCGCGCAACTGTCGTGGGTCCGCTGTCGGCACGGTTGTTCGTCGCCGGTCGAGCGGGAAATATCGTGCACGCGCAGGCCAGTACTCGCGACGCCCGTTTTGGGGGCGGGCTAGCTCTCGGGGTACCGTTTCGAGAAGACCGCTTCGAGCTCGGCCTGCGGAGCGATCTGTTTATCAGCTACTTCGATGCAACACACCTATCCGAAGACGACGTGGCTCCCGACCGACGCAGCCGCTGGCTGCCTGGTGCCGACCTGGTTGCAGAAGGCGGATTCCGCTTTGCAGGAAATGCCGGCCTCTTCCTGGGGTTCGGAGTCGAGGCGATGCTCGGCAAAACCGACCTTTACACACACGGCCGCCTGGTCGCGGTCGTGCCTGTGCTTCGCGCGGTCGGTGAAATCGGCTTTCGTATCGGCTTTTGAACGATTGTTGCCTGCTTTTGCTGCTCTCTCAGCACTCTATTACCCGAGTCGATGTCCGCCGCTGCTCGCCCGCCACTGATGCTGGTCCCCGAACCTCGGGGAACGGGCAGCGCGCGTCCGGAACCGGCGGCCGTCGACGACAGCGCACTTCTGGCCGGGCTCAGGGCGCGTGACGCAAGCCTGTCCGCGGCCTTCTACGACCGGGTGCGACCGATCGTCGATCGGACCCTCAAGCGGCTGTTGGGCAGCCGTGACAACGATTACGAAGACGTGGCTCAACGGGCGCTGTTCGAATTGGTCGACACCATCGAACGTTTCCGCGGCGAGTGCCCGCTCGATGCGTGGATCTCGATCGTAACGGCGCGCGCCGCATTCAGAGTCATTCGTCGCCGAAAAATCGAGCGACGCTTGTTCGTCGACGTAGAAGCAACCGATGCTCCGTCGGTGACTCGAAGTCACGGAAGTGCGGTCGCGGCACGTCAGGCCATAGAACGTGTCCGGGTGGAATTGGAGCGGATGGATCCAAATCGCGCCTGGACGTTTCTGCTTCACGATGTCTACGGCTACGATCTAAAAGAGGTGGGTCAGATCACCGGCGTGAGCTTGAGCGCTGCGCAAAGCCGACTCGTTCGCGGCAGACGCGAGATGCACGAGCGGATTCGCAACGATCCCGCGTTGAGCCGCTTTCTACAGCAATCGCCGGGGGACGAATGAACGTTCCGCGCTTTGCCTCGGCCGTAGCCAAGCTACTGCGCGGTTCGTTGCCTGACGAAGCGCGTGTTACGGGCGATCGCGCACGCGGCATTGCGACAATCGAGCGGGCGATGCTGGCTCGGTCTCGCCGTCGTCGCTTGCACTGGGGCGGCGCTACTTTGGCGCTCGCTGCAGCCGCGTCCTTGCTCGTGACGGCGGGCAGCTGGATGAGTGTACGTCCGAAGGGCGGGGCGTTGGTCTCGATCAACGTCTCGCCAGCGGGCCACGGCGCGGCGCTTCGAGCGGGCGATCGCGCCGAAGCGCTTCCGGAGCGCGCCGAGCTCGCCTCGGGTCAGCGTATCGAAACGCCCCCGGACGGCGGTGCGTCACTACGCCTCTCGACTGGTACGTCGATGGATCTGGCGGGTAGTACCTTTTTCCGCGTCGATAGTCAGGGCTCAACGGAACGGTTCTCGCTGCAACAGGGCGCGTTGTCCGCCCACGTTGCCAAGCTTTCCGCAGGTCAGCGCTTCATCATCGCCACCCCGGACGCGGAAGTCGAGGTTCGTGGCACTCGTTTTCGTGTCAGCGTGCTGAGCAACGCGGAGGCTTGTGGCAGTGGCTCGCGCACGAGGTTGGTGGTCACTGAGGGCATCGTCGTGGTTCGGGCATCCGGTGCCACGGTCGACGTAACTGCGGGCCAGCATTGGCCGAGTGACTGCACGGACGCCGAGCCAACGCACGCCGCTCCGGTGCCACTTGGGCTGCCTCGAACAGGGGCTCCCGCCGATGCATCGGGGGCGCCTACCCACGCCGAAGCCTCTCGTCCGGTCGCCGGTCAGTCTGCCGATCATGCCTCGCCGGTGCGCTCGGCGGCCGAGCACGCGTCCGAGCTGGCCAAACAGAACGACTTGTTCGCGGAGGGCGTCGCACTGCGCCGGCAGGGCGATGTCGACGGTGCGCTCCGCGCTTACCAATCTTTGATCGCGCACTTCCCCGCAAGTCCTCTGGCAGAAAATGCCATCGCCCAGCGCATGCGCCTCCTCTCGAGCACTCATGACCCTCGCGCGCGCTCAGAAGCGGAACGTTACATCGCCCGTTATCCGCGAGGGTTTGCGCTGAAGGAGGCCAAACGGTTGGTGGTCGGTCCGTGAACGGCGCGCGTGGCCCTCGGCAACGCGGCCGCTGGTTTCTGACGCTGTTCGTGTGCGCGGTCAGCGCGGCTACGGCCTGCAACTCTAGCTTCGAGTTCGACGCTCCCAGCGCCGGAAGCGGCGGGCTTGCCAACGCGCTCGGGGGCACAGCCGGAGCCGCGTCAGGGACGGCTGGAGCCGCGTCAGGGACGGCCGGAGCCGCGTCAGGGACGGCCGGAGCCGCGTCAGGGACGGCCGGGGCGGAGCCGGGTATCGCCGGGATGTCGACGACGGGCGAGAGCTGCGGCGTTCACGCTCAGTGCCCGGCCAATCTGCACTGCGTCGAAGGCGAATGCTACGAGTGCGCCGAGGACGCCGATTGTAAGTCTACGGGTACGATTCATTGCGATGACACTCACC
>Ga0302322_100001718_pt1 | contig 18162 bp, 12 predicted proteins | sample Fen_T0_2_FD_203757 | JGI IMG/M metagenome (GOLD analysis project Ga0302322, IMG submission 203757) | Peat permafrost microbial communities from Stordalen Mire near Abisko, Sweden - Fen_T0_2 | ecosystem: Environmental > Terrestrial > Soil > Wetlands > Permafrost | place: Sweden: Abisko... | reverse complement strand
GGTTCATCTGGACTGGGACGCGGTTCAACAAGGAGCGACGAAGGTGTTTCGCTTGTCGGATCCCTTTCAGACGAAATTGTAGTGCGCAATCGAGCACTGCAGCTCTCTTGGTTACTCCTTAATCAGCTTTTTACGTATAGCCTGAAGTTCGGTCTTCCGCGTCGTGCTTGTTGGAGCTTTTAGTGAGAGAGACTCTAGGGCTTCTACGATCGATTGAGAAATAATGAGGCGCGCGTTTTGTTTGTCGTCCGCTGGTATGATGAACCACGGAGCTTCTTTCGTGCTGGTTTCGGTCAAACAGGTTTCGTATGCGCGCTGGTAATCTTTCCAGAAGCGACGTTCTTCCACATCTCCAATACTGAACTTCCAGTTTTTCTCCGGTTCATCGATACGAGATAAAAATCGCTGCCGCTGTTCGTCTTTGGATAAGTGCAGAAAGAATTTCAAAATGATCGTGCCGTTCCGGTGGAGGTGTTTTTCTAAATCGACGATGGAACGGTAGCGGTTTTTCCAGAAATCCTTCGCTTCAGTGATCTCTGATGGAAGAAGCTCGTTTTCGATGATCGCCGGATGCACACGCGCGATCAAAACCTCCTCATAGTAAGAACGGTTGAAAATGCCGATATTGCCGCGTGGGGGCAAAGCGCAGGTGGTCCGCCAAAGAAAATCGTGGGCACGCTCCGCCGCACTCGGCTGCTTGAAACTATGAACCTGGCAGCCCTGCGGATTAACGCCCGACATCACGTGCTCGATTGCGCCATCTTTGCCGGAAGCGTCCATTCCCTGAAAAATGAGCAGCAAAGAGTAGCGTTGATCGGCATAGAGCAGAGTTTGAAGCTCATTCATCCGGTCGACGTGATCGTCGAGCTGTTCTTGGTATTGATGCTTATTTTCAGTGAGCGGTTCGAAACAGGTCGGCCATTCCTTAAGTTTGACGTTGGTTCCTTCCGTAACGCGGCATCGGTCAGGAGAATTTTTGAGTTTCATGAGAAATATTCCGGCATTCTTGCGCTGAACTGCTCCAACGGCAAGCCACCGCCATCGAGTACCGCTTTGCGGCCACCACAGGCGTGAGCAATCGTAATAACCTCGCGAACAAAGTCATCGCCGCACGCGACGCTGCCGCAGCGGCGCTTGCGACGAACGTCATCTCAGGCTTTACGACTGATATACATAGCGACACCCGACCGACCGGAACGGCTTACGACATCGGCGCGGACGAATTTCAGCCCGACACCGTGGCGGTGAGGCCGGAGGGAACGGAAGGAGCCACGCTGGTAATCTAAGCGCTCAAAGCTAGTTCCAGTTCATCCTCGTCGAGCGGAGGAACTTCCAGCGGCAGTAATTCCGGCAGCGGCGGTGGCGGCGCCCCGGGTGACTTCCTCCTCGGAGCGCACGTTTCGCTCTCGGCTATCCGGCTATATCCGGCCAGACGCTGCTAAGACGCACACCGTCGCAATGGCAAAGCCCGCAGGTCCTTGCGGGCTTTTTTCGCCCACTTCAAATGCCCACGGCGGCGAAAATATGAGTGTGTTGCGCGAGCGAAACGAAGCAAAGGCGAGCCTGCCGAAATTAATTAACCCTCAGCGGCTGGGCGGTGTTATGGCGCCGGATCTCGGTCAAAACTGGTCCGCCAAAGCTCTCAGGCCACTGTAACGTAATTTTTTCAATCTTTGTCGTGCAAAAATGGGAACCAACTGCTAGAAATAACAGTCGAAGCAGGTTATTGCATTGGAATGACCGCTTGATCGTTTTTTCGCGATTGTTGCAGATTTGGTATGACAGTGGCTGTTGAGAAAAAACGACCCGGTGTAAGTTTTATTGTAATTTTTTAGCCAAAAAAACCGTTATATTCTACTGAGCAAAGTACGTCATGAAACTCGAGAAGACACCCTTTCTAGCGACCCATCTGACCGAAGATGTTGCATGGATTGATGTGCTCTTTGTGCCGAAGGAAAATCGGTGCCAAGGCTTTGGCCGCCGCATGGTTCTTGAGTGGCTTTCGAAACTTCCTGCCACGATCAAAAAGATCGAGTTGCTCGCGGTTGACCTCGACGGTGGCTCGCCAGTCGGCTTTTGGAAGAAATTAGGCTTTGATGTCGAGGATAAGTACTACCCCGAAATCATGACCGGGTGCTATATGAGCCATCCACTACAAGAGGACGGCCAGCCTGAAAAGAAGCCCGAGACGGAACAGCCTAAATCTAAACCGGACGACGATGTTTGGTGTGTTCAGGCCTGAGTTCGCCAAGAAATCTCCGCATTTAAACCGAAGCCGCGCCGATCAAAGCGCGGCTTTTTCGTTTCCGAAAATATCGTCGGTGAGGTTTTCGCTTGTGACCACCTGAGCGTTTTCCCCAACAGAGATCACGTCGACAGCTACGCTCACGGCATGTTTGCCGCCACCACTAATAACGCCTCGGATCGGACTTACGTCTTCGAAGTCTCGGCCCCACGCTACGGTAATATGCCGGCCGGACGACAGGACGTTGTTAGTCGGGTCCAAGTCAACCCAGCCAAAACCCGGGACGAAGAGCTGAACCCAAGCGTGCGAGGCATCGGCACCGATAAGCTTGGTTTCTCCCGGTGGCGGCAGTGTTTCTAGATAGCCGCTCAGATAACGCGCCGGCAGACCCAGACTCCTTAGGCAACCAATCTCTAGATGGGCGAAATCCTGGCACACGCCGCGCCGGGTTTGCAGCACCGTTTCGAGCGGTGTGGCCACCGTTGTGGCGGTTGGATCGAACGCGAAATCGGTAAAAATGCGTTTTGTGAGTTCCGCGGCCGCCTCAAGCAACGGTCGGTTTGGCGTGAACGAAGGCCTGGCGTAATCGGCGAGCGCCGGCAGGTTGGGCACCATCGTCGACGGATAAAGAAACTCTTGAACCTCTAGCGGCACGACGCTTCCGCGATCTTTCAGCAGCGTTTCCCAAGCGGGAGTACGGCTGGGCTCCGGCCAATCGCTTGGCACGAGATCGACCTTGCTCCGGGCGGTCACAGTCAGTTCGCGATGCTCGCCCTCCATCGTAAGAAAGTTGGTGACGTTGCCAAAGTAGTCTTCGCGTGTCGTGAGCAAAGCTGGAGTCGGCGAGACGGAGAGTTCGTGCGCCAAACATTTCTGGTTGGGAAGATCACGTGGTTGCAGCCGGGCGACGTGTTGAGAAATCGTCACGTCACTTGAGTACGCGTAAGAAGTGCGATGTGTGATGAGGTAGATCACAGCGTCAACTGGCCCGCGCGGTCGCGTGGCTGAAATACTGTCGGGTGAGCGAATCGGAAATGCCGCGAAGCTGGGCGGCGACTTGCTGCAGGTGTGTGCTGAGTTGGGTGTCAGCGGTGGTCAGTTGTGCGTGCGCCATCGCTGCCCAGTCCGCGTCAGCAATGAACTCACGGAGAACCTCAGCTTGTGCGCAGTTGTGATCACGCCCTGGTTCCTTCGGTAGATTATCGAGATGATCGACCAGCGCGCTGACTTGAAATGCGAGGGAGCGCGGATTGGCATCGTCGGCTAGGAGGAGTTCCAGGCCGGGTGGCCATTGCGGCTGGGAAAAATATCGACGTCGATAGGTCATCACACTGTCCGCGATTTCGAGCACGGGTTCCAACGTGTCAAAGCTCGTCGCCTGCACCTCGAGTGCTGCGTGCACCAGGCTGCCGATGTTGCCAGCGCGTTCAAGTCGGCGGCCGATGTCAAGGAAGCGCCAGCCATGACCGCGGGTCATGTTTTCCATTTCCATGCCGGCAAAGGCCGCAAGATTGACAATCAGCGTATCGAGCAACGCTACCATTTCCGAAGTCGGAGTGCGCCCAGTGCGCTGGCTTGGCTCGACTTGCAGGCGATTGAGAATGCGCCAGGTGTCGGCGGTAAAACGGTCTCGCAGCGAGAATGCGATTGTGCCGAGCCGACTCTGGAGTTCCCGTACGGTGCCTAAGCGATTGGTTCGGTAAATGAGTTGAAATACTTCACTCTCAACTCCGCGGATGGTGTGTTTCTCGCGAAAAGTCGGCGGGAAAAGATCGACGTGTGCCAGCAGGCGCACGAGCGCGGTCAACTCGGGCGTATCATCGACACCGGTTTCACCTGTGAGCCGGCCAAGCACGCAACGTAACAACCGCAGCGTGTCTTCGAGTCGCTCGGCATAACGGCCCAACCAAAATAAATTATCAGCGACACGGCTCGGCACCTCCGCAGCGGCGCGTTCACGCCAAACGACGGGTACAGTAGGAAGCGGCAAGGTAAGTTGGCTTGAAGGGCCTTCGCCCATTACCCAGGTATCTTTGCTTCCGCCGCCGTTCTGCATGGAGATAATAAATTGCTCGGGCGAACGCGAAAAACGTGCGAGTCCTCCGGGCATTATCTTGTAGCCGTCCTGAGTGGCGCAAACGTAGGTGCGCAACGCCACCGGCCGTGGCATGAGGCGATTGCCCTCCCAGACAGGAGCGGTGCTGAAAGCGATGCATTCCTGGCCGACGAAATTGTACGGCGCCTGGCGCACCTGCGCGAGAAGGCGGTCTCGATCTTTTTCCGTCGCGCGACGCGCAAAAAAAGGTCCACCACTGCCACGTACGAACGCAGGCTTGAGGACCAAATCCTGCAGATGCTCCTGTACGTAGGTGAATTCCTTATCCTGCCCGCACCACCAAGTGGCGAGCGAGGGTAGTTTTAATTCTTCACCCAACAGACGCCGGCAAAGCATCGGCAAGAACGCTGCGAGTGCAGGCGTCTCCACTACGCCGCTACCGAGGGCGTTGGCGATGACGACGTTTCCAGCCCGGGCCGCTTCGATCAATCCAGGAATGCCCAAGATCGAATCGGAACGCAGCTCCAACGGATCGCAAAACGTGTCATCCGCGCGGCGTATGATTACGTCGACCGCCTGCAGTCCTTCGAGTGTTTTTAGGAAGACACGTTGGTCGCGGACGGTGAGATCGCCTCCTTCGACTAGCGAAAACCCCAAATGTCGCGCGAGGTAAACGTGCTCGCTGTAAGTCTCATTGTACGGACCTGGGGTGAGAAGAACGACATTGGGTTGGCCAGAGGAGCGCGCGGCCATGCTGCGCAGTTTTTCGCCCATCCGCTGAAAGAAATTTGTCAAACGCTCGGTCCGGAGCTGGCGAAATTCGTCAGGCAGCACGCGTGAAAGGACGTTGCGATTTTCCAACGCGTAACCCGCACCCGAAGGCGCCTGTGTGCGATCCGACAACACCCACCATTGACCGTCGGGCGAACGGGCGAGATCGACCGCGTGAAGAAACAAAAACAGATTCTCTGCCGGCACGATGCCGTGACACGGGCGAAGAAATGCGGGGTTCGCATAAACGAGAGCGGGCGGCAGCACTCCGTCGTGTAGCAACCGCTGTGGACCGTAAAGATCGCCGAAAATCGCGTTAAGCAATCGGGTGCGTTGCGTGATGCCGTCTTCAATCATGTGCCACTCGCTGGCCGGCAGGACGAGGGGCACAAGATCGAGCGACCAAGGGCGGCCAAGCCCATGTTCGTCGCCATAGATGTTGTAGGTAACGCCATTTTCTCGCAGCACACGCGCGGCCGTATCACGTCGACTAACCAACTCACCCGCACCTAATCTGTCGAAGGACTTAACCAAACCTTGCCAATGCAGACGCACCGCGCCCTCCGCACCGAGCATCTCGTCGTAGGTGCCATTCGGCGGGGGATAGTCGTGCAGAAGCGGCGCTGCAGGCGTTTCTGCGTTAGCTGTTGTCATGGACGGAGGCATGTTGGTCGCCGTGACACGAACTCGCAATCACGACTCTACAAAGATGCGACGATTTCTAGATGCGGCGAAGATCGAGGGTGAAGGGAAAATCGGGATTGGGCTCGCAGGGACGCGGCTTCATCGGTCCAGGTGTGTGCCCGAACCGGAAGAACCGGGCCAGCCGCCGGCTTTCGGCCTCGTAAGAATTGACCGGGAAGGTCTCGTAATTGCGGCCGCCGGGATGGGCAACATGGTAGGTGCATCCGCCCAGACTTCGTTCATTCCATGTATCCACAATGTCAATCACTAGTGGCGTGTGTACCGGTATGGTCGGCTGCAGACAACTGGCGGGCTGCCAAGCACGATACCGCACACCAGAGACGAACTCACCATTTGTCCCTGTCGGGTGGAGTGGTAACGCGTGGCCGCCGACACTCACGACGTGGCGTCCGGGTATGAGTCCGCGGGCCTTGATCTGTAGTCGTTCGAGCGAGGAATCGACATAGCGTACGGTGCCGCCTGCACCTGGCTCTTCGCCGAGCACGTGCCAGGGTTCCAATGCCTGGCGCAACTCAAGATGGAGATTGTCTAATTTGAGATCGCCAATCTGTGGGAAACGGAACTCGAAATGGGGTGCGAACCATTCCGAGTTCATCGGATAGCCGTTGGCCTGCAGATCCTCGACGATGTCGTTGAAATCATTCCACACAAAGTGCGGCATCATCCAACGGTCATGAATATCGGTGCCCCAGCGCACGACGTTCTTTAGGTACGGTTCTTCCCAGAAACGAGCGATGAGCGTGCGCAACAAGAGCTGCTGCGCGAGGCTCATGCGCGCATGCGGCGGCATTTCGAAAGCGCGCATTTCCAGCAGGCCGAGCCGGCCGCTGCTGCTGTCAGGCGAATAAAGTTTATCGATGCAAAACTCGGAACGATGTGTGTTGCCCGTTGCATCTATCAGAAGGTTTCGAAAAAGCCGGTCGACGAGCCAGGGAGGAACGTTAGCTTTGTCCGGTACCTGCCGAAACGCTAGCTCGAGTTCATAAAGCGAATCGTTGCGCGCTTCGTCGATGCGTGGACTTTGGCTGGTCGGCCCGATGAACATGCCGCTGAACAAAAACGATAGCGATGGATGATTCTGCCAGTAAGCGAGGAGCGAGCGCAGCAAGTCCGGACGACGCAGCAACGGTGAGTCGGCGGGTGTCGCGCCACCAATGACAATGTGATTGCCGCCGCCCGTGCCTGTGTGGCGTCCGTCGATCATGAATTTCTCCGTGCCGAGGCGCGACTGACGGGCGTCTTCGTAGAGTCCTTCGGTCTGCTTAACCATCTGGTCCCAGGAAGTGGCTGGGAACATGTTGACCTCAATCACTCCGGGATCAGGCGTGACTTTGAGAACGTTGAGGCGTGGATCGTGAGGCGGCGTGTAGCCCTCGACCACGACAGGCGTGTCGAGCAGATCAGCGGTGTCTTCGACCGCGGTCACGACGTCGAGGTAATCTTCAAGCGTGCGTACTGGCGGCATGAATACATGCAAGCGGCCGTCGCGCGGTTCAATGCAGAGAGCGGTGCGAACGATCCACGAAGCGGATTCGCCAGGCGCGGGTGGGCGGGCTGGATCAAAAGGGAGTGGTGGGTCTTTCGGTAGACGCTGACCGCGAATTTCGTTTTGAGCGCCACTGGGTGTGATCGTGGGTCGGCGCGAGCTCAGCCCGGCAGGCGGAAAATATTTCTGCAGATCCTTGGGCGGACGCGGCGGCAGCGGGGGACGATCTTCCAGCGGATCGAGTTCGTTGAGGTATGGATAATCACTCTTGGCCACCCAAGGCTGGGAGTCGAGTGGGAGGCGTAGACCGATGGGAGAATCACCAGGGATCAAGTAACATCGTTCAGTGCGTAGGAACCACGGGCCGCTGGCCCACTCTGGACCCTTTAATCCATTCTGGCGCTGCACGGGCAGAATATAGCCGATAGGTTTTTCGAGGCCCTGTTCGAATATCTTCGCGAGGCGCGCGCGATCCTCTTTATTGTCCAGTTTGGATTTGAACGGGTCAACGTTGGTCGGCAGACGGCGCTCTTTCCAAAGATAATACCAAGCGTCTTCGAAGGCCGGCATGATCCACTTGGCATCACAACCAAGCCGAAGCGCCAAAGCGTGTGCAAACTGTTCGGCTCGCTGCGCGTCGTGATTGTAGCTTTTGGTCTCAAGCGCGAATAGTTCCTCTTTGGTCCAGATCGGCTGGCCGTCTTTGCGCCAATACGCGGCAAACGCCCAGCGAGGCAACGACTCGCCCGGGTACCATTTGCCCTGGCCGTAGTGCAACAACGCTCCAGTGGTGAAACGCGTTTTCAGCCGTCGCATGAGATCGTCGGCGAGCTGGCGCTTTTTCGGACCAAGCGCAGCGGAGTTCCACTCGGCGCCGTCCATGTCGTCGATGCTCACGAAGGTGGGTTCACCGCCCATGGTCAGGCGGCAATCGTTCTTTTTGAGTTTTTCGTCCACCACGTGGCCGAGCTTTTCGATCTCGGCCCACTGTTCGTCGGAATAGGGAAGGGTGACGCGCGGGGATTCGAAGATGCGCGTTACCTTCATCTCGAAATCGAACTTGGTTTCGCAGTCGTCGATCACACCGCTGATCGGTGCGGCGCTCTGTGGATCGGGCGTGGCGGCGAGCGGAACGTGCCCCTCGCCGGCGAGCAGGCCGCTCGTGGGGTCGAGACCGATCCAACCGGCACCGGGAAGATAGACTTCGCACCACGCATGCAGATCGGTGAAATCTTTTTCCGCACCGCTTGGACCATCAAGTGATTTCTGGTCAGCCTTGAGCTGGATCAGATAACCGCTAACGAAACGTGCTGCTAGTCCGCAGTGCCGAAACAGCTGACAGAGCAACCAGGCTGAATCACGGCAGGACCCGCTGAGATTTGTAAGTGTAACCTCGGGTGTCTGCACGCCAGGTTCTAAGCGAATGAGATACTTGATGTCCTGCCAAAGCCGCTGGTTGAGGCCAACGAGAAAGTCGATCGTTCGTGGTTTCTCGCGTCCTGGGAAGGCATAGAGTTCACGCCGGATTTTTGCGAGATAGTCGGTGAACTTGGGAGTCCTTTCGCCTTCTCGACGAAACGGCTCCAATTCGTGATCAAGCGTCTTGTCGTACGCGAATGGGAAACGCTCGGCCTCGGGTTCGAGAAAGAAATCAAACGGATTGAACACCGCCATCTCCGCCACGAGATCGACTTCGACGCAGAATTCTTTCGTCTGCTCTGGGAAGACGAGACGCGCGAGGTAGTTCGACTGTGGGTCCTGCTGCCAGTTGATGAAGTGTTGTTCAGGTAGTACGCGCAGTGAGTAGCTCAAGATGCGTGTGCGCGAATGCGGTGCAGGACGTAGCCGTACGATTTGTGGCCCGACATTGATCAGTCGGTCGTAGCGATAGTGAGTGCGGTGGTGAAGGGCGACGTGGATCGACATGAACGGTGACGACATGCCTCGCCAGTCCGAACGCAGAATTGCGTTCAAAACTGGCCTGCATGCACCACTTTCATAGCAGGTACTCGGCCAAGTCAGTCCGGATTGCCGAAATATCTAATCGCAAGCCTGCTAAGACGTAAGGGCGTCGTCGCGCAGCATCATTTCTCCTGTAGAGCTTAGCTCGAATAAGCAGTTGGCGTTTCCTTTTCGTTCATCGGTCGTCGTATCATTTCACACCGCGCAATCTAAAGCGTCGGCTGAAACCGAGCAGTGAGAGGGCTCCGAAAAACCAAAGTGACGGAGTGCCACCACCCCCACTGCCGGAGCTGCCCGAACTGGAACTGGAGGAAGAAGATGACGATGATGATGAACTGCTGGAACTCGACGAACTACCGGAAGAGGAAGATGAACTCGATGAGCTGCTTCCTGACGTCAAAGTTAGCGTGCTGACATTTCCGGCTGGATCGATTTTCCGGATCGTGGCGTTGCCGGTATCGGCCACGAAGAGGTTGCCGTTCGCATCCACGCAAAGGGCTTGAGGGTGTTTGAACAGAGCAAACATTCCGGGGCCATCTTCCAATCCAGATACCGTCGGCAAACCGGCGACCGTGGTAGCTACACCGGCGGGAGTGATTTTCCGAATCGTCGAATTGGCGGTATCGGCTAGATAAATATTCCCAGCGGTATCCACGGTCATTCCTTCCGGTTGATGGAAAAGTGCGGAGGCGCCGGTTCCATCGTCGAAACCTCCCACGCCGGTCACGCCCGCCAAGGTGGTGACAACGCCAGCGCTGGTGATTTTGCGAATGAGATTGTTAGTTGTATCCGCGACGTACGTGGTGCCATTGCTGTCCACGGCAAGTCCGCTCGGAAAGTTAAAGCGGGCAGCGATGCCCGTGCCATCGGCGGAGCCAGTGACTCCGGCGCCACCGGCGAAAGTGCTGACGGTTCCATCGGTCGCGATTTTGCGGATAGTATTATTCATGGCATCGGCCACATACAGCACGCCACTTGCGTCTCGCGAAATACCCGTCGGCGAAGAAAAAGTCGCAGCGTTGCCTGCGCCGTCTGCGTTCCCACGAACCGTGGTCGATCCGGCTAAGGTAGTAACTGCGTTGCTGGTGGAGATGCTGCGAATAGTCGCGTTGGAAGTATCCGCGACGACGAGCGTCCCATTCCCGAGCAATGTTATCCCATTAGGCTGGTTAAAGCGAGCTGCTGCACCTGTGCCATCGCTTGTGCCTGCGGTGCCGTTCGTACCGGCGACGAGGGAGATTTGGCCAGCCGAGGTTATTTTTTGAATCGTGTTGGCGTTGGCGTCGCCGACAAAGAGATTTCCTGAGCTGTCCACAACGATGCAGGTCGGAAACGGCAGATATGCAGGGGTAACGTTAAGGCCGACCGCGGGACTGTTCGAGATCGTACCGTTATCTGTGGCGGTGAAGCGATATTTATTGCCGTTAAGTGATGGATCGGCGGTGACGATTGCTAGCTTGGAAGAGGTCGTGCCGCTGTAGACTGATCCGTCGGTAATATTGGTCCAAGTGGTGCCGTTGTTGGTAGAGACTTGCCATTGTATATTTCCGCTGACGGAACCTGCCGAGAAGATGACGGAATGCCCGGTTGTTACCGTTCCGTCGACCAATTGGTTAGAGACCGTGCTGAGAGTCGCGGCATTGCTGGTCACCGAACTCACGGAGTTCGTCGCGGTAAATGTATAAGAGCCAGCATCTCCCGCGGCGACGCCCGTGACGGTGTAGGAGGTGTTCGTCGCGCCATTGATGTTTGCACCACCTTTTTTCCATTGATAGGTCGGCGTAGGTGTACCGCTCGCTGCGGCGGTGAACGTGACGGAGCTGCCCAACATCACAGTTTGACTCGCCGGTTGTGTGGTGATTGCCGGAGCGACCGGAGTGGAGACTGTCAGGGTGGCCGCATTACTCGTGGCAGAGCCGACGGAGTTGGTTGCTACGACGGTGTAGGAACCGGCGTCGGCTGCCGCGGCGCTGATTATATTAAGAGTGGCGTTGGTTGCGCCGTTTATATTCACACTGTCCTTTTTCCATTGATAGGTGGGAGTAGGCGTTCCGCTTGCGGCTGCAGTGAACGTCACGGCGGCTCCTGCGGTCACCGACTGACTTGTCGGCTGAGTCGTAAACGCTGGCGCAGTGTTATTGGCGGTGACGGTGATGGTGTAACTGTAGACGGGCGAGCCGATGCCTCCTGTATTTATAAACTCAAACGTTTGCAGTGTGAGATTGTAGGCTCCAGCGGTCGTTGGCGTGCCGGATAGCTGCAGCGATCCTATGTTCACTGAGCCCGGACCAGTCAGACCGGAAAAATTTAACCCCGGCGGAACTGATCCAGTTATGGTCCACGACATTGGCGGCGTTTGCGTGCCGTTGACCGTATAAAATACTGAAACCGGAGATCCTGCTGTTACCGTGACCCCCGTCGCCGAACCAGTTGAAGGAACCAGTGGAGTCGCTCCGGCCATCGTGTTTACCATACCAAGTGCGGCGACACTCGCGACGACGGCCTTAAGTATCACGGTGACAGGTGACACGACGGCCATTTCTTCAGCGACCGCCACGGAGCTCAGCGCGGGCATTCGCTGCAAAATTAACATAAGCAAGGCACCGGGAAGATTGATCCAATGTATGTGCCGTTGTATCTGGGCGGAGATTTTCATAGGACTAGCAGGGCTTATTGTTTTCTGAAAACGAGACGCGCATTCGCGCTACCGTGGTAATTAAGCTCAGATTGTCCGGAAAAAAAGCGGCATGAGGTAACGGGGCTGTTACATGCTAGCTTTTGCCTTCGGTAGGCTAGGGATAAGAAACTAGTATAAATCGCTAAATGATTAGGCTGAATCAAACGGCCACGGAGGACGAATATCAGCCTACGGCTGACGGCCGCTACTATTACTCCCAAAGCCGGCTTGAATTCAGGACGCCTTAATTAATTGCATCCGCAGCCACTGCCACCGATGCCGCGCCCTCCAGAGGCGGATTCACGCGAGAAATAAATATGCTCAGCCATCGTAACAGCGAGAGGGTCGCGATCGGAGCGCATTGTGTAGTCAGTAAGAGCGGTGCGTTCCCAAGGCTGGACGCGCACAAATTTTGTGCTAGAACAACCACCGAACGCTCCTAAAGACAGTATGGCGAGCATTGAGGTTGAAATTAGGCGGATAAAAGTTGTTTTCATGACGGTGGAGAAGGTTCAGCGAGCAATGATTCGATTTCTCGACGTATGTCTTCTTCGGTGGTGGTGCCGTGGAAGCCTTGGTGGATGAAACGCACCCGGCCGTCTCGACTGAGTAAGTAGCAGGTCGGCATAGCGGGCACCTTGACTTGGCTTACCAGCTTGTGGGTTTTGTCGCGTAGGGTGGCGAAAGGAGGAGACTCTTTCTTCACAAAAGCGTCGAACGCGGATTGGTTCTCGTCTGCGCTCACTGCGACGATGACGAGACCCTGCGCTTGGTATTTGGCGTACAATTGAGCGTAACGAGGGAATGACATTTTGCACGGCGCGCACCAAGAGGCCCAGAAATCGACCAACGTAATTTGCCCTTCTGTTGCCGGTGGCGTGCCACCCACCAGTGTGCTGGGATCGAGCAACGGGAATTTGTCGCCTACTTGTATTGCGGCGCGTCCACTCGCAACGCAGGCGAGTATGATCAAGCAGAGCGAACAGAATTTATGACGAAACTGCATAGTTAAAAAATCCTAGAGTTTGGCCGCGTAGAGGGCCGCCAAGTGCGATGCCTTCAGCGCCCGGAAATTCGCGGATAAAGTTAATGCCCTCCCTAAGTCCCAGGACGAAGGCTGTCGTGCTCAGTATGCCTGCTTGTAGGCAGCTGTCCGCGATGACGGTGGTTTGGGTACAACCATTCGAAACCGGCCAACCGGTGCGCGGATCTATGATGTGGCCATAGCGCCGACCATCGATTTTGAAACAGCGCACATAGTCTCCTGATGAGGCGACGCCTTTGCCTGAAACGGCGATACTCCCTGCGATTTTACCGGGGTTTTCTGGATCTTCGAGCCCGATGTGCCAAGCGGGTCGACCGGGAGGCGCCCCGAGGGCACGTAGATCGTGTCCGAAGTCTACGAGCACGTTGGTGATGCCATGGTTTATGGCCGTCGCTGCGATGAAATCGACGGCATATTCTTTTCCGAAACCACCAAAATCTAATGCCATGCCCTGCACAGGCAAAAACACTTTTCCAGGTTTCCTTTGCACTATTTTCCAGCCCGTGAGCCGAAGGGTTGCATCGATTTGTTCTCGATTAGGGATTGTAGGACGTTCGGCTTTCCAATTCCACAACTGAATCAATGGAAGCGCGGTTGGGTCGAGTATTCCGCGCGTCATCGTATAAAGACTGTCGCATAGGTCAAAAAAGGTATCCATCTCTTCATCTACTTCGACCCAGGCGCGTCCGGCAGCGGCGTTTATTTGGCTCACCAAACTGGTTGGCTTAAAACGGGAATATTTCGCCTCGAATTTCGATACCCATCGGATTGCGGCGGTCTCGAATGTCGATTGAGGGTAGTTTGAGTTCGGTGTTACATATTGCACTTCGCAAGTTGTGCCCAGAGCGGGAAAAGTGAACTTGTGTAAAGATCCCGTTGATATCCGTCTCGCGAGTGGCGTGGGTGTCGGGGTTGTCTGAACGAGCGTGGTCATAGGGTGAATCGAGTTGGAGTTTGTTGGGCTACCACGAGAATTTTGCGCCGCCGGTCCAGATGGCGGTGCGAGGATAGGCGCTCCCGGGAGTCACACTGTCTTTCCCGTGCATATCGTATTGCTCGTACGCGGCGTCAAATTGCCAATGAGCGGGCGCGGTCCATATGATCTTCAGCCCGTAAGTTGTAGTGCGCAGTGAAGACAGACGATAATCTGAAGAATAAAATGGACCCTGCGTGCGCGGCGCGCCGGCCACGGGAGTGATCGCAGTATTATCGAGATTATAATAATAGAAATCCGCGGCGCTTTGGTCGTATAACCTTAGCTCTGGTTGTAGAATGAAATATTTCCCGATACGTTGCAGCCACTTCAGCTCCAAGGTATGTGCGTCTGTGCCAAAACTGTCGTGGTAGAATCGATAACTTGCGTCGATTGCACCGCCGAGCTCGGTGAACAGGTGGTTCAGCGATACGAGCGCGATCCAACGATCACGGTGATCAGGCCGGTTCTCTCCGAAAGTGAACGGCAGGAACACGCCGGGAGCCACGGCGATATTTTTCTGCACTAATTTGTATTGGTCGTTAAGATACCCTTTCGAACGACCCCAGGTAAGATTAAAGCTCACCGACGTGCGAGGATCGAGTAACTGCGTGATGCCGACGATAAAGTCGTTGGTCCGCTTTTTGGCCCAAGCTGGCTGGTAGAATACCTTCACGCTGTCGTTGGTACCTGCAAGTCCGGCGAGCAGCTCAGTATTCTTTTGGTTGAAATCGGAGAGAGTATTAACGGACCAGCCGTTGGATGTGTAGTCGCTCTCACGACTGTTTGCGAATCCGAGATCGATCTTGAGCGGCGAGAATTGCCGGGAGAAATCGGCGTTCCAAGCTTTGCGCCGATCATGCAATTGAGCGAGGACGACTTGGTCGCTGCCAGCGGGCGCGGGCTGACCGTTGGGAGTGGCTCCCGCGATGGCGTCGATTACGCCCTGCACCTTGAGGTGCATGTCGGCACCCAGGTCTTGCTCAAGGAGCGCGTTTTGAGTTTTTACGGCGATGCGGCCGTCGCTTTCGCGGTAGTCTTCGTATTTATAGCTTACAGAATCTTCGGCTTGTGCAGTACGGGGACTAAGAATGAGCAACCAAGAGGCCAGAACCGAACTAATAAAAAGGGACTTTGGGCGAGTCGATGGTGTCATGGCTAAATAATTCCGAATAGGTTGCGCGCGCCGTGAGCGTCCTTGCTCAGGCGCACGACACTATCCGTGTCCTTTTAAGTTTCGGAAAGTGAGTTAGTGTAACAGGGCAGTTACCTCCCGCTTCAACGCGTCCTGGATCTATGAAACCACGCGCACCCGCTACCGATCGCGGATGAGATCCTGCCGCTCGAACTATTATCGCCCGATCGATCTACTTTCGGTATTTTGCCGCAAGGCGGACGATTATACTTTGAATGTTTTTGCGGAGTTCAGAAGGAGAGATCACTTCCGCATCGACGCCCCAGCTCAAAATCCAACTTTCTACCTCGGGCAGCGCTCCGAGTTTTAGAATAAGCTCGATGCTGCGATCTGGCAGGTCGTGAAGTTCCTGCGATTCGTGCCAGACACGCTCGCGCACGCGGTCGGCTACTCGGGCCGAGAAGTGAATGCGTATTTCGTAATTGCCGCTGCCACCGAGCACGCCGAGTGCGTTAGAAAAAAATTGTTCGGGCGAGAAATCTTCTGGGCGTGAGAATTTCTCCTTCGTCATCCGCACATCGGTAATACGAGGCAGGGCAAACGTGCGCAGGGCGTTGCGTTCGATGTCGTGGCCTACGAGGTACCAAAGATTTTGGCGGTGAGATAAATGATAGGGTTGCACCGAGCGGCGGGAGGCGCGGGCGTCACCGGGTTTGCGATAGGCAAATTCGACTTCCTGCTGCTTGAGCACCGCGGCGCTGAGGGTGTTGAAGACGCCGAGGTCGGCCTTGCCGAGGCCCATGTTTTTAAATGACACGGAGCCGAGCTCCTCGGCGGGTGAAAACGAGATGCGATCCTTGAGGCCGTCAGTAAGTTTATCGAAAGCGATTTCGAGCTGCCGGTGAAACGGGGTGCCTTGGTACTGCTCGACCGCGCGTCGCGCCACGAGCAGCGCCATAAGCTCGCCCTCGGTGACCTGCACGGTCGGGAACGAATTTACCGGATGCGTGTAGCGGTACGCGTTGGACTGCGGCTCAAACTCGATTGGTAGGTCGAGCCGGTCCCGCATAAAGGCGATGTCGCGCATGATCGTTTTGCGGGAAACTTCGAGCGTACTTGCGAGCTTCGTGCCATTAATTTTCGCGCGGCTGCGCAGTTGCTCGTGGATGCGCATCATACGTTCGAGCGGAGGGCGGGAGAGCTTAGGGGCGTGCATGCGAAAAAATCTTCAAGATTTTTTTAGGGTGGGACAGCCAATGTCCCACCCTAAGGAGTATTGTCAACGCATGAACATGAAAACTGCCTCCAAAAAACTGCTCTCCAGTTCGGTCGAACTTATTTGGTCTCACTATGGCGAACGCTATCGCGTCGATAACGATCTGAACTTCTATCGCGAAACCGACAGCGGCTGGGCTGCGTGGCAACCCGATCCTGCCTCAGCGATTTTTTCCTCCGCCGCTGATGCGATTTCGGAAACCCGCTGGGCCGCGTTTTTGGAATTTGTGCCGGTCGCACAGCGGAGATTGCTCGATCAATTTGATGTCGGGCGGGCTAGTGTGTTGGCCGTGGTGGCGTTGTGCCCTGAGCTGGTGTCCGACTTGTTAACCACTCCGGCGCTTGCACCGTTTGTTGCGGAGCACACGCGCTTGCGAGGAACCGGTGAAACGCGTTGGGAAGAAATCGCGGCGGTCCACGGCCGGGGTGGCATTTACGCGCTGCTCGAATGGCTGGGACTGCCTGCATCTCGCCAAACACTCACGATCTTGGAGAAAATTACTGAGCCAGATCTTGCACGCCGTTTACTGGAGCCGATCCGCGCCGCATTTTGGGAGCCGGAGACAATCTGGTTACTACAACATACTTCGAGTCTGACCGAACGCGTGCTGTCGCATCACTGCGAATGTATCGCTGCGTAAGCAGTAAGTTTCATCGGGCGACTCTGCCTAACGATTTTTAGCACAGATTCCGTGGATCCTCGGTCCTGGTTGACGCCGCTTTCCCCGTCGGGCAGCGCCAGGTCGAGGGCGCATCGTTTTTTGCACACGGGCTGTTGGCGCTGGCGCTGCTTGGACTTTTTGTTTTTGATCCAGCCCAGATCGATGTTCATGCGAGGGTGGCGCAGCCTTGTGTCAGATGGACGAATAGTTCGCATGGAACGGGAACACTTTCAGAACTTAGCTATCTATCGCTTCAGTATTTTCATTGGATCGTGAGCGAGGAGCAAAATTTACCTATGGTGATTAGTTTTACTCGCAGATTTTCTGCATTTTAGACATCAAAACCGATTTGTGATCGGTTTGTTCTAATGTTATAGCAAAACGCTGATTGAGCATATTCCGGTACCAAACTTTTTTAGCGACGCTTTGTTTAGTCCAGCTTCGTTGTTCTACCTACGAAACCCTAAACTTTTTAACCCCCTAACCCCAATCTTGGTTCATTGTTTCCGTGAAATGCCCGGCGGGCGAAACACGGAATACCTCTCATACCTGTAATTTCGCAGGGCATGGCGCTTTTGCGCAGTCTACTCATGCCCTGAGAAGGCTTATGCACCTGCTTCGCGCGGGTGCCGTGTGATTTTTGTTACCTACAAACCTGCATCCCCATGACACATAAACTACAAATGATAAATCGAGCAGCGGTTTTCGGCGCCGCTATGTTCTGCTCCGGGCTGAGCTTTGCTCAGACGGCCACACCGCCGAACGAACCAGATAAAAAGAATAAAATACCGACGGAGCCCGTTGACGAAGAGTTGATCGTCCTCAGTCCGTTCGAAGTAGATGGATCGTCGTCGAAGGGTTATCTTGCGACTCAAACCCTCGCCGGTTCCCGCATTAATACCAAACTGGAGGACGTCGGTTCCGCCGTATCAGTCGTTACTTCACAGTTCTTGAAGGACGTGGGGGCTACTGATAACAAGAGCCTGCTTGCCTACACCACCAATACAGAAGTAGGTGGCACCTTAGGCAATTTTATAGGTGCTTCGGGCGGTCAGAGCGAGGATGAGTCTGGCCGATTTAAGACCCCGAATCAGAATATACGTGTCCGCGGTCTTGCTGCTGCGGACAATACGCGAAACTTTTTTGCGTCTGATATTCCGTGGGACGAAT
>Ga0302322_100001716_pt1 | contig 18180 bp, 13 predicted proteins | sample Fen_T0_2_FD_203757 | JGI IMG/M metagenome (GOLD analysis project Ga0302322, IMG submission 203757) | Peat permafrost microbial communities from Stordalen Mire near Abisko, Sweden - Fen_T0_2 | ecosystem: Environmental > Terrestrial > Soil > Wetlands > Permafrost | place: Sweden: Abisko... | reverse complement strand
GTCGTCGGCGACGAGCTGGCCCAGTCGTCGCTCACCGGCCTGCACCAGCTGGTCGACGCCGACCCCACCCGCACCTGGGTGGCGGTGCACACGGCGGCGAGCTGCCCGATCGTGGGCGGCCGCGCGGTGTCGCTCGGCGGCAAGGTCGTGCTGCCCGACCACAACTGCCGCTGGGTGTGGTTCTCCCTGGGCTGGATCCTCCCCAACGAGAAGCCCTCCGACGTCGTCATGCTCATGGGCATCACCGACCTGGCCGACCGCACGCTGCCCGACGGCACCTGGGGCCACCTCGGTCAGGCCGCCGCCGACCGCCAGGAGTCGCGGGCCCTCGACAACTTCGCCAAGCTGCTCGAGAAGAACCACGTCAAGCGAGTGATCTGGTACACCGTCCCGCCCGACGCCGCGGTGCAGACCTACCTGGCCAACAGCAGGGCGGCGGCAGCCTCGTCGACGCCCGAGGCCACGTCACCGGCCGGCGCGGCACCGAAGCCGCCCACCACCGCCGAGCTGCGGCTGCGCGCCGCCCGGCTCACCGCCCTGATGCGCGAGGTCGCGGCACGGCACCCCAACATCGAGGTCCGCACGCTCCCCGCCGACCCCGCGGTCGCGCTCCAGCCGTTCGCGCCGGGCGGAACCAACGGTGCGCCGGTGCTGACCTCGAGCGACTGGCGCGCCCTGCTCGGCGCCAACTGAACCCGCTCCCTGAAAACGCGCTCTGGGGACGGACCTGTGCGCCAGGCGCACACGTCCGTCCCCAGAAGCTGAGGCTGCAGCGGGTGAGACGAGGGGTCAGTCGCCCCCGGAGGCGTCCTGCACCCGGGTCTTGCCTGCGGCGATCCAGGGCATCATCGACCGGAGGTCGGCACCGACCTGCTCGATCTGGTGGGCCTCGCCGGCCTTGCGCAGCGCGTCGAAGTTGGCGCCACCCGAGCGCACCTCACCGACGAACTCCTCGGCGAACTTGCCCGACTGGATCTCGCCGAGGATGGTGCGCATCTCGTCCTTCACGGCCGAGTTGATGATGCGGGGCCCGCGGGTGAGGTCGCCGTACTCGGCGGTGGTGGAGATGGAGTACCGCATGCCGCCGATGCCCTGCTCGTACATGAGGTCGACGATGAGCTTCAGCTCGTGGAGGCACTCGAAGTAGGCCGACTCGGGCTGGTAGCCCGCCTCGACCAGCGTCTCGAAGCCGGCCTGCACCAGGGCGGTGAGGCCGCCGCAGAGCACGACCTGCTCGCCGAAGAGGTCGGTCTCGGTCTCCTCCTCGATGGTGGTGTCGAGCACGCCTGCCCGGCGGCCGCCGATGGCGTCGGCGTAGGCCAGGGCGAGGCCGTGCGCCGTGCCGGTGGCGTCCTGGGAGACGGCAATGAGGCACGGCACGCCGCCACCCTCGGTGTAGGTGCGGCGGACGAGGTGGCCGGGGCCCTTGGGCGCCACCATCGCCACGTCGACGCCGTCGGGGGCGTTGACGTAGCCGAAGCGCACGTTGAAGCCGTGCGCGAAGAAGAGGGCGTCGCCCTGCTGGAGGTTCGGCTTGATGTCGGCCTCGAACACCGCCTGCTGCTCGGTGTCGGGGAGCAGGATCATGATGAGGTCGGCTTCGGCCGACGCCTCGGCCGGGGTCAGGACCTTGAGGCCGGCCTCCTCGGCCTTGGCCTTCGACGACGAGCCCTCACGCAGGCCGACGCGCACGTCGATGCCCGACTCCTTCAGGTTGAGGGCATGGGCGTGGCCCTGGGAGCCGTAGCCGAGGATCGCGACCTTGCGGTTCGCGATGAGCGACCGGTCGGCATCCTTCTCGTAGTAGACGTTCGCCATTTCAGGAAGCCTTGCCTTTCACGTTGGGCCTTGCGGGACGGTGACGCGCGGTGGGGTCGCGCTCGAGCTTCGGGAGGGCGACACGCCCCGTGCGCTGCAGCTCGGCGATGCCGAACGGCCGCAACAGCTCCTCGAAGTCGTCGATCTTGGCAGGTGAGCCGTCGAGCGACACGGTGAGGGCTTCGTGGCCGACGGCCAGGATGCGCCCCTCGAAGATCTGCACCAGCTCGATCACCTCGTTGCGCCGCTCGCTGCCCACCTTGACGGTGGCGAGCAGCAGCTCGCGCTCCACCGAGTCGCGCGGGTCGAGCTCGGTGATCTTGATGACGTTGATGAGCTTGTGGAGCTGCTTCACCATCTGCTCGAGCGGCGCCGAGTCGACGTCGACCACGATGGTGATGCGGCTGAACCGGTCGTCGTCGGTGGGCGCGACGGCCAGCGAGTAGATGTTGTAGCCGCGGCGCGCGAACAGCCCGGCCACGCGCAGCAGCACGCCGGCCTTGTTCTCGACGAGCACCGACAGCGAGTGCAGCCGGGGGCGCGCACTCATCGCGCCTGCCCTTCCTGGAAGGGGGGCACCTGGATCTCGTCGTTGCTGCGACCGGCCGCGACCATCGGGAAGACCTTCTCCTGCGCGTCGGTGCGGAACTCGACGACGACGGGTCGGTCGTCGATGGAGTTGGCCTTGTCGATGGCGGGCTGGATCTCGTCGGGCGACTCCACGCGGATGCCGATGCACCCCATCGCCTCGGCCCACTTCACGTAGTCGGGCAGGTCGAGCGACAGGTACACCTCGGAGTAGCGCTCCTCGTAGAACATCTCCTGCCACTGGCGCACCATGCCGAGGTAGCCGTTGTTGAGGATGGCGACCTTGACCGGGATGCGCTCGGTGGAGGCGGTGATCAGCTCCTGCGCGGTCATCTGGAAGCAGCCGTCGCCGTCGACCGACCACACGGTGCGATCGGGCCGGCCGACCTTGGCACCGATCGCGGCGGGCACCGAGAAGCCCATGGTGCCGAGCCCGCCGGAGTTGACCCAGGTGTACGGGTGGTCGAACTTCCAGTACTGGCTGCACCACATCTGGTGCTGGCCGACACCCGACACCAGGATCGTGTCGTCGGGGCTCGAGTCGCGCAGGTGCTCGAGCACCATCTGGGGCTTGAGCGCGTCGCCCTCGACCGGCGGGGCGTAGGCGAGCGGGTAGCGCTCCTGCCAGCCGCTGATGGTGGAGTTCCAGGGCTGGCGGTCGGGCGTGGTGATGTCGTCGCGGGCACCGACCTGGTGGATCGCCCGGATGAGCTCCTCGATGACGAGGCGGCAGTCGCCCACGATCGGCACGTCGGGGCGGCGCACCTTGCCCAGCTCGGCGGGGTCGATGTCGACGTGGACGATCTTCGCGTCGGGGGCGAAGGCCGGCACCTTGCCGGTGACCCGGTCGTCGAAGCGGCTGCCGAGGGCGACCAGCAGGTCGGACTTCTGCATGGCCGTGACGGCCGTGTAGTTGCCGTGCATGCCGGGCATGCCGAGACACAGGGGGTGGCTGTCGGGGAAGGCACCGCGGGCCATGAGCGTGGTGACGACCCGGATGTCGGTGAGCTCGGCCAGCTCGCGCAGCGCCTCGGCAGCACGGGCCTTGAGGACGCCGCCACCGACGTAGAGGATGGGACGCTCGGCGCGCAGGATCAGCTCCGCGGCCTCGCGGATCTTCAGGAAGTGGCCCTGGGTGGTGGGGCGGTAGCCGGGCAGCTCGGCCGCGACGTCGTCGTCGGAGGGCCAGTACCAGTCCATGGCCGACACCGGGTTGTTGGCGTCGACGATGTCCTTGGGGATGTCGACCAGGACCGGGCCCGGCCGGCCCGTGGTGGCGAGGTGGAACGCCTCCCGGATGACGATCGGGATGTCGGCCGCGCTGGTCACCAGGAAGTTGTGCTTCGTGATCGACTGCGTGATGCCGGTGATGTCGGCTTCCTGGAACGCGTCGGTACCGATGGACGGCGACGCGACCTGGCCCGTGATGCACACCATCGGGATGGAGTCCATGTAGGCGTCGGCGAGGGGCGTGACGATGTTGGTGGCACCCGGCCCGCTCGTGACCATGGCGACGCCGGGACGGCCCGTGGCGTGGGCGTAGCCCTCGGCCATGTGCCCGGCACCCTGCTCGTGGCGCACCAGGATGTGCCGCAGCGACGAGTCGAGGAGCGGGTCGTAGACGGGAAGGATGGCCCCGCCGGGCAGGCCGAACACGACCTCCACGCCTTCCATTTCGAGACTCTTGATGAGGGCTTGGCCGCCGTTGAGCTTCATGGCGCTTCCTTGTGCTGAGGGGGTGGCGAGAGCGGGACGGGGACTGCGGGATGTCGGTGACGGCGGGCGCCGCTCGGGCCGGGTGCCGACGCTACGTCAGCGGCGGTCCGGGCCCGAAAACCAGAACGACCTCCCGGCTGGGAGGTCGAGGCGACGCACGCGGGGGAAGAACAGGGCGTGCGTCAGGTGACTACGAGGGTGGTTGCGGTCCGGGCGTTCATCGGCGTCAGTCAACCACGGTTGTCAACCGGTTGCAACGCGGTCCGCGGGGTCCCCGAACGGGCTCTGGGGGCGGTTCCGGCGCGAGGGCGCCGAAACCGTCCCCAGAACCATGCGGGTGTGCGTGGGGTGCGCTCAGCCCCGCCTGCGGTGGCGGCCGATGTGGAAGCTGCTGGACGCGAGCGGCCCGGCGCTGGAGTTCTGGTCGTCGGGGATGAGGGCGTAGGTGCCGAAGCACATCTCGTCCTCGGTGCCTTCGGCGAACACGATGTACTTGGGCTTGCGGGTGGGATCGAGCGAGCGGTCCCACGAGCAGTCCATCCTGATCGGCTCGCCTGCCGTCACGTGCAGCGGGGTCTGCAGGCCGTAGTTCATCTGCCAGTCGAAGTTCCAGTTCGGGATGTCGAGCAGGACCTTCGACTTGGGTGTGCTCGGATCGAGGGTGAGCCGGAACGTCTTGCCCAAGGTGTGCATGTGGCCCATGACGGCGACGAGGGTGCCGCTCATCGGCACCTGCAGGTTGCACGAGGAGTGGGCGACGGTGCCGTTGAAGTCGGCCGTGAGCTTGGCCGGGTTCTGGCCGCAGAGCAGCATCAGGCCGTTCTCGATGAACGCCCCCTGGGGCCCGTAGAGGCGGACGTCGTCCTTCATGGCGGCGGTGCGGTCGCACAGCGGGCCGGTGTGCTTCGGGTCACAGGGGATCTCGACCGGGGCCAGCGGGTTCACGATGCGCAGCTTCTTGATGTTCGAGCCGGCCTGGGGCGTGAGCTGCAGGGCCAGACCCGAGCGGTCGGGCGTGATGTTGCCGTCGTGGTGGTAGTGCAGCTGCATGACCAGCTGGTCGCCCGGCATGAGCAGGATCCCGCTGTTGTCGGGGTAGATGACCGGCAGCTGGCCGGGGACCCAACCGGCCACGAGGTTGTTCTGGCCGGAGAAGCCCACGTCGCGGGTCTTGGGCTGGGTGCCGTTCCACGACGGCGACACGCCGGGGACGTCGACGCCGCCGTAGCACTGCCAGCCGGGCCGGCCGTCCTGGCCCTCGAGCTTGGCGGCGTTCGCCGCCTGCTGGCCGCTGACGTGGAAGACCTGCGAGTGGTGGATCTCGGTGAGCTGGTCGGGCAGGAAGGTGTAGCCCGTGAGGAAGGTGGGCTTGGTGATCTTCGGGTCGAGCACGAAGCACCGGTAGTCGTTGGGGATCGACGACACGCCGGTGTACGCCTTCGGCATCATCAGCACCTCGTCCTTGCGGGGCGCGGCTGCCTGCACCGCCTTCGAGGGCTTGATCGGCGTGGTGGCCGGCTCGTCGAGCTTGCCGCCGTGGTCGGCCCACGAGGCCAGCGTGGCGAGGTCGGCGGACGACAGCGTCATCGGGTGCGACAGCGGTACGCCCTTGTCGGACGCGGGCCACGGCGGCATGTAGCGGGCCTGCGTGGTGGTCTTGATGCCGGCGGAGACCGAGGCGGCGTCACCGGCGGTGTCGAGGACCCAGTGCAGCGAGCCGACCTGCCCGGAGTTGTGGCACGAGGCGCAGTTCTGCTCGAGGATCGGGGCCACCGCGGCCTTGAACGACGGGCCACCGGCGACGGTCTTGGCGTGCGGCCCGGTGATGGTCTTGGGGATGGCGTACTGCGACGGGTCGAGCGCCGTGAGGTTCAGCGTGAGCGTCACGTCGTCGCCCGTGGACACGAGACCCTGCAGGTTGATCGGGCCGATGCCGAAGGTGGAGAGCTTGACGTGGGTGGTGGCCCTGGCCGTGAGCTTGCCGTTGTTCACCGAGGCGGTGGCCGTCCAGGTGACCGGAGCGGTCTTGTCGCGCACCGTGGCGGTGCCGACCAGCGTCAGCGGGTAGGTCTTGCCCTCGACCAGCGTGGCGGGCAGTCCCGTGACGCTGGTGATGTGGAAGGTGGCCAGGGGGTGGTCGTGGGACTGGAGGAAGTCCTGGCGGATGCGGGCGTCGCGCAGGTTGTTGTCGGAGTGGAGCTGCTCCAGGTTGACGACGATGGTCCCGACCTTGCTGTTCGCGGGGGTGGTCGGGTCGATCAGGATGTCGCCGGCGATGCCGTTGGTGACGCCCGTGGCGTGGCCGGTGGAGGCGCCGATGAGCTTCTCCGAGATCTCGTAGCCGAGCGACGAGTGCACCGGGTCGATGCGGTACACCTTCTGCCCCGTCGCGGGCGTGAGCTGCGGCGCGGTGGGCACGGTGTAGGTGACGCTGCGGTACTTGGCGTTCACCAGGGGCTCGACCTGGCGCCAGGCCAGGAAGCCGATGCCGGCCACGAGCACCAGCGCGAGCGAGGAGCCGATGGCGAGGGCACGCCGGCGCTTGCCGCTCTTCGCTGTGGCCGCGTCGCCGTCGTCTGCCTCGGGCGTTGCGTTCTCGGTGTTCGACATGCTCGGTAGCCCCCTTGCCGGGCGCGCACCCCCGTGCGACTGACCCGAAGGTCAAGTCTGCCACGCGACGGTGCCGGAGGTCACCTCGCCGGCCGAGAATCGCCGCGTGCCAGGTTGGCGGGAGGTGAGCGCCAGGTGTGAGGAAGGTGCGAGCCGGCGCGGTCGGCGCGGCCGGCGCTGTCAGGCAATCGCCAGGGTGCTTTCAGCAACAGGGGAGGTGGCGCTCGCATGCTCGTAGCCGGGCAGGACGGGATCGACCCGCCGCTGCCGCCACCTCGAGGAGGTCCTGTGCCCGAGAACGCCCGCAAGCTGATGCGCAACCCGGCCGTGGTGCTGCCGGTTGCGGTGCTGCTGGTCGTCGGAGGCTGGCTCGTGTACCGCTCGTCCACGAAGTCGAGCGCGAGTGCCGCCGCGACCGAGCGCACCGTCACGGCCACCTCCGGGACCATGGCCCAGACCGTCTCGTCGTCGGGGACCATCGAACCGAAGTCCACCGAGCAGCTGTCGTTCGCCTCCTCCGGCACCGTCACGGCCGTGAAGGTCAAGGCCGGCCAGAAGGTGAAGAAGGGACAGGCGCTCGCCACCATCGACTCGGCAGCGCTGCAGAGCGCGGTCACCTCCGCGCAGGCCTCGGTCGACAGCGCCCAGGCGAAGCTCGACAGCGACGAGTCGGCGAACGCCTCGAGCGAGCAGATCGCCGCCGATGAGGCGAGCCTCACCTCTGCGCAGTCGTCGCTCGACGAGGCCAACACCAACCTCGCCGGCGCCACGCTGACCTCGCCCATCAAGGGCACGGTGGCGACCGTGAACCTCACCGTCGGCCAGCAGCTCGGCAGCAGCGGCGGCTCGGGCAACTCCCCCACCGGTACGAGCAGCGGTGGTGGGGTGAGCACGCCGGCATCGGGGTCCTCGAACTCGAACCCCCTCGCGAGCAGCAGCTCCAACAGCTCGTCGTCGACCTCGACCGCCCAGATCGAGGTCGTCAGCGCCGACACCTACGTCGTGACCCTCGACATCGACTCGACCGAGATCGACCAGATCAAGAAGGGCGCCAGCGCGACGGTCACGCCGAGCGGCGGCACCACGTCGGCCACCGGCAAGGTCACCTCGGTGGGCGCCGTGGAAACGACCAGTTCCGGTGTCGCGACCTTCCCGGTCGAGGTCACCGTCGGTGGGTCGCCGAGCGGCTTCTACGGAGGTGCCACCGCCACGGTGGCGATCACCCAGAAGGAGATCAAGAACGCCGTGCAGGTGCCCACCCTCGCCGTCTCGAACAACAACGGGCAGTCGACGGTGACCGTCGTGTCCGGCTCGACCAGGACGACGCGCACCGTGACCACCGGGCTCCAGGCGAACGGCGAGACCCAGATCACGTCGGGCCTGAAGGCCGGCGAGCAGGTCGTGATCTCGATACCCTCCTTCACCCGGGCCAACGTCGGCAACCGCAACGGTCGCAGCGGCACGGGCGAGTTCCCGGGCGGCGGCAACTTCCCCAGCGGCGGCAACTTCCCCAGCGGCGGCAACTTCCCGAGCGGCGGCAACTTCCCCAGCGGCGGCAACTTCCCCGGCGGGGGCAACCAGACGGGCAACGGCGGCAACTTCGGGGGGCAGGGCAATTGAGCACGCTCACCGCACCCGAGGCCCCGACGCCCGTCGTCGGCGGCCCCGTCATCGACCTCCGTGGCATCGCCAAGTCCTACAAGACCGGTGCGCTCGAGGTGACCGCACTCCGAGACGTCAACCTCCGCATCGAGACGGGGGAGATGGTCGCCATCGTCGGGCCGTCCGGCTCGGGCAAGTCGACCCTGATGCACATCCTCGGCTGCCTCGACGTGCCGACCGTCGGCGAGTACCGCCTCGCCGGTGAACTGGTCGCCGACATGGGCGAGGACTCGCTGGCCGACATCCGCAACCGGCGCATCGGCTTCGTGTTCCAGCAGTTCAACCTGCTCGCCGCGCTCCCCGCGTGGCGCAACGTCGAGCTGCCGCTCGTCTACACCGCGATCCCCCGGAGCGAGCGGCGTGAGCGGGCCATCGCCGCGCTCGGCAGGGTCGGCCTCGCCGACCGCGTCGACCACCGGCCGAACGAGCTCTCGGGGGGCCAGCAGCAGCGCGTCGCGATCGCCCGGGCACTGGTGACCGAGCCGGCACTCCTGCTCGCCGACGAGCCCACCGGGAACCTCGACTCCTCTTCGGGGGCCGACGTCCTGAGCCTGCTGCACGCGTTGCACGACCAGGGCCGCACCGTCGTGCTCATCACCCACGACGACGACGTTGCCAGGGCCGCCGAGCGCGTCGTGCGCATCCGTGACGGCCAGGTCTCCGAAGCACGAAAAGGGGACGTGCGATGACGTGGCGCGACACCTTCCTCACGGGCCTCGAGGCCGTACGCCTCCACCGGCTCCGTTCGATCCTCACCGTCATCGGCATCCTCATCGGGATCGCTGCGGTGATCCTCACCGTGGGCCTCGGCAAGGGCGCCCAGGCACAGGTGAAGGCTGACCTCAACGCGCTCGGCACCAACCTGCTGATCGTGTCGCCGGGCAGCTCGACGAGCAGCACGGGCGTCCGCGGCGGGGCGGGTTCCGCATCGACGCTCAGCCAGTCCGACGCCGACGCGCTCGCCTCGAAGACGACGGCGCCCGACATCAAGGCGGTCGCCGCGGCCAGCTCGACCTCCGAGGAGCTGACCGCCGGCACCACGAACTGGACCACCAGCGTCGTCGGCACCGAACCGAACTGGCTGACGATCCGCAACCGCAAGGTGCAGTCGGGCCGCTTCATCACCGCCGCCGACGAGCGGAAGACCGCGGCCGTCGTCGTGCTGGGATCCGACACCGCCTCGGAGCTGTTCAGCGGCCGCAACCCGGTCGGTCAGAGCGTCACGGTGAACGGCACCTCGCTGGAGGTGATCGGCGTGCTCGAATCGACCGGCTCCTCGTCGACGACCAGCAACGACGACCTCGCGATCGTGCCCCTCTCGACCGCGGCCAAGCGGCTGGTCGGCAGCTCCGCACGCACGTCGCTCAGCTCGATCTACATCGAGGCGAACTCGCCCTCGACGATCTCCGCGGCCTACCAGGAGACCAACACCGAGCTGCTCGCGCTCCACCGCATCACCACGGCGAGCAGCGCCGACTTCACCATCTCGAACCAGCAGTCGCTGCTCACGACGGCGTCGTCGGTGAACTCCACCCTGAAGGTCCTCCTGGCCGGCGTCGCCGGGATCTCGCTCCTCGTCGGCGGGATCGGCGTGATGAACATCATGCTGGTCTCGGTGACGGAACGGATCCGTGAGATCGGCGTCCGCAAGGCGCTCGGCGCCCGGCCCCGGGCGATCCGCCGCCAGTTCCTGGTGGAGGCGTCGGTGCTCGGACTCGCCGGGGGGCTCTGCGGAGCGCTCATCGGCCTGCTGGGCGCGGTCGTGATCCCCCACTTCACCTCCACCCGGATCATCTTCTCGCCCGAGGCCGCGGCGATCGCCATCGTCGGCGCCATCGGCCTCGGCGTCGTGTTCGGCGTGTACCCCGCCTCGCGCGCCGCCAAGCTCGCCCCGATCGACGCCCTCAGGACGGAATGACCATGCCACGCCCCTCCAACAACCGCACCCGGGTCGGCGGCGCGATCGCCGTCGTGGCGGTGGTGCTCGTCGGCGTCGTCGGCGCCTCGATGGCCAGCGCCTCGAACGACGGCGGCTACCGCACCGCCACCGTCCAGCGGGCGACGGTCACCAAGACGCTCCAGGGCTCGGGGACCATCACCCCCGTCGACCGGGTGGCCGTGGCGTTCCCCGGCTCCGGCACGGTCGCGTCGGTGTCCGTGAAGGCCGGCCAGCGGGTCAAGGTCGGCCAGACCCTGGCGTCGCTCGACACGGCGTCGCTGCAGCGCGAGCTCGACTCGGCGAACGTCACCCTGACCCAGGCGCAGCTCGACCTCGCGGAAGCCGAGGCGGGGCAGCTGCCCTCGAGCACCGGGAACGGTGGCTCGGCCAACTTCGGTGGGAGCTCCTCGAACGCGACCGGCTCGACGTCGCCGACCGCCACCGCCACCGCCGTGTCGACGGCCCCCACGGTGCAGACCGCGGCGTTGAAGCTGTCGACGTCGGTGCGGGTCGCGACGGTCGCGGTGCCGAGCGGGCCGTCGGGCGGGGGCGGATCGACCTCGCTCGACGCGCAGATCAAGGCCGCCCAGCGCGAGCTGCTCGCCCTCCAGAAGCAACTCGACGCCGCGCTGGCCGAGGCCCGAGCCGACCTCGCGGCGGCGAAGGCCGCGTGCAGCTCGCCGCCGCCACCGACCAGCACCACGAGCACGACCGTCGCCTCCAGCACCGGCACCTGCACCGACGCCCAGCAGGCCTCGCTCGACGCCCAGGCCCAGGTGGCGGCCCTCGAGGCCCAGGTCGCCACCGCGATCTCGAAGCTCGACGCGCTGCTCTCGAAGGCCGCCGCGGCGAACACCGGCTCGGGCCGCACGGCCACCTCTCCCCCTTCCGGCACGACGGGTACCGGCGCGACCAGCAGCTCCCCGTTCTCCAAGAGCGCCGGCAGCAGCACCCCGAGCGGATCGACCGGCAGCACGAACCCCAGCTCCTCGAGCAGTTCCACGTCGACCACGCCGACGGCCTCCCAGCTGGCCTCCTACCAGTCGGCCGTCGACGCCGCCACGTCGAAGGTCGCGGTGGCCGAGCAGAGCCTCGCCGCCGCCAGCATCGTGAGCCCGATCAACGGGACCGTCACCTCGGTCACGCTCGCCAAGGGCGACTCGGTGTCGGCGTCGTCGACGACGGCGAACGTCGTGGTCGTCGGCAAGGGCGGCTACGAGGTCTCCGTGCCCGTGTCGGTCACCGATCGCCCGAGCGTGGCGGTCGGCCAGGCGGCCACCGTCGTCCCCGACAGCACCGGCAAGCCTCTGAAGGGCACCGTGGTGGCGCTCAGCGTCGCAGGTACCACCAGCGGGAGCACCACCACCTACACGGCCGTCATCGGCCTCACCAACTCGCGCGCCACGGGCCTCCACGACGGTGCCGGGGCCAGCACGTCGATCACCATCGACACCGTGGCGAACGCGCTCACCGTGCCGACCTCGGCCGTGCACACCACCAACTCGACCCACACCGTCACCGTGCTCGAAGGCGGCAAGACCAGGTCGGTCACCGTGAGGATCGGGACCGTCGGCGCCGACCGAACCGTCATCACCAAGGGCCTCACCGCAGGCCGGAAGGTCGTGCTCGCCACCCTGTCAGAGCCGCTCCCGAGCAGTGCGTCTCAGACCAACACCCGGGCCACCCGCTTCGGCGCCGGCGGCTTCGGGGGGAACTTCACCGGCGGCCCGCCCGCCGGGTTCGGCGGCTTCGGCGGCAACACCCGCGCCGGCAACTGACCCCGCCCGACCCGAGAACGACCGTTGCGTGTCGGTGGATGGTTGCTCAGCGACCATCCACGGACACGCAATGGGTCAGGCGCTGGTGATGGCGCCGCGCTCGGCGCCCTGCGCCAGCCGGGCGTACTTGGCGAGCACGCCCTTGGTGTAGCGCGGCTCGGGGAGCTTCCAGTCGGCCTTGCGGCGCTCGAGCTCGTCGGCGGTGACGTCGAGGTCGATGGTGTGGTTGACCACGTCGATGACGATGCGGTCGCCCTCGCTGACGAACGCGATGGGACCACCGTCGACCGCCTCGGGCGCCACGTGGCCGATGCAGAACCCGTGGGTGCCGCCGGAGAACCGCCCGTCGGTGATGAGGGCGCAGTCGCCGCCGCGCCCCGCGCCCTTCATGGCACCGGTGACAGCGAGCATCTCGCGCATGCCCGGACCGCCCTTGGGACCCTCGTAGCGGATGACCACGACGTCGCCGGCGTTGATGCCGCCCGCGAGGATGGCCTCCATGGCGGCGGCCTCGCCGTCGAACACGCGGGCCGGACCGTCGAAGTGGTCGAAGTCGATGCCGGCGACCTTCACGACCGAGCCCTTCGGCGCGAGCGACCCGGTGAGGATGGCCAACCCGCCCTTGTCGTGCAGGGGCGCCGACAGCGGGTGGATGACGTCGCCGTCGGGCGCGGGCGGGTCGAGGGCCGCCAGGTTCTCGGCCACCGTCCTGCCCGTGACCGTGAGGCAGTCGCCGTGGAGCAGGCCGGCCTCGAGCAGCTCGCGCATGACCACGGGCACGCCGCCGATGCGGTCGATGTCGGCCATGTGGTACTTGCCGTGCGGCTTGGTGTCGGCGATGTGCGGCACCCGCGCGGCCACCTTGTTGAAGTCGTCGAGCGCCAGATCGACCTCCGCCTCGGCGGCGATGGCGAGGAGGTGGAGGACGGCGTTGGTGGAGCCGCCGAGCGCCATGGTGACGGCGATGGCGTTCTCGAACGCCTCCTTCGTCATGATGTGCCGCGGCCGGATGCCCTGCTCGATGAGGCGCACCACCGCGAGGCCCGACTCGTAGGCGAAGTCGTCGCGCCGGCGGTCGACCGCGGGCGGCGATGAGCTGCCGGGCAGCGACATGCCGAGCGCCTCGGCGACCGACGCCATGGTGTTGGCGGTGAACATGCCGGCGCACGAGCCCTCGGTGGGGCAGGCGTTGCGCTCGATGGCGTCGAAGTCGGCGTCGGAGATGGTGCCCGAGGCCTTGGCGCCAACCGCCTCGAACACGCTGACGATGTCGAGGGCCTGGCCGTTGTGGTGGCCGGGCAGGATGCTGCCGCCGTAGAGGAACACCGCCGGCAGGTTCAGCCGTGCCGCCGCCATGAGCATGCCGGGCAGCGACTTGTCGCAGCCCGCGAACGTGATCAGCGCGTCGAAGCGCTCGGCGTGCATGACGGTCTCGACGGAGTCGGCGATGACCTCACGGCTCACGAGCGACGCGCGCATGCCCTCGTGGCCCATCGAGATGCCGTCGCTCACCGCGATGGTGACGAACTCGATGGGGAACGCGCCGGCGTCGCGCACGCCCACCTTGGCCCGCTTGGCCAGGCGGTCGAGCGGCAGGTTGCAGGGGGTGACCTCGTTCCACGACGAGGCGACACCGACCTGCGACTTGCCCCAGTCGGCATCGGTCATGCCGATGGCGCGCAGCATGGCGCGGGCGGGCGCCCGCTCGTAGCCGTCGGTGACCTCGCCGGAGCGGGGCTTGATGTTGACCTTGGTTCCGGCGTCGTCGGACATGGCGGCGAGGATACGCCCGGGTCCGGCCCGCGCCCCAAGAGTTCCGCACGACGAGGCGCGGGGAGGCGGGCTCACCGGTCGCCGCCGACCCCGTAGGCTCACCCCGATGGCCGACCCAGCGACCCCCGCGTCGGCCACCGCGACCCTCCCGGCCGGCGGTGACGGCGCCGGCTCCCGGCCCGTGGTCGAGGGCCACGCCCTGGTCAAGCGCTGGGGCAGCACGTCGGTGCTGACCGGCACCGACCTCACCATCGGCCCCGGTGTCACCGGCCTGCTCGGCTCGAACGGTGCGGGCAAGACCACGCTGCTCGGCATGATCCTGGGGCTCTCGCCACCCGACTCGGGCGAGCTGCGGGTGCTCGGCCTCGACCCCACCACCGCGGGCCCCGAGGTCCGGGCGCGCATCGGCTACAGCCCCGAGCACCACCGGCTCCCGGCCGACGTGCGCGTCCACGACTTCGTCCGCCACATCGCCGAGGTGCACGGGCTGCCGAAGCGGGCGGCCATCAACCGGGCCAGCGACGTGCTGTGGCAGGTGGGGCTCGGCGAGGAGCGCTTCCGGCCGCTCGGCACCATGTCGACAGGTCAGCGCCAGCGCGCCAAGCTCGCCCAGGCCATCGTGCACGACCCCACGCTGATCCTGCTCGACGAGCCCACCGACGGCCTCGACCCGGTGCAGCGCGACGACATGCTCGACCTCATCCGCCGCGTCGGGCGCGACTTCGGCATCCACGTGCTGCTGTCGTCGCACCTGCTCGAGGAAGTCGAGCGCGTGTGCGACGGGGTGGTCATCCTGCGCGACGGCGTGGTGGCCGAGTCCGGCGCGCTGAGCTCGCTCCGGGGTGCGAGCCGGGGCCTGGTGGTCGAGGTGACCGGCACCAACGCGCAGGTCGAGGCCCTCATCGAGGCGGTGCGGGCGGCCGGCGCGGCCGTCGAGCTCGACGGCACCCGGTTGCTCGTCTCCGCCGCCGACGCGGCCGCAGACCCCGACGTGTTGCACGACCTGGTGCGCGACTCGGTGGCCGCGCACGACGTCGGGCTGCTGCGGCTCCAGGCCCGCACCACCACCCTCGAGGACGTCTTCCTGGGGATGGACCCGTGAGCGCCGTCCCGCCGCCGCTTCCCCCGCCGGTGCCGGGCGCCGGCACGGCGGTCGGGGCGTTCGGCACCGGTGAGGCGCGCATCCTCGAGCGCGGCTACCGCCGCTACGACGGCCCCCGCCTGGGTCGGGCCTCGTCGGTCCGCACCGTGGCGAGCCACGCCATCCAGCGCGTGCTCGGCATCAAGCGTCCCGCGTGGGCCAAGGTGCTCCCGGTGGTGGCCATCGCCATCGCCTACATCCCGGCCATCGTGTTCGTCGGCATCGTGGCGCTCACCCCCAACGACCCCACCGTGCAGCAGCACGTCCCCACCTACGGCCAGTACTACGCCTACATCATCTCGGCCATCGCCCTCTTCGTGGCCATCGTGGCGCCCGAGGTGCTGTGCCCCGACCGCCGCACCGGCATGCTCGGGCTCTACCTCGCCTCACCGCTGTCGCGCGACACCTACCTCCTGGGCAAGGCCCTGGCCGTGGCCGCGGTGCTCGCCACGGTCTCGATCGGTCCCCCGTTCATCATGATGATCGCCTTCAGCGTGCAGGGCCACGGCCCTGTCGGCCCGGGCGACCTCGTCCTCACCGCGCTGCGCATCATCGGCGCCGGCGCGGCGATCACGATCTTCTACACCGCCATGTCGCTCGGCATCTCGAGCCTCACCGACCGCAAGGCGTTCGCGTCGGCGGGCATCATCCTGGCCCTGCTGGTCACGGCCGCCGTGTCCGGCGCGCTGCAGGCCAACGGCAGCCCCGCCTACGAGCTCCTCAACTTGTTCCACCTCCCGTTCGACCTGGCGGTGGCGATCCACGGCGGGCCGAGCAGCGGCGCACGCCTGAGCGTGCTGGCGGCCTCGGGGGCCACGCTGGTGTGGACGCTGCTGTTCGCCGCGGTCGCCCGGTTCCGCTACGCCCATCTCCAGGTGACGCGATGACCAGCATCCCGCCGCCACCCCCACCACCGGCGCCACCGCCCGCCGGCGCCGACGACCTGGGGCCCTGGTCACCGTCGGGTGGCCCCACCCACTCGCTCGGCCTGCCTCCCCCACCGGACGACGCGCGCCCCATCCCGGCGCCGTTCGTGGTGGTCGACCAGGTGTCGAAGTGGTTCGGTGGCGTGGTCGCCGTGTCCGAGGTCAGCTTCGCGGTGGGCCCCGGGGTCACCGCCCTGCTCGGCCCCAACGGCGCCGGCAAGTCGAGCCTGCTGCGCCTGCTGTGCGGGCTCACGCCACCCTCACAGGGCTCGGTCACCATCCACGGCGCCAACCCGCGCACCGACCCGGCCGTGCGGGCGCGCATCGGGCTGGTGCCCCAGCAGGAGACGATGTTCGACGGGCGCACCGCCCGGGAGTTCGTGCGGCTCACGGCCATCCTGCACGGCGTGGAGCAGGCCGACGCGGCCACAGTCGCCGCGATCCAGGAGGTCGAGCTCGACCCCGACGACCCGCGCACCATCTCCAGCTACTCCAAGGGCATGCGGCAGCGCGTGAAGGTGGCGCAGGCGCTGGTGCACGGGCCCGACGTGCTGGTCCTCGACGAGCCCCTCACCGGCCTCGACCCGCGCCAGCGCCGCCACCTGATCGGCCTGTTCGAGCGGCTCGGCGAGGAGGGCCGCTGCGTGGTGGTGTCGAGCCACGTGCTCGAGGAGGTCGAGCGCTTCGGCTCGCGCGTGCTGGTGATGGCGCAGGGGCGGTTGGCCGCCGAAGGCGACTTCCGGGCCATCCGCGAGCTCATGGACGACCGCCCGCACCGCCTCCGCATCACCACCGACCTGCCCGGTCCCGTCGCCGGCGGCCTGCTCGCCACCGGCTCGGTCATGGGCGTGCGCATCGCCGACGAGACCACCGTGCTCGTCGACACCAACGACGTGCAGCGCTTCCGCACCACGGTCGCCAAGGTGGCGTCGGAGCACTCGGCACACCTCCGCGAGGTCGTGCCCCTCGACGACGACCTCGACAGCGTCTTCCGCTACCTGGTGGGCCGATGAGCGAGCCGAAGGCGAGCGAACCATGAACATCGAGCTCTTCTGCGGAGCGAAGCGGAGCAGGCGTCATCGGTGCACCGTTCGTCGCGCCGATGGAAGCGGGCCACGGATCGGGGGAGGCCACCGATGACCGCGCTTCCGGAGCTCCTCGCGGCTCAGCCGGCGGGAACGACGCGCCGGCCCCGGCCGCTGCTCGCGTTCGGCGCGGTCTACCGCATGCTGCTGCGCAACCAGGCCACCCGGGGGCGCCTCGCGGTGGTCACCGGCCTGGGTGCACTCGTGGTGCTCGTCGCCGCGCTGGTGGGCCACCGCGGCGGGCTCGACCCGCTCGAGCAGGGCACGCGCTACCTCAACTTCATCGGCATCTCCCTGCTCGTGCCGGTGGTGTCGCTGGTGTTCGCCTGCGGGTCGCTCGGCGACCTGGTCGATGACCAGTCGCTGGTGTACCTGTGGCTGCCCCCGGTCCCGCGCTGGGTCATCGCGCTGGCGGCCTGGGCGTCGACGGCCACCATCTGCCTCCCCGCGGTGACGATCCCGCTCGTGATCGCCGCGGTCGTCACCAAGGGTGGCGGCTTCCTCATCGAGGGGGTGGCGGTGTCGGCCGTGCTCGGCGTGATCGCGTACACGGGGCTGTTCACCGCTCTCGGCCTCCGCTTCCGCCGGGCGCTGCTGTGGGGCCTGGCCTACCTGTTGCTGTGGGAGAACTTCGTCGCCAACGCGGGCGCGGGCACGGCCCGGCTCTCGGTGCTCTCCTACCTCCGGTCCCTGCTCTCGGCCTACACGGGCGTGGGCCTCAACCTGGCCGACCGGTCACTGCCCGCGGCCTACCTCACGCCCGTGATCGTGGCCGTCGTCGCCATCGCCTACACCGCGCGGCGGCTGGCCCGGCAGGACATCGACTGACGCTTCGTCAGCGCGGCCGCTCAGAGGACGAGCGGATAGGCGGCTACGGCGCAGCCGTCCCTGCACCTGTTCGCTCGTCCGACCCAGCAAGCACAGGCTCTTCGTTCTGACAGGCCGCCCTGTCGACCAGGCTCGAAGCGCCTCATCAGCGCGGCCGCTCAGAGGACGAGCGGATAGGCGGCTACGGCGCAGCCGTCCCTACACCTGTTCGCTCGTCCGACCCAGCAAGCACAGGCTCTTCGTTCTGACAGGCCGCCCTGTGTCGACCAGGCTCGAAGCGCCTCATCAGCGCGGCCGGTCAGAACATGAGGGGGCA
>Ga0302322_100001714_pt1 | contig 18183 bp, 11 predicted proteins | sample Fen_T0_2_FD_203757 | JGI IMG/M metagenome (GOLD analysis project Ga0302322, IMG submission 203757) | Peat permafrost microbial communities from Stordalen Mire near Abisko, Sweden - Fen_T0_2 | ecosystem: Environmental > Terrestrial > Soil > Wetlands > Permafrost | place: Sweden: Abisko... | reverse complement strand
CCCGCGCGCGCTCATCCCGCTGAGCCGGCGCCCGATCCCGGTGTACGTGCGCCCGTTCGCCAACCCCGCGTCGCAGGGCACGGAGGTGTCGCAGCACCGGCGGCGCACGCCGTCGCCGGTGCGCGCGGTGTCGGGCATTGGCGCGCAGGCACTGGTGACGGTGACCGGCAACGGGATGCTGGGGGTACCTGGCGTCGCTGCCCGCACGTTCGACACGCTGCAGCGCGCCGGGTTTCCGGTATCGCTGGTCACGCAGGGATCGTCGGAGGCATCGCTCACCTTCAGCGTGCCCCAGGCGCAGGCGGGGCAGGTCGAGGCGGCGCTGCTGCGCGAGTTCGGGGAGGAGATCGCGCGGCAGGACATCGATGGCGTGGAAGTGCGCCGCGGGATGGCGACGGTGGCGGTGGTGGGTCGCGGCATGGCCGGCGCGCGCGGCGTCGCGGCCCGCGTGTTCGGGGCGCTGGCGCACGCCGGGATCAACATCGTGGCGATCGCGCAGGGTTCGTCGGAGCTCAACATCTCGTTCGTCATCGAGGAGCGCGACGCCGCCGAGGCCCAGCGTCGCATTCACGATGCCTTCCAGCTGGCCAAGATCGGCGGCGGCACGGTCAACCCGCCGGAGCGGGTCGCGGTGGTGCTGCTGGGCTTCGGCCAGGTAGGGCGTACGCTGGCGCGGCTCATCCCCCGGGCGAAGCGGCCCGGCATCCAGCTCGAGATCGCCGCGGTGATCGACCGGACCGGCTTTGTGTTCGATCCCGCCGGCCTGACGCCGCGACGGCTGTCACAGCTCGCGCAGGACAAGGCGCGCGGACAGTCGCTCGGTCGCCAGCGTGGCGGTGTAGCGTCGAACTCGACCGACGCGCTCGCCTTCATCGCAAGGCATGCGCTGCCGCGGCCGGTGGTGGTGGACGTGACGGCGAACGACACGGCGGTGATCCTGCGCCACGTGCTCGAAACGGGCATGGATGTGGTGCTGGCCAACAAGCGGCCACTCACAGATCGACGGCCCGATGCCGACGCCTTGCTCACGACGGCGCGCGCGCATGGCCGGCGCTTGCTGTTCGAGGCCACGGTGGGGGCCGGGCTTCCGGTCATCGACACGGCGTGGAAGCTGCTCGAATCGGGCGACCGCATTCGCCGGATCGACGGGTGTCTCTCGGGCACGCTCGGATTCCTCCTGAGCGAGGTGGGATCGGGCCGCGCCTTCTCGGCCACGGTGCGCGAGGCCATGCGGCGCGGCTACGCCGAGCCCGACCCGCGCGAGGACCTGTCGGGTATGGACGTGGCGCGGAAGGCGCTGATACTCGGGCGCTTGCTCGGCTTTGCGGGAGGCATCGATGCGGTGTCGGTCGAGTCGCTGGTGCCGAAGCAGGCGCGGGGCATGCCGCTGCCTGAATTCCTCGCCACACTCGACAAGTTCGACGCTGAGTGGGTGGCGCGCGTGGCGGCGGCGAAGGAGCGCGGCCAGGCGCTGCGCTACGTCGCCGCCGTTACGCGCCGGCGGATCCGGGTCGGCTTGGCGTCGGTTCCGGTCGAGAGCGCGCTGGGCGCCCTCCGTGGCACCGACAACCAGGTGGTGTTCACGACTGATCGGTACCGCAGCAACCCGCTCGTGATCACGGGGCCCGGCGCTGGTCTCGATGTCACCGCTGCGGGCGTGATGAACGACATCCTCAAGCTGGCGCCCGCCTGATGCGGCTCACCGTGTTCGCCCCGGGGTCGGTTGGCAATGTCGGCCCGGGGCTCGATGTGCTCGGGCTCGCGGTGGCCGGTGGCGGCGACTGGGTAACCGCCGAACTGCTGGACGTGCGCGGCATCGAGCTCCGTGACCCGGGCCATCCCGACCTCCCCACTGACCCCGCTCGCCACAGTGCGGCCCTCGCGGCGGCCGCGGTGCTCCATCGCGCCGGCGGGCATCATGGGCTGGCACTCTGGGTGCGCAAGGGGCTTCCGCTCTCCGGGGGACAGGGCGGCAGCGCCGCTTCAGCGGTGGCGGGCGCGGTGGCGGCGAATGAGTGCCTTGGTCGTCCCCTCGGTGTGCGCGCGCTGCTGGAGGCGTGCCTCGAGGCCGAGGCGGTGGTCGCGGGACGCCATGCCGACAACCTGGCCCCCTCGCTGCTCGGCGGCATCGTGCTGGTGCGATCGGTGGATCCGCCCGACGTGGTGACGCTGCCCACCCCAGCAGGGCTCACCGTGGTGCTGGCGCATCCGGACCAGCGCATGCGCACCGCCGACGCGCGCGCGGCGCTGCCAGCTACGGTGACGCGCGACGTCGCCATTCACCAGATGGCGCAGGTAGCCACGATGGTGGCAGCGCTCTACTCCGGCGACCTGGAGTTGCTCGGGCGCGCGCTCGACGACCGGATCGCGGAACCGGCGCGCGCGCCGCTGCTACCGGGCTTCCTGGCGGCCAAGCGCGCCGCGCTGGACGCCGGCGCGCTGGGTGCGTCGATCTCCGGGAGCGGCCCCACCGCCTTCGCGCTGGCCGGGAGCCAGAAGGCGGCGGAGCGGATCGGGACAGCGATGGCCGCGGCGTACGCCGCAGCCGGCATCGGGTGCGTGGTGCGCACCGGCAGCGTCGATGCCAGGGGCGCACGACTCGTGTCCGAGGCGGGAGCGTTCGAATGAGCGGTTCCGCGCGACGATCGTGGCAGCGCTGCGCCGCCTGCGGCCACGAAATGGATGAACTCGCCCGCGAGACGCGATGCCCGGCGTGCAGCGGCCTGCTCGAGATCGTGCACGCGGCACCCGCGACCAGCACTGGCCAACTCAAGCAGCAGTTCGCCGCCGCATCCGTCACCGCACAGGGCGCGGCAGCATCCGGTGTGTGGCGCTTCCAGGAAATCGTGCTTCCCACCGCCACGGCGCCGGTATCCTGGCCCGAGGGGAACACGCCCCTGCTCGAGCGGGCGCTGGTACAGCAGTGGGCCGCGTGCCCGCGCCTGGCCCTCAAGCACGAGGGCATGAACCCGACGGGCTCCTTCAAGGATCGCGGGATGACGGTAGGTGTGACGCAGGCGGTCCGCGTCGGGGCCACCGCGGTGGCGTGCGCGTCCACCGGCAATACCTCGGCATCACTGGCTGCGTATGCCGCCCAGGCGGGGCTGCCGGCGCTGGTGTTCGTCCCCAGCGGCGGGATCGCGATGGGCAAGCTGGCGCAGTCGCTGGCCTACGGTGCGCGCACGCTGCTGGTACGGGGAGATTTCGACGATTGCCTGCGACTGGTGGAACAGGCGCATCGGGAACTCGGTGTCTACCTGCTCAACTCCATCAATCCGTTCCGGCTCGAGGGGCAGAAGACGATCGTGCTCGAACTGCTCCTGCAGCTCGGCTGGGAGTCGCCCGACTGGATCGCCGTGCCGGCCGGGAATCTTGGAAATACGGCAGCATTCGGAAAGGCGCTGCGCGAGGCCCGAGCGCTGGGGCTCATTTCCAGGGTGCCGCGCATCGCATCGGTGCAGGCGGCGGGAGCAGCGCCGTTTGCCACGGCGTTCGCGGAGGATTTTGCGACGCGCCACCGGGTGCGGGCCGAGACGGTGGCCACCGCAATCAAGATCGGGGATCCTGCCTCATGGGATCGCGCGGTGAGGGCGATCCGGGAGACGAACGGCGTGGTGCTCGCGGTGAGCGACGCGGAGATCCTCGAGGCGAAGGCGGTGATCGACGCGAGTGGCGTGGGCTGCGAGCCGGCCAGTGCCGCGAGCGTCGCCGGGGTGAGGAAGCTCGTGGCTGCGGGGACGATTGGCCCGGACGAGCGCGTGGTGGCGGTGCTGACGGGGCATGTGCTCAAGGATCCCGGCATGCTGCTGCGCTATCACCAGGAAATGGACCCTCCACCGGCCCGGGCAAACCGGCCGGTGGAGATCGAGGCGGACTTGAGGGATGTGGCGCGGGTTCTCGACCTGCGCACGCGGTGAGCGGGCGGCTCAGCTCTTCCCCGCCGAGGTCTTCTTCAGTTCTGCGCCCAGGTTCGTGTAGCTCGTCGGATCAACTTCCTGGAACGGCGACGCGACGTAACTGATCCTGCCGTCGGGCGCGATGACGAAAAGAATCCGGTTGTCCATGGACCACTTCGGGTTGAACGCCCCGTATTGTTTCCCAACCGTGCCGCCCAGGTCGCTGAGGAAGGTGAAGGGAAACGCCTCCTCCTTCGCCCATGCCGCAACGGTTGTGTCGGCGTCGGCGCTGATCGCGAGGAGGGTGACATCCTTGCCGCCGCCGAAAAGCGTGGCGTACTGATCACGGTACGCCTTCATCTGCACCGTGCAGCCGGAGGTCCTGGCCTTGGGGTAGAAGGCGAGCACCACGGTGCGTCCGCGCAGGTCGCTCAGCTTGACCGGCTTCGCCAGCACGCCCGCCGAGGTGGCACCAGGGAGGGTAAAGTCAGGCGCCATGGTGCCGACCGCAGGCTGCGCCCCCTGCGCAGCGAGCGGCAGCGCCCCCAGCACCGTCGCAACGAACAACAGTTTCCCGACTCGCATCGATCACTCCTTCACCGTCAGGTTCTCACCAACTCAGGTCCCCGGTACAACCTTCCAGATCATTCCCCGATTGTCTGCCGAAATGTACACTGCGCCACCGGGCGCGACCGCCACGCCACTGGGGCGGAGCCAATAGTCGTTCTCACTCCCGGTCGCAAACGTGGTAAACGTGCCGGCCGGTCTTCCGTTCGCGAACGGCGCGAAGACGACACGGTAGCCCGCCTGGGGCAGCGGCGCGCGATTCCAGGATCCGTGAAAGGCAATGAAAATGCCGTCGGCGTATGGTCCCTGCATCGCGCTGCCGGCGGAGAAGGCGAGCGCGAGCGGCGCCCAGTGCGCCGGAAAGACCATGAGGGGCTTCTTCATGCTCGCGCAGCGGCCCACCTCCTTGCCGTCGCCACCGTATTCAGGGGCGAGGACGAGGGACTGCACCTCGACGCTGAAGTAGCAGTACGGCCAGCCGAAATCGTCGCCCTTCTCGACGAGAATCAACTCCTCGCCGGGATTCTCCGCGTTATACGCGTCGGAAAAGCCCCAGTTGTCACCAAGCAGGTCACGTCCGTTCGTGAGGCCGTACAGCTGGGCACTGCCCGGGCGGACGGCGAGGGCCGTCGCGTTGCGTATGCCCGTGGCGAACCGTGCCCAACCCGAATGCGGTTGGGCTGGGCGTGACGCGGAGAACTGCCACACACCGGCGCGCGTCGCGAGCTCCGGGCAGGGATCGAAGCCACGGGAACCCTTTTCTCGATTGCGCTGCTGGCAGCTATTGGAGGGCGACCCGACATTTACATAGAGCACGTCTCCCGTCCCGAACGCGATGCTCTTGGCCTGGTGGCTCTGGTCGCTGGGAAGGTCGTCCACGATGACCTCGGGGTCGCCCGGCGGTTGCAGCTGCCCGGGCACGAGCTTCCAGCGGACGATACGATCCTTGAGCGCCAGATAGAGATAGCCGTCATGGAGCTTCACGTCGTTGGCGCCCTTGGGTCCGAAGAGGCGGCGCTCGTCGGCGCGGCCATCGCCATTGGTATCACGCAGAGCCACGACACCGGCGTCGCCCTTGCTGAGCGCACCATAGACAATTCCGTCCGACCCCACCGTGACCTGGCGCACTCCGTCGAGGTCCTTTGCTACCACAACCGCACAGAATCCCCTCGCCAGCGTGAGGCCGCCGTTGCCTTCGTCACAGGGGACGGGTGCGCGGTCATGCCGCGCCAACGGGTTCAGCGCCAGTGGGAGAAGGGCGATTGCCAGAGGGAAAACCGCGAGCCGCATCGTCACTCCGCTGTTGTGGTCAGGGCGCCGCGCCACGCGGCTCCATAGGGGAAATTACCCTCCAATCGGAGGATCGACACCGCCCTCCGCCTGGGCGCGACGGCTCCCCCGAGGGGAAAAGGGACATTTCCAGAGGGAAAACCCTATTGCGCCCCGGTAACAAGGTTGTACCTTGAACCCCGAGTGTTTGTGCAGGGCGAGTACAAGTACCTCCACTTTCACAGGAGAATTTCGATGGCAGCCAAGAAGAAGGCAGCGAAGAAGGGCGCGAAGAAGTCGGCCAAGAGGCCGGCGAAGAAGGCCGTGAAGAAGGTCGCGAAGAAGAAGGCAGCGCGTAAGCCGAATGCAGCGTTCATGAAGGCCGTGAAGCCGAGCGCCGCACTCGCCGTCATCGTCGGCTCGGCCGGGTTGCCGCGCACGGAAGTGACGAAGAAGTTGTGGGCGTACATCAAGCGGAAGGGCCTGCAGGACTCGAAGAACCGCCGCAACATCAACGCGGATGCCGCGCTCAAGGCGATCTTCAAGAAGGACCAGGTCAACATGTTCGAGATGACCAAGCTGGTGAGCAAGCACCTCAGCTGAGTCGCTCGGCAGTACACGCACCGCAAGGGCGCCCCCGTCGGGGCGCCCTTTGGCGTTCTGCCCCTTCCCCCTATCTTTGCCGCCCTATGGCCGGCGAATACATCTTTACGATGCGCGACCTCAGAAAGGTCGTGCCCCCCTCCCGCGAGATCCTCAAGGGCATCCATCTCGCCTTCTATCCGGGCGCCAAGATCGGCGTCATCGGGTCGAACGGCGCGGGCAAGTCGACGCTGCTGCGCATCATGGCCGGCGTGGACACCGATTTCCTTGGCGATGCACGCCCGCTCCCGGGCACCAAGATCGGCTACCTGCCCCAGGAGCCTCAGCTCGACCCCACCAAGGATGTCCGCGGGAACGTCGAGGACGGCGTCGCTCACCTGCGGAAGATCCTGGACGACTTCAACGACATCTCGATGAAGTTCGCCGAGCCGATGGACGATGCGCAGATGGAGAAACTGCTCGACAAGCAGGGCCGCCTGCAGGAGCAGATCGACCATCTCGGGCTCTGGGAACTCGATCACAAGCTCGACATGGCCATGGACGCGCTCCAGGTGCCGCCGGGCGATGCCGACGTGACGACGCTCTCGGGCGGCGAGCGGCGTCGCGTCGCGCTCTGCCGGCTGCTGCTGTCGGAGCCGGACATGCTGCTGCTCGACGAACCGACCAACCACCTGGACGCCGAGAGCGTCGCCTGGCTCGAGCGTTACCTGGAGCAGTTCAAGGGCACCGTCGTGGCCATCACGCACGACCGGTACTTCCTGGACAACGTGGCCAAGTGGATCCTCGAACTCGACCGCGGTGCCGGCATTCCATGGGAAGGCAACTACTCCAGCTGGCTGGAGCAGAAGCAGAAGCGCATGGCGGTGGAGGAAAAGCAGGCGTCCGCCCGGCAGCGCACGCTGCAGCACGAGCTCGAGTGGGTGCGCATGTCACCCAAGGCGCGGCAGGCCAAGAGCAAGGCGCGTATTACCCGGTACGAGGAGATGCGTGCCGCGGCGGAGCGACAGAGCGAGGGGAGCGTCGAGATCCTGATCCCGGTGCCGGAGCGCCTGGGTGAGGAAGTCGTGATCGCCAAGGGCCTGTCCAAGGGCTACGGTGACCGGCTGCTGTTCGAGAACCTCACCTTCTCCCTGCCCCGCGGCGGCATCGTGGGCGTCATCGGGCCAAACGGTGCCGGCAAGACGACGCTGTTCCGCATGATCGCGGGACAGGAGCAGCCGGACGGCGGGGAGCTCGTGGTGGGAAAGACGGTGCAGCTGGCCTACGTGGACCAGAGCCGCGACGCGCTCGATGGCAGCAAGACGACGTACCAGGAGATCTCGGGCGGCCAGGACGAGCTGCTCTTCGGCACCCGCAAGGTGAATGCGCGGGCGTACTGCGCCGGGTTCAACTTCCGCGGCTCAGACCAGCAGAAGCGGGTGAAGGACCTGTCGGGCGGCGAGCGCAACCGGGTGCACCTGGCCAAGCTGCTCAAGAGCGGCGGCAACCTGCTCCTCCTCGACGAGCCGACCAACGACCTCGACGTGGACACGCTGCGCGCCCTCGAGGACGCGCTCGAGAGCTTCGCCGGCTGCGCGGTGGTGATCAGCCACGACCGCTGGTTCCTCGATCGCATCGCGACGCACATCCTGGCCTTTGAGGGCGACGGCCAGGCGTATTGGTTCGAGGGCAATTACCAGGACTACGCCGCCGACTTCAAGCGGCGCACGGGGCAGAGCGTGGACGAGCCGCACCGCTTCCGCTTCAAGAAGCTGGTGCACTGACGCATGAACGCCCTCGAACAGCGCATTCCGTACCTCCCGACCCGCATCGAAGGCCTGAGCCGGCTCGCCACCAACCTCTGGTGGAGCTGGAGTCCCGAGGCGCGCACCCTGTTCGGCGCCATCGACCCGCGGCTGTGGCACCATACGCGTCACAACCCGCTGCTGCTCCTGCAGCAGGTCGATCCGGCCCGGATCGCCGCGTGCGCGAGCGACTCCGCCTTCCTGCAGCGCTATGACGGGGTGATGGCGGCGTTCCAGCATCACCTGACCACGGACGACACCTGGCTGGCGCGTAACCGGCCCGAACTCGACGGTCGTCCCATTGCCTACTTCTGCGCCGAGTTCGGGCTGCACAACTCCGTGCCGATCTACTCCGGCGGCCTGGGCGTGCTGGCCGGCGACCACCTGAAGAGCGCGTCCGACATGGGCGTGCCGATTGTCGGTGTGGGGCTGTTCTACACCAATGGGTACTTCGACCAGAAGGTGAACCTCGACGGCTGGCAAACCGACAGCGACGAGGTGTTCGACCTCGCGGGCACGCCGATCCAGCCGCTCAGTGGTCCCGCCGGCGAGGAGTGGGTCACGGTGGTGGAGACGTCGGGCCGCCCGGTGCACGTGCGGGCGTGGAAGATGATGGTGGGCCGGGTGCCCGTGTACCTGCTCGACACCAACCTCGCGGTAAATGCCCCCGAGGACCGCGCACTGATGAACAAGCTCTATGCCGGCGGCCCGCAGCTGCGCATCCGGCAGGAGTGGATCCTGGGCGTGGGTGGCGTACGGGTACTGCGCGCGGTGGGGATCGACCCGGCGGTGTGGCATGCCAACGAGGGCCACGCGGCGTTCATGTTCGTGGAACGGCTGCGGGAGCAGGTCGAGGGCGGCAAGTCCTTCGAGGACGCGGTATCGGCGGTCCGCGCGCGGAGCGTGTTCACCACGCACACGCCGGTACCGGCGGGTCACGACTTCTTCGCGCTCGACGAACTCGTAAAGGTTGCGGGGCCGGTGTGGGAGTCGCTCGGCATTGATCACCAGCGATTCTTCGAGCTCGGTGCCATGCCCGGCGACAGCACGAACTTCCACATGACGGTCTGTGCCATTCGGCTCGCCGCCCGGGTCAATGGCGTGTCGCGGCCCCACGGACAGGTGTCGCGCAACCTCTGGCGCAGCCTCTGGCCCGACCGCCCCTGGGAGACCGTGCCGATCGGCCACGTCACCAACGGCGTGCACCTGCCGACCTGGATGGCCGGTGACATCCAGGGACTGCTGACCGAGCACCTGGGGCCGCGCTGGACTGATCGTCTCGACGACAGCGCCATGTGGGACCGGGTGCTCTCGCTCGATCACGAGACGTTCTGGCGGGCGCACCTGCACCTCAAGCAGATCCTCCGTGACTTCATTCGCGAGGATGCGCGCCACCGCTTCGCCGGCCAGCTCAAGGAAGCGGCGGCGGTGGTGGGCGCCGGTACCCTGTTCGATCCCGATGTCCTGACAATCGGCTTCGCGCGACGCTTCGCGACCTACAAGCGCGCCAACCTCATCTTCAGCGACATCGACCGTTTGCGCCGCCTCTGCACCAACCCTGACCGACCGGTGCAGGTGATCTTCGCCGGCAAGGCGCACCCGGCGGACACCCCGGGCAAGGAAGTGCTGCAGAGCGTCTACCGCTACACGCGCGATCCGAGCTTCGAGGGGCGCATCGCGTTCGTGGAAGACTACGACATGCACATCGCCCACCTCCTGGTGCAGGGCGTGGATGCATGGCTCAACCTGCCCCGGGTGCCGCTCGAGGCGTCGGGCACGAGCGGGATGAAGGCGGCGCTGAACGGTGTGCCGCAACTGAGCACCCTCGACGGCTGGTGGCAGGAGGGGTACGATGGACTGGGAGGCTGGGCCATTGCGACGGGATCGGATGGCAGCAGCAGCGACGCCCAGGACGCGGAGTCGTGCTATCGCCTGCTCGAGGAACAGGTGGTGCCCCTCTACTACACGCGTGACAGCCGCGACATCCCCCTGGGCTGGGTGGAGCGGATGCGACACGCCTTGCGGCTCGGCGGGCGACGCTTCACCGCCCAGCGGATGCTGGCCGACTACGTACAGGAGTATTATCTGCCAGCGTCCCGCGCCGACCTCGCGGGAGATGCCCCACCTACGGACTGAATACTGGAGGCCTCGTGGCCGCCGACAAGCTGGACCGCCCCACGCTGCCCGCCGTCGTGCACCTCTCGGCGGAGTTTTTTCCGTATGCGCGCACCGGCGGACTGGCCGAGGCGGTGAGCGGGCTGGCGAGCTTCCAGCAGCGGGCGGGGCACCGGGTGGTCGCCATGCTGCCACTGTACCGGTCGGTGCGGGAGCTGGCGGCGGGCCTGGTCCCCGCCGGTGATCCCTTTCCGGTGCAGGTGGGACCCACCACCGAACTGGCGCAGCTGTTCCGTGTCATCGGTGCTGGTCCCGGCCCCGAGGTGTACGCCATCGCCCATCCGCACTTCTACGATCGCCCCGGTATTTACGGTGACGCGAACGGCGACTACCCCGACAGTGCGCGACGCTTTGCCTTCTTCGTGCTGGCGGCACTCGAGGCACTGCCCCGGTTCGTATCCGGACCCACCATCCTTCATGCGCACGACTGGCACACCGCGCTGGCGCCGCTCTACCTCAAGACAACGCATGCGCACCGCCCGGTGGCGAGTCAGGTGCGCACCGTGCTGGCGGTGCACAATCCGGGGTACCAGGGTCACTTCCCCGCATCGATGGTTCCCGATGTCGGCCTGCCGTGGGAGGTGTACACGCATCACTGCCTGGAGTGGTATGGCCGGGCCAACATGCTGAAGGGCGGCCTCACCACCGCAAACCTCGTGGTGACGGTGAGCGCCAAGCACGCGGAAGAACTCCGGACGGACGAGGGCGGATTCGGGCTGCAGGAGGTATTCCAGGCGCTGGGGCCGCGGCTGGTGGGCATTACCAACGGCATCGACCAGTCGGTATGGGATCCGTCCACCGACAAGCACATCACGGCGACGTACAGCTCGCTGGACCTCGACGGCAAGGAGCGCTGCAAGGCGGCGCTGCAGCGCGCGTTCGGCCTGCCCCAGCGCAAGCGCACGCCGCTCTTCGGCTTTGCCGGGCGCCTGGCGCAGCAGAAGGGGCTCGACGTGATCTTCGAGAGCTACCACCTGCTCAACTTCGACGCGCAGTTCGTGTTCCTGGGCGGGGGCGAGAAGCGGTACGCCGATGCCCTGCTCGAGTTGCGCCGGGCCCTGCCGGAAAAGGTGGGCGTGGAGACCAACTTTTCCGACCGGATGGAGCACCGCCTCATGGCGGGCTCCGACATGTTCCTCATGCCATCGGTGTATGAGCCATGCGGCCTGACACAGATGCGGTCGCAGCGCTATGGCAGCCTGCCGGTGGGGCGACGGGTGGGCGGCATTGCCGACACGGTGGAGGACAACGTGACGGGTTTCCTGTTCGACAAGTATGACGCCGCCGCCTTTCAGGAAGCGGCGTTCCGCGCCATGGGCGCCATGGAGAATCGCGAGCGCTGGGCAGCGATGATGCGAACGGCGATGCACCGCGACTTCAGCTGGGATCGTGCCAGCAAGCGGTACGCGGCGGTCTACCGTGCTGTATTGAGCCACTCGTGAGTCTCGACTTCGTCCTCGCGCTCCACAGTCACCTGCCGTGGGTCCTCAACCACGGGCGCTGGCCGCACGGCTCCGACTGGCTCACCGAAGCGGCCCTCGACACCTACCTGCCACTGATCGAGTCGCTGCAGGCGCTCGAGCGCGACGGCGTGCAGGCGCCGGTGACGCTGGGTATTACGCCGGTGCTGGCCAACCAGCTGGCGCACCCACTGTTCCGCACCGAGGTCGAGGCATTCTTCGAGCAACGGCTCGAGGCCTGCCATGCCGCACCGGAATCGTTGCGCGGCACCGGCGACGCGCACCTCATTCCGCTCGCGACGTTCTGGCTCGAGCGCTACAAGCGGCTGCGCAAGCTTTTCCACACCCTCGATGGCGACCTCATCGCGGCGTTCCGCGGGCTCGAGGCGCGCGGCCGCATCGAGATCATCAGCTCCGCGGCCACGCATGGCTTCCTCCCGCTCTTGGCGCGCGACGAAAGCATCCGGCTACAGCTCGCGGTGGGCGTGCGGGAGCATCGCCGACTCTTCGGAAAGTCGCCATCGGGGTGCTGGCTGCCGGAGTGCGCCTATCGCCCGCGGGAGCGGTGGGCGCCGTGGCCGACGGCGCCGGCTTCGTCCATTCGCCGCGGGATCGACGAGCACCTGGCTGACGCCGGCTTCCGGTATTTCTTCGTGGACGCGCACCTGGTCACCGGCGCCCGGCCCCTGGGCCTCACCAGCGAGGGCACCGACGGCCTGAGCGTCGCCGAGGCGACCGATGCCCTGGCCGTGGCGCAGCGTTCGCCGTACCGCGTCTGGCGCGTGTCGCCGCCAGGCAAGGGCGCAGGCGTCGCGGCGTTCGCGCGTGACCCCAAGGCGTCGGCGCAGGTGTGGAGCCGGCATGGGGGCTATCCCGGCGACGGGGCGTATCTCGACTTCCACAAGATCCGCTGGCCCGGTGGCCTCAAGTACTGGCGCGTCACCGGCTCGTCGGTCGACATGGGCGCCAAGGAGCCCTACGATCCGCCGACCGCCGCGGCGCATGCCGATGCCCACGCGGCGCACTTCGCGCGGCTCATCGACGCGCTCGCCGCGGAGGAACCGCGCAAGTCGCCGGCGGTGCTCGCCGCGCCGTTCGACACCGAACTGTTCGGGCACTGGTGGTTCGAGGGGCCACACTTCCTCGAGGAGACATACCGCCTGCTGCCGGAGCATCCCGACGTGCACCCGAGCACGGCGTCGGCGCACCTGCAGAAGCACCCACCGGCGGGCGCCCTGCGTCTTCCCTCGGGCTCGTGGGGTGCCAACGGCAACTTCAGCATGTGGCTCAACGAGCAGACGGCCTGGACGTGGGAACGCCTCTGGCCGCTCGAGGAGTCCTTCTGGGATGTGGCCCCGACCGCCCTCACCGACCCGCTCAAGCGCACGGTGCTGGAACAGGCGACGCGCGAGTTGCTGCTGGCGCAGTCTTCCGACTGGCAGTTCATCATCTCCACCGGCGCGGTGACCGACTACGCCTTCCGCCGGTTCAACGGGCACTGTGACGACGCCGAGCGACTGGTCTCGGCGCTTCGCCCGGGACACGAGGCGGAGATGCCGGCGGCGCTGCGGCTCGCCGCGGAGAGCCACGAGCGCGACGACCTCTTCCCCGACCCCCTTCCCGCCGTCGAGGCCGCGCTCGCAGGTACACGCGCCCTGGCCCTCGACTAGTCGAGTTCGATGTCACCACTCCGCTTCGTGATCGGGCTGCACCTTCACCAGCCCGTCGGAAACTTCGACCACGTCTTCAGCCAGCACCTGGACGATGTCTATCGCCCGCTGCTCGACCAGCTGGAGAAGTCGAACCTCTTCCCCGCCGTGCTGCACCTGTCAGGACCGCTGCTGGAGTGGCTCGAGATCAACGAGCCGGCGTATCTCGACCGGCTCGCCGGGCTGGCTCGCTCGGGCAAGCTCGAACTGCTGCTTTCGGGTTTCCACGAGCCGATCCTGGCGGCGCTGCCTCGGCTGGACCGGGTGGAACAGGTGCGCTGGATGCGCGAGGCGATCGCGCGCCGGTTCGGGGTCGAGGCCACCACCCTCTGGCTCACCGAGCGAGTGTGGGAGCCGGAGCTGGCGGCCGACCTGTCGGATGCCGGAGTGGAGGCGGTACTGGTGGATGATCGCCACTTCCTGGTGGCGGGCTTCAGCCGCGAGCAGCTGCACACCTGGTACCTCACCGAGAGCGATGGCAAGCGAGTGGGTGTCTTTCCCATCGACGAGCGCCTGCGCTACCTGATCCCGTTCCGTCCGCCGGCAGAGACCGCGGAGTACCTGCGCGAGCTGAATCGGGCTGGTCACGCCATGGCGCTCCTGGCGGACGATGGCGAGAAGTTCGGCGGCTGGCCCGGCACCAAGGAGTGGGTGTACGAGAAGGGCTGGTTCGATCGCTTCGGCGAGATGATCCGGAGTCTCGTGGATGAGGGCAGCATTGTCCTGAGCACCCTGGCCGACATCCTGCGCGAGGTGCCGTGCGGCGGACTCGCGTACCTGCCGACGGCGTCCTATCGCGAAATGGAAGGCTGGGCGCTGCCGCCCGACCCTCAGCTTCGCCTGGCGGCCCTCGAAAAGGAGTTCGGCCCTGAGCGGCTCGAGGGCCCGGAGGGCTCGCTGGTGCGCGGATCCCACTGGCGTCACTTCCTGGTGAAGTACCCCGAGTCCAACCGGCTGCAGAAAATGATGGTGGCGCTGTCAGCGCTCTGTCGGGAGCGGGGCGACCCGGTCGACGCCCGGCGCGCCGTCGCGCGCGCGCAGTGCAACGACGCCTACTGGCATGGCGTGTTCGGAGGCCTCTACCTGCCGCACCTGCGCAATGCGCTGTGGAACGAGCTGGTGCGGGCCGAGGCACTGCTGCGCCATGATGAGGCGCTGACCTGGGAAGCGCTCGACCTCGACAGCGATGGCGCGGAAGAGATCTGGGTGCACGGGTCGCAGTGCTCCATTGTGGTGGCACCAGCGCGCGGCGGGGCCATCGAGGTGCTGTCGCACTTCGGCGCCGGCGTCAACTACGCCGACGTGCTGACACGGCGGCGTGAGGCTTATCACGACGAGGCCCTATCGCGTGGTCAGGCCGATGCCGCCCATGCGGGTGACGGCACCGCCAGCATCCACGACCTGGAGCAGTCGCTGCGACTCGATGCCCGTCCCCCGCTCGATGCGCACGACCGCGCCGTCGGAGTCGATTGCCTCCTGCCCGCGGACACCACCGCAGACGGCCTGGAGGCCGGTACGGTGGTGCCGGTGCGCAGCTGGGCCCGTGAGCGGATGAGCTGCACGGTGCGTATGGTGGATGGCGAGGTTCGCATCCTGCTGGCCGCGGCGGATACGTCCCTCGTGAAGGAGCTGCGCATTGCGCCCGACGGCAGCGTCGCGATCAGCTGGCGCTGGACCCCGTCAGCCGCCCGGTGGTTCGCCAGCGAACTCTCGCTGGCGGCCCCGCTGCAGGCACTCGCCGAGCCGATGGCGGAACTGGTGACGTATGCAATCGAGACCGTCGCCAAGTCGGAGAAGGGCTTCGACCGCACCCGACAGGGTGAGTCGCTCACATTTCTCTGGCCCGCTTCCCAGGGCTCGGCACAACTGATTATCTCGCCCGCTTCCTGATCACGATACATGACCGCTGATCGCCTGCAGCGCCTCCGCCAAGCGGTGGCGCTCGACCTGACGCCGCTCCGCGCCAGCCGTGACTACCGCCTGCTCTACATCGGGCGCACCGTCTCGTACGCCGGGTCGATGCTCACGACGGTGGCCTTCCCCTACCAGGTCTATCAACGAACCCACTCGACCCTCGCGGTCGGCCTGCTGGGCGCGGTCGAGCTGGTGCCGCTCCTGATCATGGCGCTGCTGGGCGGCGCGTATGCTGACGCGCACGATCGCCGTCGCCTGCTGATCCTGAGTGAAGTGGGCCTGGCGTTGTGCAGCGTGGGGCTGGTGTTCCTGGCCCTCATGACGGCGCCGCCGGTGTGGATGCTGTTCGTGCTCGCCGCGATCAGCGCGGGCCTGAGCGGCTTTCAGCGCCCGGCGCTGCAGTCGCTGGCCCCGAGACTGCTTCCCGCCGAATTGATGCCCGCCGCCGCGGCGCTCGAGTCGTTCGGTAGCACCTTCGCCGCCATCGGCGGCCCCGCGATCGGCGGCATCCTGATCTCCACGGTGGGCCTTGCCGCCACCTATGCACTCGACGGGCTCAGCTTCGCTGTCTCCATCGGCGTAGTCGCTGCCATCAGGAGCGTAGCCCCGCCGGCCGACGCCGAGCGACCGAGCCTGGGTCGCGTACTCGAAGGGTTCCGCTATGCCCTGAGCCGCAAGGACCTGCTCGGCACGTACCTCATCGACATGAACGCGATGTTCTTCGGTATGCCCTACGCGCTCTTCCCCGCGATCGCGGAGCGACTGGGGGGTGGCAAGGTGCTGGGGCTGCTCTATGCGGCGCCGGCGTTCGGCGCGTTCCTGGCGAGTGCGACGAGCGGCTGGACCGGGCGGGTGCACCGGCACGGTCGCGCGATCGCGATGGCGGCAGCGTTCTGGGGCGTGGCGATCATCGCGTTCGGCTTCACCACCAGGCTCTGGCCGGCGTTCGCGTGCCTGGCGCTCGCCGGGGCCGCGGACATGGTGAGCGCAGTGTATCGCCTGACGATCTGGAACCAGACGATCCCCGACGGCCTTCGCGGACGGCTCGCCGGGATCGAGCAGATCAGCTACATGAGCGGGCCGCTGCTGGGCAATGTGGAGGCGGGCGTGGTGGCGAGCTTTGCGGGGATCCGGGGATCAGTGGTGTCGGGCGGGATCCTGTGCGTGGCCGGCACCGCGGCACTGTGCTGGCTGCTGCCGGAGTTCGTTGGCTATGACGCGAGAACCTCGGTGCACAGGAAGCTGAAGCAGGCGGAACTAACCACGTGAGGAGGAACTGAAACTGCGTGAGGAGGAACTGCGACAGCGTAAGGAGAACTGAAACTGCGGCCCGCTGTTGCGGCTCCCCCTTACGCCGTTGCTGTTCCTCCTTACGCGGCTTCGGTCAGGGCGTCGCTGCCCCCGCCTTCGGCTCGAGCTTCAGGATCCACAATCCGGAATTGATGTCCGGCACGTAGATGTAGCCGTCCTTGACCACGGCACCCCACGCGAACGTGGCACGCGGGCGGTTGCCCTCGGCGTCGGCGGTGAGGATCCAGCTGATCTCGCGCCCCTGCTTGAGCAGGTCACCCTTCAGTTCGCCCGAGATGTCCACCGCGCGGGCCCCGCCCTGGTAGTTGCCGAGATACAGGGTGTCGCCCGCCACCCAGATGTTATGCACGCCACCATCGGTGGGCTCGTACCACGCCACGATCTTCGGCTGCTCGATGTTGGACACGTCGAACACCGTCATGCGGCCGAAGGTGAGGTTGTTCCCGTCCTTGAGGCCCGTGGCCGGCTTGGAGGCATAGACCTCGTCGCCGACGAAGACGTAGTTCTTGTGGCGCCAGGCGGTGTGCGTGCCGCGCGCCCCGAGACCCCACAACTGCTCGACCCGCGTGTACAGTTCCTGCAGGTCGTACTTGGCCTGCGATACCAGCACCGGCTTCTCGGGTGACCCGCCCTTCATGCCGTTGCCCACATCGACGATGACAAGCCCGTCGTTCCAGTACGCCAGGTAGGCCAGGCCGTCCACCACCATGATGTCGTGGAGGTAGCGTCCCTCCTCGGTCTGGTCCATCTGGAATCGCGCCACCTCGTGAGGCTTGTACGGATCAGTGATGTCGATGACGCGCATGGAACCGGTGGCGTCGTCGGTCAGGTAGACGTGATTCTTGTAGACGTAGGACGAGTGCACGCCGCCCTGCACCGTCTCGGTGTACTCGGCGATCGGCTTCGGATGGCAGGCATCGCTCGCGTCGAAGATGACGATGCCGTTCTTGCGGTCGGAGGCGCCCTCACGGGAGAAGGCACCGTACTTGCCGTCCTCGGTGGTCATGACGTCGTTCACGATGCGCGCGTTGGTCATCATCGAATCGACGATCTTCGGCGCGGACGGCGTGGTGACGTCGATTGCATAGACGCGGTCGGCGATGGTGCTCAGGTAGACACAGGTACCACCCGGATGCGCCCAGGCCTCGGCGGTGGAGAACTTGACCGGCACCCGGCCCACCACCTGGAACCCGCGACCCACCTTGCGCTTCGCCACCTCGATCACGGCATCGGCCGAGGCGCCGCCCACGCTTCCGGTGATGGTGTACTTGCCCGGCGTCTCGGCCACGAAGGCGCCATCGCCGTCGATCGACGCCGACGACTCCGGACCACCATCTTCCACAGACCAGCGAATCGCGACGTCGCCCAAGGCCTTGTTTGCGGCCCCACGAACGTCAGCCTTGAAGCGGATCACGTCGCCCGTCAGCACCGACGCCTTGCCCGGCGTGAGTGTCACCTTCGATACCGGGCCGGCGATGACCTGCACCGGAATCGC
>Ga0302322_100001712_pt1 | contig 18197 bp, 15 predicted proteins | sample Fen_T0_2_FD_203757 | JGI IMG/M metagenome (GOLD analysis project Ga0302322, IMG submission 203757) | Peat permafrost microbial communities from Stordalen Mire near Abisko, Sweden - Fen_T0_2 | ecosystem: Environmental > Terrestrial > Soil > Wetlands > Permafrost | place: Sweden: Abisko... | reverse complement strand
GAAGAGGACAGCCTTATTGCGCGTGGAATCCCACACCATGCCGACGTCGTTGCGGGCCGTCGGTGCGGCGGCGACGGTCAGCGCCTTCCATACGTGCGTCGTTGGATCGTATTCCCAGGTGTCTCCATAGGAAAGACTGATGCCAGTCGCATCGGACGATGCGGAGTCGCTGCGTCCGCCACCGAACAGCAGGATCTTCGCCGTCGACTTTTCGTAGACCATGGCGGTCTGGCTGCGCGCGGAGGGGTGGCCACCGGCCGCGCTGACATCCGTCCACACCCCCGTGGTCGGATCCCATTCCCAGGTGTCTTCATAATTGAAGCCGCTACCGGCCCGCCCACCGAAGAGCACGAATTTCCCTCGTGCCGAATCGAACGCCATGGCCGCGCCCGAGCGCGCATCCGGCGACACACCGGTGCCAGTCCGGTTGGTCCACTTGCCGGTGGTCGGGCTCCACTCCCAGGTTTCCTTGTTGGGGCTGGTCGTTCCGCTGTTGGGATCCATGTTCGTCCCACCGAACATGACAAAGACCTGACGGGTCTCGTCCAAGGCCGCCGCCTGAAGATAGCGCCCGTCTGGTGAGCTGCTCGATCCTGCTTTCTGCCAGACAGCGACTTCGGAAACTGGAACCTTTCCGAGCGCTGCTTGGGAGGACTCGATGGTGGGGGAGTCGTCTTTCTGGGTCTCCCCATTGCATGTTGCGAGAGCAAGTAGGCCGACGATGGCGCCGTTGGTAGCCTTCATGGGTTGTCTCCTTGGGAATGGGCCACGACTGCGCAAGGGATCTGACACCATTGCGCACTTCTTGTAAGTGTCGGTCGTCACAGGAACAAGGTTGCCGTCGGCCCTGAAACCGAGATGTCCCTCTCAGATTCCGAACCAACGCTGCCACGCGTCCGGCCAGGTGGCGGGACCACCCAGGCGGGTTACAATGCCGAGAGAGTCAGGAGAGGATGAACCTGTTTGCGGTGAGCAGGAATGCAAAGCGATTCGGCAAGGGATGCCGCATCCTTGTCGGTGCGCTGTGCGTGGCCGCCCTTGCCGCCCAAAACGCGCACGCGAGCGGCGAGGAGAAGATGCCTGCCCCACGCTTCGCCACTTTCCTTGCCCGGATGCTCACGTATGATAGCAATCTCAAGAAGCGCGCGGGCGCAAAGCTGAGCATCGCCGTCCTCTACGACGGCACGAGCCCCGCCTCCACCACCCAAGGCGCTGAACTGGCCGCGGCGCTCAAGAACCTCGAGCTCGTCAGGATTCTGGACCTTCCGGTGGAAACCCTGGGGATTGCGGTCACCGATGCCTCTGAATTGGAGAAGGTCGCGCAAGCGCAGGGCATCGATGCCTTCGTCGTCTCCGATGGCCTGGAAAAGCAGAACGCGCTGATCCGCAAGGTCAGCGAAAAGGGAAAGATCGTCACGGTCGGCACTTCCAGCACGCAGGTACGCGCCGGGATTTCCATCGCGGTGTATCTTGAGAATGGCAAGAGCAAGATTTTGGTCAATCTGCCCGCCAGCAGGAGCGAAGGCGTGGCCTTCGGCGGCGAGCTATTGGGACTTGCCGAGGTCATCCAATGATCGCTGATGATCGCGTCTTCACCGACTGTCCGCTGGGTGCCGACTGGGAGGCTTCATGACCCGAAGAATATGCGCTGTCGTCGCGATGCTGGTTGGACTTGCCCTGAACGCAGGATCTTGGGCTGGCCGAATCCACGCGGCCGGGAAGGCCACCCTGGACAAGAAGAATCCGGTCACCTTGACCATTTGGATCATGCCCAATGGACCGGGCGACAATGCTACGAACTTCTTGGAGCTGGTGCGGCCGTTCACCGCCGCCAATCCACACATCAAGGTTGAACCCGTTGTGCTTCCGTGGGGCGAAGCCTTGCCCAAGATCCAGAACGCGGTTCACGGCGGGCCGGCGCCCGATCTGACCCAGCTTGGAACCACGTGGGTCGCGGCCATCGGCTCGACCGGCCAGCTGCTCGATCTCACGGGCAAGTACGACGAGAACCTATTTCCGCCTCAGGTTCTGGCCACCACCAGTATCGACGGCGATCCGGCGTACAAGGGCAAGCGATTCGCCATGCCCTGGATCGTGGACACGCGCGCGCTCTACTACAACAAGGCCCTGTGCGCGCAAGCCGGCGTGGATCCGAAAAAGGATTTCGCGACCTGGGCGAGCTTCAAGCTGGCCTTGCAGAAGTTAAGGACGATTGCGGTGGACGGCAAGCGGGTCACGCCGCTCGGAATTCCCATGTCCAATTGGGACATTATCCACAACCTGTCCTGGTGGATCTGGGGGGCTGGCGGCGGTTTTGTTGGCGGTGCGGTGGGCGAGAGCGCCATCAATTCGCCAGGCACCATCGCCGGAATCGAGTACTACATCGGTCTTTTCCGCGACGGTCTGGTCTCCGCCGAGGCAGACAAGGTCGAGGCCCTCGCCGCAGCCGACATGCTTCGCAAGGGCGAGATTGCGACCACAATCGCATTCCCCATCCCATCGCTGGCCGAAGATCGGTTTGGCATCGCCGCCGTCCCCGCGGGCCCCAAGGGCTCGTTCACTTTCCTGGGCGGCAGCGCAATCGGTATTTTCAAATCGTCCAAGCATCCAGCGGAAGCCCTCGCCCTGCTCAAGTTCTTGTCGGGCGAAGCCGCCCAGGTCCGCTACTCGACCCTGACCGGGCTGCTGCCCGCCGCCGCTGCCCAGTACGACGAGCTGCTGCTCAAGCTTGACCCCATTCGCGGCGCCTTCGTCGAGCAGATGCAGCACGGAAGAGCTTATCCGTCGATCCTCCAGTGGGGCGACATCGAGATCATCCTGCGCGATGGTTTGAACGCGGTCTGGACCATCGGCAAGAAGCCCGGCCGGTACGACAAGGCCGCGGTGAAACGCCAGCTCGATGAGATGGCGAAGCGGATCGACGACATCATGCACGCACCTGCGGCTGCCAAGGCCAACTAGGTTTGTGACGCAACCGTCGCCAGCGCCGGCGATCTGTGGCAGAAGGTGCGCCTGTCCCCATGCCAACTCTGAAAGGTGCCTTCGCGAAACTGCTGCAACTGGCTCGCGCGGTCCGACCAAGTCCGGCGGTGCTCAGCCTGATCGCCATTGGGCTGTTTTGGCTTTGCTTCGTCCACATCGTCCCATCCATGAGCTCGGGACAGTTGGTCAACAAGAAGGCGCTGGCCTATGGATGGACCCCGCAAATGGCGGCCGAACAGACGCCGCTTACCCGGTGGGATGCGCGCTGGTACCACGCCATCGCCTCGAACGGCTACTTCACGGCCGGGCCCGACAAAGAGGGCTCGGTTCGTTTCTATCCGCTGTTTCCCGTGTTGATGGCCGCCACCCAGTGGCTGACACGCGTGAGTCTATTTTGGTCGGGCACCCTGGTTTCGGCGCTGGCACTGCTTGGCACCCTCGTGCTGCTGGCAAAACGTGCACGCGAGGAAACCAGCGAAGAAGCCGGCCTGGCCACCGCGGAAGCCCTGCTCTTCTTTCCCAGCGCCTTCATCCTGGCCTCGGCCTACTCGGAAAGCGTTTGCCTCTTTGCCACCGTGCTAGCCGTGGTCCTGGCTCGCCGCGGACAGTGGCTGGGCGCTGGCCTCGCGGGTGCGGCGGCCGCCATGGGCAGGGTCAATGGTGTCCTTGTTCTACTCCCTCTTCTCGTCCTGGCCATCACCGCCTGGCGGGCGGATCGACGCTGGAAACCCGCTTTTGCACTCGCCATCGCCACGCTTGGTGCCGCCGCCTTTCCGGCATACCTGTGGTGGAAATTCGGCGATCCACTGCTCTACTTCCACACCCGGCCGCCATGGTGGGCGCAACACCCGAGCTTCTTTGTTTTGTTCCTGTGGGACATCGCCAAGGCGGTGCTATCCATCATCACCACCGGGACGGTCCCCGCGGCCGTTCAAACCATGCCGGCCAAGGTCTTCCCCGTCAACCTGGGAGTCCTGGTGCTGATGGTCTGGGCCCTGGTGGCGAGCGTGCGCAAGCGCAAGTGGGACGACGCCTCGTTCATGGCGGGGGCCTGCCTATTTGCCACCAGCGTGGGAAACCTGGACTCGCTGGCCCGCCATTCCCTGATCTACTTCCCCATGTACCTTCGCCTTGGCGAAACCGCGGCGGCCCATCGCACGTTCCGACTCGGCATGAGCCTGGTGTTCCTGTCCACCCAGGCCGTACTGCTGACCCTGTTCGTGCGCTGGGTATTCGTGCTGTAGATCGTCAGGGGGCCAGCAGCGTGGCTTGCATACAGATCGGCCCCGCGTCCGCCACCCCTGGAGCGCTCATCACGTAGGTGGCTGTCTTGTCGAGCACAGCGGTAGCCGTGCCGGCGCCATCGGCAAGCGTGACGACGTAGTGGTCGCCGTCGACAAGCTGGCTTTGATCATCGATCCGCCACTCGATATCGAGCGAAACCGAACCGTCCGACTTGCGCCACAGCGTTCCCGTGATGGCGGCGGTATCGGACATGGCCTGCTCGGGCGTTCCGCCGCTACCAATGCTGGGAAGTTGTTGAAAGACCGAGGTGTAGCACACGCTGTTGCGGCAGACCGTGACCGTGGGCTGGGCCAGGGTCGCGACCGTCGAGGATAGCGAAATGTGCAGCCACGCACCTGACGTGCACGGCGCCGGTGGTTGGCTTTTCGGCGATGAATCTCCACACCCACCGGCAAGTACCGGAGCGAGCATGGCGACACAAAGCAGAGAGAATCGATCTCTTCCTGGATGAATCATGCGGGAACCTCTGGGTGGGAAGTATACAGCCTCCCACCAAGTTTCAGATCGCAGCGCGGACCAGGCGGGGGCGCAAGAGAAGATGTGCATTCGGCGATGGGATCGTCGGGCAGACGGCGGGAAGCTTGGTACGCCGTGGGTAGCGCGAGGTGCTCCAAAGCGCCGCCTTGGCATGGAGAACGACGTTGGCGCCGCCTTGCATCGCACCGCACCTGGAGCGAAGGCGTCCTAGCAGCGTCCAATAAATTAACGGTCACGAAAAGCCTCGGAAACGCAATGTGGACCAAGGTTGTCCTCATTGGAGGGAATCAACGCAATGGCCATCACCACAGTCGCCGCCGAGCCTGAACCCCTGTCCATCGACACGGAGCGGACGGCGGTCATCATGATTGACATGCAGCGGGATTTCCTCCAGCCGGGCGGCTTCGGCGAGACGCTCGGTAATAAGGTCTCGCTACTGAGCGCCGCCATCGAACCTTGCAAGGCCCTGCTCGCCGCCGCCAGGAAGCACGGCATGCTGATTGTTCATACGCGGGAAGGTCACCGGCCCGATCTTTCGGATGCGCCGCAGGCCAAGGTCGAACGAGGTGCGCCGAGTATGCGCATCGGCGCTCTTGGTCCCATGGGGCGAATCTTGGTGCGCGGTGAGGCGGGACACGACATCGTGCCATCGCTCTATCCGCACCCCGGTGAGCCGGTGGTGGACAAGCCGGGGAAGGGCGCCTTTTACGCCACGGATCTGCACGCGATTCTACAGAACCGCAAGACCGAGAACCTTATTGTGTGCGGCGTGACCACCGAGGTCTGTGTCCACACAACCGTGCGCGAGGCCAATGATCGCGGCTTCCGCTGCCTGGTACCCGGCGACTGCTGTGGCTCGTATTTTCCGGAATTTCATGAAGTCGGTTTGCGCATGATCAAAGCCCAAGGAGGAATCTTTGGCTGGGTCACGGACTCGGTCAGCGTCGTAGCCGCCCTCTCCTAAAGGCGGGAACGATGCACATCACGGCGACGAAGGAGGTCCCATGGAAAGAACAACAGTGACGGCGAAACCCAGTCTCTGGACGCCCGGAGACTGGAACGCCTTTTTCGGATTCGGAACAAACATTCTGGTCAACCTGCTGGTGCTGACGGGGCTATTGCGGTTCGTGCTCAAGATGCCGGACCATCTGGTCTTTGGACGCATCCTGCCCGCGACCGGCCTCATGCTATGCCTCAGCACGCTGTACTACGCGCGCTTGGCGTACAAACTCGCGGCCAAAACCGGGCGCACCGACGTGTGCGCCCTGCCTTCGGGCATCAGCGTTCCCCACATGTTCGTGGTGACCTTCGTCATCATGCTGCCCATCGCAAGCAAGACAGGCGATCCGGTCAAGGGCTGGGAAGCCGGGTTGACTTGGGTCTTCATTCAAAGCTTTGTACTGATGATTGGCGGCTTTGTGGCACCCATCATCCGCAAGATCACCCCGCGCGCGGCCCTGCTGGGCACCCTGGCGGGGGTGTCCATCGCCTTCATCTCCATGCGGCCAGCGCTGGAGATGTTCATGACGCCGGTCATCGGCATCGTGTGTTTCGCGGTCATCCTGCTGAGCTGGTTCGGAGGCGTGCGCTACTTTCGCGGCATTCCCGCGGGATTGGTGGCCATCGCGGTGGGAACGGCCATTGCGTGGGGCTCCAGCGCCCTTGGTCTCGACTATGGAGGCATGAGCCTGGCCAAGGTGAAGGACTCGTTTCAGAACTTCGGCTTCGCGGTTCCTCTCCCGGCCGTCGGCCATGTCTTCGCGGGATTCCAATTCCTTGGCGTGATCTTGGTGACCGCCATTCCCTTTGGCATCTATGATCTGGTCGAGGCCATCGACAATGTGGAAAGCGCGGCCGTCGCAGGGGATAGCTTCCCGACCACGCGTGTACTCACCGCCGATGGGGTGGTTAGCCTGATTGGATGCCTGATGGGCAATCCGTTTATCAACGCGGTGTACATTGGACATCCTGGGTGGAAAGCGATGGGTGGCCGCATCGGATATTCAGCCGCCACCGGCATTGCCGTCATCGTGCTTTCCTGGTTCGGGATCATCTCGCTCATGGTTTCGGTGATCCCGGTGGTGGCCATCTCGCCCATACTGCTCTACATTGGCATGCTGATTGGGTCGCAGGCCTTCCAGGAGACTCCCAAGCGGCACGCGCCGGCTATTATCCTCGCGTTGACTCCGCACGTGGCTGCGTGGGGCAAGCTGCAGATCGACAACTCATTGCAGGCGGCGGGGACCAATGCGGCGGCCGTGGGGCTCGACAAGCTCGGCCAGAATGGGGTTCTGTACCACGGCCTGTCCGTGCTGGGTGGCGGTTCGATTTTGGCGGGACTGGTCCTTGGCGCCATTGGCGTGTTCATTATCGACCGCAATTTCAAGAAGGCGGCTGCATTTTCCTTTGCCGGCGCGACACTCACCTTCTTCGGCTTCATGCACGGCGAGGCCATCGGGATTGGAGAAACGCCGGTGGTGGCGGTGAGCTACTTGGTGGTTGGCGTGTTCATGCTCGGCTGCGCGAAGCTCGCGGTGGCCGCTCCGATGGCGGCATTGCCGCGCGAGGAATCGAGCGGCGATCATGCCATCGAGCCCATGCTTGAGCCCGCGCAGGCCTTGGCCTCAGCGCGGTCTGGGGGCTGACCGCTTCTAGACCGTCAGGTGTTGGCGGACGAGATCGTCGCTGAGGTCGGCCATGGCCCCCTCGGCGACGGTTTTTCCCCTGTCCATGATGCAGAAGTTGCGCGCCACCCGCCGGGCAAAGGGAAGCTTCTGTTCGACCAGCAACACCGCGATACCAGCTTCCTGGTTGAGGCGAATGATGACGTCGCCGATATCATGAACGACATTGGGCTGAATGCCTTCGGTGGGCTCATCCAGAATGAGGAGCTTCGGTTCAATGGCAAGCGCCCGTCCGATCGCCAATTGCTGCTGTTGGCCACCTGAAAGATCTCCGCCACGGCGATTGAGCATCTTCTTCAGCACGGGAAAGAGTGCGTAGACCCGTTCGAGGGCGTCTTCTTCCGTGCTCTTCGCGTGCCTGCGCTTGCTGGCGGCGGGCAAGCCGATGCGCAGGTTCTCCTCGACCGTAAGCTGGGGAAAGATTTCGCGGCCCTGGGGCACATAGCCGATTCCAACCCGGGCGCGGATCTCGGCGCCACGGCCGGCGAGATCTTCGTCGCCGAATTCAACACGCCCGCCACGCGTGGGGAGAAGCCCCATGATGACTTTCAAAAGGGTCGTCTTGCCCACGCCGTTCCGCCCCATCAGGCACGTGCACCCGCCTTCGGGAACGGTCAGCGCCGTATCCCATAGCGTGTGGCTTTCGCCGTAGTACTGATTGATGTCACTGACTGCAAGCATGCTAGGCTCCCAAGTACACCTCGATCACATGCGGATCGTTCTGAATCTTGTCCATCGGGCCCTCGGCCAGAACGCTGCCCTCGTGAAGCACGGTCACCTTGCGGGCGATTTGGCGGACGAATTCCATATCGTGCTCGACCACCACCACGGTGCGCTCGCCCGCAAGGCTATTGAGCAGGGCAGCGGTGCGTTCCATCTCGGCGTGGTTCATGCCCGCCACTGGCTCGTCGACCAGCAGGACCTTGGGATCCTGGGCCAGCAGCATGCCAATCTCTAGCCACTGTTTGTGCCCGTGCGCGAGCAACCCGGCCTGTTCGCCTCTGCGCTCACTCAATCCCACGGTCTCCAGGACTTCGTCAATGCGCTCGCGCTCGGCCTTGGACATGCGGCCAAAGAGGCTATGAAAGACACCCTTGTTTCCACGCAAGGCAAGCTCGCAGTTCTCAAGGACGGTGTGGCCGCCGAAGACCGTGGGGCGCTGAAACTTCCGGCCAATTCCCAGGGCCGAGATCTCGCATTCGGACAGCGTGGTCAAATCCACTAGCTTGTTCTCCAGGTAAACCGCGCCGTGGTCGGGCCGCGTCTTGCCCGTGATGACATCCATCAGGGTCGTCTTGCCCGCGCCATTGGGCCCGATGATGCAACGGAGCTCGCCCCGCTCAAGCGTCAGGGTAAGGTCGTTCAGGGCCTTGAAGCCATCGAAGCTGACGCTGATCTCCTCGACCCATAGAACCAGGGGACTGTGTTTGCTCAAGGTTGCTTGCATGGACGAATCTGTTTGCTCGCGGCCCGAAGACGCGGCGGTCTTGTGCTTGGTTGAAGCTTCGGACTTTGACGTGTCCTTGATTCGGGGAAGCGCACCGGCGACGATTCCCTCCCTACCGTCGCGCATCACTTGCCCCATCTCCGCGTGAGGGTGGCCCACGCTCCCGCAACGCCCTTGGGCAAGAACAAGGTCACGACAATGAACAAGGTACCGAGAACATAGAGCCAGGCCGAAGGAAACACGGCCGTGAGCCAGCTCTTGCCCCCATTGATGATCCACGCGCCGAGGACAGCGCCAGACAGGCTGCCGCGACCGCCCACGGCGACCCAGATGGCCATTTCGATGGAGTTGGAAGGCTGCATTTCGCTGGGATTGATGATGCCGACCTGGGGAACGTACAATGCGCCGGCGAGCGCGCACAGAATGGCCGAGAAGGTCCAGATGAAGAGCTTGTAGTGGGTGGACTCGTAACCGCAGAAGCGAGACTTGAGCTCGGCGTCGCGAATGGCGGTGACCACCCGGCCGAGTTTACTGGTGATGATGTATCGGCAGCTCAAATAGGACAGCAACAGGGCCAGTCCAGAGGCCATGAAGAGCGCCAGCCGGGTGGAGGGAGCTTGCAAGGAATAGCCGAGAATGCGCTTGAAGTCGGTCATGCCATTGTTGCCGCCAAACCCAGCCGCGTTCTGAAAGAACAGCAGCATGGCGGCATAGGTCAGGGCCTGCGTGACAATGGAAAAGTAGACGCCTTTGATCTTGGAGCGAAAGGCGAGGTAGCCAAAGAGAAACGCAAGAAGGGCGGGGCCAAGCAGGGCGGCCGCCAAGGCGTAGGGAAAATGATCGAATCCGCGCCAATACCAGGGCAGGGTCTTCCAATCCAGGAAGACCATGAAATCGGGCAAGGTGCTGCGGTACACGCCTTCCCCCTCGATGGAGCGCATGAGGTACATGCCAATGGCATAACCGCCGAGCGCGAAGAATAGGCCATGCCCGAGACTGAGAATGCCCGCGAATCCCCACACCAGATCCATGGCCAGCGCGGCGAGGCCAAAGCACAGGAATTTGCCGAGCAACGGGACCAAATAGTCTGGAAGGTGAAACGCCGACTTGGCCGGTATAAGACCATTGGATATGGGCAATAGAAGGAGCAGGACAGCCGCCGCGATTCCCACCGCCATCCAGGCGCGGGGACTGTGCATTCGCAGAAGCCTGTGGCGGATTCTTGCGAACATAATTACGCCTCGATCCGTCCTTTGAGCGTAAAGAGCCCCTGAGGCCTTCTTTGAATAAACAAGATAATCATGACGAGCACCGTAATCTTGCCAAGCACGGCCCCGGCGAAGGGTTCGAGAATTTCGTTGATGAGCCCAAGTCCTAGCGAGGCCACGATGGAGCCGGCAAGCCTACCAACGCCGCCCACGACCACCACCATGAAGGAATCGATGATGTAGGTCTGCCCCAATTCGGGGCCGACGTTGCCAATTTGCGAGAGCGCCACGCCGCCAAGCCCAGCGATTCCAGAGCCCAGGCCAAACATCCACATGTCGATGCGCGTGGTTGCAATGCCCAGGCAGGCTGCCATCGAGCGATTCTGGGTGACGGCCCGGACCTGCAATCCAAGCCGCGTGCGCTGGAGCAACGCCCACACGGCAATGGTGACGACTATCGCGAAGATGATGACCGCGATTCGGCTGTAGGGAAGGACCAACCCATGGGCAATTTCAACGCCGCCACCCAGCCAAGTAGGATTAGCGACCGCCACGTTTTGCGCGCCAAAGATCAAACGAACGGTTTGGATCAGCACCAGGCTGATCCCCCAAGTTGCAAGAAGTGTCTCGAGCGGGCGACCGTAGAGGAAGCGGATGATGGTGCGCTCGAGCACCACGCCAGCGAGAAACGTGCTCAAGAAGGACAGAGGGACGGCGGCGAGCAAATAGAAGCGCAGTGCCCCTGGCATCCAATGTTCGAAGGCCATCTGGACGGCATACGTCGTGTACGCCCCAATCATCAGCATTTCGCCGTGGGCCATGTTGATGACCCCAAGAAGTCCGAAGGTGACCGCAAGGCCAAGGGCAGCCAAGAGCAAGATGCTGCCCAGGCTGAGACCGTGGAATAGGGCGCCCAGCATGTCGATCCGCCGTTGACGGCTTTCGATGACTTCCAAGACCAGGCCCGCCTCCTTACGAACCTCAAGATTTGGATTGCTGGCCGCGGCCAGCCTGCCGATTTCGCCCTTGAGAGATGGCGTCCCAAGATTGTTGGCCACGCGCAATCCCGCCATTTGACGCTGGGCAGTCTCGCTTTGCAGGTCGAACCGTGCCAAGGCCAGGGTCAGAAAATCTCGCACTTTCGCACTGGGCTCTTTGTCCAAGGCGGTGCGCAGGAGAATGGCCGCTTCGTCGCTGCCTCGTTCCGCCAATTCCTGGGCGGCGGCCAGGCGAACCGATTCAGATGAGGACTTGAGCTTGAGCTGCGCCAAGACAGGCAAGGCAAGCCGGCGAACTTGATTGTTCACTTCGACTTCGCGGACGCCTGAGGGCTGGGGATCCACTGGGGCACCCGTCACGGCACTGCGCAAGGTGCGCTCACGTGGGGCCTTGAAGTAGAGGGTGCCATCAGGGCCGGCCAACAGGCGGCCATCGCACAGAGCCTCCAGCGCAGGAATCGCCAATTCGTCCCCCCGGGAACCAATCTGGGTCAGGGTACGTTCAACAATCTCGCTATCTGGCGAAGCTAGGTCGCGCAGGGATTCATCTAGGGCTCCCGCGCTGACCGTCGCCGCGGCCACTAGAAGGGTAAACGAGGCGGCAAGAAGGCTCGCCAATCGACGGGGGCTGGCTGCGTGCGGTAGGTGTGAATTCATGGGGAGGAACCTTTGGGAATTCCCTTCGGAAACTCAGTGACAAGAACAGAACCGGTCAGCCTCCGGCGCCAGAACTTTCGTCCTGGTGCCGGAGGCTTTCCCCCTTACACCACCCCTAGACTAATTGGCGTACTTGGGTTCTGAGCAGTTGCCGCAAACCCAAGGATAGGTCCAGTCGGCGACCTTCTTGGCGCTGTCTGGAATGAACGGGCTCCAGGCTTGGGCTCGAATGGGACCTTCGGTCTTCCACACCACATGGAATTGTCCGTCCGCCTTCACTTCGCCAATGAAGACTGGCTTGTGCAGGTGGTGGTTCTTGGCATCCATCTCGATCTCGAAGCCCGAGGGCGCCTTGACCTTCTGGTACCCGATGGCCTGGCGGACGGCATCGACCTGGGTGGTCTTGGCCTGCTCGACCGCATGGGCCCACATCTTGATGCCGATATAGGTGGCTTCCATGGGGTCGTTGGTGACCCGCTTGTCCCCGCCCGTCAGCTTGTTCTTCGCAACGTATGCCATCCACTTGTCGATGAAGGCCTTGTTCTCCGGCGTGTCGATGGACATGAAGTAGTTCCACGCAGCCAGGTGGCCGACCAGCGGCTTGGTATCAATGCCGCGCAACTCTTCTTCACCCACGGAGAACGCCACCACCGGGATGTCCTCGGCCTTGATTCCCTGATTGCCAAGCTCCTTGTAGAACGGCACGTTCGAGTCGGGATTGATGGTGGAGACCACGGCGGTGCGCTTGCCGGCGGCAAACTTTTTTACGTCGGCGACGATGGTCTGGTAGTCGCTGTGCGAGAACGGCGTGTACTTCTCCATGATGTCGTCATCCGCGACGCCCTTCGAATGCAGGAAGTACCGCAGTATCTTGTTGGTCGTACGTGGATAGACATAGTCCGTTCCAAGCAGGACCCAGCGTTTGGCTCCGCCGCCCTTCTTGCTCATCAAGTACTCGACCGCTGGAATGGCCTGCTGGTTGGGCGCGGCACCGGTGTAAAAGACGTTGAAGGACGACTCCTCGCCCTCGTATTGCACAGGGTAGAAGAGCAGCCCATTCAATTCTTCGAATACGGGCAAGACCGACTTGCGCGACACCGAGGTCCAGCAGCCGAAGGTGACCGCCACCTTCTGGTTCTGGATAAGGTCACGGGCCTTCTCAGCGAAGAGCGGCCAGTTCGAGGCCGGATCGACCACCACGGGCTCGATCTTGCGGCCGAGGAGGCCACCGGCGGCATTGAGCTCTTCAATGGCCATCAAAGCCACGTCCTTGAGAGACGTCTCACTGATGGCCATGGTGCCCGACAGCGAGTGGAGGATGCCGACCTTGATGGGGCCGGTGTCCGCGGCGGGCGCCGCTGCTGGGGCGGGGGTGGCCACTGCGGGGGCCGCGGCGGGTTTGGGTTCTTCGGTCTTGCTGCATCCGAGGGTGGATGCAAGTGAGAGGCTCACGGTCATGGCTAGGAAAGAAGAGCGCATGGGAATTCCTTTCATGGGATGAAATCCTTCGACAAGAGACATGGCTATTCCTGCATTTGCAGGCCAATTTGAATGGCGTTAGCGACCGCCGAGCTGCCCACAGCCGTGCGCTGATATCCGACGGCCAGCTTCAGATCGTAGTTGTGGATCACGTAGGTCACGAAGGCATCCAGGACGGATATCGAGCTACCACCCGCTTGGGGCGTGGCCTGCTGCCAACGGACCAGCGGCTGCAATTTTCCAACGCCCACGTAGTCGGCGGTCAAGAAGCTGGCGAGGACGTAGAAGGCTTGCTTGGCGGGCTGGGCCTTGTCGAAATGATAGTAGGTGCTTTCCAGCGAGAACGTCCCGGTGCCCGGCAGGTTCTTTTCCACGAGGATGTCTGCCATCACGTTGGTCAGATCGTCGGTGCCAACGAGCGTCAGGGGATCAATCGTTCCGGAACCCTTCTTCTGGTATTGGAAGGCGCCACCAATGGCAACGATATCCTTTTCACCGTAGTAGGTGCTGCTACCCCAGAAGCCAGGCTCGCTTCCAAGAAGCGCGATGTTGATCCTGCCCGAGTAGAGTGGGCTCTGGGCCGCGTTGTCGAGGTTGAAGGCGCCAAGGAAATACTTGGCCTTTCCTTCCAGGATATTTCCCCAAAGCACGATGCCGTCGTCGCGGCCGTTGGCTCCGGTCTTGGGGCCAATGAATTGGCCGTTGTAAACGCCTGGGTAGTTCCACGGGCTCATGAAGAAGGGACCGCTGAAGTTCGAGCGGTCGGAGGGGACAAGCAATCGACCGGCCCAGACGCGGAACTCGTCAGCCGCGTCGAATTTCAGGATCAGGTCCATGACCTTGGCACTGCCACTGCTTGCCGCGGGCATGGCGCTGCCATTGAAGTTGGCCTGCCAGCCAAAGTACTTGTCCACGGTTCCGCCAAACCGCGCTTCGAGATAGATGGTATCGAGGCTGGCGTCATTGAGCTTCTTGGCGTCGCTCGAGCCCTGAATTTTGCCCGAGACACGCAAGCCGAAGTTGGTGCTGATGGCGGCCGGATTCTTCTTCAATGGCACTTCTGGCGCGGCAGCAGGGGCCGCCATCTCGGCGACCGGTACCGGGGCGGGCGCCGGAGCAGCGGCGGGCTCGGCAGGCGCGGGGGCTGGCATGGGTTCAGCCATGGGCATGGGGGCGGGCGCGGGTGCCGGCATTGCCGCCTCCTGGGCATTGGCCGGAGCGGCTGCAAGCAGCGTGGCACCAAGGCAACTGGCTAGCATCCAACTAGAATTTCCACCTAGTTCGAAGGGTGATCGCATGTGTTCTCCATCTCCTGTCGTAGACACGAGGCCCTGCCTATCTTGCGCCCTGGGGCCACGCTGGTTGTGTTTGATGGGCCGACGGTCTTCCTGAAGATGTAAAAACTAACTACCGGCGGTCCGCTTTCTTGTTCTTCTGGCAGCAATAGCACGAGGCTTGTTAACGACCCATTTCGCCCCCAGCAAAGGTGCGTAACATGTGTCTGAGCCAAAGAGGACCAACGCCGGTGTGTTTTAACCGGGCAGCCCTGGTGATCGGCGAAAACCGCGCCAACCACCAAAGGATGAAATGTCGCGCGCGCCGTGAACCGCATGATCTTCGCACAAGAAACCGTGCACAGGCGTTCCATCCGCAAGCTCGATGGTTCCGATGCACAGGGGTGATGGAATCCTGGATACAAAGGGCCCAAACTCGTTGCTGGGCATGCGCCAGATCTCCAATTCTATGGCCGCGCCCCCGTGTGCCTCCACACGAACCAGTCCGGGCTTGGGTGGTTGTGTATTGGGTAGTTCGTAAAGTCGGTAGCAAGGCGCCGTGCGCGCGGTTCGGACGTAGGTGGATCCCGCGTCGAGCAACTGGTGGTTGAGGGGTTCGCCCGAAAGGTGCGCGCCCACCACCGCCACGAGAATTCCATCCAGCTGTGCGGACAACGTGGGTATGGTCGCGAGTTTGGAGGGAGCTTGTCCACAAACACCGACGGTCTGGCTGGTGAGCGCATGGAGGCGTACCCCCAGCGTGGCAAGCCTGGCATCGTGGCCATGCGGGGCGATCAAGGTGATGCCGAAGGGCAGGGCGTCGGCGCGAAATCCTGCCGGAACCGCGAGCGCGCACAGATCGAGCAGGTTGACGAAGTTCGTGTAGTAGCCAAGGTTCGTGTTCAACCGAACCGGCTCGGCCTGAACCTGCTCGATGGTGTAGATGGTCGGCGCGGTTGGCAGGACCAGGACGTCCAGGGTGCGCCAGATAGGCCCCAGCCGATGCTTGAGCAGATTGAGTCGGGACTGTCCTGCGAAGACGTCCTGGGCACAGACGCGAGTCGCGCCACGCAGGATCTCTCGCACGGTGGCGTCCAGTGCCTCGGGATGGTCTGCAAGCATCTTGCCGGCGGCCGCCAGGCGCTCCGCCACCCATGGGCCATCGTAGAGCAGTTGGGCCGCCTCGCGGAAAGGCCCGAGGTCCACAGGGACGGCGATTCCCCCCATGGCTTGCAAAATCCTCAAAGTTCGCTCGAAAGACGCCTTCGCCAAGGCATCACCCAAAAATTCGAGATGGTTCTCGTCGGGCACGCCAAAGCGAAACGCGAGGCCGAGCGTTGCGGAGTCACCGCCAGGGTGACTGCCATGGTGTCGACCATAGGGATCCTGTGGGTCGAAGTTCCGGGCGACCTCGAAGACCCGCCAAGCATCGGCGCACGTCAGCGCGAACACCGACACGCAATCCAGTGACCGGCAAGCTGGGACGACGCCCGTCGTGCTGATCAGACCTCGGCTGGGTTTGAGACCAACGATGTTGTTGAAGGCGGCGGGCACGCGTCCAGAACCAGCGGTGTCGGTGCCGAGCGCAACAGTAGCCATGCCTCTCGCTACTGAAACCGCGGACCCCGAGCTCGACCCGCCGCTGACATAGCGGCCATCGAAAGGGTTTCTGGGAATGCCATAGGGCGATCGCGTTCCCACGAGGCCGGTGGCGAATTGATCCAGGTTGGTCTTGCCAAGCACGATGGCACCAGCTTCAACCAGCAGCTCGACGGCCACGGCGGAGCGCTTGGGGGTGTAGGCAAAGGCTGGACACGCGGCGGTGGTCGGCATGCCAGCCACATCGATGTTGTCTTTGACGGCCAGGGGGAGACCGAACAGTGGGAGCCTCGCGCCGCTCGCCTTGCGGGCTTCGACTTCAGCGATCTGTCGGACCAATTCGTCCTTGGCTGCACGGTGGATCCAAATCCCACCGTCCTTGTCCAAGGAGGCCCGGTCCGCCATGTCCATGACCAAATCCGCGGGTGTGAATCCGCGCTCCTGGTAGGCGTGTTCAATGGTTTCAAAAGCAAGACAAGAGGTGTCCGGTTTGTCGCCAGCCGCTGCCATTGGTTCGCGTAGCATGCCCCTTCTCCCTGGCGGCGCCATGCCCTCGGCGGCCGTCCGCCGGAAGTTACGATAAGTTGGCTCGCTGGAAAACTGGCAGAAACCAACCCCGGATCATAACTGCCCCATGAGCTATGTTGCTGCCAACCCATACCGCTGGCCTTGGAACGGCGAATGGAGCCCAAAGAATACTGCCTTGGTCGTGATTGATATGCAGACCGACTTTTGCGGCAAGGGCGGGTACATCGATCTGCTTGGCTACGACATCTCCCTGACCCGGGTCTGCATCGAGCCCATTCGCAAGGTACTGCAGGCCATGCGCGGCATGGGATTTCCGATCTTGCATACGCGGGAAGGTCACCGCCCCGATCTGTCCGACCTGCCGTCCAACAAGCGCTGGCGCTCACGCCAGACACCTGGCGGCGGTGGCATGGGGATCGGCGATTTGGGACCATGTGGCCGAGTACTCGTGCGCGGCGAACCTGGCTGGGACATCATTCCTGACCTTTATCCTTTGGCCGGCGAAACCATCATTGATAAACCTGGCAAGGGATCGTTCTGCGCCACCGACTTGGATCTGATTCTCCGCCAGCGTGGCATCGCCAATCTGGTTCTGACCGGCATCACCACGGACGTATGCGTGCACACCACCATGCGGGAAGCCAATGACCGAGGGTACGAGTGTCTCATCCTGGGCGACTGTTGCGCTGCCACCGATCCTGGCAACCACGCAGCGGCGCTGAAGATGGTGACCATGCAGAATGGCGTGTTTGGCGCTGTAGCTGAGTCCAGTGCATTGCTGGAAGCGTTGGGATCCCTATGAAAGGAAATACCCTCGTCATCTCCGACCTGCGCCAGCGCGTTCTCGAGGCGGGGTTCGAGTGGGCGGATTTTCGTCGGGGCGTGGAGATCCACCTTTTGTATGAGGGCAACGATGGCGGTGCCTCCGCGGCCTTGCTTCGATACGCGCCCGGAGCGTGCGTCCCGCACCATCAACACCAGGGCTGGGAACACATTCTTATTCTTCATGGCACGCAGATCGATGGCAACGGTACGCACACGTCTGGGACTTTGGTGATCAACCCACCGGGTAGCGCGCATGACGTGCGCAGCCCTGATGGGTGTGTCGTCCTTGCGATTTGGGAGCGCCCGAATGTCTTCAATTCCGGCAGCGCCTGAGCCCACGCCGTGGAAGGCGTCGCTGGCGCTGACCTTCGCCGGCAGGGGCGGCTCGACCGAAATGATCAGGCGCGGCCAGGTAGGTCCACTTGCGGTGCAACGCCCGTTCTTCCCGGAGGGCCGCGAGGTTTGCCACGTCTATGTCCTGCACCCGCCGGGCGGCATCGTCCCCGGGGATTCGCTGGAACTTGACGTGCATGTCGAACAAGGCGCCCACGCCTTGATTACCGCGCCCGCCGCTACCAAGGTCTATCGCAGCGACGGCCGAACCTCCAAGCTGAATCAGACCCTGCGCTCCGCGACTGGGGCCTTTCTTGAATGGCTTCCTCAAGACACCATCCTGTTCAATGGGGCGCGCATCGAGCTGGACACGCGCATCGAGCTTGCCGGCAGCGCGGCAT
>Ga0302322_100001711_pt1 | contig 18199 bp, 13 predicted proteins | sample Fen_T0_2_FD_203757 | JGI IMG/M metagenome (GOLD analysis project Ga0302322, IMG submission 203757) | Peat permafrost microbial communities from Stordalen Mire near Abisko, Sweden - Fen_T0_2 | ecosystem: Environmental > Terrestrial > Soil > Wetlands > Permafrost | place: Sweden: Abisko... | reverse complement strand
CCCTCGTCGCTGTCGTAGGCCAGGCCGCGGCTCATCAGCAGCGCGCCAAGGTTGGCGTAGCCGAGTCCGAGCGGGCGGAACTTGTGGCTGTTCTCCTCGATCTGCGGCGTCGGGTAGCTCGCGTTGTCGACCAGGATCTCCTGGGCGGTGAGGGTCAGCTTGGCCGCATATCGGTAGCTCTCGACATCGAACTCGCCGTCCGCATCCACGAACTTCATGAGGTTCAGGGACGCGAGGTTGCAGGCGGTGTCGTTGAGGAACATGTACTCGGAGCACGGGTTCGACGCGTAGATCGGCGCCGTGTTCGAGCTCGTGTGCCAGTCGTTGATCGTGGTGTCGTACTGGATGCCCGGGTCGCCGCAGAGGTGGGCCGCGTCGGCCATCTTGCGGAAGACGTCGCGGGCCTTGTACGTGTCCATCGGCTCGCCACCGACGACCGCGTGGGTCGTCCAGTCCGCGTCGTCGACGACGGCCTGCATGAACGCATCGGTCACGCGGACACTGTGGTTGGCGTTCTGGAAGAAGACCGAGCCGTAGGCCTCACCCGTGAAGCTGGGGTCGTACCCGGCCTCGATGAGCGCCCAGGCCTTCTGCTCCTCGTGTGCCTTCGAGTCGATGAACTCGAGGACGTCCGGATGGCCGGCATCGAGGATGACCATCTTGGCCGCGCGGCGCGTCTTGCCGCCCGACTTGACCACGCCCGCGAAGGCGTCGTAGCCCTTCATGAAGGAGACCGGGCCCGAGGCGGTGCCGCCGCCGGCCATCTTCTCCTTGGACGAGCGGATGGTGCTGAGGTTGCTGCCGGCGCCGGAGCCGAACTTGAAGAGCATGGCCTCCGTCTTGGCGAGGTCCATGATCGAGGACATCGTGTCCTGGACGCTGTTGATGAAGCACGCCGAGCACTGCGGGCGCGCTTCGATGCCGACGTTGAACCAGACCGGGCTGTTGAAGCTCATCTTCTGGTGGATGAGCAGGTGGGTCAGCTCTGCCTTGAACGTGGCGAGATCCGCGGGGGTCGCGAAGTAGCGCTGGGTCTCCGCCCAGGCCGTGATCGTGTTGACGACCCGGTCGATGAGCTGGCGGACGCTGGTCTCGCGCTCCGGCGTGTTGAGGTGGCCGCGGAAGTACTTGCTGACCACGACGTTGGTGGCGAGCTGGCTCCAGAACTCGGGGACTTCGACGTCCTTCTGCTCGAAGACGCTCTTGCCGCTCTCGTTGGCGATCCCGGCGGTCCGACGCTCCCAGACGATCTCGTCGTAGGGGTGGACATCCGGCCGGGTGAAGCGACGCTCGAAGGTCAGGCCGTGGGCCCGCTGGCCGTCCGGGGCGGTGCCATCGAAGCTGGCGCCGTAGGGCCCGGTCAGGTGCGCGTGCGCCGCCGCGGCGGCCTTGGCGATGGCGGCGGTGCTGGCGTTGGCGGTGGCGGTGTGGGCCGCGCCAGCGCCGTTGCTCTTCTTGGCCTTGGACCCTCGCTCCATGACGGGGATCGCGTCGCTACTTGCCTGGGCCATCTACCTCTCCTCCGCGTCTCATGCGTGTCGGCTGCCGTAGCTGCCGCTTCCGTGTGTCGTCATCGTCCCGAAGTTCGTTTTGGGGGCCACTCCGGGACCGGCGGATGGAGCCGGTGGCGGAGCGTCATGGGCGGGTTCGGTGATCAGGCGACCCGTCGAACGATACGCTCCTGTGGGGGCTCAGTCAAGCCCAAAACCACAAGATGTAGTGGTTGGTACGTTCGGGCTATCGCTACATGTGGTGGTTTGACGAATCCACGCTCGACCCACGCTCAGGGCCTGTTCGTCCACGCTCAGGGCCCGTTCGTCCACGCTCAGGGCCCGATCTTCCACATGCTGAGGGGTGGTTGTCCACGGGCCAGGGTGCGGTTGTGCACGGGGTTTCCACCGAACCGGGTTGGAACGGGCGTACGGTTTGCGCGGGTCGGGCGTTGGGGGGAGCGGCGGCGCTGGGGCGGCTCCCCGCCAGATGCTCACCCAGGGAGCGCGTGGCGGTCAGTCACGAGAGGCTCCGGAGATTGCGCCGCTTCGCACCCTCGTGGGACCGCGCCACGTGCTGCTGTGCGTCGACATCTGGCGGAGTAGACCAGGGTAGGAGGAGTAAGCGGAGTAAGTCGTGGCCAAGCGGGCCTCGCCAGACTCGGGCCATGGAGGATGTCCAGCTCGGCCGCACCATCAGGTCGCTGCGAACCCGGCGAGGCTGGCGTCAGCAGGACCTCGCCGATGCCGCGCGGGTCTCTCGGGCCACGGTGTCCCGGATCGAGGGCGGGCACGTGAGCTCGTTGTCGCTGGGGATGACTCGCTCGGTCTGCGCCGCGCTGGAGGTTCGGCTCGACCTGGCGCCGCGCTGGCGTGGCGGGGAACTGGATCGGATGCTCTCGGTCCGCCACTCGCGACTGCATGAGTCGGTGGCCCGGACCATGGCCGCGGAGCACGGAGCCTGGCTGATGGCTCCCGAGGTCTCGTTCAGCATCTGGGGAGAGCGCGGCGTCATCGACCTGCTCCTCTGGCACGCCGGTCGGCGAGCGCTGCTGGTCGTGGAGCTCAAGACAGAAATGATCGATGTCAACGAGCTCATCGGGACCCTCGATCGGAAGCGCCGGCTGGCACGCCAGATCGGGCGAGAGCGAGGTTGGGACGCCGCCATCGTCTCGGCATGGGTCGTGGTCGCCGAGTCACGTACCAGCCAGCGTCGGATCGCCGAGCATCGGACCGTGCTTCGGGCGGCATATCCAGTCGATGGTCGAGGGATCGGCCGATGGTTACGTCGCCCGGTGGGTTCGGTGTCGGCGCTGTCGTTGTGGCCGAGGAACGCCGACGCCCGGGGGGCACGCTCGCCGCCTACCATGGCGACGTGGCCCTCCCGACCGCCCGTCGCGCGACCAGCGTCTCGCTGCCGCTGATCGGTGCGTTCATGGTCGGTGCCATCGCGTATGGCGGGCTGTACACGTTCCCGGCGATGTCGATCGCGTTCGCCGACGAATTCGGGATCAGCCGGACGCTGGCGGTCACCCCGTGGACGATGTTCCTGCTGGTGACGGCACTGGTGAGTCCGCTGCTGGGGCGCGCCTTCGATGAGTTCGCGGATCGCGATCTGCTCACCGCGTCGATGGTCCTGCTCGCGGCCGGGTGGCTGGCCGTCTACCTCGCGGGCGACATCTCGCTGGTGATCCTGGCCTATGCCGTGTTCATGGCGATCGGCCTGCAGCTCGCGTTCCTCGGGACATCGACGGCCATCGCGCGGCGCTACGAGGGCATGTCGGGGCTCGCGCTCGGGATCGCGTACGCGGGTCCCGGGATCGGGGTGGCCGTCGCGCTGCCGCTGGCGGCCGGCCTCATCCAGACGGCCGGTTGGCGCGAGACCGCGCTCGTGTTCATGGCCTCGAGCCTGATCGGGGTCGTCTTCGTCTGGATGATGACCAGCGGGCCGGCCATCGTGGTCCCGGCGGCGCCCGCGGCGACGGCGGCTGCCAGCGCGAGGCGGACCCAGCCGCCCGGTCCACGACCGTCGCCGGCTCGCGCGGCCGCCCCCTTCAAGCCCGCGGCCGCTGAACGGGACAACCCGACCAGATCCGGCCGTCGATACGGCGAGCCCATGAGCGCCGGCCAGTCCGAGCTCCGGGCGCAGGAACTCCGAGCCGCCGAAGCCGGGGTCGCGGCTCGAGCGTCCGGCTTGCACGAGACCTCCGCCCCGGGAGCCGTCTCGGCCGCGCACGAGATCCGCCCGACCGGCAGCACAGACCGGCGGGGGAGCGTCCGGCGCACGATCCGCACCCGCCGGTTCTGGATCCTGTTCGCCGGCGCCGCCGCGATCGGTGTCTTCGATGAGGGCGTCCTCCAGGCATTCATCCCGGGCGCCGTCGGGGCCGGGATCCGGGCCGAGGCTGCCGCGGCCGCGCTCGGGATCCAGGCACTCACCTATGTCGCGGGCCAGGTGCTCGGTGGCTGGCTGTCGGACCGCTTCGGGCGTCGGGTCGTGGGTCTCGCCGCGGCCGTGATGGTCGGTGGTGGCGTCGTCGCGGCCATCGGGCTCATCGGTTCGAACCCGGCACTCGCGTTCTTCGGCATCGCGGTCCACGGTCTGGGGAGCGGCGCGACGATCGCGGTGCGGTCGGCGGCGTTCAGCGACGTCTTCGGTGGCCCGAACTTCGGGACGATCTTCGGCCTGCTCGCCGTCGCGTACCCGATCGGCGGCACGTTCGCCGTGTACTTCGGGGCGGCCGCCTTCGACGCGACGGGCTCGTTCGCTCCGTTGATCCCGGTCGTGCTGATCGCCGTGGCCGTGTGGGCCGGGTCGCTGTGGGTCGCCGGCCCGAAGCGGTCACGTCGGGGAGTGGCGCTGGCATAAGTCGCGCGGGTCGCGGGCGGTGACTATCCGGCTACGGAAGGGGCCTGCTCCGGCACGGTATCCTCGGGGCCATGCACTACGCCGACTCCATCCTCGATCTCGTCGGGGACACGCCCCTCGTCCGGATCACCCGCGTCACACGCGACCTCGGGCCGCTCGACGAGCAGCCGCTGCTGCTGGCAAAGCTCGAGATGCTCAATCCGGGCGGGTCCGTGAAGGATCGGATCGGCCTGCCGATGATCGAAGCCGCCGAGCGCGCGGGCCTGCTCAAGCCGGGCGGCACCATCATCGAACCGACGAGCGGCAACACCGGCCACGGCCTCGCGATCGCGGCGGCGCTCAAGGGCTACCGCTGCATCTTCGTCATGGCCGACAAGCAATCGGCCGAGAAGCAGCAGCTCCTCCGCGCGTACGGCGCGGAAGTCGTCCTGTGCCCGACCAACGTCCCGCCCGAGTCGCCGGAGAGCTACTACTCCGTGGCCGCGCGGCTGGCGCGCGACATCCCGGGCGCGTTCAAGCCGGACCAGTACTGGAACCAGGAGAACCCGAACGCGCACGAGCGCACGACCGGCCCCGAGATCTGGGACCAGACCGAAGGCAGGATCACCCACTTCGTCGTGAGCGTCGGGACCGGCGGGACCGTGACGGGAACGGCCCGGGCGCTGAAGGCTCGAAACCCGGAGATCCAGGTCATCGGCGCCGACCCCGAGGGCAGCGTCCTGTCCGGCGACACCGCCCGCCCGTACCTGACCGAGGGCATCGGCGAGGACTTCATGCCGGGTACCTACGACCCGACTGTCGTCGACCGCTGGGTCCGGGTCAGCGACCGCGACGCGTTCGCGATGGCTCGCCGGCTCACCCGCGAGGAAGGGATCCTGTCGGGCGGCTCCTGCGGGACCGCGATGGTGGCCGCACGCGAGATCGTCCGCGAGGTCGCCGGGACGCCCGCCGCCAAGGACGCCGTGATCGTCGTGCTCCTCCCCGACAGCGGCCGGAGCTACCTTTCGAAGATCTACAACGACGAGTGGATGCGCGTGAACGGGTTGCTCGCGACGACCGGCGCCGCGTCTCGGGTCGACGAGCTGCTCGCCGACCGGCACCACGCCCCGGACATGCCGGCCGTAGTCGTCGCCCGAACGACCCAACGCGTTGGCGAGGCCATCGCGATCCTCCAGACCTACGGCATCAGCCAGCTGCCCGTCTCCGAGGACGCCGAGGGTGACGCGGTCGTCGGACTCGTCGGGTCCATCAGCGAGCGCGGGCTGCTCGAGCGAGCCTTCCGCGACCCGAGCGTCGTCGAGCGGACCGTCGGCGAGGTCATGGATCCGCCGCTCCCCCTGGTCGAGGCGTCTGCGTCACTCGACGAGGCGTTCGCGCTGCTCAATGGCGGCGCGCCGGCCCTCGTCGCGGTCCGCGGCGATCGCCCGGCCGGGGTCGTGACGAAGCTGGACTTCCTCGAGTACCTCGCTCACCGACCCGTCCCGCACGGCTGACCGGCCCGGGCGATCAGTCGCGGGCGACCCCGGACCGGAGCCACGGCACATCCGGCTCCCACGAGTCGACGACATCGCCGTATCCCGCGTCCCGAGCCAGCGCCTCGACGTCCCGGAACAGTTCCGCCTGGTCGCGCACGGCTCCGGTCGACTGGATCGTCGCGAGCCTGGCGAGCACCCGGGAGGCGGTCCAGCCGTCGCCGGGTAGCGGATGCGTCTCGAGTTCCCACCCCAGGAACTTGTTGAATGGCCGCACCCGACCGTGGACGGCGAACAGGGTCGTCAACAGCGGGTCGATCGACTCGCCGGCATCCAGTAGCGACTCGACCGTGAGGCCGACGCGCTCGTTCTTGAGCGAGCGGACGTACGAGTTGATGTAGTCGTCGAGGGCCGCGGCGGCCACCGCTCGGCCCGTGTCAGGCGCGAGGGTCTCCATCTCGGCGATGCTCCGCTCGAAGTCGCCATCGGTCCGATCGAATGCCACCGTCGCGTGGACGTAGCTGTATCGGTCCCAGGCGCTCGATGACGCCGGATCGGCGAGCCGGTCGAGCGCGTCGTACGGCACGACGACGGCTTCGACCGCGGACCCGTGCGCGGTCTCGAACCGATCGCGCACGCCCGTGACGTCGTCGACGAAGAGCCGCACGTCCCAGTCCGAGTCGGACCGCACGAACACACCCCGGCCGCGTGATCCAGTCAGCACGACGCCCAGGACGGCGGGATCCGCGCGCGCCCGCGCCAGCAGATCCAGATATGTGGCCTCGCCTGGGACCTCGGGCGCCATCGCCACCTCCTCGCGGCATGGTGACGGGCGGCGTGCCATCCTGCTGGCACCGTGCGACTCACCACCGAGCGTCTCGTCCTCACGCCGTTCGACCCGGTCGGCGACTGGCCCGAGTTCGTGCGCGACATCGTCCTCGACCCGATCGTGACCGAGCACTGGGCGGACTTCGCCGACGAAACGCTCGACGATGCGGATAAGGAGCGCCTCGCCGCCGACGAGTTCATCCCATGGTTCGCGGACGGCGCCGCGCACGGGTTCATCGCCTGGACGGTGCGGACGCCCGACGGTGCCTTCATCGGTGTGAGCGGGCTGATGACGACAGAACCACCCGTCGGCGGCCCCGATCCCGAATTCGGGTGCCTGCTGGCCACGCGCGCTCACGGTCTCGGCTACGCGACAGAGGCCGGCCACGCGGTCCTTGCCGACGGCTGGGACCGCCTCGGCCTGACCCGCATCGTCACCGTCATGGACTCGCCCAACCTCGCGAGCCGGCGCCTGGTGGACAAGCTCGGCTTCCGGTTCGAGCGCGCGGTGTTCGGTGACGCCGCCCAGGCCTACCTCGTGTTCGTCGTCGACCGGCCCGGGCTACCATTCGCCGATGCACCCTGACGACGGCCGGGCGGACTCGTTCGACACGCTCGCGGTCCACGCCGGCGCCGAACCCGACGAACTGACTGGCGCGGTCGCGCCGCCCATCTACCAGACGAGCACCTTCGCCCAGGACGGCGTGGGCAAGCCGCGCGGCGGCTACGAGTACGCGCGTTCCCAGAACCCGACGCGCGAGCGACTCGAGCGGGCGCTCGCGACCCTCGAAGGCGGCTCGACCGGGATCGCCTTCGCGTCCGGTTCCGCCACGACCGCGGCGATCGCCGAACTGGCCGGCCCGGGTGACGAGATCGTCGTCGGCGATGACGTCTATGGCGGCACGTTCCGCTATCTCGAGCGCGTCCACCGCGGCAAGGGCGTGGATGCGCGGTACGTCGACCTGTCGACCGGCCCCGACGCGCTCTGGGAGGCCCTGACCGAACGGACCCGACTGGTCTGGTTCGAGACGCCGTCGAACCCGCACCTGAAGGTCGTCGATATCTCGGCGGCGGCCGCGGCAGTCGCCCGTCGGGCGGCGGAGTCGGGCGGCCTGGCGCCACTCATCGTGGTCGACAACACGTTCGCGTCACCCGCACTCCAGCGGCCGCTGACGATGGGCGCGGACATCGTCTTCCACTCGGCGACGAAGTACCTCGCCGGCCACTCGGACACGATCCTGGGCATCGCGGTGACGTCGAACGCGGCCGCGGCCGAGCGCCTGCGCTTCCTGCAGAACGCGATGGGGGCTGTGCCGGGACCGCTCGATTGCTTCCTCGTCCTGCGCGGCCTGCGCACGCTGCACCTGCGGATGGAGCGGCACGGATCGAACGCCGCGGCCGTGGCCGCGTTCCTGCGCGGACGACCGGACGTGGCGACCGTCATGTATCCCGGGTTCGGCGGCATGGTCTCGTTCGTGCCGACAGCGGGTGGGGCGGGCGCAGCCTCCACGGCCGCCGCGCGCGCCGTGGCCATCGCCGAAGGCACGCGCCTGTTCACGCTGGCCGAGTCGCTCGGTGGCGTCGAGTCGCTCATCGAGGTCCCGGCCGCGATGACCCATCTCTCCGTCGCCGGCTCACCGCTCGAAGTCGATCCAGCGCTGATCCGTCTCTCCGTCGGCATCGAAGGCATCGACGACCTGATCGCCGACCTCGCGGGCGCCCTCGACCGCGCCTGAGTCGCCCGAGGCGTCCGGTCCGCGACGCGGACCGCCGGATCAGCCCCCGGTTGCCTTGGTCCCGCGCTGATCCTGCCAGATTCCCACCACCGGGTTGTTAGGCAGACGGCTGAGCGAGAAAGCCGCCCAATCACGCTCAGTTCGGGACCTATTCGTGACAGATCCCCACTGGGTGGGCACCTGGCAAGGATCTGCTGCCTAACGCCCCTGCCATGACGATCTGGCAAGGATCGCTGGCCTCGCGGGCCGCCCGGTCCGCGACGCGAACCGCCGGATCAGCCGCCGGCCATGGCCGGGAGCAGCGACAGCGTGTCCCGATCGCCGACCGGCGTGTCCAACCCCTCGAGGTGCCGGATGTCCGTGTCGTTCAGGAACGCGTTCACGAACGGGTTGAGGTCACCGTCCTGGCCGATGAGCTGGGCCTCGAGACCGGGATAGGCCACGACCAGCGCGGAGACGACCTCGCGCACGGTCGTGCCGGCGACCTCGACGCGCTTCTCGCCGCCGGTCGCGGTCCGGAGGGTCGGCGGGATCCGGACGAGGCTCATGCCGCGCCGCCTTCCAGCCACGCTTCGAAGGCCGACAGGCTTGGCCGGATCACCGGCGTCAGCCCGGGTTGGCCGGGTCCGACCCGGCCACCATCGAGCGTCCCGACGGTCGCCCCGAGCCACCGCGCGTCCGGCGTCTTCAGCCCATTGCCGGTCAGGAGCGCCACGACCTCGTCACCGGGGCGGATCACGCCTCGACGTCTCGCTGCGGCCGCCGCGGCCAGCGTCACGCCACCGGCCGTCTCCGGGTAGATGCCCTCGAGTCGGGCGACGTCGCGGATGGCTTCGGCGGTCGTCACGTCCTCGATGGCCTCGATGGAGCCGCCGCTCTCGTTGGCGAGCTGCACGGCGTACCGCCCGTCGGCGGGGTTGCCGATGGCGAGCGAGCGGACGATCGTATCGGGCTCGCGGACGGGCTCGATCACGTCCGTGCCCGCGGCCCAGGCCGTGGCGACCGGCGCGCAACCGGCGGCCTGACCGCCGACGAAGCGCAGCGGCCGGGACTCGATGAGGCCCAGTTCGACGAGCTCCTCGAAGCCGCGGGCGAGTCGCGTGAACATGGCACCCGAGGCGACCGGGGCGACGACGACGTCCGGCGAGCGCCAGCCGAGCGACTCGGCGATCTCGTACGCGAGCGTCTTCGAGCCTTCGGCGTAGAAGGGCCGAAGGTTGATGTTGACGAAGCCCCAGCCGGTCTCGTCGGCGATCTCGAGGCAGAGGCGATTGACGTCGTCGTACGTGCCGTCGACCGGCACGACCGTCGCGCCATAGGCGAGGGCGTGATCCACCTTGGCCGGCTCGAGATCGGCCGGGATGAAGACATAGGCCGGCAGCCCGACCGCAGCCGCGGCCGCCGCCGTCGCACCCGCCAGGTTTCCGGTCGACGCGCAGGCCAGCGCCTCGACGCCGAACTCGACTGCCCGAGCGGCCGCCACCGCGACGGCCCGGTCCTTGAAGGAGAGCGACGGATTGCGGGTGTCGTCCTTGAGCCAGAGCCGCTCGATGCCGAGCACCGGGCCCAGGCGATCCGCCGTCGTCAGCGGCGTCGAGCCCACCGGTAGCCCCCGCACGGGCGGCACCTCGAGCGGCAGGAGCTCCGCGTACCGCCAGATCCCGGGCGGGCGCGCGGCGATCGCCTCGCGAGTGAAGGTGCGAGCGGCGACGCCGTAGTCGTACTGGACCTCGAGCGGGCCGAAGCAGGCCGCGCATACGTACGAGAGGCCGATCGGCTGGGCCCGGCGACAGTTGCGACAGATCATCCCGAGGATGCGCGCGTCGGCGGTCGGTGGGGGAGTGGCGACGGCGCTGGGTCTGGTCTCGATGGCCATGGGATCTCCGGGCAGGGACGGGTGGCCTGGAGACCGGGGGACGAGCAGACCCGACGAGGATGTTCGGGGTCTCCGATGGAGTCCCTTATCTCGCAGGCGGACCTGCCCGGACTTGGCACCTTGCCGACGCGATGTCGGTAGGTTGTCGTGGCTTCATCGGGCCGGTCCCTCTGCCACTCTTGATAAGCGCTCTTCGGTTGTGTGCGGATGCTACGGGCGGGACCCGTCCAGCGTCAACCGTGGCGGCTCGACCGTGGCGGCCCAGCCCCGGTCCGCCCGGGCTCAGCCCGGCGCCGCGATGGGTGTCGTATCGGTGAGCGGCGAGAACGTCGTCTTCGAGGTCGCTGGTCCGGCTGCGGTGTCGAGCGCGTACGTTGCCTCGACCGTCCGGTCGGCGCGGATGACGATCGTGACCGGCAGGTCGGTGGCGCCCGTCAGGCCGAGTGCCTTCGGTGGGTAGGTCGCGACGAGCGACACGCCTTCGTCGACCGGCTGCCCGTCCTTGATCGAGGTCGGTGCCTGGAGAGCGGCCAGCGGATCGGCATCGGTCTTCGATCCGTCGACCGCTGTCCAGCCGGCCCCGGCCCGCTGGACCCAGGCGTTCGTGCCGATCGTCCGGTACGTGACCTTCGAGCCGGAGGCTTCGACGGTGAATTCCGCGTCGTTGCCGACGCGCCGGCCCTCGGCTCGCGTGGCGACGGTGTCGCCGACGGTCACCTCGGCCACGAACGCGTAGCCGTCCTCGAAGGCGGACAGGGCCTGACCGAGAGCGACCTCCGGCAACACGGACGCCTGGCCGACGGCGACCGAACCGATGGCCTCCGACGGCTCAGTCGGACTCGACGATGCGCCCGACCCGTCACCCGGCGCCCCGGACGCTGGACCGGTCGGTCCGGCGCAGCCCGCGACGACCAGGGCCAGGCACAGCAGGACGCCGCCGCTCGCGCGACGACGTCCTGCCAGCGCTTGCGGTCCGGTGGCGGACCGCTCGCCTTCAGCTGGGATCAGTGCCCGTTGCCTCCACGCTGGCCGCCCCGGCCATCGCCACCCTTGCCGTCATGAGAGGTGCGATCCGCCTGGGCATGGCCCTGCTGATCGCCCTTCGAGTCTGTGGTGTGGTGATGCTTCACATCGGTGCCGCACCGGCCAGACTGGCCGGAGACCTTGAGCGCCCACTGGTCGTTCCCGATCGAGCGCAGCTTGATCGAGACACCCACCCGGGTCCCATCGAAGCGGACCTGCGTACCGTGCTTGGTGACCTTGGTCGTGGCGGGCGGTCCGGTCGTGCTATCGACCATGATCGTCCCGTTGTCCTCGACGTGATAGGACACCGCGACCGGCGTGCCGTCGCAGAGATGGGCGTTCCAGACGCGATCGCCGGTCAGTTCGGCGATCGTGCCGGTGACCTTCTGGCGGTCGCGACCGCTCAGCGTGATCTTGAGGGTGGCCGTGCCGTCGGCGCGGGCGCTGACGGACAGGTCGAGGGTCTTCGAGAAGCCCTGGTACGAGAAGACGACTGCGGCCCGCGCGGCCGACGAGCCGTGCTTGTCCCACTTGCGGTCGTGGCTGTCGGTCGGATCCTTGATGACCACCCCGACGCCCGCCGCCGCCGTGGCGCTGTCGATCTCGAGCGTGGGCTTGCCGTTCGCGTCGACGTCGATGGTGTAGGCGACGTTGGCACCGATCCCGGCCCCGAAGACGTTGGCCGCCCAGGTCCCGGATCCGAGCAGATCCGTCAGCTTGGTCGTGGCCTTGACCGCGAGCGTGTCGCCCTTGGCCTTGACCTTGACGCTGGCGGTGCCGTCGGCGTTGGAGAACTTGACGCCATGCTCGCCCGTCGTCTTGGTGGGGAGTCCATCGGCGGGATCGAGGGTCACGTCGCTGATGTTGCCGACCGCGTCGAGGGTCACGGCGACGGTCAGGGACGTCCCGAGCATCGGGATCGTCACGGTCATGCCGCCCGTCTGGGCGATCGGTTCATTGGTGTTCGCGAATGCGCTCGCTGGGAGCAGCAGGGCCATCGCCATCAGTGCGAGACCCGCGGCTCGTGCGGGTGTGCGCCATCGGCTCCTGGTCATCGGTACCTCCTCGCGACCTCACCGGTGAGCGGCGGATCGTCGATCGTCTGCACGCGTCGGCCTTGGAGTCCGGCATGAGGACATGGAGCTAGCGTGCGTCGGTCGACCTTAACCCCATAGGGCATATCGTGCCCAGAACCTTGGTCCCGGTCGTGGTTGGCGCGTTGGTCCGGTGCAGCCGGGCACACCGCGGTGCGCCCGCGCCACCGTTCCGCGACCTTGTCGCAACCCTGCGGCAACCTGTCGTGCTAGCATCCGGGTCAACGCGACTGCGGAAGCCGACTCTCGCTGGACCTGCCAACGGTCCTGCGTCACGCGCGGCCGGTCGATCCATCGAGATCGTCCGCGCCTGCGAGGTTTCCAGCGTCATGACCGCATCCAGCCCCACCCGTACCCAGACGCGGCCCGCGCCGCGTCATGCCCTGGGTCGCCACGTCCGGGCGAACCTGCCGACGGCCGAGCTGTACGAGGACGCGATCCGCGCCGGCGAAGGCCTGGTCGCCGCCGACGGTCCACTCGTCGTCCGGACGGGCAAGCACACCGGCCGCTCGCCCGAGGACAAGTTCATCGTCTCCCACCCCTCGACCGATGCCAAGGTCTGGTGGGGTCCCGTCAACCGACCGATCAGCGAGGCCCACTACGACCGCCTGCGCGCTCGCCTCGTCGAGTACGTCGCGGACCGGGACCTGTATGCGCAGGACTGCTTCATCGGCGCGGCTGCGGCACACCGGCGCTCGCTGCGGGTCTACACCGAGACGGCCTGGGCCAGCATCTTCGCCCGCAACCTGTTCCGCCGGCCGACGCAGGCTCAGCTCAAGGACTTCACCCCGAACTTCACGATCATCTGCGTCCCGTCGTTCAAGGCGGACCCGGAGACGGAGGGAACCCGGTCCACGACTGCGATCCTGGTCCACCTCGAGCGGATGGAGATCATCATCGTCGGCACGGAGTACGCCGGCGAGATCAAGAAATCCGCGTTCACGGTCATGAACTTCCTGATGCCGGACGAGGGCGTCCTGCCGATGCACAGTGCCGTCAACGTCGGAGCGGACGGCGACTCGGTCATCTTCTTCGGCCTCTCGGGGACGGGCAAGACGACCCTCTCGGCCGACCCGGATCGGAGCCTCATCGGCGATGACGAGCACGGCTGGGGCGACGGCGGCGTCTTCAACTTCGAGGGCGGCTGCTATGCCAAGACCATCCGCCTCTCCCCGATGTACGAGCCGGACATCTTCCAGACGACGCGCCGCTTCGGGACGATCCTCGAGAACGTGGACCTGGACCCGGCGACGCGCGCGCTGGACCTTGATTCCGACCGGTTCACCGAGAACACCCGCGGCGCCTACCCGCTCGACTTCATCGGCAACGCGGACGACACCGGCGTGGCCGGCCAGCCGCAGCACGTCGTGTTCCTGACCGCCGACGCGTTCGGGGTCATGCCGCCCATCTGCAGGCTGACCCGCGAACAGGCGGCGTATCACTTCATCAGCGGCTATACCGCCAAGCTCGCCGGCACGGAGATCGGCGTCAAGGAACCGAAGGCGACCTTCTCCGCCTGCTTCGGGGCGCCGTTCATGCCACGCCATCCGGGCGAATACGCCGCGATGCTCGTCGAGCGACTCGCCGAGTGGAACGTCCCGGTCTGGCTCGTCAACACCGGCTGGACCGGCGGGCCGTACGGCACCGGCGAGCGGATGAACATCGCGCACACACGCTCGATGGTCCGCGCCGCCCTCAGCGGGGCGCTCGACCACGTCGAGATGCGGACCGACCCGAATTTCGGGGTCGAGGTCCCGGTCACCTGCCCGGACGTCCCCGCGGCGTTCCTCGATCCGCGGTCGACCTGGGCCGATACGGCCGAGTACGACCGGGCCGCCCAGCGGCTCGCCGCGATGTTCGCCGAGAACTTCGCGAGCTACGCCGAGAGCGTGGATCCGGCGATCGCGGCCGCGGGACCGGCGCCGCTCACCTGACCCGGCGGGTTCAGTCCCTCCCGATCACCCCGAGTTCGACCGACTCGCGCCCAAGGAGGCGCTTCGCTTCCCGGATGCCGGACGTCATCGCGCCGTCCGCGAAACCGCATCGGGCGCTCGAGGTCGCCTCGCCGGCGAACAGGATCCGGCCCCGGATCGGCTCACCGAGCGTGTCGAGGTCCGCGAGTGTCGCGCCGAGCCCGACCGAGCTGTACGCCCCGCGAGCGAACGGATCCGCGCCCCACGACGTCCGCACGATCGCCGTCGGGTCGGGGACCGGCAGGCCCGTGGCGCCGGCCAGGATCTTGATCACCCGGGCAGCGGCGTCGGCATCGGACCCGGTCTGGAGCGCCGAGACCGCGGATCCGATGGCGAACCCGAGCACGACTGGCTCGTCGACGGGTCCGTCCAGTCCGAAGGCCAGAACGAGCCGAGCCTCATCGCTCGGCGTCACATCGAAGACGGTGGCGACGCCCGCGTCGGCCCAGAATGGCCGCTCGAAGCGGAGGGCGACCTTCTCGAACTGGCCCATCGTCACGCGATCCACGGCGGCCTGACGCTCGGGCGGCAGCGCCGACTCGAACTGGACCGACCCGGCCTGCAGGACGCCGAGCGGCAACGTCACGAGGACGTGGCTCCCGGTCTCGGTGCGGCCGTCCCGGCTCGTGACCGTGACGCCGGCAGGACCGCTTGCGATCGTCGCCACGACCCAGTCACGGCGTACGTCGAGCCCCGCCGCCACCGGCTCGACCAGGGTGACGTAGCCACCGAACGGCATGTCGCCGACGTAGTCGCCCTCGTATTCGAGGGTGCTGGACGCCGGCTGCGCAGCCGCCATCGAGCTCGCCGGGGCGGCGCTGTCCTGTTCGAGTGCCCCTCGGATGACGATCCGCAGCCACTCGAGTTCCGCTGGGTCGCCGCCGCGCCGGGCGAGGTACGCCTCCAGCGCGTCGGCGGCCGAGGCATCCGGGCCGAGGGTCCGGCCGATCTCCTCTATGGCTTCGGGGGCCGCCCAGCCCTCGTTCAGCAGACGTTCGAACCGATCGCGATCGACGAGCCCACGGGTCGCGTCCCAGCCGACGGCATCGAGCATGACATTGGCCGGCCGCCGCTCAACGCCGACCTGGTCTGCCCACGCCGACATGGGGTTGCCGATGGGTGTGTGGATCCAGGACCCGCCGAGATCGACCGGCGATCCACCGACATCGGCCGTATGCAATCGCCCGCCGATGCGGTCGCGCGCTTCCAGGACGATGGCCGGCACCCCGGCGTGGTGGAGTGCGTTGGCGGCCGTGAGGCCGGCCATCCCCGCGCCCACGATGACGACTCGCTCCACCGGACCGTCCAGCCCGCCCGGGACGGCTGCGCTTCCGTCGTCGTAGACCCGTGCCGTCGTCATACAATCGGAGCATGGCACGAAACAAAGTCACCGTGATCGGGGCCGGGAACGTCGGCGCCACCACCGCCCAGCGCATCGCCGAAGCCGGCCTCGCCGACGTCGTCCTCGTGGACATCGTCGAGGGGCTCCCCCAGGGCAAGGGCCTGGATCTCGCCGAGGCAGCCCCGGTCGTCGGGCACGACGCCCGGGTCACCGGCACGAACGACTACGCGGACACCGCGGGCTCGGACATCGTCGTGGTCACGTCCGGACTGGCCCGCCAGCCGGGGATGAGCCGCGACGACCTGCTGGCCAAGAACGCCGGGATCGTCCGGGCCGTCGTGGAGCAGGCCGCGAAGCACTCACCGAACGCGATCCTCATCATCGTCACGAATCCGCTCGATGCGATGTGCCACGTCGCGATGCGGGCGTCCGGCTTCCCGCGCGAGCGCGTGCTCGGCATGGCCGGCGTCCTGGACTCGGCCCGGTTCCGGACGTTCATCGCGCAGGAGCTCGGCGTGTCCGTGGAGGACACCCACGCGTTCGTGCTCGGCGGTCACGGCGACACGATGGTCCCGCTGTCGCGCTATTCGACCGTGGCCGGCGTGCCGATCACGGAACTGCTCTCGCCGGAGCGCGTGGCCGCCCTCGAGGCCCGCACCGCGAACGGCGGCGCCGAGGTCGTGGCCCTCCTCAAGACCGGGTCCGCGTTCTACGCCCCGGCGGCATCCACCTTCGAGATGTGCGACGCGATCCTGCGCGACCGGAAGCGCGTCCTCCCGTGCGCCGTGCTGCTCGACGGCGAGTTCGGGACGACCGGGCTCTTCGTGGGCGTGCCGGTCGTGCTGGGCGCCGGCGGCATGGAGCGCGTCTTCGAGATCGAGCTGACGCCCGACGAGCGTGTCAAGTTCGAAGCGTCGACGGCGGCCGTCCGCGAGCTGGTCGACAAGCTCGGCTGATCCCGGCGGTGCGCTCGCGCACCACGATGTCCGGCCGAGGGTCCCATCCGTCGCCCCGATTCCTTGACCCGCCGACTGCACCGGAGGTACCTTCACCCCCTCGCCGGGCGGTAGATGGAGGAGACCGCGGGAGGCCGGCAACCCGCCCAGGCACGTCGATCCAGCCGACCATGGTCGGTCGTCGTGCGCTCGCGTGCGTCACGTCCGCAGGACGCCATCCAGGCATCGTTCGAATGGGAGTGTCATGAACCGGAGACTACTCACCACTTCTGCGGCGGTGGCGCTGCTCATCGCGATGTCGCTCCCGATGGCGGCCGAGGCGAAGTCCCCCACGGGCCACACGTTCGCCCGTGTCGATACGAGTGCCTTCGCCAAGATCGATCCCAAGCTCGTCAAGCAGATGCTGGGCGGCGGCACGCGCTCGGTCAACGTGATCGTCCAGCTCGCCGGGACCCCGGTCGCGGGTGAGACCGCCGCTGCGAAGACCCTCGGCAAGACGCTCAGCCTGACCGACAAGGCGTCCTTCCGGACCCGGATCAAGGCCAACCAGGACGCGCTCAAGCCGGGCATCAGCCGGGCCGGCGGCCGGGTCCTTCGGCAATACCAGGACGCGATCAACGGACTGCGCGTCCAGGTCGCGGTCAAGGACCTGCCCAAGCTCGCCGCCCTGTCCGGCGTGACCGCGGTCCGGGCCATCCCCAAGGTCTCGCGGACCAACTCGGTCTCCGTCCCGTACACGGGCACGCCGGCCGCCTGGGGTGACACCGGGTTCACCGGCGCCGGGGTCAAGATCGCCATCCTCGATACGGGCATCGACTACACCCACGCCGACTTCGGTGGGGCCGGTGCGGCGGCCTTCGCCGCCAACGACCCGACCATCATCGAGCCCGGCACCTTCCCGACGGCCAAGGTCGTCGGCGGCTGGGACCTCGTCGGCGATGCCTACAACGCCGACGACCCCACGAGCGTCCCGGCCCCGGATCCCGATCCGATCGACTGCATCACCGGCCAGCACGGCACGCACGTCGCCGGCACCGCGGCCGGTGAGGGCGTCAACGCCGATGGCTCCACCTACACCGGGCCATACGACAGCTCGATCGACTTCAGCAGCTTCAAGGTCGGCCCCGGCGTCGCCCCGCAGGCGTCGCTCTACTCCTTCCGCGTCTTCGGTTGCGAGGGCACGACGGACGTCGTCGTCGACGCGATCAACATGGCCGTGATGGCCAACGTCGACGTCATCAACATGTCGCTCGGGTCCGACTTCGGCGGTGCCGACACGCCCGACGCGATCGCCGCGGACAACGCGTCCCTGGCGGGCATCTCGGTCGTGATCTCGGCTGGCAACGCCGGCCCGAACCCGTACATCGTCGGGTCGCCCGGCACGTCGAGCCGGGCCATCACGGTCGGCGCGATGAACGCCCGCCCGACCCTGCTCAACGGCACCATCGTGGATCTGCCCGGGTCGAACGACCTGGGTGGCTGGAACATGTACAAGAGCCCGCTGCCGGTCTCGGGGACGCTCCACGCCCTCACGGCCGAC
>Ga0302322_100001709_pt1 | contig 18210 bp, 14 predicted proteins | sample Fen_T0_2_FD_203757 | JGI IMG/M metagenome (GOLD analysis project Ga0302322, IMG submission 203757) | Peat permafrost microbial communities from Stordalen Mire near Abisko, Sweden - Fen_T0_2 | ecosystem: Environmental > Terrestrial > Soil > Wetlands > Permafrost | place: Sweden: Abisko... | reverse complement strand
CCACGGGTCCCGGTACCACCCGTGCGGCCCGCGGGCTGCACGGGGGCCTGGCGGGCGGGGTGGCCCCTGCCCGGACGGCCGTCGCCCGACGATGAGCACGGTAACGCCGAACGGCCCCTCCGCCCGCATCGAGGGTCACCGTGACCATGCGAGGGGTGATGCCGCACTGCGAAAGATGGTAACGGTGCGTGCCCAGACTTTTGATCCGCGGGGATCACACGGGTGTAATCCACAGCCGATGCTCACCGAGGGTGTCACTGAGGGCGCTGAGGTCGTAGATTCGGCGACGCAAGGTCTGACACCATCGGTCCGTCCGGCCGTCTGCTGAGCGTCACGAACCCCTCGCCCAGCCGACACCCCGTCGGATGACCGCCGTCCGCCGAGACCGCGCCCGCCCGCGGCCACAGGGAGGTTTCCGGTGCCCCGACACGGATCTGTCACGCCAGGGGAGACCGCGCCCGACGTCCCCCTGGCGATGCCGCGTCGAGGTCTGGCTGCCTGGCCCATCCGGCGCAAGCTGATCGCGCTGGTCGCCGGCCCGCTGATCCTGGTGCTCGTGGCGGGCCTGTTCTTCACGGTGCAGTCGGTCTCGTCGCTGCGCAGCGCCCAGCGCGCCCGCGACGTCGCGAACACCGCGCTCCTCACCAACCAGCTCGCCTCCGCCCTCAACACGGAGATGAAGACGACGCTGCGGTGGCGCGCCCAGGCGACGTCCGCGCCGCTCAAGGCCGAGATGGTGCGCAACCAGCAGGCCACCGACGCCGTCTACGTCCAGCTCGGCGACGCCCTCGGCACCCCGGCGGGCGGGGCCTGGGGCGAGGGCGTCGGGCGGGCCAAGGACGACGTCACCGAGCAGATGTCGCTGCTGCCCTTCGTGCGGGGCGGCGCCCAGAAGTCCAACGGTCTCGTGTACGTCCAGCTCCAGTACACCCAGAAGGTGCAGGCCGCGCTCGGGTTGATGACGGCCCTCACGGTCGAGCTGGCCACCACCTCGCCCAACGCCGCCACCGTCCAGGCGGCGTCCACGATCGGCGCGCTGGCGCTGGCCAGTGACTCGGCCGCGCAGGAGTCGGTCCGGCTGACGACGGCGCTGCGGGAGGGGCGGATCTCGGTCCGGACCCAGCAGAACCTGCAGGAACTGAAGGTCAGCCAGGGGTACCAGCTCGACCAGGCCGCGGCCCACGCCTCGCCCGACCAGGTCGAGAAGCTCACCTCGATCCGCTCCGACGAGCAGACGATCGACGGGTTCCGGCAGGCCGCCCTCGCGCTGGTCAACAAGGGCGGCGGCGAGCTGCTTCCGCAGGACCGCACCAACGCCACGACGCAGGCGAACACCTTCGCCGACGCCTCCTGGCAGCGGGTCCGCAACCTGGACCAGTTCACCAACTCGGTGATCATCACCGCCCGGGACCAGGCCGCGGCGCTCGCCCGGGACGGCCTGATCCGCACCGGCATCGTCAGCTTCCTCGCGGTGCTCGCCCTGCTGCTCGGGTCGGCGCTCGTCGCCTACGTGGCCCGCACCGTCACCGGCCCGATGCGGCGCCTGCGGTCCGCCGCCGTCGACGCCGCCACCGTGCGGCTGCCGGCCCTCGTCCGCCAGATCGAGCGGGAGGGCTCGGAGACGAACGTCGTCGTCCCACCCGTCCTGCCGCCGGGCACGGTCGCCGGCCCCGAGACCCTCGAGGTCGCCCAGGCCGTCGACGGCCTGGCCGCCGAGGCCGTCCGGCTCGCGACCGCCCAGGTGCGCCTGCGGCACGCGCTCGACGAGGCGTTCGTCAGCATGTCGCGCCGCAGCCAGTCGATGGTCGAGAAGCAGCTGGTGATCATCGACGAGCTGGAGAGCACCGAGGAGGACCCGGACCAGCTGCGGAACCTGTTCCGCCTGGACCACCTCGCGGCCCGGATGCGCCGCTACAACGACAACCTGCTGGTCCTGGCCGGCTCGTCGCTGCGCACGCGCAGCGCCGCGCCCGTGCCGATCGCCGACGTGTTCCGCGCCGCGACGTCGGAGATGGAGCAGTACGAGCGGGTCCGGCTGCAACCGGTCAACGGCGTCGCCGTGAACGGCCCGGTCGCCGGTGGCCTGGTCCACCTGCTCGCCGAGCTGCTCGACAACGCCGCCATGTACTCCCCGCCGACCAGCCCGATCCTCATGGCGGGCACCCTCGCCACCGATGGCGGGCTCCACCTGGAGATCACCGACTCCGGCGTCGGCATCCCGGCCTCCGAGCTCGCCGAGCTCAACTCGCGCCTGGCCACCCCGGGCAGCATCGACACCCAGGTCCCGTCGCGGATGGGCCTGTACGTGGTCGCCCGGCTCGCCCAGCGCGGCGGGTTCGGGGTCCGGCTGTCCCCTCGCACCAACGCGGCGGGCACCGTCGCCGAGGTGGACGTGCCGCCGCCCATGGTCGTCAGCAGCGGGCGTCCGGGCCTGCCGGGCCAGGGGCCCGGTGGCGGCGGGTCCGCCCGTCCCGACGGTCCGCGCGTGCCCGGCCAGCCCTCGCCCGGCATCCCGGAGCCGGGACGCTCGCCGGTCGCCACCGGTGGGATGCGCCTCGACCCGGCCCTGCGCCTCACCAACCGGTCCGGCGGCTCGCCGTCGACGTCGCCGCGCGGGATCCCGGTGGCGCCGTCGAGCCCGTCCGCGCCGATGGCGCCGGCCGCCTCCGGGGCCCCCGTCCAGGGGACGCCTCCGATGACCGTCCGTGGTGGCACCAACGGCGCCGTCCCCGGCGGGCTGCCTTCACGCCGTCCGGGGGCCGCGCTCGCCGCCAACCCGCTGGCCGCCCGTCCGGGCGGTGGCGGTAGCGGTGGTCCCGGGGCCGGTGGTCCCGGTGCGGCGGCTCCGGACGGCGGGCAGCAGCCCTCGCGTGCCGGGTTCGACCCCTTCGGCAGCCCGGCGACGCCCCCCTCCTCGTCCTCGGGCACCCCGAGCGCCGGGACGGCGGCCGCCGCCGTCGGCGGGGTCGCCGCCGCCCGCGCCGGGCTCCCCCCGGGCAGCGTGCCCCCGCCGAGCGCCCGATCGGGTGACGCCGACTCCGCGCCGCCGTTCTCGCTGGGCGCGCCGTCCTCCTCCCCGGCCGGTCCGTCGTCGCCGCCCTCGCCGTCCTCGCCGCAGGGCCGGGAGCGTGCCGGTGGCCTGCCCACCCGGACGCCGGGCGCTTCGGCCGCGCCCGCCCCCCAGCGGCCCGCGTCACCGCCTCCGGGGTCGCAGCGACCGGCGCCGCCGTCGCCCGCCGCCGAGCCGCGCTGGGCCCAGACGCCCGACGCGCAGCCCGCGCCGTCCGCCCGTTCCTTCCTGCCGTCGGCGCCGCCCTCGGCACGGCCGCCGGCGCCGTCGTCCGCGCCCCAGCCGCCCGCCCCGGAGGCGCCGGCCCAGACGCCGGGACGGCCCCCGGCCGGGCCACGCTGGGCGCAGGCGCCCGAGGCGCCGGCCCCGGCACCGGCCCCGCAGCAGCCCCGTTTCGAAGCGCCCCTCACCAGCGAACTGCCCCGGCGCAGCCGTGGCGACGCCCTCGCGGGGACGCCGCTGGCCGCTCCCCGGGCGGCGACGCCCACGCCGCTCGACGGGATCCAGGCGCGGCGGATGTTCGGTGAGCAGGCCGAGGAGGTCTCCGACGCCGCGAGCGGCGACGCCCCGCAGCCGGCCGACGACGGCGCGGACCCGGGCCAGCGCCCGGTGCGCGCGTTCGCGCAACCGCGCTCCCAGGCCCCCGCGCGTCCTCCCTTCCGCCCCGGTGCGACCAGCGCCCAGGCCGGCGCCTCCGCCGCCACGGCCGCCGCGGCGGCCGCCCGGGCCCGGGCGGCCGCCGGTGGCCGCCCGTCCACCCCGGGGTCGGGCCTCTTCGCCGCCACCGGGCCGGCCACGCTGCCCGGAGGCGTCGTCCGTCCCTCGGTGAGCGTCCCGCTCGGACCGTCCGGTACGGGCCCGTCGGGCGCCGGAACCGGCCCGTCGCCGTCCGGGGCCGGTACGCCCTCCTCCGACGTCGCCGCTGCGGCCCCCGGGCGTCCCACGCCCCCCCAGGCTCCTCCCGCGGCCCCTGCCGCCCCTCCTGCCGCGCCCCCCGTGGTGCGGTCGGGTGGTGCGTCGGGTCAGGGCCGGCCCACCTTCCCGCTCGCCCCGATCCCGCCCCTCGGCGAGATCGAACGGTCGGGGCCGGAACGTGGGGGGACCGACCGGGCGTACCGCGCCGGCCGGGATTACCAGGCGGAGGGCGAACGCAGCCCCGAGCGCGGGTACGGGGTCACGCGCGACCACGGGGCCGGGAACGGGACGGCGTCCCCGCTCGCGTCCGGCCTCGGGTCGAATCTCGGATCAGGCCTGGGATCGAACCTGGGATCGGGTCTGGGCGGGGCCGAGAGCCTCTCCGACTCCCCGACGCCCATCTTCGACTCGATCTCGGTGTGGTTCGAGACCGAGCCCGGCGCCGCGGCGCCGATCGGCGAGCCCGACCGGGTGATCGACCTGCGCGACGCTCCCGCCGCCGTGAGCACGGGCGCGCCCGCCGGTGGGGTGACCGGCCGCTGGGCGGCGCTGGGCGACCAGCGCTGGTTGGCGACCAATGCACGGGCCGCCGCGGAACCCGAAATCGCCGGGAACACCGAAGCGGGCCTCCCGCGGCGGCAACCGGGGGCTAACCTGCTCCCCTCGGCGGTGGAGGCCGCACCGGGGCGGGTCGGACCCCCCCGGACCACGGTCTCCGAGCCCCGCACGGCTCCGGCCGTGGTGGGGTCCGCATCGGCGGTGGGGCCGCGGCCCGATCCCGACGCGGTCCGAGGAAGGCTCGGCAGCTACCAGCGAGGGTTGACCACGGCGCGTCGGGCCCGGCATCTCCCCGGGTCAGGTGGGTCAGGGTCGGGAACGACACGACAAGCGCTCGGTGAAACCGAGTCACGACCGCAGGACGTCGGGCAGGGGTCCGGCGACCAAGGAGGGGACCAGTGAGCACCGGCACGGGTACGGACATCGCCTGGCTCGTCGACGGCTTCACGCAGCGGGTGCCCGGGGTGGCGCACGCAGCCGTCGTCTCGGCCGACGGTCTGCTCATGGCCAGCTCGGCGGGCCTTCCCCGGGACCGCGCGGACCAGTTGTCCGCGGTCGCCTCGGGTCTCGGCAGCCTGAGCAACGGCGCAGCCATGTGCTTCTCGGCGGGCGCCGTCGTCCAGCAGGTCGTGGAGATGCAGGGAGGTTTCCTGCTCCTCATGGCCGTCTCCGACGGGTCGTGGCTGGCCGTGCTGGCCTCGCCGACGTCGGACATCGGGCTCGTCGGCTACGAGATGACACTCCTCGTGGACCGGGTGGGCGAGCATCTCTCCCCGGCCCTGCGCCAGCCCTCATCGGGCTGGCAGGGCACGGCCTGACGGGTGATCGATGGCGGACGACAGGAATCCGGGAACGCGACGGCCACCAGCGGGGGGCGGCCGGGCGCGGCTCGAACGACCCCGCACCGAGCTGGAGTCCGACAGTTCCCGGACCGAGTCCGCGGTCGACATGCATCTCGGTCCCGGTGCGCCGGGTGACCGCCGCCGGCCCGACGCCGTCGGTCTGCGGAGCGGCCCGGTGAACGGCCACCAGGGCGGGCACCGGGTCGGGCCGCCGAGCGGTCCGCCGCCGGCCAGCCCGATCTCGCTGCCGCAGGTGTCGGAGCTGATGGCGTCGCTGGACCTGGTCGCGGGGGCCTCCGCGCGCTGGCCCGACCGCGTGCCGTCGTCCCCCGACCGCGTGCCGTCCACGGGCGGCCGGCACGTGCCGGTGCCGCCCAGAGGGTCCGGCACGGGCCCGATCCCACTCTCCGACCGGGACCGGGCGAGCGGGGGCCGCCAGCCCGTACTCCCGCCCGCCCCGGTGCTCCCCGCCACCTCCCGGCCGGCCTCGGCCGAGCAGGGGTCGGTGCCCTGGTCGGTGCCGCCGGCACCGGCGCTTCCTCCGCCCGCCACCACCGGCCCGCTGCCGGTCGCGGGGCCGGGAGCGGGCCCGGCACCCGGGCGCGATCAAGGGCACCTGGACGCCCGGCGGGGGCAGTCGCCCGCGCCGTCCAGCGTGTTCCCGGAACTGATGTCCCTGCCGCCCCCGGTCAGGGTCTCCCCGCCCCAGGCGGCGCAGCGGGGGCCGATCACCCAGCCGACCCAGATGCTCGGGTCCTTCGACGCCGGCGAGCCGCCGGCGTGGTCGCCCCCCCAGACGGCCCGTGAGGCGCCCATGGAGCGTGAACCGGACGGATCGGACCGGACGGCCGGGCCGTCCCTGGTCCGGCCGTACTCCCGCACCGGGGGGCGGACCAAACCGGGCCGCCACCTGGACCTGGAAGCCCTGGTGAAGACGACGATCAGCGGGCGGGACGCCTGGCAGAGTCCGTTGTTGACACCGGAGCACACCAGCGTGATCGAACTCTGCTCGGGTACGGTCTCCGTGGCGGAGATCGCAGCTCGGCTGGCGGTGCCGCTCGGGGTGGCTCGGGTGATCATCGCTGACATGGTGGACCTGGGGTTGGTGGAGGTCATGAAGACCTCGGCCAGCACCGGGGACGAACGGGACCCAGCATTCCTGAGGAGGGTGCTCAGTGGCCTTCAACGGCTCTGAGGGCAAGCCCACCCGGTCGACGAAAATCGTCGTGTCGGGCGGTTTCGGCGCGGGCAAGACGACATTCGTGGGGGCGGTCTCCGAGATCGTGCCCCTGCGGACCGAGGCGGTCATGACGTCCGCCAGTGTCGGTGTCGACGACCTCACCGCCACGCCCCACAAGACGACGACCACGGTCGCCATGGACTTCGGCCGTATCTCGATCGACGAGGAACTGGTCCTCTACCTGTTCGGCTCGCCGGGCCAGAACCGCTTCTGGTTCATGTGGGACGACCTGGTCCGCGGTGCGATCGGCGCCGTCGTCCTGGTCGACACGCGCCGGTTGGAGGACTGCTTCGGGCCCATAGACTTCTTCGAGGCGCGCAACCTGCCGTTCGTCATCGCGATCAACGCGTTCGACGGCGTCCTGCAGCACCGTCCCGAGGAGGTGCGCGAGGCGCTCTCCCTCGGTGCGGACGTCCCGGTCCTCGTCTGCGACGCCCGCCAGCGCGAATCGGCCAAGCAGACGCTGATCGCGGTCGTCGAACACGCCCTGCGCACCTGGTCCAACATGTCGGCGGTCTGACCGCAGGCCGACGGGCCGCCGGTGGGAGTTCCCGCCGGCGGCCTGCGCGTCCTGCGCGGCGGCGCGCGTCCCCGGCTCGACGAACGAGGGGTCGGGCCAGCGGCTAGGCCGGGTCGGCGAGGGTCAGGAAGCCGTCCGCGATCAGGGCCCGCAGACCGGGCAACAGGTCGGCGACCAGGCCGTCGGCGTCGCGTTCCAGCAGGACGGCGAGGGCGGCGGCGATCCGCCCGGCGCTCAGCTCCCCGTCACAGGCACCGGCCAGGCCGGCCAGGGCCGTGTCGGCGCGGACGGCGCGCGAGAAGCCCGCCCCCTGGCGCAGCAGCACCACCTGGGCGTCCTCCTCGCCCGGCCGGTGGTACCGCTCCTCGGTGACGTCGGGCGCGACCCGGAACCGGGTGGCCAGGACCGCCGCGTCGTCGGTCGCGCCGAGCCACGTCTGGGCCTGCAGGGACGCCGCCAGATGGTCCCCGAGGGCGGTGTCGGCCGACCCCGGCACCTCCTCCAGCCGGCGGAGCCGGGACCCGCCGTCGCCGTCCGGGCGGTGCAGCACGACGAGACCGAACCCGACGGCCTCCACGTCCCGCTCGTCGAAGTCCGCCAGCCACGCCGCGTACTGCGCCTCGTGGAGGGCCGGGTCGGGGGAGCCGCCGTCGCGGATCCACATCTCCGCGTACTCGGCCGGGTCCTGCAGGTCCCGCTGGACGACCCACCCGTCGAGACCCGACCGGTCGAGCCAGGCACCGACCCGCTCGGTCCAGGGCTGCCCCCGCCGGTGCTCCCAGTTGCCGAGGAGCTGCGCGGTCCCCCCGGGCGCGAGCACTGCGCCCATGCCCGTCACCAGGCGCTCGACGATCGCGTCCCCGACCGCGCCGCCGTCCCGGTAGACATAGGCCGGGACGGGGGCCCGCCGCGGAGTGATGACGAAGGGCGGGTTGCTCACCACCTGGTCGAAGACCTCTCCGGCGACGGGCGCGAGCAGGTCCCCCTGACGCAGGTCGGCGTCCACCCCGTTGAGTGCGAGGGTGAACCGGGCGAAGGCGAGTGCCCGGGCCGAGAGGTCCGTCGCCGTCACCCGGGCGCTGTGCCGGGCGGCGTGGAGCGCCTGCACCCCGCAGCCGGTGCCGAGGTCGAGGGCGGCGCCCACGGGACGGCGGAACGCGCAGCGGGCGAGACTCAGGGAGGCGCCGCCGACGCCCAGCACGTGATCGGCCCGGAGCGGTCCGCCGACGGCGTGCTCGCTCAGATCCGAGGCGACCCACCAGGACGCCGTCCCGAGGGCGTCCACGGCGGCGTAGGGGCGCAGGTCGACCAGGGCACGAACGCCGTCCTCGGGAGCCTCCCCGTCCGCCTCCAGGAGGCCGAGGCGAGCGGCCGAAGCGACCCCGGTCCGGGAGAGCGCCCGTTCGGCAGCGCGCCGGGTCACCGGCATCCCGAGCACGAACAGCGCGGCGAGCGCGGCCGAGGGCTCCTCGGAACGCAACGCGCGGGCGACGGCGAGGCGGGCCGCCAGGGGTTGCTCGCGGGCCAGGGCGGCATGCGCCACGGGACCGAGCAGGTCGAGCACGGCGTCGACGGTGAAGGGCTCGAGATCCTGCCGGAGCCGGGGGATCACCTCCGTGTCGACGACGGGGCGGTCCGGTGCCGCTGTCCGCGAGGTCACCGCTCCATCCTGGCGTACCGGCTGGAGGGGCGACGACGTGACCGGCGCCGCAGGGCCTGCGCGACCGGCGCCGCGGGGCCTGCGCTGTGTGGCCTGACCTGTGCCGAGGGGCCGACCCGTGTCTGGACCGGCCGGCCCCTCGCGAGACCTGTGACGTCGGACCGCCGTGGCTGGTCGGATCCGTCGAGACGGGTCGGACCGCCGCGACGCGTCAGACCGTCGCGGGCGTCTGGGCGGCGGGGACGTCGCTCTGCAGGGACGACCCGCGTCGCTTGGACACGGTGACGGCGACCACGATGACGAGGACCGCGACGCCGGTGACGGCGATCCGCAGCGCCGGGTTGGAGTCGGGACCGGTCGAGAACTGGACGGCTGCGGGCGCGATGAGCACCGAGACCAGGTTCATCACCTTGATGAGCGGGTTGATGGCCGGCCCGGCGGTGTCCTTGAAAGGGTCACCGACGGTGTCGCCGATGACGGTGGCCGCGTGCGCGTCGGAGCCCTTGCCGCCGTGCAGGCCGTCCTCGACGATCTTCTTGGCGTTGTCCCACGCGCCACCGGAGTTGGCCAGGAACACGGCCATCAGCACGCCGGTGCCGATCGCTCCGGCGAGGAACCCGGCCAAGGGGCCCGCGCCGAGACCGAATCCGACGGCGATGGGCGCCATGGCTGCCAGAAGCCCGGGGGTGGCGAGTTCACGCAGCGAGTCGCGGGTGCAGATGTCCACGACCTTCCCGTACTCGGGCTTCTGCGTGTAGTCCATGATTCCGGGCATCTCGCGGAACTGGCGTCGCACCTCGAAGACGATCGCGCCCGCCGCGCGGGTCACGGCGTCGATCGCCAGGCCCGAGAAGAGGAAGACGACCGCGGCTCCGAGGATCAGGCCGACGAGGATGTTGGGAGACACGATCTGGTACCCGGACACGACGGTGTCGTTGATGTCCTTGTGCGCCTTGGTCAGCGCGCCCTGCACCGCGTCGCTGTACGAGCCGAAGAGCGCGGTCGCGGCGAGCACGGCCGTGGCGATCGCGATGCCCTTGGTGATGGCCTTCGTGGTGTTGCCCACCGCGTCGAGCTCGGTGAGGATCTTCGCGCCCTTCTCGTCGACGTCGCCGGACATCTCCGCGATGCCCTGGGCGTTGTCGCTCACCGGTCCGAAGGTGTCCATGGTCACGATCACGCCGACCGTGGTCAGCAGCCCGCAACCGGCGAGGGCGATGAGGAACAGGGAGAGAATGATCGATCCGCCGCCGAGCAGGAACGCCGCGTACACGGCGGCAGCGATGATGACGGCGGTGTAGACGGCCGACTCGAGCCCGACCCCGATACCCGAGAGGATGACTGTCGCCGGGCCGGTGAGTGCGGTGCCCGCGACGTTACGCGTGGGTGCGCTGTCGGTGCCCGTGAAATGGCCCGTCAGCCAGAGGATGACTCCGGCCAGGACGATGCCGAGGAGGACGGCGAGGACGGCCACCAATCGTGGGTCCCGGCTGATTCCGGCCACGTCCTTGCTCACGCCGGTCAGCTTGCTGAAGCTGCTGGGCAGGTAGGCGTAGGCCGCGATCGCACACAGGACGCCGGAGACGACGGCTGCGATGTAGAACCCCCGGTTGATCGCGACGAGCCCGTTCTCGCCGTCCCGCGGGCGGGTGGCGTAGATGCCGAGCGCGGCCGTCACGGCGCCGATCCCCGGCACGAGCAGGGGGAACACCAGGCCCTGGTCGCCGAAGGCGGCCTTGCCGAGGATCAGTGCGGCGACGAGCGTCACTGCGTAGGACTCGAAGAGGTCCGCGGCCATGCCCGCGCAGTCGCCCACGTTGTCGCCCACGTTGTCCGCGATGGTGGCCGCGTTCCGCGGGTCGTCCTCGGGAATGCCCTGCTCCACCTTGCCCACGAGGTCGGCGCCGACGTCCGCCGCCTTTGTGAAGATGCCGCCGCCGACGCGCATGAACATCGCCAGGAGCGCCGCCCCGAAACCGAAGCCCTCCAGCACGGCGGGTGCATTGCTCTTGTAGATGAGCACGACGACCGTTGCACCCAGCAGGCCGAGGCCGACGGTCGCCATGCCGACGACACCGCCCGTGCGGATGGCGACGCGCATCCCGTCGTCACGGCCCGACGTGCGTGCCGCCGCCGCGACCCGGACGTTCGCGCGGACGGCCAGGTTCATCCCCAGGTAGCCGATGGCCGCCGAGAAGACCGCCCCGACGACGAAGAAGAGGCTCCGCCCGATGCGGACCGACCCGTCGTCGGCGGGCAGCAGGAACAACAGGGCGAAGACGATGACGACGAACCAGGCGAGGGTCCGGAACTGCCGGCCGAGGTAGGCCGAGGCTCCCTCCTGCACGGCGCGGGCGATGGCCTTCATGTTCTCGGTTCCCTCGTCGTACGCGAGAACCTGGGTCCGGAACACGACGGCCATGACGAGTGCGGCCAGTGCGACGGCACCTACCACCGCCACGAGAGTGAGGTTGGACCCTTCCAGAGTCACCCCTTGGCCAGGGTCGCCAAGAATCGTGGCAAGCATTAGCGTCCTCCTCGACGTCGGCACAGCCCGCCCGCGAGGGCAGCAACGGCCGCCGGAGGGGACGGGTCCATGACTTGCGGAACCCCGGGCCATTCCGGGGTTCCGGCCGTGCGCAGTCTACGGACCGTGATTGCGTGCCCGCAGTCCATGGAATGTGACCTTACAGACCGGCGGGAGTGACCGCCGGGATCGTTCGACGACGCACCCTCCGGAGCACCACCTTTCGGCCCCCGGGCGATCTCAGCGGGCCCATCGAATGGTCACCGATCCGCCCGTCCCGCCCGGTCCGTCCTCGACGGTGACACTGTCCGCGAGCCCTCGGACCAGCGCAAGGGCGATCGCCTCGTCATCGCCGTCGGCGGCCGACGCGCGATCGGTGACCGTGATCGCGAACAAGGGTCCGCCGTCGTCGATGTCGACCTCGATGACGCCCTGCGCGCCGGTCCGCAGGCACCGCCGGACGGCCCTGGCACAGACCTCACCGACAACCAGACGGATCTCGTCCAGTCGCGCCTCGTCCAGGCCGGCGCGGCGGGCGACCGCCACGGCCACCAGGCGTGCCGTCCGGACGTGCTCGGGAGCCGGCTGAAAGGTCAGCGCGACCGTGCTCACCGGTCGCCCCACGCGTCGTCCCCCTCAGCTAGCCGATCCGTCGGGTGTCGCTGACGTGTCAGCGAGCGCCTCGGCGAGAGTGGGGTGGATGGGGAACACCTTGGTGAGGCCGGTGATCCGAAAGACCTTGAGGATCTTCTCCTGGGCACAGACGAGCCGCAGGGTGCCGTCGTGCGAACGGACCCGCTTCAGCCCGCCCACCAGCACTCCGAGCCCGGTGGAGTCGAGGAACTCGACACCCTCCATGTCGACGACGAGGTTGTAGTGGCCGGAGGCGACGAGCTCGTTCAATCTCTCGCGCAGGCTGGGAGCGGTGTAGACGTCGATCTCTCCGCTCACCGAGATCACGGTCCGGTCACCTTCCTGGCGACTGGTGACGCTCAGTTCCACTGACTCCTCCTAGCCGGGGCGCCGCCGGGCGGGGCGGTCACCGATGCATTCAATCACTACGCCGTGACCGACCGCGCACTGGTGGGCAACTTCGGGACCTTTGGCGCATGCGCGACGCCTGATGCTACTGAGCGCACCGGCAGGGCACCTCCTCGTGGCGGGGCCCCCGCCCCCGACCTCGGAGGATCCCCGAAGGAGCCCCAGGGCCGGGAGCGCTCCGGGTCGGGCGGGACGCGTGCTTCCACGCGTCCCGCCCTCGCCCTCGCCACAGGGTGGGCGCCGGGCGCCCATCTGTCGAACGCAACCGGTAACGATGTGCGCACCTCCACCACGACGCTGCCGTCGCCGAGCACCTGGCATCCCGTGATCGCGGCCCCCGAACGGGAAGCCAGGATCGCCGCACGCGAGCAGTCCGGCGGGACGGCGGAGGCCGCCGCGAGCGCGGCCAGATCGGCCACGGCTGCTGCCCGGTGGCGTGCCGTCACCGCCGCGCCCAGAGCCCCGACGGCTGCCGCGAGGACCACGGCACAGACGGCGACGGCGAGGACGAGCACCGTCCCCGCACCGCGGTCGTCCCGCACGCCGTCCCGCGGCCCGGTCTGTTGCCGCCCGTGCCCTCCCGAGGCAGACCGCGGTGTCACGGCGCCTCCCGCTCAGCCTCGGCGGTCTCGGCCAGGTCGAGCGTGAGTGCAGGCGCCACCTCGACCTGCACGGAGACCCGCACCCGGACCGCGAGGCCGCTGGAGACGATCTCCACCGTGGCGCCGGGAGGCGCCCGCCGGCGAGCCTCCGCGGCAGCGACGGCGTCGGACTCTCCCCGAGCCGCGAGGCGGGCCGCGGCGCGGGCGGCGTCGACGCAGCTCACCTGCGCCGACGCGCCCCGGGCGACGCCGGCGACGAGCGCCAGGACGAGGACCACCGCGAACATCGCGACCGCGGTCTCGGCGGTGACCGACCCTTCCTGGGGGTGGGCCGTCCGCCTCCGCCGGTCTCCCGTCCGGCCCGACACGCCGATCACGACGCGCTCAGCGCCCTGCGGATGATGCCGGCCAGCAGGTCGCGGACCTCGGCGCTGCGCAACAGCGCCACGAGAAGCCCGGCGAATCCCACCGCGGCGACCGTCACGACCGCGTACTCGGCGGTGGCCATGCCGGCGTCCCCTCGGGGGGTGGCGCGGCGTCCGAACCTGCGGCCCGTCGACGCCGCCCCGGCCAGCAGAAGGATCGCCTCCAGGACGGCGGTGCGCACGCGGTGGACGAGGGCCCGACGGAGAACCCGGTGAACGGCCCGGCGCAGGACCGTCCGGAACGACGACGCGAACAGGTGGCTCGATGGTCGCCGGGTGAGGAGCGACGTGTCGCGGGCGGGAGCCCGCGGTGGCTGGGCGGCCGGGACGCCCGCCGCACGGTGATGGACGGCGGCGGCGTGATCGGCCGGCGCGGGCTGCTGCGGGGACGGGCAGCTCATGAGTGGTCCTCCGGTGAATGGGTGAGCGGACGGTCTCTGGACGAACGCGGTAGGCGGGCGTCGCAGGTGGGCGCGAGGGTGGGCCGGATCGATCAGCCGGCGAGCAGGCTCAGCGCCAGCGGGACGACGGTCACGAGCAGGAACGCCGGGAGCAGACAGAGCCCGGTCGGCAGCAGGACGAGGACGGCCAGCCGTCGTGCGGCCTGCACGGAGCGAGCCGCGGCGAGCCGTCGCTGCTCCTGTGCAGCGGCTCGGACGAGGTCGGCGGGCCCTGCACCCGTCAGCAGGGCGAGACGCGACACGCGGGCCAGGACGTCGTCCAGGCGGGCGGGAGGATCTGCACCTGCCGGGCGGCGCCGGCGTCGGCCGGGCGCCCGGCTGCGAGGCGGGGCCCCGCGGTCGGTGGCCCGGGTGGTGTCCACGCCCGGTGCGAAGCGCAGGAGATCGAGCCCTCGCGGGTCGTGGACTGCGAGCAGAGCCTCCCCCACGGAGCGCACGGACCGGGCGACGGGAGCCCCCGACGCGAGGACCTCGGCGACGACGTCGAGGACGAGGGCATCCGGAACGGCGGCGCATGCGGGCGACGAGGCGTCCGGCCGGACACGCGTCGCCCGCCCGTGGCCGTTGCGGGCCGGCACCCGCCGCCGCGCGGGCACCCCGGCGAGGAGGGCCGACGCGGCCGTGCCGCCGCACAGCAGGGCCAGGGCGATCACGCCGCCGTCGCCCGTCGCAGCAGGACGGTCGCCCAGGCCCGTCCGAGGAGCCACAACGACCCTCCGGCGAGCAGGCACAACCGCCCAGGGCCGGTGCCGAGCAGGACGGCGACCGGGTCGCCGCCGAGTGCTCCGCCGATCCCGAACCCGCCCAGCGGTAGCAGTGACAGGAGGGTCGCCGTCGCTCGCGGGCCGGCGAGGGCGGAGGTGCGCTCCTGAGCGGCGAGTTCCTCGTGGCGCAGCGCCTCGGCCAGGCGCTGCAGCAGGCCGACGGTGCCCGCGCCCGTCCGCTCCGACACCTGGAGCACGATCGCGAGCTGGGTCAGCGGCCCGCGACCGTCGGAACCGCCCGGCCGGCGGGAGCGGCCCTGCCTCCGGCCGGCGTCCAGGCGGCGGTGCAACGCCGCCGACGGAGGATCGCCTCGAAGCGCCGCCGCGACGACGTCGGTGGCGAGGGAGCGTGATCGCGGACCCGGCCCGTGCGCCGCGACGGCCTGCCACGCCGTGGTCGGCGGCAGCCCGCCGCGCGCCAGGGCGGCCAGATGTTCCGCGAGCGCCGCCGTCTCCAGCAGGTCCGGCCAGCCGGCGCGCACGTGCCCCGAGACGCCCTCGCCGTCCGGCCGAGCCGATCGGACGGCGGGTACCCGCCGTCGGTGTGGCAGGCGACGGCCGGGCCCTGGCCGCGCGATGCCGACGGTCAGGGCCACGGCCGCGCCGGCCAGGAGGGCCGGGCCCCATCCGACCAGGGCGGCAGCGCCGTTCACCGCAACGCTCCGGTGGGAAGCGGACCGGTCCGCGGCGCGACGGTGTCCGGCTCCGGGGCCTGAGAACCGGCGCGGCTCTCAGCGGTGCGGTGCACAGGGGGGCCGCCGTCGGACGGCAGGCCCAGACGCAGCGCGAGGTACGGCCATCCGGGGCCTCGATGCCCTGGATGGCGGGGATCGTCGTCCGCGACGAGGGCGGGCAGGACGCACAGTCCCGGCGTGGGCGTGGTGGCACCCGGGACCGTCCCGTCCCGGGACGGCGCGCTCGTCCCCCGGAACACGCCGATCTCGGTGATGCGCCGCCCGTCGCGACCACGCTGCACGTGGACGACGGCGTCGAGGGCGGCGGACGCCTGGCTGTGCACCGCCGCCCGGTCGAGACCGGCCAGGCTGGCCAGCGCCTCCAACCGGGCAGGCACCTCCGCCGCGGCGTTCGCATGCAGCGTGCCGCACCCGCCCGCGTGCCCGGTGTTGAGTGCCGACAGCAGTTCCCGGACCTCAGGGCCCCGGCACTCGCCGACCACGATGCGGTCAGGGCGCATGCGCAGCGCCTGACGCACCAGGTCGTCGAGGGTCACCGCTCCACGGCCCTCGACATTGGCGTGCCGGGCCTCGAGCCGGACCACGTGCGGATGCGCGGGCCGCAGCTCGCCGACGTCCTCGACGAGGGCGATGCGCTCCCCGGCCGGGACGAGACCGAGCAGCGCGCTCAGGAGCGTCGTCTTGCCCGCACCGGTCCCGCCGGTGACGAGGAAGGCGGCCTTGCGGAGCACCATCGCCGTCAGGACCGGCACCCATGCCGGGGGGACGCTGCCCGCGGCCGTCAGCCCGGCCAGGTCGAGACGGGCGGCGCCCAGGAGTCGCAGGCTCAGGTGCGTCCCGGCAGGCGTGACCGGGGGGACCGTGGCGTGCATCCGGACGCCTCCCGGCAGCCGTGCGTCGACCCACGGCAGACCCTCGTCGAGCCGGCGCCCGGCGGCGGCCGCGAGCCGGACGGCCAACGCCCTCAACTCGTGCTCGTCCGCGATCTGGACCTCGACAGGCTCCAGGCCGGCGCCGCGGTCGAACCAGACCCGCTGGCCGCCGCCGGGGCCGCGCTCGCCGCCGTTGACGAGGACATCGGTCACGCCGGGGATGTCGACGACCCGCTGCAGCGCGCCCAGGCCCCACGCGCTGGCGCCCCGGGCGATCACCGGTGCTCCAGGGCGTCGGCGAGCACCTCGCGGCAGAGCTCTGCGAGGGCGCCGCGGTCGGCGAGAGCGGCGGCCTCGCCGCGTTCCATGGCGGTCGCCAACCGGGCGCTGGCGGCCACCTGCCCGGCCAGGGGCAGCTCCAGGGCGTCGGCGATGTCCGTGGCGCTCGGCCCGCCCGGGCCCCGGGTACGCACGACCAGCCGCAGATCCTCGCTGAGAGGTGCGAGGGCGGCGGCGAGGGATCCCGCCGCGGCGGCCGCCCGCACCTCGGCGGGCGCCACGAGCAGGACGCACCGGCACCGGGGGAGCAGTTCGGCGGAGACGCCGTCCGGCGCGCGCGGCAGGTCGACCACGACCAGGTCGGCCTCGCGGGACACAGCATCGACCGCCTGGACGACGCGGGCGGCGGTCAACGGGACGGGCTCGTCCCGGTCACCCGTGAGGACGTGCAGGGGACCGATCCGGGGGAGCGCCGTGCCCGCCAGCCCCGGGGACCACCGGCCCGGCGGGACGTGCGGCCAGCGCAGGCCCGGCATCGCGTCGAGCCCCACGGCGAGGTCGAGGCCGCCTCCCAGCGGATCGGCGTCGACGAGGACCGTCCGGACACCTGCTCGGGAGGCGACGACCGCGAGGCTGACCGCGAGCGTGCTGGCACCGGCCCCGCCGCTGCCCGGCATCACGGCGACCACCGGGGCCAGCGTCGGGGGGTCGGCGGCGTCGGCGAGTGCCTCCAGGAGCCAGGGCTCCGCCTCGGGGAGCACCGCCACCCGGTCGGCGCCGATCTCCAGTGCGTGCCGCCAGATCGTGTCGGGCGGGTCCGCGCCCTCGACGCGCAGCACGACGATCCCGCCGCCCCGCCCGCGGGGCAGCTCGGCCGCGATGTCGGGGCCGATGAGGGTGAGTCCGGCGCCGTCGGGCCGGACCGGCGATGCCTGCACCGCCAGCGGCGCGCCCACGGCGTCGGCCAGCGCCGCCACATGGTCGATCAACGGCTGGTCGCGCGAGAGCAGGACCACCACGGCGGCGTCGGGCCGGGCCCGCGCGCCGGACGCGGGCGGGTCGGAGCCTGGTGGGACCGGCGGCCGCGTTCCCTGACGGGACGGGGGATCGGACGGGGGACGGGACGGGGAGAGGGACGTCAGCGGGGCGGACGAGGACGGACGGGACACGGGCACCTCCTGGGGTCCCGGCCAGGTTGCGGCTCGGGCGACCGGCCTCGCCTCCAGCCTGGCCCCGCCTGTGGACGAAGGGGCCTTCCCGGGCACCTGTGGATGAATCCGCAGGACTGTCACCGGCTTCGCCTACCGTGCTGTGCATGGCGAAGAGGACCGGAGCGACCGGGCCCGGGCGGACCCGGCGTCGCGCAGAAGGGCGGTGCAGCGGGCTGGACCCACCACCGGGCCGGTCGGGTGCGTGCCGAGGTGGGTCCACGGCCGCGAGATGCGCGACCGGCCCGCCGGGTTGGTGCCCGCGGCCGGTGCCGGGGCACTTCCGGACCGTGCCCGGGTGCGCCGGGCTGTGTCCGAGGCTGTGTGCCGGGGCTGTGCGGAGGGGGTGGGACGGGGTCCGCGGCGGGCGTCGTCCTGGCCGCAAACGGATGACGGCCCCCGCTGGGGGGGAGCGGGGGCCGTCCGCCGGTCCGGCTCGGGGGGGAGGAGTCGGACCGGTCTGGCGCGGCATATGCCGGCGCCGCAAGTGTGTACCTCCGCGCGCGTCAAGGCAACTGGGTCCGGGTGGCG
>Ga0302322_100001708_pt1 | contig 18211 bp, 10 predicted proteins | sample Fen_T0_2_FD_203757 | JGI IMG/M metagenome (GOLD analysis project Ga0302322, IMG submission 203757) | Peat permafrost microbial communities from Stordalen Mire near Abisko, Sweden - Fen_T0_2 | ecosystem: Environmental > Terrestrial > Soil > Wetlands > Permafrost | place: Sweden: Abisko... | reverse complement strand
CCCAGGGTCTGGTTGGGAACGAAATGATTGGTCGCATGCGAAGCGTCAACCGTGATCGTCTGGGCGAGACAAAGCGGCGGCAGGACAAGCATGGTAAGGACGAGGATCAACGGCTTCACGGGAGCCACCCTTGGCAGACTTATATTAAAACGTTTCAATTATACGAATTATTGCCGTTTGTGCACCAAGCATTTTCACCTCTCCATTTTCCGATGCTCCTTGTTTGCCCTCCCCCGCCAATGGAAGATATGATCCCGGCAACATGATCAAGTCAACTTTCCTGTTCCTCGCCCTCCTCGCCGCATCGGGATTTGCCCAGACGCCAACCAGTTCCAAGGAAGTGGACGCCGTTTATCCTGCCTCCCACGAACTATACGTGGACCTGCATCAGAATCCAGAGTTGTCCACCCACGAGACGCAGACCGCCACGAAACTGGCTGCGCGTCTCCGAGCGATCGGCTTCGACGTAACCGAGCATGTTGGCGGCACAGGCGTTGTCGCGATCATGAAGAACGGCGTTGGCCCAACCATCATGCTGCGCACGGAACTGGACGCGCTCCCAGTCGAAGAAAAGACGGGGCTGGCGTATGCAAGCAAGGTCCACGCGAAAGACGACGCTGGACGCGATGTGCCGGTCATGCACGCCTGCGGTCACGACGTCCACATGGCATCGCTGGTTGGAACGGCTGCCATCATGGCGCACAGCAAGGACACGTGGCACGGTACGCTCATCCTGATCGCCCAACCCGCGGAAGAGACGATTAGCGGCGCGAAGGCGATGATCGCTGACGGTTTTCTAACCCGCTTTCCCAAACCTGACTTCGGCGTCGCGCTGCATGTTGGCAACAACCTGCCTGCTGGACAAGTCGGCATCACTCTCGGCACCTACAACACGAATTCCGATTCTGTGCGCATCACGATTTATGGCAAAGGCGGACATGGCTCGCAACCACACGCGACCATTGATCCCATCGTCATTGCAGCCAAGACGATTCTGTCGTTGCAGACAATCGTCTCCCGCGAAGTGAAACCGGGAGAAATGGCGGTCGTCACTGTTGGATACATTCGCGCGGGCAACAAGGAGAACATCATTCCCGATCAAGCCGAGATGGGACTGACCATCCGAACTTACAAAACGGAAGTTCGCACCCAGGTGCTCGCGGCGATCAACCGCATTGCCAAGGCGGAGGCCCAAGGTGGAAATTCGCCGCAAGAACCGAAGATCGAGGAATTCTCGTCAACCAACTCCGTGTATAACGATCCTGCGCTGGCGGATAGACTCAGGGCTCCACTGGAGGCTGCGCTCGGCAAAGAGAATGTGATCACAACTGGGCCGATTGCCCCGTCCGAGGACTATTCACAATTCATTGAGCACGGGATTCCGTCGTTGTATTTCAGCCTGGGCGGAGCCGATCCAGCCAAGTTTGCGGAGACGCAAAAGGCTGGAACGATGTTGCCTTCGAATCATTCTCCGTTTTTCGCGCCGGATGCGGAACCTTCCATCAAGGCAGGAATCGCCGCTGAGGTTGCGGTGTTGCGGAATTTGCTCGGCGGGAAGTAGCCGCTCTAGGGGTCAAACGGAAAAGGGCTCAGCCAACGCTGCGCCCTTTCTTTTTCTGTGCGCTTCCTTTACTCGCCTACCAACTCCATGTGCCTGTGGGCATCGCGCCAGGGAAATGCGTCGTTCTCCTGAGCATCCACCACCGCAATCGCCGCCACGTTGACGATCTCTTCCACTTCGACATCGCGTGTCAGCACATGCACGGGTTTACTCATACCCATGAGGATGGGGCCGAGAGTACTTCCACCGCCGAGTTTCGATAGCAGTTTGTAAGCGATGTTTGCCGAGCCGAGATCCGGGAAGATGAGCACATTCGCTCCGCCCTTCAGCGGACTGAACGGATAGTTCTTCTCCAGGATTTCAGGCGAGACCGCAACGTCGGCCATCACTTCTCCGTCCACAATCAGCGACGGATCAGCCTTGTGCAGCAGTTCAACCGCTTTGCGAACCTTCTCGCTTTGCGGATGCCGCGTGCTGCCAAAGGACGAGAACGAGAGCATGGCAATCCGCGGCGTGAGATCGAAACGACGGGCGGTTTGCGCCGCACACAACGCGATCTCGACCAGGTCTTCCGCTGTCGGATCAATATTCACGCTTGGATCAGCCAGCAAGTAGAGTTGGCCGGGGCGCGTGATCATCAGGTAGCAGCCAGACACTCGGCGCAAGCCTTCGCGCGTTCCGATGATCTGGAGCGCTGGGCGGATCGTGTCGGGGAAATGCTGGCTGACGCCGGAAACGAGTGCGTCGGCTTCGCCCATGCGCACCATCATCGAGCCGAACACGTTCGGGTCCTTCATCATGACTCGCGCTTCGGTGAGAGTCACGCCGCGACGTTGGCGTAGACGGAAGAGCTCTTGGATAAACGGCTCCAGCAATGGCGATGTCGTCGGGTCAACGGTCTTGACGCCAGTGATGTTGAGGTCGAGTTCGCGTGCGCGGGCCTGGATCTTGTCGGGATTGCCCAGCAGGATCGGCAACGCGATCTTCTCCTCCAGCAGATTGTGAGCAGCGCGCAGAATCCTCTCGTGCTCGCCCTCCGGAAACACAACTTGCTTGGGCATGGCCTTCGCTTTTTGGATCATCATGTGGGCGATTTCATGCGCTTTGCCCAGACGCTTTTCCAACTGTTCGCGATAGAGGTCGAGCGCGATTGGCTTCTGTGCCACGCCGGTTCGCATGGCGGCTTCTGCAACAGCCGTCGCTTCCCACAGCAGGACGCGCGGATCGAACGGCTTCGGGATGAGATAGTCGGCTCCAAAGTGCAGGCGCTCGACGCCGTAAGCGCGGCAGACCGAATCCGGAACATCTTCCTTGGCCAACGCTGCCAGTGCCCGTGTTGCGGCCAACTTCATTTCTTCGTTGATTGCAGTCGCATGCACATCGAGCGCGCCGCGGAAGATGAACGGGAAGCCGAGAACATTGTTGACCTGGTTCGGAAAATCCGAGCGTCCCGTAGCAATGATGACATCGCTGCGACAGGCTTTGGCATCGTCGTAAGTGATTTCGGGATCGGGATTCGCCATGGCAAAAACGATCGGACGATCGCCCATCGAGCGCACCATATCCTGCGTGATCGCACCCTTCACCGAACACCCAACCGCGACGTCAACGCCCTTCATGGCGTCAGCTAGCGTGCGCAGCGAAGTCTCGCGGGCGAAGCGATCTTTGTACGGATTCATGCCCTTGGTACGGCCCAGATAGACCACGCCATTGGTATCGCAGAGCATGATGTTCTCGCGCTTCACGCCCAATCGCACATAGTGTTCCGCGCAGGCGATGCCGGAAGCTCCGGCTCCATTAAAGACCACATGGACTTCATCAATCTTTTTCCCGACCACTTCGAGCGCGTTCAGCAGCGCGGCTCCGGAAATAATCGCTGTGCCATGCTGATCGTCGTGAAAGACGGGGATCTTCATCGTCTTTTTGAGCGTCTCTTCGATGTAAAAGCACTCCGGCGCCTTGATATCTTCCAGGTTGATGCCGCCAAAAGTCGGCTCCAGCATCTGGCAGGTTTTGATGATGTCGTCAGGATTGTGGCTGTCGAGCTCAATATCGAACACGTCAACATCGGCAAAGCGTTTGAAGAGGACGGCCTTGCCTTCCATGACCGGCTTCCCTGCCAGCGCGCCGATGTCGCCCAACCCGAGCACGGCGGTTCCATTGCTGATGACTGCCACCAGATTGCCGCGCGCCGTGTACTTGAAAGCGTCCTGCGGATTTTTCTGAATTTCGAGGCAAGGTTCGGCCACGCCCGGAGTGTAGGCAAGACTCAAATCGCGTTGCGTGCGGCAGGGTTTGGTCGGCGAGACTTCGATTTTTCCCGGGCGTTGGCCATCGTGATAATCCAGCGCCTGCTGTTTTGTAATTGCCATGAATTTCCTCCCGGAGGTTGCGCGAAACGGGCTGCAGTCCTCGAACAATTCTCGCCAGACAGTTGGAATTGGACGGGCCGCGCGCGAGACAGCTCACGCCACCTAACTGCATTGTTTCCCGTCATCTAGGAAAGCGATGTGACGGCAGACGGGTGGCAGTGTGATTTGCGTCGCAGCGGGAATCTGGTTCGACAAGGTCGCAGAAACAGCTGTAATGCACAGATTCAAAAGGAAATGCCGCCCGCGTATCGGGCGGCATTCTCTTGTTCGGCCAAGGGAATTAAGGTTAAGGCGTAACTGTGAACGAACTCGTGCTGGTCGCTGTTCCGCCCGGCGTGGTCACCGAAATCTTTCCGGTCTTGGCCGCCGTGGGAACTGTTGCCGTGATCTGGCTATCGCTGTTCACAGTGAACTGCGCGGCCTTGGTTCCGAATTTCACAGCGGTCGCGCCCGTAAACCCAGTACCGCCGAGTGTGACTTGAGTTCCCACTGGGCCGCTTGGCGGACTGAAGTCGGTGATGTTGGGAACAACGAGGAAGGTTTGATTGCTCACCAAGGTTCCACCAGAAGTGGCCACGCTGACGGCACCGCTGGTCGCGCCCACTGGTACTGTTGCCGTTAGGTAAGTGTCGGACACGACCTTGAACTTCGCTGCCGTGCCGTTGAATGACACGCTCGAAGTTCCGGAGAAGCCCTGCCCCAAGATCTCTACGGTTGAGCCGACTTTGCCTGACCAGAGCACGAACTTCACAAAGGGGCCCAAGCCCATATCGAGGCTGTAAAAGACGCTGCCGCCGTTTGAGTTGCCGGCGGTGTTGCCGTAGAACTTGCCGTTTGTGTGCTGGATGATTGGCGTAGTGCTATAGAGTCCGTCGGTACAGCCCGCTTTCGAGCAGAAGTTGTAGAGAACTTTCTCAGTGCCAGCGGGTGTGATTTGGAAGATGGTTCCGGCGTTCGCTTTTCCCCCGACGCCAGTAACGCCATAGAAATTCCCATCTGTTCCCAGCGTCAGACCTGCTTGCGGCTGTGCTCCATCAGGATTTCCAAGGAAGCTGTAGAGGAGGGTAAAGGTTCCCGAGGCCGTTATCTTGAAAACGATTCCGACATTCTTGGCTCCGCCCTGATAGGTGGTCCCGTAGAATGCGCCGTCGTTTCCCTGCGCCAGCACTAGAGGCCGGTAGCCGTCATTCGTGCCGCCTTTAAACACGTGGAGGACCGTAATCTTGCCCGCGGCTGTGGCCTTGTAAACAACACCACACCTGCAGCTCGGATCCCCACCATATTGGGTTGTTCCATAGAAGTTGCCGTCGGTACCCTGCACTGGAATAATTGGAAAGGCACCATTCGAGTTATTGAACGGGTGGGGCGTAATTTTTCCCTTTGAAGTGATCTTGTAGAAAACCCCATAGTCGCCGTTATAGACTCCTGCATCCACGCCGTAGAAGTTGCCGTCCTGACCGAGCAAGGGTGCAAAGTAAGGAGAGCCCTCGTCCTTAATATGCTTACTTGTCAACCCTTCGGTGAAACTCCACAGAGTAGTTAGCGTTCCAGAAGGGGTTAGTTTGAAAACCGAACCAAGATTGTAGGCGCCGCCGGTTTGCGCCGTCCCGTAGTAGTTTCCGTCGGTACCGAGCGTGACTCCGCCGGCGGGGTAGGCGCCAGTATCGAGGCAATGACCACCCTCGGCGCAGAAGGTATAGACCGATGTGTACTGCCCGGCAGTGGACATCGTGAACACGCTTCCAGCGCTGACGGGGCCGCTCGACTGGTCGGTGGCCCAGACCTGGCCGTCCAAGCCCTGGATGATAAGCCCGGGCCAGACAATTCCACTATTGTTCCTGGAACCAGTTGGATAGGTATAGAGTGGCGTTTCGGTCTGGGCGGCAGCGAAAATGTTCGCGACCATGATGATGCCTACGGCTGCCATTGCAAACAGTGCCAATCGTGCTGTCACAGTTGTCCTCATTTTTGATCTCCTTGATCTACTCAATACTTCGAGTGCTTTCGGGTGGTGGTGATGCTCCCTCACCACCCGTTCCAGCGCTCTCCTTACGGCGAAACGGTGAGAAATACCGGGACGGTCATCGATTTCGCAGGGTTGGCATACTCGATAACGTTAACTTCCCCGGTGTAGCTTCCGGCCGCTAAACCGCTGGCATTGACACTGACCGTTACATTCGTCGGCGTGTAGCAACATCCCAGATTCGACGGCGATACCGAAAGCCAGCTACCGCCTTTACCCGACGCTGCGATTGGTGTGAAGCGAATCGCCGTACTCGTGCTGTTAACGCCGATGGTTTGCGGCGCTGGATTGATGCCCACCTTCGTGCTGAACGTCACAGCAGGAAGTTGAACGAACACCGGGTCGCCTACCGTTACCACAACCGGAATGGTGACATTTCCGGTTTTAGCCGAGAGCACTTGTTGGCCCAGGAATGTACCGGGGATCAGGCCTTTTCCGGGCAAGCTCTTGGCGGTCACGGTGATCGTGTAAGTGCCCGCGTTGACTCCCTTGGCGGGAAGAACCTTGAGCCACTTGTTGGCGTCCGCCGTGTTAACAGCGGCTTTCCAGTTCAGCGTTCCGCCTCCCCCGTTTGCGACTTGCATGGTTTGCGTCGGCGGATTCTTACCATTGGCCAAGAGAGAGAAGCTCGTCTGTCCAGGCAGGTTGTCGAAGAACGCGCTGCTCGGCGAGACGACGGTCAAGGTTACAGGCACAGTCATCGCCATGCTCGGGTTCGCGTATTGATTGATCGTAATTTCCCCGCTGTAGGTTCCTGCCTTCAACGTAGAGCCATTCACGCTCACGTACACGGGGTACGGCGTGTAGCAACAACCCAGGTTGGATGGGGAGACTGTAAGCCAACTACCACCTGTGCCTGTAGAAGCTGTTGGAGTGAACCGTAGATTGGTTGCGGCATCGGTGCTTGTAACCGTAAGAATCTGCGGCAGGGGATTGGCACCTCCTACCGGCATGACAAAGTTGAGTGGATTCATCTGGGTGAAGACCGCTGCCCCCACCGTGACCGTAACCGGAACGCTCGCAGTGTCGCCGGCAGTGGTGGTGAAGAGCAACTGCCCGTTGAACGTTCCGGGAATTTTCCCGGCGTTTGGCAGTTCCGCCGGCACAATAGCGATTGAGAGAGTTTTGGGAGCGGTGCCAGCGAGGGCTGAGGGTTTCAGCCATGCGCCGCCGTCAGCAGTACTCGGAGTAAGTTTCCAGCTCAGCTTGCCAGAACCTCCGTTGCCAATTTGCAGGCTTTGCGCGCTTATCTTGCCACCTGCCTTCATCGAGAAACTCATACCCCCCGGAAGATTATTGAAGAAGGCTCCGGAGTCCGCGACGGTTAGCGTGACGGGCACGGTCATGGACCGGGACGGATTCGCATATTCCGAAAAGACGATTTCCCCGGTGTATGTGCCTGCCGCAAGGGTGCTCGCATTCACACTGACCGTCACACCGAATGGCGTGTAGCAGCAACCAGCGTTGCTCGGAGACACGGTCAACCAGTTGCCGCCTCTTGCGGTCGCCGCCACCGGAGTGAAGCGAATGGCTGAGTTGTCGGTGCTCGCTACGTTAATGGTCTGCACCGGCGGGTTCGCTCCGCCCAGAGGCATCGTGAATGCGATTGGGTTGATTTGTTCGAAGACCGCATCCCCAACCGTGACACTCACTGGAATACTGGCTAGATCGCTCCCTGTCTGGAAGAGCAAGTTTCCGATATACGTTCCTGCAATCGAGCCGTTTCCAGGCAGAAGTGCGGGATCGATGTCCACGTTGATCGCAGTGGGAGCGGTCCCGCTGGCGGCCGAGACCGTCAACCAAGCAGCGCTGTCGGATGTTGCAGGCGTGGCCGTCCAGTTCAGTGTGCCCGTTCCGCCATTATTAATCTGGACTCTCTGCGCAACCCCATTCCCGCCCTTCGTCATCGAGAATGCAAGTGCGCCGGGCAAGTTATCGAAGAACGCGCCGGAGGCGACGATGTTCAGAGTGACAGGCACGTTCAGCGACCGGGCTGGATTCGCATACTCAGTGAAAGTGACTTCACCAACGTACGTCCCCGCCGGCAGTGTGTTGGCGCTGACGCTGATCGTCACCGGAAAAGGCGTGTAACAACAGCCAGCGTTGCTGGGTGACACCTGCAACCAGCTTCCACCCTGCCCGGTGGCGGCAACTGGAGTAAACCGAATCGCCGAATTGTCGCTGCTCGCCATGTTCACGATCTGCGGCAGCGGGTTTTGCCCTCCGAATGGCATCGTGAAGACAATTGGATTCACCTGCTCGAGCACCGGGCTACCGACCGTGACCGCAACCGGAACACTTGTTGTGTCTCCAGCGGTCTGGAAAAGCAGTTGCCCAACATACGTCCCGACGATTGCGCCGCCACCAGGGAGCAGGGTGGAGTTGACGTTAACGGTGACCGCCGATGGCGCGGTGCCGCTAGAAGAAGAAACGGTCAACCAAGGCGAAGCGTCGGACGTGGTTGGGCTGACAGTCCAGTTCAAGGTGCCGGTGCCGCCATTTGCGATCTGGATCACCTGCGACGAGGCCGTGCCGTTCGCCTTCAACGAGTAGCTGAGGCCGCCCGCCAAGTCGGTGAAAAATGCGCCGGATGGGGCAACCGTCAAAGTCACCGGTACCGTCATGGATCTGGCTGGGTTGGCGTACTCCGTGATCGTCACTTCCCCGGTATAGGTGCCTGCCGCCAGAGTTCCCGGTGTCACGCTCACGGTCACTGGATAGGGCGCGTAACAGCAACCAGCGTTGCTCGGAGAAACCGTCAACCAGTTTCCGCCTTTTGCAGTCGCGGCATTAGGAGTGAACCGAACGGCGGAATTGTCGCTCGCCTCAATCACCAGGATCTGGCTAAGCGGATTCTTCCCTCCGAAGGGCATCGTGAAGCTGATCGGGTTGATCTGTTCGAAAACTGATGTACCGACCGTGATCGCCACCGGGATTGTCATGCTGTCCCCGGACGCCTGGAACAGCAGTTGCCCGATATAGGTGCCGGCTCCGGCTGGCAGTTTTGTTGGGTCAATGCCGATGTTAATGGTGGAGGGGGCAGCCCCGCTTGACGCCGAAACTGTCAACCAGTTACCACCTATGCCCGTGCTCGCGGTCACCGTCCAGTTCAGGACACCCGATCCTCCATTCCGGATCTGGATTGGCTGCGACGTGACCGCAGTCGCTCCGGTTTTCATGGAAAAGCTAAGCTTTCCGGCGAGATCGTCAAAAAAAGTCGCGCCCGACGCAGCTACGGTCAGATTGACCGGAACCGTGATCTTGTTGTTCGCGTTGTTGAAGTCCGTGAAAACGATTTGTCCGGTATAGGTGCCCACTGCCAGGCCTGCGCCCGCGACGCTCACCACGACGGGATAGGGCGCATAGCAGCATCCCGAAGTATTCGGAGAAACCGACAGCCAGTTCCCGCCCGAATTCGTGCTGGCAACCGGGGTGAAACGGAGCGTGCCGCTTACTTGAGAAATCGTGAGAACCTGCGGCAACGGGTTAGCACCGGCAAACGCCATGGTGAAAGAAAGGGCCGGGACCGTCTGAAATGTTTGCGCCTGGAGACCCGCGGCTAGGGCAAAGAAGGTGGTCAGAGCAAGAACGGAGTTGACCAGCGCGTTCTTCTTAGACGTCAGAGGTGTCGAATTCCACGGCTTCATAAGATCTCCTTAGGATTTGGTCTGAGTGGTCCCCATACCCACCGGCACCAAGAGTCGAGAAACCCCAATTTCCCATTTCTCTCCCCCAGCATTCGCATTTCGTGGGACAATAGCCCGGAATCGATGTGGGCCGTCTGGGCAACATTCTGCATGCTCCCCCCTGCTGTGTCCTGACGGAGTTCTAAAGAACTCTAAAGAAGCGGTAACTCTATGTCTGGCAATGACTCGGGCGGAAGTGTCCGCGATGTGTCTGCGCGGCTTTGGCGGTTTGCTGACTGCGAACTCGACGAAGCTCGCCGCAACTTGCGCGTGCGCGGTACGTCTGTCGAACTCGAATCGAAGCCGCTCGAAGTTCTGATCCAACTTCTCCACCATGCTGGGGAGGTCGTCACCAAAGAAGAACTGCTGGAGTCGGTCTGGCCCGAAACCACGGTGGTCGATGGCTCGCTGGCCACAGCGGTCTCCAAACTCCGCAAGGCCATTAGCGACGACGACCAGTTGACGATACTGACCGTTGCTCGAGTCGGCTATCGGCTGGCCGTTCCCGTTCAGAGCAAGCCGGTGGCAACCGGAAACTGGGCCGAGCAACGTATGCAGGTGGGCGATTCCGTCCCGGGTCGCGAGCACTGGCGCCTGACTCGCCCCATGGATGTTTCAGGTTCCAGCGAAGTCTGGGTGGCGGAGAATCCCAAGACCCGCGAAATTCGGGTGTTCAAATTCGCCGCCGATGGCATCCAGCTTAAGGGCCTGAAACGCGAGGTCACGCTCGCCCGCTTTCTCCGCGAGTCACTTGGTGAGCGCCCCGATTTTGTTCGGGTGCTGGAATGGAATTTCGACTCACCTCCTTTCTTTCTGGAGAGCGAGTACGGCGGACTGAACCTTGCCGAGTGGGCGGAGAACCAAGGCGGGCTTGCCAATATCCCCCGCGAACTCCGGTTACGCCTGCTGGTCGATATCGCGAAGGCCGTCGCCGCCGCACATGATATCGGCGTGCTTCACAAGGACCTAAAGCCGGCGAACATCTTAGTAGCACCCGCACCTCGCTCGAACGGCGAGAACCAAGAAACGCTGCCGACACAATGGCAGATCAAGGTCGCCGATTTCGGCAGCGGCGCCCTTGTTGACCCGTCGCGTCTCGGCGCCCTTGGGATCACTAACCTCGGGTTCACGCAAACCGCGACTCCGGATTCGATCCTCACCGGCACACTCGCCTACATCGCGCCTGAAGTTCTTGGCGGGCACTCGCCTACCATCTCTTCCGATATCTACTCTCTTGGCGTAATCCTCTATCAGTTGATCGCGGGAGACTTCCGCAAGCCGCTCTCTCCCGGGTGGGAAGCCGGGATTGACGACTCGCTTCTGCGGGAAGACATCGCGGAGGCTGCATGTGGAGATCCGGCGCGTCGCCTGAAGAGCACCGCGGAATTCGTCGAGCGCCTGGAACAACTGGAGACCCGCCGAGTCGCCCGCGACAAAGTTCATCTCGCCGAACAGCGGGCGCTCGCAGCCGAGCACCGACTTGCCGCAGCCAGAGCGCGTCGCCCCTGGATCATGGCAGCGGTCGCGGCTCTGATACTTGGCTTGGGCACGAGCCTTGCTCTTTACAGCCGAGCCGTTCACGAGCGCGACATCGCGAACCGCCAGACTGCAATCGCGGGTGCGGTCAATCGCTTTCTCGCCAACGACCTGCTGAGCCGAAGCAATCCTTTCGCCAGCGGGCAAGCGGACGAAAGCCTTCTGGACGCGGTCAAGAAAGCCTCGCCTGGGATAGACCGCCAATTCGCTAATGAACCCGTGGTCGCGGCCCAACTCCACCACACCATCGCCCGCGCTCTTGATCTCCGCACCGACTATCCGGACGCTCGCGCCGAATACGACCGCGCTGCGGCACTCTACACGCAGGCCGAAGGACCGCTCTCGCAGGATGCCATCATTGTTCAGTTGCAGCGCGCCGCCCTTGACGCCCGCAACTACAAGGAAGGTACGCTCGAGTCGGCAAAATCAATCCTCGCGGAACAGGAATCCAAACTCGCCAAGCTCCCGCACACCCGCGATGATCTTCTCGTCTGGCTCTATACCGCGCGCGGCATGATTGCTCTGATCGGCAATGATGCGAAATCGGCGAAAGAGAACTTCCGCGCCGCGGTCGACAAATCGGCGGTCGTTCCGTCCATTGATGACAACACGCGTCTCGCGCTCAAGCAGCGACTGGGGTTCTCCAACATCCGGCTTGGCGAGGGTGCAGAGGCCGAACGAATATTCCGCGAGTTAATCGAAGCCTACAGCCGCGCCAACGGTCCAGAGAGTGCGGAAGTGCTCCGCGGCCGCCTGAATCTGGCGCAGGCTTTCATGATTCAGAACAAGAATGCCGATGCGGTGGATGAGACGACGAAGATCTATCCGGCGTTTGTTGCCAAACTCGGCCGCGATCACGAACTCACCATGCAAGTTCTGGCGACGCGGACCCAGTGCGAAGGGGCTATCGGCAAGTTCGAGGACGCGACTCGCGACGGTCTCGAACTCCACGAGCTCGCCGTACAAAAGCAGGGCGCATCTTCTTTCTTCGCCATTGCGTCTCTGTCTGACGCATCGATGGCACAGTGCCGCGCGGGACATTTTGCGGAAGGCGAGATCAACGCGCGCAACGCCTACGAGGCTTCCCGCAAGGCATTCGGCGACCACGCTGGGTTAACGGGCGGCGCTGCCGACACGTTGGCCGCCTGCCTGGTTGAGCAGAACAAACTCGACGAAGCTGCGAAGCTTTTAGACACGATTGACAGCAAGGCTGTCGCGCAATTGGCTGGAGTTCCTGACTGGTCTGCAAATCTGGATCTCGCGCGTGCGGAAATTGCTTACCGGCGCGGCGACTATGACACCGCCCGTAAAACCGTTCAACCTGCGATCGCGGTGTTCTCGCGGGCGGATGCCGAGCCCTACCTGAAACATAAGTTGGAAACGCTTCTCACGGCACTGGATCAGCACCAGGCGTCGATCCGGTAAATGCTAGCGTAACTCGCAATGGTGGGCTCTTATCTGGATTCGTGCTTCACTGCGAGGGCGACAGCTTCGTCCAACACTTTCTCCATCCGCCGCATCCGCGACTCCGGCGTCCGGTAACAGAAGATTGCCATCAGATTGGAGCGCCGGCGCGCCGCCGACATCAGTTCCCAGCCGTTGCGCGCTTTCGGATTTCTAGCCAACGCCGTTTGCAAGAGAGGAGGTAGTTCCCTTTCCGCTTCCATCGTTTCCAGCAATCGCTCTGCAATCTGGTCGGCCCGGCGGGTTCGCGCCGCCTCACTGGCAGGCTCGCTGATCCACTTACCGATTTCCACGCGCGTCGAATTGTTCAGTTGTCCGTACCACCGACGGAGCGCGCGATCCTGACGCAGGATGCGCTCGAACGGCTCGGGGATTGCGGGTATTCGCTTCTCGGTATCGAGTTCGATCTTGAACCGGGCGACGACGCCAGCACGAGCGTTCGCTTCCTTCTGCATGCGCTTATTCACCAACAAGATATGGCCAATATCCCGCGTCGCGAACAGCGACGTACGAAAGGCAAAGCCGTTGATCGCGCCTTTTACTTTGATCTGTCCGTTCACTCCGAACGCCTTCCTGGCATCAAAAGGCAGGCGGATGATGGTCCAATTCAAACGGGAGCGCATCCGCTCGAGGGTGGCCTGAAAGCTTTTAGCTGGCGGTGATTTTAGTTTTGGAGTTTTGGGCATGAGAAATACTCGTGACCCAGAATTCTAATACGCAACCGCGCAGACCTTCGATAGTCAGCGGAGTTACACTATGACGATAGCGAACGATGGGAGAGCCTCTGTGATCTGCCCCAAGTGCGGCGAGGACAATTCGGAGAATTTTCGATTCTGCGGCATGTGTGGAGCGGCTCTCGAGGCCCGACGCCCGGCCGGAGCACCCAGGGTGGCGACTCCATTCGATGCGCCAGTACGCGAGGCCGCGGTTCAGACATCGCCGCTCGCACATTCTTCCGGAACGGACACATCCCAAACGCCAAGTGCGTCACCGGTTGCCGGTCCGTCCTTCCTCGGCTTGAATCAGCCTGAGGCAAAATCGAAAGACTTTTTTGAGCCTTCGGTCGATGACCTCCGAGAGAAGTCGTTTTCCGGCATGGAGTCCTTTTACGAGCCAGAGAAATCGAAAGGTGGAGTCGGACGAGTGATCCTGTTGATCGTGCTGCTGGCGGCACTGGCGGGTGCGGGCTGGTGGACCTATAACAACTCGCTGGCAGCGACGGAGCGACAGCGGTCCGCCACATTTCCATCCACTGCCGAAAACTCGCCGTCTACAACAACTGAGCCACATTCGGATATTCCGCCAGCAACGCAGGGTCCTGCATCTTCCCCGGAAAAGTCCGCGGAACCTTCGGCGAGTCCTGCGAATACGGTCGATCCAGCGCCCACCGAGACGCCGAAGTCGTCGACGAATACCGAGGAGCCCAAGGTTGCGGATTCGGCGCGTCCTGCTTTTCCCACTCCGAAAAAACCGACGGTCGTCGCCAAACAACAACGGCCAACGAAAGCCGTGCGCACTCCGGTCGCGAAGCCTGTAGCTCCGAGTGCCGCCGATGACCACGGAGATGCATTCTTTCGCAAGGGCGAAGCCTACCTTTACGGTCGAGGAGCCCCAGAGAATTGCGATGAGGCTGTGAAGAATCTCAAGGCGGCTTCCGCCAAACAGAATGCGAAGGCGAGAAGCACGTTCGGGACAATGTACGCGACCGGACACTGTGTGTCCCGTGATTTGCCGACATCCTATTCGTGGTTCGCTCTCGCCCTGCGCGCCGATCCCAACAACCAGATTCTGGAAAAAGATTTGACCGCCATCTGGAATCAGATGACTCCTCCAGAGCGGCAAATCGCTACCAAGATAAATCAGTGAGATAGCGGGCGACTTACTCGTATCACGTCCAACTTATCCAAAGATTTTATCGATCTGTGCGATTTTCATCTTGCAAAACAGCTGAAACCATGGCATCTTAGTTTATCTTCTTCAGAAAGGACGCCCAAATTGGCAGATGTCGAAACTAGAACGCTAACCGGGCAACATGAGCCAAATCCTTGGCTAAGTTGCTTTAGGGCGTCGCTCGAATCGCGCTAACCAGTTTCCTGGTCAGTTCTTCAGCGCCGTTTCCTAAAAACCAATAATCGCTGGGTGGCGTAGGCTGCGGTTCCTTCATCCTTTGACATGGCATACCGCTGCCGCTAATTCCCCCAGCCTCAAACCGTCTCGCATGCGTGAGCATAAGCCCATGCACGTCAGGCGAAACCGCGCCTCGCGCTTGTCGTGATGGAGCGGACTCTACTCAGTCAGTGGTGATTGGCCACGGATGCTTCGCATGGTGAAACAGCCTTCGGGCTGGGAGGTTCAAATCCTCACGGGCGTAAGCCCTAGCCGTGACCTGCATGTTCCCTGACTGAAACATCCTGTCGCAGTCTTCGCTCCGTCGTTCTGAACGCGGACGCGTTGGGCAGGATGACTAAGCAGTACCCCAGTTTCGCCGGTGGTGAAGAGGAGAGATACTTCGCGCCCAGCAACGACGCGCAGAGCGGCGGCTCTGCCGGGGATGCAGAACTCCAGGGATGGGGGCGTAGTCCTGAAGCACCAGGTACCTGGAAAATTTGGTCCCCGAGTCGCTCTCCTCGTTGGTTCCCCGGCGAGTTTTGTCAGGACTAGTGGAACACCAAATACGGTCGGTGGTGAAGACAACGGTTACTTCGCTTGAGACGCGGGAGATGCAGGTTCGAATCCTGCCGCGGGGATGATGTGCCCGCGTAGCTGAAACGGAAAAGCACCTAATGTTCCGTCGTCGCATGTTCCCCGACCTATCATTAACAACTAACTCCGGCTGCGTGCCGGTTAGAAAACAACTTATGCAAACGATTGTGATGAAGAAGGCTGCGCTCGGCGACGAAAAGTCGCTCTGCTCTGCGTGCTACTGGTCGCACATTCAGAAAGGCTTTCGCGAGAGCGAGGAATCCGTGTTCTGCTGCTTCAGCAAGTTCCGTCCGGTGCCGTTTAAGGTTGCCGACTGTACCGATTTCAGCAACAAGAACCTACCAACACGCGAGCAGATGGAGAACATTGCGCTGATCATCCCGACGACTCCGGTACGCAAGCCTAGCGGCTTTGCCGGAATCGGATTCGCCGGAGAAGAAGAGCAACAGGACGAACCAGAGGAAGAAACAATTCTCTCGTAGGGGAATGACTGCTTAGCGTAACTTTGCGGAACTCTTGGCCGAGTCTGCTGGATGTTTGAACCCGATGCGTCGGCCAGTGGCTGGAAGCGGTTCCATCAATTCGCGGATAGCTTCGATGACATCCTGGATACTGGTGTCATGGCCCTCGACGCGGCTTTCGAGTTCCGTCAGCTTCAGCATGATTTGCTCGTTGGCGGCCAGAGCCTCTCGCATGCGGACGAAGGCACGGACTACGAAGATGCTCATTTCGACGGCGCGCACGGAATTTAGTACCGACGCCGCCATGATTGCGCCGTGTTCGGTGAAAGCGTAGGGCAGATAGCGGCGTCCACCGTGGCTGGAACCTGAGGCCGCAATTTGGGGCTTCAATTCCGCGACTTCTTCCGGTGTCAGTCGCATGAGGAAGTCGTCTGGAAAGCGGCTGGCATTGCGCTTGACCTGTTCGTTCAGGCGCTTGACCTCAACACCGTAGAGTTCGGCCAAGTCGGAGTCAAGGATTACACGCTGGTCGCGAATCAGGAAGATCCTGGATTCGGCGCGTTTGGTGAGAACTGTAATTGATTTGCTCATAGCAATCGACTGAGGTAAATGCAGTATATCGCGACCGAAAAACGAGCCAGAATCTTTGGTGCATGGCAGCTTTTGGAAGAGGAGAAGTGATATGACCGATTCGACGTACAACGTAATCAAGCCCGAGACTGGCGTCCCCATCAAAGCGTGGACGAAGGGTGTCCCGTTGGAAGATGCAGCCCGCACCCAGTTGCTCAACGTCGCGCAGTTGCCCTTCATCTACAAGTGGGTGGCGGCAATGCCCGACGTTCACTGGGGAATCGGAGCTACTGTTGGCAGCGTAATTCCGACGAAAGGCGCGATCATCCCGGCTGCGGTCGGCGTGGATATTGGCTGCGGCATGATGGCAGTGCGCACTACGCTCAACGCGAATCAGTTGCCGGACAACTTGCACGGCATCCGTTCGGCGATCGAGAGAGCGGTTCCGCACGGACGTACCGACAATGGAGGCAAGAACGATCGCGGCGCGTGGCGCCATGTTCCTCAGCATCACGGCGACGTGTGGGCACACCTACACAAGGCGTACGAGGAGATCGTGGCCAAGTATCCGAAGATCGCGCACCCGAACCGTGAGGCGCATCTCGGTACGCTCGGAACGGGCAATCATTTCATCGAGGTCTGTCTCGATGAAAGTGAGCAGGTCTGGTTCATGTTGCACTCCGGATCACGTGGCGTGGGCAATCGGTTTGGCACATTCTTCATCGAACTGGCGAAGCAGGACATGCGCAAGTGGATGATTAATTTGCCTGATCAGGATCTCGCGTACTTGCCTCAGGGCACGGAGCACTTCGACGACTACGTGAAGGCCGTGCACTGGGCGCAGGATTACGCGCTCGCCAACCGTCAGTTAATGATGGAAAACATCATCGCAGTGGTGGGCGAATGCGGCGAGGTGCCCGCGTTCCAGGCGGATGCGGAGGTGGTGAGTTGTCACCACAACTATGTTGCCTGGGAAAACCACTACGGCCAGAACGTGCTCGTCACGCGGAAAGGCGCGGTGCGTGCGCGTACGGGCGATATGGGAATCATTCCGGGAAGCATGGGCGCACGTTCATACATTGTGCGCGGTAAGGGCAATCCGGAGAGCTTCACCAGTTGCAGTCACGGCGCGGGACGAGCAATGTCACGCGGCGAGGCCAAGCGCCGCTTCACCGTGGCTGACCACATCCAGGCAACCGCGGGTGTGGAATGCCGCAAAGACGCCGACGTGATCGACGAAACGCCGATGGCGTACAAGTCGATTGACGCGGTGATGGAAGCGCAAAAGGATCTGGTGGACGTGGTGCACACGCTGCGCCAGGTAGTTTGCGTGAAGGGGTGACTCGTGTGGGGCGGGCATTCCTGCCCGCCGCCCTGCGGCAAATTTCGCCGGTGGCGAAGACTACGGTTCCTTCGATAATCCGAAGGTCGCAGGTTCGATTCCTGTCATGGCTACAGGCCATGTAGCTCAGTGGTTAGAGCATCGGAACAATACCGTCGTCGCTCATTTCCCCGGCGCTACAAATTCAAAGGCACTCGACGTTGAGACGTCGAGAGCTGATGACTAAAACTGACGGCTGACCGCTGATGGCTGAAGGCTAAAAAGGAGGCACACAATGGCTCGACTTAACACGCTCAACCTAAACTTCTTCCCGCGCACGCATGAAGGCGCTCCGGCGAGGAACATCTCGACGGAGCTTCAGCTCCGACGCTCGGTGCTGGCTTGCCTGCTCTGGGAGTCCCAGTTCTACGAGGACGGAGTCGAGATCGCTGGCCGCATCGCTGAGCTTGTGCCCAAAGTCGAGGCTGAGAAGGTTGCTGCGATCGCGGTCGAG
>Ga0302322_100001707_pt1 | contig 18212 bp, 11 predicted proteins | sample Fen_T0_2_FD_203757 | JGI IMG/M metagenome (GOLD analysis project Ga0302322, IMG submission 203757) | Peat permafrost microbial communities from Stordalen Mire near Abisko, Sweden - Fen_T0_2 | ecosystem: Environmental > Terrestrial > Soil > Wetlands > Permafrost | place: Sweden: Abisko... | reverse complement strand
GATATTCAGGTCACGATAAATATTTGAGGCCTCACCCGAATATTTTTGTTTGATAACAATATCTCCCAGCGGCTGGTACATTTCTGTATTGGGGCCCTGCATTTTTTTCAGTAATCGAACAGCTTTATTGATACTATCACGAAACAATTCATCCCTTAGCGGTTGCAAATATTTTGGTGCATCGGGATTGGGATTTAAATTAACCGGCCCACCCGTCCACAAAGTTTGCTCATTTAGCTGTATCAATTCTGTATCCGGCCTCCCAAATATCATGGCTCCCAACCTTCCATTACCAATAGGCAGGGCTTCGTTCCAGTCTTTTGCAGCTGAATTGTACCACAGCACCAGATTTTTGTTTTGTGCAGACAACGTTGAAACTGAAAACACGAACAATATGAAAGCCAGTAATTTCTTCATAGCTATTTTACGATGTAAGGAATTTTAAAAACGCTGAACGAATAAGGCAATAATTGCTCCGTTATTTTATTTGACTTGAGTTGAAAAGTTCTTTCTTCCGGAGCAAGTTTATCCAACTCACTCAATTTATTATAACTATACAGATCGTTGGAAGCAAGTACCTGCATCGTTGAATTTTTCTTCGCCGGTATAATGCCGGCCAGTTCCAGTTCTAAACTTTGTGCTGTTGCGGAATTGTTCACCAGCTTAATGATCAGTTCTTCTTTTTTTGTATCAATTACGGCACTGGCATACAAACTATCCTTACCTGCAATGATATTTCCATCCTCTAAAATCTTCACCACATCGGTTCCTTTGTTGGTGGAAAATAATTGCTGCACATAGTAATTAGGTGTGGCAACTGTTTTCAGGTTATCAAACCAGATCAGGTCGGGTCGCCACTGCCAGGCATCTGTGTGTGCCAGCAAGGGCGCATAGGAACACATTTGCACTACATCTGCATTTCGCTCAAGCCCGGTCATGAAAGCAGCTTCGGCCAGTGCACTCTCCCAGTTGTTACGGCCTTCGGCATCAGTAGCTTCTTTTGAGTGCGCTGCATATTCACCTGCAAAAACCTTTGGACCATTGCGGTCATAATTATCATAACGACCTGCGTTGGCGAAGAACCAGGCCGGCGGTTTGTAATAATGTTCATCAATGAATGCCGGCTGCAATTGTTTTAATTCCTTCCAGGCATAATTAAAATAATCGCCATCAGGAAAAGGGCCTGAGCCGGATACGATTTTAATATCAGGATATTTTGCAAGAATCGCTTTTTCAAAAACTTTATAGCGTTCAATATATTGAGATTCCCATTGCTCGTTACCTACGCCAATGAGTTTTAAATTGAAAGGCAGTGGATGTCCCAAATCATTTCTCAGTTTGCCCCAATGTGAGGAAACAGAGCCATTTGCAAATTCAATAAGGTCAAGTGCATCATCAATATAGGGCTGTAGTTCATCCATGGCAACTACCTCGCCGCTGTTGAACTGGCAGGCCATACCACAACTTAAAATGGGTAGTGGCGCCGCACCCATATCTTCTGCCAGTTGAAAATACTCGTAAAAACCAAGGCCAAAACTCTGGTAGTAATCCGGTGCTGATCTATTTTTAAATTCTACGTTCCATCGGTTCATGATGAGTTTCCGGTTTTCCGGCTCACCTAATGTTTTTTTCCATTGATAGCGGTTTATAAGATCCCTGCCTTCAACAATGCAGCCTCCGGGAAATCGAATAAAGCCGGGTTTCAGATCAGCTATCTTTTGCACCAGGTCGTTACGCAGGCCGCCCGGGCGCCCTTTCCAGGTATCATGCGGAAATAACGACACATTATCTATATCCACTTCACCTATTCCATCAAAAACCAAACTCAATTTTCCTTTTTGTGCCGTATCGGTTGTTGTAAAAGAAGCTGTGTATTTTTTCCAATCGGTAGTAAAATTTTCAATAGCAGTACTACCGATTATTTGTCCCGATGAATTAAGTAACTGAATTTTTATTTTTAGGTTGGAACTTGATTTACTTCTTACTGAAATTGAAAAATCATATTGCTTTTCTTTTTGAACGCCCATTCCGCGGAAGCCTTCATTTGTAAGCGAATAATTCCCTTCGGCAGTATTGACAGTTACTCTAGCAAACCTGGTGTTATTTGCATTTTCAGCAGCGTTATTAATGATAAGCGCCCTGCCCTTCTGATAAGCCGACCTGTTTTCTTTCCATCCCATCAGCGGCATCGGAAATTCAAAAGACCGGTTCTTTACCAGTTCAGCATAAAGGCCGCCATCTGCTGCAAAGTTGATGTCTTCAAAAAAAACACCCCACATAGTAGGCGCAACTGCGGCAACTGGTTTATCAGCAAATACAGTTATTTTTTTCTGGGCATATGCTGCCGCGCTAAAAAATAAAAACACAAAAAGAAAGGATCTGATTCTCATCAACTATTTATTTTTTTCTTTTAACTGCAATGCACTGTCGTTTATTTCAAAACTATAATTCTTAAGTAACTGGATGATCTCCGATCCTGCCAGCAACACCGGGCCATAACCATGTGCTGCAAATACATTCACCGGTCGGTAATAATAAAATGCCGGATCAAAAGCCATGCCCGTGCCTACACAGGTTCCTTCTACCTGTCCTTTGTCATTTACTTTTGTTGACACAGCATTCCATGCAAGCAATACCATCGGTGCATTTGCTTTTGCATCTATCCAGCCTTTATTGATCGCCTTTGCCATGCAATATGTATAAATTGCAGTTGCCGAAGTTTCCAGGTAAGAATCATTTTTATCCAGCAACTGGTGCCAGAAACCTTTACCCGATTGTAACGGAGCAAGGCCCCTGATAAGTAGTTGCAATTGCAGTAATACTTTTTCCCGTCCCGGATGATTAGCTGGTAAAACATCCAATAATTCCGTCATGGCCATTAAAGCCCAGCCGTTGGCCCTGGCCCAATGAAATTCAGGATGTTCTTTCATCTCTTCTACCCAGCCATGCATGTAAACATTCAGGTTTTTATTGAACATCCTTTCAGAAAACTGCAACACCTGCTTTACCGCATCATCAAAATATTTTACCTCGCCGGTAAGCTTTCCCATTTGTGCCAATGCAGGTATGCTCATAAAAAGATCATCGAGCCAAAGCGTGTTTTTTTGAGGACGGTTCCTCGCCATGGTGCCATCAGCCAACCTGAATTCTTCCTTAGAAATATAATTTATATACCGATCAATAACCGGCCGAAGCAGGGCCGAACCTCCCGAACGCAACAGCCTGATGTTGGCTGCACATACAGCGCCGGCATCATCCAATGCTTTGGGACTAATCACCTGCCTTAATGGATTGGATGCTTTTGGTGTTTGTTGGTACAGGCTGCTGAAAGCCGGTGCAGCAGCAGCTATAAACTCAAGTCTTTTTTTGGTGTACTCAGCAAATTTAGGATCGCCGGTAGCTTCTGTTGCTGATAACATGCCTGCGTAAGTAACGCCCCATTCGTAACTGGTGAGCCTGAAATCGCCCGGCATAAAAACAACGTTGGTATCGGGCCTGCTAATATCTGTAACTACCTGGCGGATTACACGGTTGATGAATTGCGGCGGCGTAACGGTATCTAAATAATTAAATACTCTATCCAAAACCTGCTTTACCGTTTTTTGTGTTGGTATGTTATACGGCACATCATAGTTTGGCTGCATGGCATGCAGGGGAGCCGTTACATCATTTGCTTTTTGTTGCGCTGTTGCTACCGGTAAAGTAAAATAAAATGTTATTAAAATACAGGAAAAGAATTTAGTCATGCAGTTAAAATATTTTAAACCCCGTTAAACAATTTTAAAAATAAAGGGTGAAGCCGTCATGAATTTTCCACCCTGCGAAGTAGTGAATAAATAAGCCGGCTTATCTTTTAAAAATAACAGTTGCGGCCTTTCAAAACGGCCATATTTTTTAAGATGAGGTGGTGGTGGTGGTTGCTGAATGTATTTTTCAGCGCCATAGTATGCAATTTCAGGCAGGTCCCATTTTACTCCATTTTTTGATTGCATGATCAGGCCATCCTCATGATTGAAGAATCCCATGTCTCGTGCAATCATTTTAAATTTTCTCTTTTCCGTCCACACAAAAGCATCTTCAAACTGGCAGTTGTTTCCTTTGTAAGAAAAATCAATCACCGGGTTGCCTGCATATTTTACATAGGGCCCTTCTAATTTTTCTGCAATGGCGAGTCCATACTTTCTATTACCTTTTATCAAAGGGTCTGTTGATGTTTCGTAATCTTTGGTATTCCACGATTTATAATACAGCCAGTATTGCCCGTTGGGATGTTTAATGAATGCCGGGTTGGTAGTGCAATGATCATCCCAGGCCCCTTCCAAACCTGCATCCAGCAATGGTTTATCCGGGCGTTGCCAGGGGCCATTCAGCGAATCTGCAAAAGCAAGGCCTATTCTTTTGGTATTGGTTTTGCCATTTGAATTGCCCATATAAAAAAGACAATAGCGGACATCAACTTTTTTTATCAACGGGTTATGACAGGTGGTCGCATCAAAAAAACCGGCACGTGGCGAAAAAATAGTTTCAACATATTGAAATGGCCCTTCCGGCGAATTGGCCACTGCATGTGCGATCTCACTTCCTTTTATCCATCCCCCCATTCCTTTTTTTGCATCCCACCGGCTAAAGAAAAGATGAATGTTTCCATCTTCAGATTCAATTGGACTGTTGCACCAAACATAATAGCCTTCCATTTCCAGCACACGTCCAACAGGTTTTAAGTGTTTTGCAAAAGAAGATTCATCATCCCACAAAAAGGAAGAGCCTGCTGCGCTTTTGGCGAAACAGGCTCCTGCTGACAGGATAGAAAGATTTGCAATGAAGCCCCTTCTTTCCATGTTAAAATTTTAGTAGCCCGGGTTTTGAGTATATAATCCCGGCGCAGCATCCATCTGGCTTTGCGGCACCGGATATATAATAAAATTGGGTGTTACTGCGGCGATCTTGTGCAACAGTAAATCTTCTGTGGCTATCCAGGCATTCATAGTTGTAACCAGGTTACCGCTTCTTTGCAGATCAAACCAGCGGGAACCTTCGCCGGCAAATTCTTTCCTGCGTTCATTGAACAACTGTGTTAATGTAACATTTGCTATTGCCGGCTGCCCGGCCCTGGCCCTTACCTGGTTCACTATCGCGTCTACATCAAGTTGTGTACCGGGAGCACCTTTTAAAATGCACTCTGCTTTAAGCATGAGTATATCTGTGTACCTGATAGCAATAAAATTTACATTCCAGTCAAACCGGCTTGTAGGGATTTGGGTTGTATCCAGGTATTTTCTAATAAATGGATCGGTTTCAGTTTGGCCGGTATAAACGTAAGCTGATGTATGGAAAAACGGCGTTCTTCTTGTATCAACCGGGGCTGTTGTAGAATAGCTGTTTAACAGATCTTTTGATACGGCCGGGGTACCCAATGCTCCATTTGCCGGAGTATTGCCGGCGGGGTATGAATTGAAATAGTTTTGAGGAACGAGTTGCCAGGTAAATGTAGTTCCCAGAACAGGGCTTTGGCCTGTAAGAAACATGACATCAAATATGGCCTCTTTGTTACCAACCGGGCTTTTATTTGCATAGGCAAAAATACCGGTAGCTGGCGTAGGAAAAGAATATACAGCGGGGTTAAAAACAAACCCACCGTTGGTAATAATATCCTGCAATAAAGGCAAGGCAAGGCTCCATTCGCTTAAACCCATACCCGGGCCTTCAATACCATAAGTTGGTCCCGAACGGGTCATGTAAACTTTCGCCAGCATTGCTTCGGCTGCATATTTGGTAGCCCGGCCTACATCGGTTGCCGTATAGTTAGGAAATGTACCGGCATAATTAGCCGGTAAATTTGTTATTGCATACTGCAGGTCGCCAATAATGAATGCATAAACATCAGCAATTGAACTCCGGCCAATTGAGTTTGCTTCAGCTGATGTTAATGGATGATCAACAACGGGTACTTTACCAAAAAACTTTACCAGGTCAAAGTAAAAAAATGCCCGCAAATACCTTGCTTCTGCCGATAACCTCGTTGCCAATGCTGCAGAACCCACATTAACGCCGTTTTTGGCAATTTGATCAAGTAAAGTGTTTGCCCTGAATATGCCGTTAAAATTTGCAGTCCATGCTTCTTCAACATAGGTATTTGGAGCTATTCCCGTTGAAAAATTATTTATAGGATCGGGGTCGCGGCCAACAATATTTGTAGGATAAATGTTATCTGATCTTACTTCGGAAAGAAAAAGTTGCCTGTCGGGATACCCTCTCAGGTCATTGTAAGTTGCATTCGCAGCTTGTATAAAATCTACCGGTTGTGCATAGAAAGTTGGAACAGTTGCCTGTGAAAGCGGTACCTGTTCTAAATCCTTTTTACATGATACTGCAAGGATAGCAACCGTCATTATTAAAATAAAAGATATCTTTTTCATGTTTTTTAGATTTGGCTAATTAAAAAGTAATATTTAATCCGAATATCAATGATTTTGCCAGTGGTATGCCACCATAATCACCTGCTTCGGGGTAATTACCATTTGAGCTCACAGTTGTATTAGCAGCATCCGGATTTAAACCATTGGTATATTTATCCTTGCCAAAAAAGTTTTCCATAGTAAAATAAATCCTGGCATTTTGCACAACACGGGTTTTTAGCAGGTGTTTCAAATCATATCCTAAAGTTATATTCCTAACCCTGAAATAATCGGATGAGTATAACCAATCTGTAGCTGACGTAATGGGATTAAGGTAGTTCGAAAAGGCCTTACCAAACCTGCCGTTGCCGGGATTGCTTTCAGAATACCACCTGTTCACATAATCCGCAGGATGGTTATCTGATCTTCCCTGTCCTGGACGTGAAATAGCCCTGCCCAATTCTGAGTATACAGAGCCGCCAGCCTGGCCCTGAACCAGGACTGTCAGATCAAAACCTTTATATCGAACTGTATTGGTAATGCCATAAGTCCAGTCGGGATTAGGATGCCCTACAATCTGTTTATCAGCTTCGGTTATCTGGCCATCGCCATTAAAATCCTCGTATTTTAAATCGCCGGCTCTTTCGGCGGTAGTATACCGTGGTACATTGTTGGTAATATCTGCCTGGGTTAAAGTACCGATAGTTTTTAAAACATAGATGCTGTTTATAGGTGATCCTACACGCAAAATGGCATCGGATACCGTAAACCCGTTGGGTATAATGAATTGGGTTTGACCTTCTGCCAATGCTACAACTTTATTTGTATTGTGGGTCAAAGTTGCAGAAGTGGTCCACTGTAATTTACCCACCAGGTTACGGGTGGTTAGTTCCAGTTCCTCGCCAATATTTCTTACTGAACCAAGATTACTGAGATAGGATGTAAAACCAGCTGAAGCCGGAACAGGAACATTTAATAAAAGTTCGGTATTTAATTTATTATAATAATCGAATGAGCCTGTAATGCGGTTTTTTAAAATACCAAAGTCAATTCCTATATCGTATGTGTTGGATCTTTCCCAATGCAAATCCGGGTTAGACAAGACATTTGGCGCCTGGCCAATTCCTCCGGCCAATGTTGTACCTAAAGGGTAACCAAACGAACCTAAGGTTGCAATGGATCCATAATCTGCCTGTGGAATATTTCCGTTTATACCATAAGAGAACCTTAATTTAAGATCGCTGATGATGGGTAAGGCTTTCATAAAATTTTCCTGGTTTACCTTCCATGCTATGGAAGCAGCAGGGAATGTACCATACCGGTGGTTTGCACCCGCCCTGGAAGTTCCATCCTGGCGCAAGCTTGCCAACAGCAGGTATTTATCTTTGTAGGCATATTGCAGACGGCCGAAATAGGAGATCAATACACTTTGAGATGAAGTAGTATTACCGGTTACAGCAGCAGCCGCACTTAATGTTTGTACTACAGCGTTGGTAAATCCTCCATTTGAACTCATGGATACTCTGTCTAAACGGTCCCAATTATATGAGTAACCCGCCAGAACATTCAGGCTGCTGTGAAATTTGTTAAACATCCTGGTATAATTAAGGGTATTTTCGCTTACAAAAGTTTGCCTCCGGTAACTGTTGTATGTACCGGAAGTGGCTGCCAACAGGTTGTTTGCACCGGTAAAGGTTCTTGCTGCCTGGGTGCCTGCCGTTAGATAAGAAACATAAGTACTGGCATTGTTATCAGTGTTATCCAGATTAATAGAACTCCTGAAAGTCAAGCCCTTAATAATTTGTAATTCTCCAAATAAAGTGCCTAATGTACGGTATCGTTTGGTTGTACCTTTGTTGTACATTAATTTACCGAGTGGCGAATTGGTAGTGCTGCTCCATAAATACTGTCCGTTTTTTCCGGTATTAACCAAATTACCCATTGTATCTTCCTGTACAGGCGCCAGACTCAAAGCCTGGTGAAAAAGTGCATCTTTTCCATCTACTGCAGGATCTTCTGTAATGGAATAGGTTGGAGCAATGTTAAGACCAAATTTTAATTTTTTAGAAACATTGATTTCTATGTTGCCCCTCAGGGAATATGACTTGTAACCCAGGGATTTGATAAAGCCATCCTGGTTTGCATAATTACCCGAAATAAAGTATTTAACAATATCTGTTCCACCACTGGCCGAAATTTCGTAGTTCTGCATCTGGCCCTTTCTTTCTATTACATCCTGCCAATCAATAAATGCAAGGCCCGGATGGCCTGGTTGTGTCCAACGGGGATCAAGCATATAATTCGCATTAAACACACCGCCATTTTTAGCCAGCCGGGTAGCCTGGTCATCATTGGCAGTGGCACCAACAGCACCATATTGTAAAACATATTGAGCATTGATCACTTCAGTGGCCTGATCAATCCATTGCTGGCCGTCCATCATCTTTAATTTTTTTGCGGCCTGGCTATATCCGGCATAAACATTAAAAGAAATTTTTGGTTTGCCGTTTTGTCCGCGTTTGGTAGTAATTAATACTACGCCGTTTGATGCCCTTGATCCGTAAATGGCAGCAGCAGCCGCATCTTTCAGCACTTCAATACTTTCAATATCGTTTGGATTGATATTATCCAACGGGTTACCGCCAGAAAAACTCCCATTACCGGTGTTGCTGGAATTTTGAGTCAACGGAAAACCATCCAGCACGTACAAAGGTTCATTACCCCCGCTGATAGAACCCGACCCTCTTACCTGGATACTGAAAGCTTTTCCTGGTATTCCGGTATTTTGCCTAACATTAACACCGGCCAACTGCCCTACCAGTGCCTGGTCAACACGGGTGATGGGCCTTTCATCAAAATTTTCATTTTTTAATTTACTTACGGCAAATGAAACATTTCCCTTTTTTTGATTACCATAACCAATCACCACTACATCTTCAAGCACTGCCTGGGTAGGGCTTAGTGAAAGATTAATAACGGAGGAATTTTTACCGATGGCAATTTCTTTTGCCACGTACCCAACGTAACTAAACACAAGGGTGTTTTTGCCCGGCGGCACCGTTATTTTATAACCTCCATCGTCAGTAACAACACTGGTAGATGTCCCTTTTATTGTTACTGTAACCCCACCCATTCCTTTACCATTTTCATCGGTTACTTTTCCGGTAACTGTTGAACTGTTTTGTGCTTTTAATTGAGGTGAGTAAAAAATAGTTGATAAAATGAAGAGCAGTAAAGCGCCCTTCGAAATAATTGAATTTAATTTCATACAGCAGTAATTTAGTTGTTTGTTAGAATTGCAATCGAAAACCTGGTATGTAAATCTATTATTCAAAAAAATAGTAATCGTCCTGCACTATCCTGTTTTTATTTTCCGGATTTACGCTGAAAATTATTTTTATGGATCATTGCTTATCGGCAGGCTTTGTAACAGATTAATTATCTGAAACTGCTACATCTGAAACTTTGTAATACTTAAGCTTCACCATATCTGCAGGTACAGGGCTTGTATTCCATTCCCTGTGTATTGCAAGCGCAGCGCCCATTGCAGTAGCCTGGGCTACAGAGGCCGCATACACTTCCATATTGGGGAAAGCAAGTGCCAGCAAGTGCATGTAGATCGAATTATTACTGAATCCGCCATCTACAAATATGCGGCTGACTTTTGATCCCGATAAAACCAGCTTGGTAGAACTATATTGCTGCAGCATGATATCAAGCAGGAGGCAATGATAAGCCTCTTCATAATTTTTAAATGTTGCCAGGTCTCTTGTTTGAAAAACGGAACTATATATATTAGTTCCATTTTTTTTCAACGGCCTGTCAAAACTATATTTTTTTTGAAGCTGCTGTACCAGTGCCGCATTGTACTTTATTTTTTTATAAAAATCGGCAGGTTTATCAAAATGTGCCGCCAGTTTTTTTGTTTGCAGCCCATGTTCATTACCTGCAAACAAACGGGATGCTTTCACAGGCCTGCCCTGGTATTCCATGTAACAGAGGCAGTCTTTATTCAATTCTTCGTTGGTTAAACCCGTATTGTTAAATGGATTTAAAGATATGCACCAGGTACCTGTTGAGATCAGCACAAAAGGTTCCTGAAAAACAGCCAGGTACGGAATAAGTGCAGCCGAGCTGTCGTGCAGGCCGATACCTGTTTTCAGCGGTTTACCCTGAAAATTTATTTTATCTGTTGCATTAGATGAATGAATCGGTGCTAATTTTTTTGCAACCCCTTCGGTAATCACCCAATCATGATAATTGTTTTTCTGATAATCCCACAATTGTGTATGGCAACCAATGCTGGTAATATCTGAATATGCTTTTGCAGATATTATGTAGCTTAAATACTGCGGAAGATGCAATGCATATTTTAGCTGGTTGTACAACTCCGGATTTTCTATCTTCATGCGGTACAATTGCATGCCAGAGTTTAAGCTGCCCAAAACAGGCGATGCCGTTTCGCAGCTTATTTTTTCGGCTCCACCATATTTTTCATACAGCGCATGCTTTATTTTTCCAGGGTATGTTTTTAAATAATTGTAAAGTGGCGCAATTACTTTTCCTTCTTCATTTATGTATACCAGGCTGGCACCGTATGCCGAGAAATTAACAGCTTTTACATCAAACTTTTTTAACTGCAGAATTTCGGTGAGTGTTTTTTCAACCCATTTTGTTAGCATGTGCACATCATCGCAGGTGTCACCATCTTCATCCTTTATTTCTTCAAACTGAACAGAGCGTTCCAGCACGATCTGGTAGGATTCATCAATAAGGAAGAATTTTTTATTGGTCTTACCAATATCAAAAATTGCTATGACGGGAACAGCGATCATAAACCGGTGGCAACTGTTTTAGTTCCTCTTTCCTTAATTAACTGCCCCCTTATTTTTAAGCTCCTGAATAATTCAATCGGTTTTAATGCTCCTCCGGAAAGCAGTCTTGCTTCAGCTATCAGCGGCCGAACATCGGTGCGGTAAGCAGCCTGTAAAATTTCCTGTGCCCTTACCACATCGTTTTCCTCCTGTGCATTTTTTAAAGCATTCACATCAACCAGCAATGCCTGTGCGTAAGCGATCATAATGGCTTCTATGGATTGCAGCAGATCTTCCAGCGGATCTTTTACATTGTGCGATGCATCGATCATCCAGGCAAGGTCTGTTGCATGATCCATTCCTTTTGAATCCATACCCTCTACCAGTTCATTAAAAATTAAGAATAGCTGGTAAGGATTGATGCTGCCAACAGTAAGGTCATCATCACCGTATTTTGAATCGTTGAAATGAAAACCTGCCAGTTTATTTTCCATCATCAGTAAAGAAACGATTTGTTCAATATTGGCGTTTGGCAAATGATGGCCAAGATCAACTAAGGTATATGCCTGCGGGCCTAACTTAGAAGCGTATAAATAAGACTGCCCCCAATCACCAACCGACATGGAATAAAAATTAGGTTCAAAAGCTTTGTATTCGATAAACACTTTCCAATCGGATGGTAAAGCTGCATAAATTTCCTGCAGGCTTTCCAGTGTTCTTTGAAAAGCACCACGAAAATTAAGCTGCCCGGGGAAGCACGATCCATCAGCCAACCAAACAGTCAATGCTTTGGAGCCAAGTGCTTCGCCCTGTTTTATAACTTCTATATTATGATCAATGGCCAGTCGGCGAACAGCTTTATCTACATGCTGCAGCGATCCGAATTTATAACTCACTGCCTGATCTGGCTGATCCTGGAATGTATTTGAATTTACCGCATCGAATTTTAAACCATGTTGGGCTGCCAAAGTTTTAATAGCATTGCCATCTGATGGTATATCCCAGGGAATATGCAATGAGATAGCACCACCCGATTGATTGAGTGCATGCAATAAACCCACATCTTCAATTTTCTCTTCCAGGCTGCGGGGCTCACCTGCACCGGCAAAACGGCCAAACCTGGTACCACCTGTACCAAGCGCCCAGCTTGGTATAGCGATCTGAAACGCGACCAGTTTATCCAATACAGCCTGCAGGTTGTTGACCTTTGCCGATACAAAATCAAAATTGAGTTTGTGCTCAGCTATTTGTTTGGCATTATTCTCAGCAATAAGTTGTTTATCTAATAACATCTGATAATTTTAATTTACAATTTTACTCTAATTTTTATTTCTCAATTCATAAAAAGCAATCAGCATACTTTATTTTCAATCAGCATTCTGTTGAACCAGCTAGCTGTCATGCTGAGGCACGAAGCATGACAGCCTTATTATGATTTCGTTAAGGCAGATAAAACACTTCCTTCAAAGGAACACTCACCGGCGAATTATCGGAGTTACTATCCATAATATCACCCATATAAGCCCACCATTTTTGCATAACCGGATGAGCCGGTAAGTCATCTAAATTTCCGGGATTTTCAATTTTTAACACCCCAAATAAACTATTGGTGGTTTCATCCAGAAAAATGGAATAACCCTGTATACCGGTTGTTTTCAACAATTCCTGCAGCTCGGGCCACAATGCGTCATGACGTTTTTTATACTCGTCTTCAAACCCTTTGTGCAACTGCATTTTAAAAGCTACTCTTTCCATTTAAAAGATTTTAAAAAGGGCTGATAAGCCTTGCTTGCATCAGCCCCTAAAACGAACGCTATGAGAAAACTAACATATTTTAGGAACAACAAAAAAATGCTGCATCCAATAAATTTAAATATTTTCAATTTCACCTTTAAAACCTATCTACTCCGTGGTTCCCCCTTACCTTCGACTCCGCTCAGGACTGGTGGAAGGGGATTTAAAAAAGCGGGTTGACAGATTAGAAAATCATCAACCCTTTAGATTGCTTACTATATAAGAAAATTTTACTTCTTCTCTATCTTACAAACGCCGTTGATACACCCCCATCAACATTTAAAACATTACCGGTTGATTTACTCAATAGTCCGCCAACAAATGCAAAACATGCATTGGCAATATCTCCCGGGTTAATAATCTCGTTCAGTAATGTGCGTTTTGCATAAAACGCAGGCAACTCCTCTACCTTAACTCCATAAGCCTTTGCCCTGCCTGCTGCCCAGGCGCCTTCCCATATTTTGCTATCGCTGATAACCGCATCCGGATTTACCACATTCACTCTCACTCCATCTTTACCAAGTTCGGCTGCATTTAAACGGCTAAGGTGTAATTGTGCTGCTTTGGCCGAACCATAGCCTGCATTATTGGGGCCGCTTACCAATGCGTTCTTGCTCACAATATTGATAACATCGCCACCCATGGCCTGCTTGCGCATTACATTCACACCGGCCTGTGTCACAAAAAACTGACCTTTAACCAACACATCGTATAACAGGTCCCAGTCTTTTTCAGTATGCTCTTCAATTGGTTTTGATATTGACAGGCCTGCATTATTTACAATAATATCTACACCTCCAAATGTTAGTGCAGCTGCATTACAGGCGTTCAATATTGTTTCTTCGCTTGTCACATCAAGCAATACTGCAGTAAAAACATCCTTGCCGTATTGCTGCTCAAATTCTGCAGTGGCTGTTTCCAAACGGGTTGCATCATTGTCATTTAATATTACACAGGCACCTTCATCTGCAAATTTTTTGGCAATGGCTTTACCTATGCCGCCTGCACTGCCGGTAACCAATGCTATCCTGCCTGATAAAGCTTTTGGCTTGGGCATACGCTGCAGCTTCGCTTCTTCCAGCAACCAGTATTCAATGTTAAAAGCTTCCTGCCTTGGTAAAGAGGTATATTCGGAAATAGCTTCTGCACCCTTCATTACATTAATGGCATTGATATAAAACTCTGCAGCAACCCTGGCCGTTTGTTTGTCTTTTGCAAAAGTGAACATACCAACACCAGGATAAATGATCACCACCGGGTTCGCATCACGAATGGCAGGACTGTTGGCATGCTTGCAGGTTTCGTAATAATCTGCATACATTTTTCTGTAACCTTCGAAGGCCGGTACTAATTTTTCTTTTATTGATGCTGAATCTGCAAGACTTTCATCAGCAGCCAGTGTAAGCACCAGCGGACTAATTTTTGTTCTTAAAAAGTGATCCGGGCAACTGGTGCCCAATGGAGCCAATCTATCCAGGTCATTGGAGTTTATATATTCCAACACCCTTTCATCATCTGTAAAATGACCGACCATATTTGTTTTGAAAGAACATAAGCCTCTCAACACAGGAGCCAGTGCAGCAGCCTGCTGCAGGCGTTGATCTGCCGGTAATGAGTCTCTTTTACTGCCACCAAAAACGGGTTTTGTTTTACCGGTATTATCTTCCAGGTATTGAGCACAACGCTCAATAACATCGAGCGTATTTAAATAACTTTCGTAAGCAGTATCGCCCCAGGTGAACAAACCATGAGAGCCGAGCATGATACCACGTATTCCTGGATTTTCATCAAGGCATTGTTTTAATTGTAAACCAAGATCGAAGCCCGGCTTTTGCCAGCCTACCCAACCAATGGTACCACTAAATAGCTCTTTGGTAATGCGTTCGCCATCTTTTGCAGCAGCAATTGCAATGGCCGCATCGGGATGCAAATGATCAATGTGTTTGAACGGAAGAAAACCGTGTAAAGGTGTATCAATAGATGGGGCTTTTGAATGCAGATCGTAAATGCAATGATTGAACAGTTCAACCATTTCATCTTCAAACTCAATACCACGGTAAATATTTTTAAGGCTGCGAAGCCTGTCAACATACAATGCAGCCAGGCCACTTCTTTTTAAAGTGCCCAGATCTCCGCCGGAGCCCTTCACCCACATGATATCTGTTTCTTTTCCGGTAAGCGGATCTATTGCATTTGCCTTGCAGGAAGTGTTTCCGCCGCCATAATTGGTTAAGCGCAGATCGGCACCCAATAGATTGGAACGGTAGATCAACAGGCCTACTTCATCGCCTGCCAGTTCTGCAGCTTTCTTTTCATCCCACAAGTAACTGACGTGTTTATAATTTTGAACCACTGCCGACATAATTAATATTTTATTTTGCTTTTAGAATTTCATGCAGGTGATTGCCATAACCTACTACTACTACAGAAAGTATGATAATGGCAATACCCACAATAATTGTATTTCTTGTTTTTTTACTCACGCCTTTCCACTCGTTTGAAATGACACCCCACATATTGGCCACCAGTATGATGAAGGACATATGCAGAATCCAGCTGCTTGCGCCGTTACCCAGTTTGCTTTCGCCCATACCATAAAAGAAGAACTGCAGAAACCAAGTGGTTCCGGCAACAGCGCAGAGAATATAATTCCTGAGTAAGGGTGTTTTTTTATTGGCATAATCACCAAAGGATTTGTTGCGTGCATTTAATATCATACACCAGATAAAATTGGTTGCCAGTCCGCCCCAGAGTATCACTACAAATATTACATTGTTCCTGAAAAGAAATTCTCCCTGTCCCGGATTCACGGCCTTCCAAGCATTGTTGGCTGCTTCGCCCATACTTGCTCCTGCCTCAATACCAAAACTAAAACAGGCGCTCAGTACGCCGGAGATCACAGCCAATATCAATCCTAAGGTTACTTTAAATTCGGTAGCATGCGTATCGGAATCCGTTTTTTCAACTACTAATTCCTTATCCCGCATACTGCCGGCTTTACCACTGATGGTTATACCAACAATGCATAGCACAAGGCCCAGTAATACACATTGTCCCCAGGTAGAGCCCAACAGATCGGCGATGGTATCTTTTCCGTCTTTGGGATTAAAGTAGTAATAAATAGAAGGAACCAATGCTCCAAAAACCGAACACAGTCCCAGGATGATGGAACTGCCCAATGCAACCCCCAGGTATCTTACACCCAATCCATAAGTTAACCCGCCAATACCCCAAAGTATGCCCATTAAAAAAGTGGTACCTATTACAAAAGACGATGAACCACGAATAATATCCATAAAACCGGGGATAGTGAGGTATGCAGCGAGTGGAGGAACAATAAGCCATGAGAAAAGGCCGCCGGTGATCCAGAAACTTTCCCAGCTCCAGCCTTTAACCTTTTTGTAAGGCATATAAAAACTGCCGGAAGCAAACCCACCTATAAAATGAAATATAACACCGAGTATGGCACCCATTATTTAAACTTTTTCATATGAAGCAATAGTAAAGCAATAGAAGTTTAAAGATAAAAGTATCCAATTGACCGCCTATCATGTACTGTCATGGTTGATTGAAAATAATTTTTGAAGACCCGAAAACATACTTTAGGCCTGCTTGCAGCCAAAGAATACCGGCAAATACGCTCTCAAACTCACAGCAGCAAAGGCTTTCAATAAATACTGCCCGGTTTTTTAAAATTGCTGTAAGTTTGACAAATCGCATAACGATTCAGGCATGAAACACGACGCTATTTTCAAATACCTTCTTATTGATTATTTTTCGGCTACGCCCAAGTATTTGCAACTGGCAAACTGTATTATTAAAGCTATTACCGAGGGTGTTTTAAAAGAAAATGATGTACTGCCTTCTATTAATGAGCTGAGTTTTGAGTTTGAGATATCCCGTGATACTGCCGAAAAAGGTTACAAGCATTTAAAACAAAGCGGCATCCTTGGTTCAGTACCGGGCAAAGGATATTATGTTAAGAGCGTGGAGCTGAACCAGAAGTTGAAAATATTTTTGCTATTCAATAAACTGAGTCCGCATAAAAAAATTATTTACGATGCATTTGTAGCATCCCTGGGCGACCTGGCGGCTATTGACTTTTATATTTACAACAACGATTTCCTGTTTTTTAAAAAACTGATAACCCGGCCCAACCAGGATTATACACATTACGTTATCATTCCACATTTTATGGATGCTGCTGAAAATGTGGCTGAGATTATCAATATCATCCCCAAAGACAAACTGATTTTACTCGATAAAATGGTACCCGGCATAACCGGAGACTATGCCGCTGTATATGAAAATTTTGGAAAAGATATTTACAATGCCCTGCTTGAGGCAAATGAACAACTGAGTAAATACCATACCATCAAAATCATTTTTCCGGAATACACTTATCACCCTAAAGAAATACTGGAGGGGTTCTATAAATTTTGCCAGCAGTATGCCTTTAACTATAAAGTGGTACACAACCTGGAGAAAGAGCCTGTTAAAGAAGGAGAAGTGTACATTAACCTGATGGAGAATGATCTTGTGTACCTGATAGAAAAGATACTTACCACAAAAATGAAGGTGGGTAAGCATGTTGGTGTTATCTCTTACAATGAAACACCTTTAAAGAAGATCATCCTCAATGGCATTACCACCATCTCAACCGATTTTCAGATGATGGGAGAAAAAGCCGCACAGTTGATACTGGAGCAATCTACAGAACATGTGGAAATACCGTTTTACCTTAAGTTAAGGTCTTCACTATAAAAAAAAGCCCTCCACTAAAATGAAGGGCTTTGCATTGGATAATTTGGTGGTTGCCTCCCGGTTTGAAGCTGTTTATTGCAAAAAGCTACTTTTATATCTGCACAGAAATACCATTTTTTTTTGTGCATTATTCAACAGCTGAGTAAAATTTAATTTCAGGAACTCCTTCCACCCCTGCTCCCATCATGATCTTTTTAAGTTCCGGGGAATTTATTCTTGCTTTTGCTTTCGCCATATCAGTAATATCAAAAATAATATGCACCAGGCCCTGGTCATCAATGCCTCTGGCCAAAACCACATCCACCAAGCCGTTGGCGGCTCTTGTTGATGTACCTTCTGCATCAAAAGCTTTTACCCAGGTATCATAGTCTTTTACTTTATGTGTAACGATCACCCAGTTCTTTTCTTTTGAATCAGGGTTAAATCTTAAAGCACGCCAGTAACG